>SMEN01000327.1_pt1 | contig 19969 bp, 17 predicted proteins | sample 2456271 | NCBI WGS metagenome assembly SMEN01 (sample SAMN10132593, study PRJNA489261) | soil metagenome | isolation source: day1 control-loamy sand soil ammended with raw manure from dairy cow... | place: USA | collected 2015-04-01 | reverse complement strand
CGCAACGCGCTGTTTGAATTTCAGCTTGTGAAAATCCTGCTCGTTGGCGTGGTAGGTGCCCTGCGTCCAGGAGCCGGAGTCGGCATAGTCATAAAACATCTTGGGCACGCGGCGCTTAGCTGCCAGGCGGAAATCTTCAGTGCAGGTAATTTTCGACAGATCCATTACATTGGGCTCCAAAACAATGGCGTAATAATGCGACTTTGTTCCCGGTGGGGCAAGTCATCTGACGTACCTGTTCGACTTTCCAGCCTCTGCCACCCCGCCCTCGCTGCAAAACATGAAAAAAAAAACCTCACCACTCACCGAAACAGTCCCCCGCAAGCCCTGTTTTCAGGCCAGTTTTGCCTGTTTAGGCTTCCTGAAGTCCCAAAAAACAAAGATTCAGGCAAAAAACTTGCATATTTGAGTGACAAGTAAAAATAGCCGTGCTATATTTCTACTTCTTTAGCGGCTGTAGCTCAGTTGGATAGAGTACTTGGCTACGAACCAAGGGGTCGTGGGTTCGAATCCTGCCAGCCGCGCCATATTCCAGATCGTTCTGTACGCAGAGCTTTCTTCAAGACTTAGGTCTTGGCAAAAAAAGCCACAATGATTTTTCATTGTGGCTTTTTTGTGTTCTACCGCTCCTGACTGGCATCCTAGGTAAATTCTTCTCTCCTGACAGATAGCCTCCTGGCAGACGCAAGCTAATCACTAATCTCAGACCTAGTGCCGTAGATGCCCCCCCCCTTGAGCAAATATACAAGCCAGCTGAATCAGGGCAATAAAAACGGCGCCAACACATCGCGCCGTTTTTCTAAAGGTTCAGCACTAATTTAGAACCTTGCCTGTACATTCACCATGACGTTACGTGGCTCACCGTAGATCAGCCCGTTATAGAAACCGAACTGCCGATAGTATTCCTTATCAAACAGGTTGTTCACGCGGGCCGTTACGCTCAAGTTCTTGTTCACGTCGTAGCGTGCCATCACATGGGCCAGCATATAACCGGACTGGCGGATGGGGCTGTTATCAAAGCCACCACCAGCCAGGGGGCGACCGGGCATAGGCGTAGACGTGGTGGAACTGTCATAGCTGATGCTGCTACCCAAAGTCAGTTTGTCCCCCAAGATATCGGGGCGATATGTCGTACTGACGCGAAAGCTGTGACGCGGGTCCTGACGCGGGCTGCTATTCGGGCTGGAATCCACCACATTCATATAGGTGTAGCCAGCGTAGACATTCCAGCGATTGGTCAACGCGCCAGCAAGTTGAAGGTCCACCCCGGTCGATTTAATCCCGGTTGAATTGGCCACATACGCTTGATCGCCCGTATCCAACACAGTGCGATCATCATCCGCTTTGGCTACGTTGCTTTGCTTGGCATGAAACACCGCTACCGTGCTGGACAGGCGATCATCCAACCAACTGCTCTTGATCCCGGCCTCGTAGCTGGCGCCCCGAATCGGTTTGATGATATTGCCCGACACATCACGCTGGTTTTGCGGTTTGAACACGTCGGTATAGCTGGTATAGAGCGTATGGTTGGGTGTGAGCTCATAGGTCAGGCCCACATAAGGTGTCCATACTTTCTTGTCCAGCTCAGAGCGGCGAGCACTTTTGACATTGTCCTTGCCGTAGTCATACGCATAGGTCTTGTAATAGCTGTATCGCGAACCCAGGATCACTTTCAACTTGTCAGCCAGCTCCAGGCGGGTCGCAATATAAGGACCATAGTTGGTGGTCCGGGTGACACCTCGCGCATCTGTGCGGAACGTCTGCGGCGCGCCGTACTCATTGCCGCTCCAGGTTTGCCAGTTGGTGGGCAGATCCAAACGATACTGACATCCACGCGCAGGGACATGGCCATCAATATGGCAGTTCCCCAAGGCACCACTGAACTGATAAGAGGTTTCTTCGGAGCGCTGGCCGTTAAAGCCCAGAATTAATTCATGCTCACGTCCCAGCAATTGGAACGGTCCGGTGACATTCACCGAAAACGCATGCTGTGTACCCTCGCTTTCAGAGTGCAGGCTGTTCAAATATGCCAGCCCGGTTTCTTTATCAAAAAAGCCCCATCTTGAGCCTGCACTATTGGCTTTCAGCACCCCAAAGCTGTTGATGCTTTCCAGGTCGCTGTAGCTGTAATTAGCATCCGCATGCCAGCCCCCACCCAAATTTTGTTCCAGGTTGGCAAACCATGTGTGATTCTTGCGCTGGGTGTAGCTCCAGTCACTAACCGGGTGAAAGCTACGATCAAAATCGGCACGACTGCCGTCCGAGAACCAGATGGGCACGTTCGTACCCCAGGATGTCCCTTTGTGCTTTTTGTAATCGTATTCATAGCCTGCCGTCACGCTGGTATCAGGCGAGAAGTCATACGTCATGGTGGCCAGCAGACCAAAGGTTTTCGGGTTTTCCTTGTCGCGGAAGGTATGGCTGTCGTCCCCGCTGATGACCAGACGCGCCCGCAAATCCCCGCCTTCCGTCAAGGGCGTATTGATATCCCCCATGAGCCGCCGCTTGCGCCAGCTGCCCAGCTCTACCTTGCCCTGAACACCGAACTCCCGATAAGCCTTTTTACGGGACAAGGAAATACTGGCGGAGGGATCTCCTGTTCCTCCCAGCAAGCCATTGGCGCCGCGCAGCACGCTGACATCTTCGTACAGATCCATATTGATGGCGCCGCCAATCCCGGAAAAGCCCGACTCCCCATTGAATTCCAGACCATCAATCTTGTAGTTATTGATGTTGAACCCCCGGGCTCGATACGTAGTCCGCGAGCCTATATCCACCTCATTAACACTAATGCCCGATACCGAAGTCAGAGCATCATCCAGAGTCTGGATGTTTTCATCCTCCATTTGTTGGCGCGTGATGTTGGTGATAGCCTGCGGCGTATCTTTTTCTTCCATGCGCAGCCCAGTAGCGCTTTTGCTGTAGATTTTTTGATAGCTGTCTTGGGGCTCGGCCTGCTCATGACCTTTAACTGTAATGGGTTTAAGCAAAGCGGGCGCTTCTTGCGCCCAGGCGGCTTGCCCGTTCAGAGCCAGAAGAATCAAGGCTGCAAGTGGCTTGAGTGAAGGGCGAGATAAAGGGAACGGCAAAACATTACTCCTTGCTAAGAATGAGAACAATTCTTGTTTGCCGTAAGATTAGCGTGTATGGTTTCAGGCGATGTTTCGCCATATGTTCCCGCTCAAACGCTACGTAATGGTATGTAATGACTGAATTAGCAAGCCCCCCACGCCGTGTACTCATTGTTGAAGATGATGTTGAACTTGCCGAACTGATCGCTCAGGAACTGAGCGTTGGCGGCTTCCAAACGCATATTGCACAAGGCGGCCAACAAGCCTTTGAACTGCTCAAGCACTATCCCATTTCCCTGGTGCTGCTTGATCTGATGCTGCCGGGCGAGGATGGCCTGGAGCTGTGCAAGCGACTGCGAAGCATTGAAAATCCCCCTGCCATCATCATGGTGACCGCCCGCAATGAGCTGGCCGATAAGGTCGCCGGCCTGGAACTGGGGGCAGATGATTACGTGGTCAAACCCTTTGAGTCGCGAGAATTGCTGGCACGTTGCAAAGCGGTGATTCGGCGTCACAGTGTGGCGCAACCGCATCAGGACGCTCCGGCCGTCGATGCCCCACCCAGCCGCTATCATTTCTTAGGCTGGCAACTGGACTTGAATGCACGCCAGCTCTATTCCCCGCAAGGCGTCACCGTTTCCCTGCCAAATTCAGACTTCCATGTCCTGGTGGCCTTATTGGAAGCGCCCAATAAAGTGCTGTCGCGCGCGCTATTGCTGCGACGCGCCTTTAGCCGCAACCTGACATACGAAGATCGGGCCATTGATGTGTGCATCAGCCGCATCCGTCACTACATAGAAAAGGATCGCTCCAAGCCCGAGCTGGTACGCACGGTTCGTAACGAGGGCTACATCCTGTACATAGACCCTCAAGCCCTTTACACCGAATAAGGCCATGCAGGCTTTAGACAAGGCCAAGTGGCTAAGTACACTGCGCCGTATCTTCTGGTTTTTTTACCCAGAGCGTTTGCGCAGCAAAATCACCTGGGTGGTGGTCATCGGCCTGCTGGTCGCCCAGGTCCTGACGGGCACTATGTGGTCGCAAATGCGCCGGCAAGTCCTGATCGAAACCCCGGCACGTATCGCAGCAGTCCGTTTTTCTGACTGGTACCTGTATGCCGAATCCCAACTGGCCCACGGCCAGGAGATGGACCCCGCCCTCCTGTCTGGCATCAGCGCCTCTCTGGTCAGCCAGGACTTCCCCCTGGACTACCAGTCCAATATGGGCGAGGACTTGGGTTCGTTTTTTGAGAAGGTTATCCAGGAGCGCACCGGAGCTCACGAAAACTTTCACCTGCTGGCGGTCAATAAAGCCCGCCCCGCCGAAAAAGTGGGCGGCTTCCCCTTCTTGAATGCCTTTTCCCGCGAGCTGAACCTGGTCGATGTGTCTTTTTCCGCCGTTTTCACGCTATCCAATGGACAGCACTGGCGGCTGCACGTGGTGGAAAACCAGGGCTGGAGCTCTATCGGAAATCTGCAATTCACCTACGACTACTTTTTACGCATCTATTTTTTCCGGCTGGTGCTGGTCGTCATCGCGCTGACTCTGTGCCTGAACTTCATTTTCAGGCCACTCAAGAAACTGGAGAAAAGCGTGCTGGAAATGGATGTGAACAGGAACCAGGAAAAAATCCAGCTCGGTGGCTCTAAAGAGTTCCGGCGCTTGGGCCGGGCCTTCAACAGTATGGTGGAACGTGCGCAAAAGCATATTGAAGAACGCTCCTACTTCTTTTCTGCTGTCTCCCATGACTTGCGCACCCCTATTACACGCCTGAAGCTGCGCGTGCAGAACGTACAGGATGAATCACTGCGTTTGAGCCTGAGCCGGGACGTAGAAGAACTTAAAGAGCTGGTCAATTCCACCTTGGAGCTGATGAGTTTTCAGACCTCCGACGAAGCGTTTGTAGAAGTGGATGTGGCCGCGCTCCTGACAGCGGTCAGCATCAATCGTCAGGATGTAGGAGAAAACATCGCGCTGGATAGCCTGGAACCCGCGATTTTGCACATTCAGATCCAACGGTTTCGCCGCTGCGTGGAAAATTTGATTTCCAATGGCCTGCGCTACGGGCATCACGTTCATATTTCTGCGCAGCAAAGTGCAGATGCCTACATCATCACTGTCGCCGATGAGGGCCCTGGCATCCCAAAAGAGGAACAGGCCAAAGTCCTGCGGCCCTACTACCGCCTGGAAACCTCTCGCAATCGCTCCACGGGAGGCTACGGCTTGGGCCTGAGTATTTGTGATGAGGTGATACGTGCCCACGGTGGGCGACTGGAGTTTGGACATCAACAAGAGCGGTTCTGCGTACGTATCTATTTACCCCTAAACAGCCTGCGTTAAAAACATTACAGATTGCCAGGGTAATCAGGCGCTTTTCAGACCTGCCAGCCCCTTGCAGCCACTCTTTCCTGCATTCTCAAAGGTATTTTCTATTTATTTAGTTTCACTTCTTTAGCGGCTGTAGCTCAGTTGGATAGAGTACTTGGCTACGAACCAAGGGGTCGTGAGTTCGAATCTTGCCAGCCGCGCCATATTCACGTTGTTTTCTTCACCGAAACCAACGACCAGAGTTAGAACTCTTGGGGTAACACCCACTGGATGAGACTCTGAAAAGATCAGCCCTGATGACATCGTCATCAGGGCTTTTTCTTTGCCTGTCACCTTCTCCGCCTTCCTGCTTTTCTCCAGTACAAATCCCTTCCTGCGTGACCTACAACAATGCTTGCACTTTCCTGGGCTTGCGAGCGCAGGCAGACTGAATCAAGCGGTGTAAAGTAGCGACTTCTGCCAAACGGCCAAGCAGCACGCTCGCAGCCCATGTCAGCCGTACATCGGCCAGCCCGAATTGAGTGGATTTCTTACTTAACCCACAGGATCGACTATGTTTAAGCGCACGACTCTTCTTTTGCCTTTGGCAGCCCTCCTTCTTGCCAGCACCAGCAGCTACGCCCAGGAAAGCAGCCCGGCCAGCCAGCTGGCGCAAATGGGCGGTGCCATGCACGCGGCAGCACAAGTGTGCGGAGACCATAGCGAAGCCCAGTTGCAAGAGATGAAGAGGCAGCAAAAGGTATCCATCCAGAGCATGGGTTTGAGTGACGAAGATTTTGACAAGGCTTTTGAGCAAGGCCTTGAGCGCGGTCGCCAAGACCTGGATAAAGCCAGCCCGGAACAGCGCGGCAAGATGTGCGAGCAACTGCGTTCGGGACCGAAGTTCTAAATTCCCTGCCCCCATAGAAAAGCGCTCTGATCCCTAGGGAAGCAGAGCGCTTTTGCACTTCCAGCCCCTAAAACTTACAGGGCTTTGACCATATCTTCGATCGTCTTTTTGGCATCACCAAAGACCATCATGGTCTTGTCCATATAGAACAGCTCATTATCCAGACCAGCGTAACCAGCCGCCATCGAGCGCTTGTTCACGATAACAGTTCTGGCCTTGTAAGCTTCCAGAATCGGCATGCCCGCAATGGGCGAAGCCGGATCGTTTTTAGCGGCCGGGTTAACCACGTCGTTAGCTCCCAGAACCAGCACCACATCGGTCTGAGCAAACTCGCTATTGATATCGTCCATCTCAAAGACCTGTTCGTAAGGCATTTCAGCCTCTGCCAACAGCACGTTCATGTGCCCTGGCATACGGCCTGCCACCGGGTGAATGGCATAGCGTACCGTTACGCCCTGGCTGGTCAGCTTGTCGGACAACTCTTTCAGAGCATGTTGAGCGCGCGCCACGGCCAGGCCATAGCCGGGCACAATCACAACGGACTCCGCATTGCTCATCATGAAAGCGGCATCTTCAGCACTGCCGGACTTCACCGAGCGATTGCCCTGATCTGCCCCGCCTGCCGACGCTTCCGGATTGGCACCAAAGCCGCCCAAAATCACGTTAAAGAAGGCGCGGTTCATGGCCTTGCACATGATGTAGGACAGAATCGCCCCCGAGGAACCCACCAGCGAACCGGCGATGATCAGCATGGAGTTGTTCAGGGAGAAACCAATACCGGCCGCCGCCCAGCCCGAATAACTATTCAGCATGGACACCACAACAGGCATATCGGCCCCGCCAATCGGGATGATCAGCATCACGCCCAAAAGGAAGGACAAGGCCAGCAGCACTCCAAAGGCCCACCATGCCTGGGTCATCACAAAGACCACACCGCAGGCCAGAGCCAGCAGACCCAGCAAGAGGTTCAGCATGTGCTGACCTTTAAAGGTCACTGGCGCGCCCTGGAACAAGCGGAACTTGTACTTGCCCGACAGCTTGCCAAATGCAATCACCGATCCAGAGAAGGTAATCGCACCAACCAGTGCCCCCAGGGCCAGTTCCACCCGGTTGCCCATAGGCAGGGCAAACTCGGCAGAGCCAATGCCAAAAGCCACCGGCTCCAGCACCACTGCAATAGCAATAGCCACTGCCGCCAGGCCGATCATGCTGTGCATGAAAGCGACCAGTTCCGGCATCTTGGTCATCTCGACACGGCGGGCCATCAGGGTGCCCAAAATGCCGCCGATCACGAGACCAATCAACACGCGCAGCAAACCGGACAGCTCTTTACCTTCCGGCGCCAGGCTGTAGATCAGCACAGCAGTTGTCGCAATGGCCAAGGCCATGCCCACCATGCCGAACAAATTGCCGCGCCGCGAACTGGCCGGATGAGACAAGCCCTTTAAAGCCTGAATAAAACACACCGAGGCCAGTAAATAGCACAAGGTAACGGTATTCATGGAAATCATGACTGCCCTTCCTTGGGCGTATTTTTAGCGCCCTTCTTTTTAAACATTTCCAACATGCGGCGGGTCACCAGAAAACCACCAAACACGTTAACGGAGGCCAGCGCGGTGGCCACAATGCCCATCGCCTGCGCCCAAGGGCTTTCAGTCAGGGCTGCCGCCAGCATCCCGCCCACAATAATGATGGCCGAGATCGCATTGGTCACCGCCATCAACGGAGTGTGCAAAGCAGGCGTCACCGTCCAAACCACGTGATACCCCACGTAGATGGCCAGCACAAAGATGATCAGGTTAATGACCAGGGGAGAAATAATATCCATGAGATCAGGCTCCCTGCTGTGGAAAGAGTCGTTTGCCACCCTGTACAACACGGCTGGCATTCACAATGTCGTCGTCCTCTGGAATATGCAGCTCATCGGACTGCTCCTTGAGCATCAAGCCCAGGAACTGTTGAATATTGCGTGCATACAAAGCAGAGGCGTCGGCCGCCACACGAGCGGGAAAATTAGTCTCGCCCACTAAAGTGACGCCATGCTTTTCCACAATCTGGTCCGCTTCGGTCAAGGCGCAGTTACCGCCTCGCGCTGCGGCCAAGTCCACAATCACCGAACCGGGCCGCATGGAGCGCACCACCTCTTCCGCAATCAGACGCGGAGCAGGCCGCCCCGGAATCAAAGCGGTCGTGATGATGACATCGGCCTGCGCACAACGCGCCGCCACTACAGCAGCCTGTCGTTGCAGCCATGAAGCAGGCATAGGCCGGGCGTAACCGCCCACGCCTTGAGCCGCTTCGCGCTCTTCGTCCGTCTCATAAGGCACGTCAATGAATTTGCCGCCCAAGGACTCGATCTGCTCACGCGCAGCAGGACGCACATCAGAGGCCTCAACCACGGCTCCCAGACGACGGGCAGTGGCGATGGCCTGCAAACCCGCTACCCCTGCGCCCAGCACCACGACACGCGCCGCTTTGACGGTACCCGCCGCGGTCATCATCATGGGAAAGAATCGGGGATATAAAGTGGCGGCTTTCAAGACGGCCGCATAGCCAGCGATATTAGCTTGTGAGGACAGAACGTCCATGCTTTGCGCCCGCGTGGTACGCGGAATCAGCTCCAGGGCAAAGGCCTGGCAGCCGCTAGGTGCCAACCTGTCCAGCCCCTCGCTCTCGTAGGGGTCCAGCAAACCGACGATCACGTGCTCGGCACGTAAACGTGCCGGATCTACATCGGCTGCACCGACCACCAGCAGCACCGTGGCTTGATAAGGATCACCTATCGTTGCCCCGGCGGCTTCATAATCTGCATCCGGGCAGGCAATCCCCTGCCCGGCTCCCGCCTCGATCACTACGCTATGGCCCGCCTTCACATAGGCCCTGACGGTATCGGGCGTGGCCGCTACCCTCTTTTCCCCGGTACTCCGGGGGGTGAATACACCCAGTCGCATCTCAATCTCCAGTTAATTAACTAACTTCTATGATTTCTGACGACGTGCATTACCCGGATGGGTGGGTCTATCAACGAACCAGGGCGCCAGCCCTTTAAAGATGTAATCGCTAGCGGCACCTATCGGATCTAACCCAACAACCACTCCAGCCTGGTTTGTGCCACCCGCACAAAACCAGAACACCATCTACAAATTCGGATGCGCAAGCACAGGCGTGTCTGACGCCTGATTAAACAGGATAGAAAGCTACCCTTTTATGTCCCTCTCCCACCCTCGCGCCTAGCAAGAAACTGTCATTCTTTTTGGATCTCGCTATAAGGGCCTTTATTTGACACAAGAAAACCTGTATCGCACTAGACCGCTTTAGACGAAAAATCAAGACACATTACTACCACTCGATTATCGCAATATGATGCTAGTCAGCAAGATTTTTCTTCCTGCCTTCATCGCGCAACACCGAGCAGCCATGCCTTTACATGAGGCTTAGACGCCTGATAATTAAAACTACAAGCATTGGCCTGCTGCTAAGATAGCAACTTCCTATAAAACTTGTCATTAATTTGTAATCTGTGTTCGTGCTTACGCCACAGTGGCTTTTTCGTCGCTGACGGCCGCTAAGACGCTTCTTTTAAAGCCTAGGCAACCGCCCCTTTTGATGCGCGGTTTACCTGCACTATTCAGTCCCAGGCTGATCTATCCCCATGGCAGAAATCCACATCGATCACGTAGTTAAACGCTACGGCAGCAATACCATCATCAATGAGCTCAGCCTGCAAATTCGGCATGGCGAGTTCTTTACTTTATTAGGGCCCAGCGGCTGCGGCAAGACAACCTTGCTGCGCATGATTGCCGGCTTCATCATCCCCGATGAAGGCCGCCTGTTTCTGGACAAAGAAGACATCACCTACCTGCCCGCCCACAAGCGCGAGACGGGCATGGTGTTCCAGGACTACGCCCTGTTTCCCGACAAGACTGTGTTTGACAATGTGGCCTATGGCTTGCGAGTGCGCAAAGTCAGCAGCAGCGAAATCAAGAAAAAAGTCAGCTACATTCTGGAACGGGTTGAACTGGGCGGGATGGCCGAGCGTTACCCGGCGGAACTGTCCGGCGGCCAGCGTCAGCGCGTGGCACTGGCCCGCGCCCTGGTGATTGAGCCGCGTGTTCTGCTGATGGACGAGCCCTTGTCCAACCTGGATGCCAAGCTGCGTATTCAAATGCGCCAAGTGATTCGCGAACTGCAGCAAGAATCAAATATCACGGCCATTTTCGTGACCCATGACCAGGAAGAAGCCCTGTCCATGTCGGATCGCATTGCCTTGCTGCGCCAAGGCCGTATCGACCAGCTCGATACCCCCGAGGCTATGTACTCCACACCACGCACCGCCTATGCCGCCGACTTTATTGGCGCAGCCAACCTGATTGACACCCTGGGCGTACACGTTGAAGCCGACCATACGACGGTCAGCATCGCAGGCGGCCACATCATGGTGAACAACCCGCCTCCAAGCGGTCAGGTTCTGCTGGCCGTTCGCCCTGAAAACATTACTTTGCATGCCCAGACCCAAGCAGGTGGCATCCCTGCCCACGTCGTGGCGCGCCAGTATCTTGGAACCAAAACGGCCTACAGCCTGAAACTGAGCGATGGCAAACAAATCATCGCGGATGTGGCTGCCGCCCTGGACCCTCATCTGGCGGCCGGCAGTTCGGTCAGCCTGAGCTTCAGCCCTGAAAGCCGTCTGGTCGAGGCCTGAGACTCATGAGTATCCTTGCAAGACCACAGGCCCTTCGTTCCCCCTGGTTCCTGCCCGCTTTGATCTGTTTGGCGGTGCTGGTATTTTGGGTCGTCTGGCCGCTGGCATCCCTGTTCTATCAAAGCATTATTGACCCGGTAACGGGCCTTCCCAGCCTGCACGGCTTTGAGACATTTTTCAGTGATCCCCGCTATGTTGAAGCTTTTTTCAACACCATCAAGCTGGGGATGATTTCCACCATTGGCACGCTGCTGCTGGGTGCCCCGCTGGCCTATGTGGTGGCCCGCTACGACTTTCCCGGCAAGGCCATTGTGGCCATCCTGCCGCTGACCACCATCGTGCTGCCGGACATCATCGTCTCGCAGGCCTGGCTGATGCTGCTGGGCAATAACGGCGTGGTACGTCTGGCTCTGGAAGGCATCGGTATTGACCTGCCCAGCTTTTACGGCTGGTTTGGCATGTCCTACGTGCTGATTCTGAACGACTACACCTATGTGTATATCGGCATGCTGGCAGCACTCAAAGCCATTGATGGCACGCTGGAAGAAGCCGCTGTCAACCTGGGTGCCAGCAACTTCAAGCGCGCGCTGACAGTCACTTTCCCGGTCTTGATGCCCGCCTTGCTGGTGAACGCCATGATTGTGTTCACCCTGGCCGTAGACAACTTCTCCATTCCCATGATTCTGGGCGGTCAGGTGGATGTCTTGTCCTCGCTGACCTACACCACCTTCCTGTCCGAGATGAGCGGCAACCCCACCATGCAAGGTGTGCTGGCGGTGGTGTCGGTAATTCTGGTGGGTGCCGTGCTGTTCATCCAAAAGCGGGTGCTGGAACGCAAGACTTTCCAGATGCAGCAAGGCCGTGCTCCACGTCCCATACGGGCTCAGGGCCTGACCGGAATTTTGCTGACGGTAGGTGCCGTCCTGTTCGTGACTTTCTCGCTGATCCCAGCCTTTATTGTGCTGATTGGTGCGTTCACCAAGGCCAGCGGCCCGGTCATGCAATATGGCACTTTCACCCTGGACAATATGGAACGTGCTCTGCGTTACGCGCCTGAGCCCATCCTGAACTCCTTGATGCTGGCCAGTGTTGCCACCATTGCCGGCACCTGCTTTGCCACGGTATGTAGTTACCTGATCGTGAAAAAGCGCCTGTTCGTTGTGACGGCTCTGGACTATATGGTGATGCTGCCCCTGGCCATTTCCGGCACAGTGCTGGGTATTGCCCTGATTCAAACGTACAACAGCGGCATGCTGGTGCTGACAGGCACCTGGGTGATCATGGCCGGGGCTTACTTTGTGCGCAAAGTGCCCTTCTCCATTCGATCGGCCTCAGCCTCGCTCTACAACATCCCTGACTCTATCGAAGAGGCCTCAATCAATCTGGGCGTGACTCCCTTCCAAAGTTTCTTCAAGGTCGTCCTGCCCTTGATGAAGCCTGCCATTTTGGGTGCTGCCATCTTGATGTGGGTGACTTCGCTGGCCGAGATTTCCGCCACTATCGTGCTGTACTACGGTGGTATGGAGACAATGCCCATCCAGATGTTCCGTCAGATCGACGCCGGCTTTTTGGCCCGTGCCTCGGCTTACGGGGTTATTTTGATGGTCGTAATTCTGGTGCCGATTTATCTGGCTATCCGTTTTCTCAAGCTGGATCTGTTTTCCAGCCGCTAATCTAAAAAGGCTCACTATGCTGACTACACGTTTTCTGAAAACTGGTCTGGCACTCTCTCTCAGTGTCGGCGCCCTGTCTCTGTCCAGTGCCGCTCAGGCTGCCAATGCCGTGATGTACACCCCCAATAATGTACAAACCATTGACACGGCGTTGGAGATCGCCCGCAAGACAGCCCCTGATCTGTCTATTCAACAGGTGACCTCGGGCGCAGGCGCCTTGATGAAGCGTATCGAAGCTGAAGCTCAGAACCCGCTAGGAGACGTGGTCTGGGGTGCTGCCTACGGCACGATGGCCGCGTTCCAGCAGAACTTTGAAGCCTACGAATCGCCCGAGAACAAAGCCATTCCCGAAGCCTTCCATGGCAAAGACAGCCTGTGGACCAGCTCCAATGCTCACGTCATGGTCATCATGGCCAACGAGCGCCAACTGAAAGGCCTGGCCGCACCTAAGACCTGGTCCGATCTGTTCGACCCTCAGTGGAAAGGCAAGGTCATCATTGGCGACCCAGCATCCTCGGGCAGTGCTTATGACCAGGTCTATGGCATTTACCAGCTGTACGGCGATGACGGCCTGAAAAAACTGGCGGCCAACGTGATCGTGTCTAAGAGCTCGGGCCAAGTCTACAAAAGCGTGGCTAACGGTGAATACCCGCTGGGTGTGACCATGGAATACGCGGCCTACGCTTACGTGGCGGGCGGCCAGAAAGGGATTGAACTGATCTACCCTGAAGACGGCACGTTTATTGCCCCTGAAGGCGTGGCAGTGATCAAGAACCCCAAGAACGGCCAAGAAGCAGCTCGCAAGCTGGTGGATGTATTGCTGTCCAAGGAAGTGCAAGAGGCTGAATTGGTGGAAAACTTCCGCCGCCCAACTCGCAGCGACATCAATGTGGCCGAGCTGACCAAGTTGCCCAACCTGGACCAGATCAAAGTGGCCAATATCGATCCCTTGAAAGCTGCCGCTGAATACGAAACCGTGATCGCCGCCTGGAAACAGGCCTTGAGCGCAGCAGGCAAGTAAGCTGAATTACAGTTAGCGCTGTACCCAACCCCTTGATGTCTGGACCTATGCCAGATGCCAAGGGGTTTTTTACATGGTGGACCTGCTTTTATTCGCATTTCGGAAAGAGGATTATCATGGAACCCCCAGGCTCCCCACCAGTCCCTCACACAATCAGTCAGGCCTAAAGCGGCTGACGTCTTCCCCTGACTAACTGAAGAATCATGAGCAAAAAAACCACCTTTCTTCTTGCCGCTCTAGTGATGACGGGATGCTCTACGTACTCTGATCCCAAAATTTCCCAGACCACAGCGGTAGCGGGTTTACTCGATAAGCCCAGCGCCTACTTCTGCCAGCATGCCAGCTACGCCACCCAAGATAGCGTCTACCGTGGGAAATATGTACTGTCGCATCTGTTTGGATTCTGGACGGCAAAAGACGTGGAGTTAGTCCGGATCAAGGCCGTGTCCAAGGACGAAATCGCCACCGAATATCTGGACAAAAACATGCGTGTAGTGGGTTCTCGTCAGTACATCCGCGGACAGGATTACCAGCTCAACAGCAATGGCTCGGTGGAAATCAAGGGATCATCTCGATGCGCCAGCCAGGATAGTCCGGGTGTGGGTTGCACCAGGGGTAGCATCACGGCTTTTCTGGATCAGACAGGCAATCTGGCCGTCATAGAGGCCAGTAGTGGCGCAGGCATTGTGGGCATTGTCCCTGTTGCCGGTGGCCACAAATATATTTCCTTATTCCCGCCCGTCACGGACTCGGCAGGATCCCTGCAAGCCAGCCTGGCTCAGTGTCCCGAAAGCCACGAGCTGAAACAGCAGAGAGAAGCGGCAAGGCAAAAAGTCGCACCCACCTTTGCGGTGGGGGACATCGTGGTGCCCTATCAACACTACGACTCCACCCGGAATATGTTCGTACCCGGCCCCGTCAGTAGCGTGCGCGACACTAGATGGCGGGTTCAAGAAATAACGGATACCCATGTAAGACTTGAGCTGATCCAGGGCGAGTACAGGCTGAGCTCCTCTAAAGCCCCCGTTTACAAAGCAGGCGAATTTTCCACGACCTTTTCCTCGTCAAGCAGCTACAAAGCTGCGCACCCCCATGCTGGTGGCCCTGGACAGATATTCCAGGAATTTAAAAAAGTGGAATAAAAAGATTGGGGCTCATGAAAGCCCCATCAGCCACAACCAGAGACTCATAGGCACAGACTTGAAGTCAAAGCAGGAAGACCCTTGAAAAAGGGCCTTGTCGCGATAACTCAACGCCAAACAATGGGCTGGGTGCTTAACCTGGCAAGGTGCATGAATGCCGCCGCCGCTGCCTGTCTGAGCGTCTGTAATTAATCGGCTGGGTAGATCTGGTCTTCACGCAAACGGGGGCGATCAGCTTCGACCTCTGTCAAAGGTTCCACGCGCTGCATCGTTGCCAGCGAACGCTGGGCCAGACGCTGGTACATGCGAGTACCAAAGAACTTGCCATCAATGGCCTTCTGATCCAGCTCTTTAACGACAGTAGCGGGTGAACCGGCAAGCAGGCTGCGTGGCGGCACTTGCATGCCTTTTTTCACAAACGCCATGGCACCAATAATGCTGTCGGCCCCGATATCGGCGGCATCCATCACCACGGCATTCATGCCCACCAGCACATTGCGGCCAATCACACAGCCATGCAATACCGCACCGTGGCCCACGTGCCCATCTTCATGCACGATGGTGTCTTGATAAGGCGTACCGTGGATGACGCAGGTATCCTGGATATTGGAGCCAGCCTTCATGATGATGCGGCCAAAGTCCCCGCGCAAACTGGCCAGGGGGCCGATATACACGCCCTCGCCAATAATGACGTCGCCAATCAGTACCGCAGTAGGATGAACATAGGCCGTGGGGTGAACCACGGGCACCAAGCCATCAATAGAATAGATATTTTGCATACCTGCCTCGTCCAAAGCCTGCACCCGGCCGACCTGCGGTCCGGCCAAAAATACGATCATAGCTGCTACAGACCGATATAATGCGCCGTCCCCTTTCTTTTTGCATCCTATGAGCATGTTGTACTACTGGCTGGCTTTTTTCTTGGGCATGGTGTTTTACGCCGCCTACCTGTCCCAGTCCTCCTTACTGGCACAAGGCATGATTTACATGAAGGAAAAGGATCGTTCACCGCCATTGTTATGGCTGTTTTCACGCATGATCAGCTTTATCCTGCGTGCCATCCCCTCCTTGCTGATGCGCCCTATTCCGCTGATTTTGTGGGTGGTTGGTCTGGGCATAACGGTGCAATACAGTTTCGCTGTGCCTTAAGCCCAAGGCCGCTGCTATAACACCAAGCACAGGCCCGCATCGATTGCTCAAGGCCTGTTGCTTGCGTCTCCCAGTCAAGCATTCTGCACCTGCCAGTCAATTCACCGCCTGCTCCCCCTCCTACACTGACGCAAACTCACAGAACCGTCCCCGCTGACGGGCACGGATTAGCGATCAGGATCGCGGTCACCGCGACACGGAGGATATATGGAGACTCGAAAAATCGTCAGGGCGGCGGCTGTACAAGCTGCTTCCCCCAACTATGACCTGGCCAGCGGAGTCGAAAAAACGATTGCCCTGGCGCGGCAAGCTCGCGATGAAGGTTGCGACCTGATCGTGTTCGGTGAAACCTGGCTGCCCGGCTACCCCTTTCATGTGTGGCTGGGAGCGCCCGCCTGGTCCATGAAATACAGTGCACGATACTTTGCGAACTCGCTGGAACTGGGCAGCAAGGAATACCACCTTATTGCTGAAGCCGCACGCAAGCTGGGGATTTTCATTGCCCTGGGCTATAGCGAGCGCAGCGGCGGCAGTCTGTATCTGGGCCAATGCTTGATCAGCGACCAGGGCGAAATGCTGTGGTCACGCCGCAAACTAAAACCGACTCATGTAGAGCGCACTGTCTTTGGTGAAGGTCATGGCCGTGACCTGATTGTGACGGATACGCCATTAGGTCGAGTCGGTGCTTTGTGCTGCTGGGAGCATCTATCCCCACTGAGCAAATACGCCCTGTACTCCCAACAGGAAGCCATCCACATCGCCGCCTGGCCCTCTTTTTCGCTTTACTCAGAGCAGGCCCATGCCTTGAGCGCCAAAGTGAATATGGCCGCTTCGCAAATCTACTCGGTTGAGGGGCAGTGCTTTACCATCGCGGCCAGCAGCGTCGTCACTCAAGAGACGCTGGATATGTTGGAAGTGGGCGAACACAATGCGTCCTTACTTAAAGTGGGCGGCGGCAGTTCCATGATTTTTGGACCAGACGGACGCACCCTGGCCCCTTACCTGCCCCAAGACGCAGAAGGTCTGGTCATCGCAGATCTGAATATGGAAGAAATTGCCTATGCCAAGGCAATCAACGACCCGTCTGGCCACTATTCCAAACCCGACGCCACACGCATGATTCTGGACTTGGGCCATCGCGAGCCCATGACGATCGTGCGCTCTGGAAGCAAGCCGGGGCAGGAGAGCCTGGAACTTAAAGGAGCGGCTTCAGAGCACCAGCCAGGAGCCGAACGAGTTCAGGATACTGACAAGCTCGTACTGCCAGAACTGTCCTAAGCAGCCAAGAGGACAACGCCTCTAAACCCTGCTCAATCAGGGGGCCCTATGCTCTGTGCATAGCATGCAGCGCTAAGGCCCTGTTGTCGTGGTCGGAAATTATCGCCAACTGTCGCTCCTTCCGGTCTGACCACCGCCATTGATCCTGCCTGATACTTATCCAGATCAGCTGATTGCAGCTCCCTGCCATCAGCACATGGATCAAAGACGGAGAGCGTATCAATGGAGCGATGGTCAACTTCGGCAATTCCCGCTATCAGGCGCGCGCCCTATTGGATGGAGGCCGTCAACCAAGCCTATGTCTCGCTGGAATGCACCGTACCGACCAGCCCGGCGACGCCCTTTTTTGGAGCCATCACACGCCGTGAACTGGCGGCGGTCAATCTGTCCCGTATCAGTTCAACCTCGCAGACTGTTTTGCGTACTCCGCAGCAAATCTCCAAAGTCTCCGAAGATATTTTTCTGCTCAGCATTCAGGTGGCCGGATCGGGACGACTGGTTCAGGATGACAAAACCGCTCATCTAAAACCGGGGGATCTGGCTTTATATGATTCCACCCGCCCCTACCAGTTGCTGTTCGATCAGCACTTTGAGCAATACGTACTGTCTTTACCCGGCTCTTTATTGCGCAAGCGGCTGCACAACGCCGAGGACATGACTGCCAGCAAGATTGCCACCGCTCAATCAGGAACGGCTCGTTTGCTGTCCCATATGGTGACCGAGCTGATGGAAAGCCCTTCGCTTAGCGGGCCTGTCGTGGATGGGTCGCTTGCTGACGGTCTGGTCGGTATTCTGGTGGCGACGCTGGCCGAAAACCTGGGCAGCCTGGGCTTGAAAAATGATGCGGGGACGGTGCGATGCGACAGGATCAAAGCCTACGTGATGGCCAATCTGCGGGATCACGAACTGAGTATTGGCAAGATAGCGCAAAGCTTGGGCATGACAGCCAGCACCTTGCATCGGGCGTGGGAACAAGAGCCCGATTCACTGAGCAATTGGATCTGGTCTATGCGACTTAAAGGGGCGGAGCAAGATTTGCGCCGCTTGGCCTGCTCCAGCAAAACAATTACAGAAATTGCGTATCACTGGGGCTTTAGCAGCTCAGCCCACTTTAGCCGAAGCTTCAAGCAGCACTTTGGCATGCCGCCTAAAGAGGCCCGCAGCAGCATGCGGGCCTTTGCTCAGGCAATAACGATATCAGTCTGATCAGGCAATGGGCTTGCCATCGTTGACGGCCAACAGGCCTTTGATCAAGCGATACAGAATCCACACACCCACAATCGCGATCGTCACAAAACCAACCAGAATCGCCATCAGGACAAAGGACAGCGCCACCCCGGCCAGACCCCACCAGAAGGTGCGGATTTGCCAGTCAAAGTGCGATTCCAGATAGGTGCCTCTGACTTCATCACGCTTGATGTAGTTGATGATGATGGCCACCAAGGCGGTAATACCGCCAAACATGGACAGGATGTAAAGGCCGTAAATGATTAGAGTGAGATTGCGCAGATCGACCAATTGCTTGGTACCCTCGCCTTGTGGAACAGGGGTCATATCCTCATTCATCCGTATTACTCCTTGGAAAAATAACGGTAGCGCCAGGTGTCCCATAACGCTACCGAAAAAAACCCATTCAGGCCAGGTAAAGCAAGGTGCTTAACGCAAGCCGATAAATGGCATAGCGGAACCGGGAACCAAGCTTTCTGGCAGCTTGCCATCCCATTTTTCCACTGCATTCAAATTAACCAGATTGGTATTCTGGGCCAGGGCTTGTGCCTTGGCTTGAATGGCTTTGGCTTCGGCTTCACCACGCAGCAAAATCCCGTCTGCTTCAGCCATATAGCGCTCACGCTGAGCGCGGGCTTCGGCTTCAGCCTGAACCACCTGAATTTCAGCCTGGATAGAAGCTGTTTCTTTCTGCTGGCGGGTGGTTTCAATCTGCACCTGAGCCAACATGCGGTTTTCAATCGATTGCTCGTACGCTTTGGAGAAAGACACTTCCTCTACCTGCACACCCATCATTTGCAGGGGCGAGGCTTCCAATGTCACACGCATTGCTTCGTTGATATCAGCACCCAGTTTTTCACGATTCTGGATCGACTGGGCGGCGGTGTACTTACCAAAAACGTTCTTGATCACGTCCAGCGCCTTGCGCTCCAGCAAACGGGCTTCCAGCGCTTCCAAGGAACCGTATTCCGAGTACAACTGAGCCACGTCAGTTTCAGGTACACGGTAGGTTACCGAGGCCACCATGGAGGCGGACTGCTGGTCAAAACTATAGGCTTCCAACTGCATGCGAACCGTATGATCGCGCACCGAGATCTTGCGTACGGTATCGAAGAACGGAACCTTGAAGTCCAGGCCAGGTTCGGCAACGCGTACCAATTTACCATTGCGCAGCACCACGCCACGCTCGCCCTGATCGACCTGCAAAAAAGAGCCCATGGAGGCCACAATCAGGATCAGGAAAATAACAACAGCAGCACCTAGGAACGACAGTCCCTTAGTGTAGTTAGGACCGCCTTCTCGTTTAGTTCCAGCGGCCAATTTTGTAAGTGTATTTTTATCAATGCTCATCACGGCTTCCTTTACGTGGCTGCTGCGTCTTGTCTTTCAATTGACGACGCTCAACCATCAGTTGCCGTATGCCTTTGGCAATCAAGTAGGCCAATACTGCAGCCCCCAACAAAATCAAGATGATACGCATGACGCTTCA
>SMEN01000380.1_pt1 | contig 20009 bp, 17 predicted proteins | sample 2456271 | NCBI WGS metagenome assembly SMEN01 (sample SAMN10132593, study PRJNA489261) | soil metagenome | isolation source: day1 control-loamy sand soil ammended with raw manure from dairy cow... | place: USA | collected 2015-04-01 | reverse complement strand
AAATGACCCGGCGTCCTTGCGGGCACCGGGTCATCATCTACTTCTCGTCTTCGGGAATGTCGTCGAACAGGTCGCGGCCCTCATTGGGCTTCCCGACCTGCAGGTCGCCCAGCTTGGCCGAGGCCACCCGTGCGGACAGCGCCTGCTTCCTTGCCCTGGTGCTGACCTGCACCCCGCCGATGGCCAGTACCAGCAGCAGGAGCAGCGATCCGCCGATCACCAGCACCGGTTGCAGCACCGGCGTCGAGGTGTCCGGGGCGATCGGCTCCGGGGCGGCCACCTGCTTCAGGTCCGACTTCTCGTTGGAGACGCCCGGGTCCGGAGCATCCGAGACGCCTTCGGTATTGCGGCGGTGCACCCGGATCCATTCGGTGATGGTGCCCAGCGGATTCTCGGTCGCCACCGGGACGTCAGCATTCACGGCGGCGTTCGCATCGATGATGCCGTAGCCGTAGAGGTTGTCGACCCCGGCGGCTCCGGTGTCCTTGGCGGTCTTCAGGATGCGGTTGATGACCTGCTCGGCCGGCATGTCCGGGTACTTGGAGCGGATCAGCGCCGCCACGCCCGCGACGATCGGCGCGGCGCCGGAGGTTCCGGACCAGCGCGCGTAGCCGTTGTCCGGCAGCCCGCCGACCAGCTTCTCGGCCGGGGCGGCCACGCCGATGGAGATGCCTTCGGTGGATGAATCCTGCGAAGCCTTGTCGTTCTCGTCGACGCCGGCCACGGTCAGCACGCCCGGGATGGTCGCCGGCGCGCCGACCTGGTTCATGCCGCCGGAGCGGTTGCCCGCTGCGGCCACGACGACCACGTCGCGTTCCTCGGCGTACTTGAAGGCTTCGTCCCAGCTTTCGGGCCAGGCGGGGCTGGTGGAGCCCAGGGACATGTTGATGACCTTCGCGCCGGAGTCCACCGCGTACTTCACCGCCTTGGGGATCTGCTGCTCCACGGAGATGCCGGAGGGGTTGCCGTCCCCCATCCACAGCGACACGGACAGCAGCTCTGCCTTGGGCGCCACGCCGAGCACCCCGTCCTTGCCGCCGGACGGCGCGGGGACCTTTTCGTATTCGGGTTCCTCCGGGACGTCCTTGTCCTCTTCCTCGGCGGTCTTCTTGGCCTGTTCCCAGGCCGACTTCAGCCGCTGGTTCTCGGAGGTGACCCGGTCGATTTCCCCTTGGTTGTTGCCGCGTCCGGCCAGCAGGGTCGCCACCAGGGTGCCGTGCTCGCTCATGACGCCGATGGGCTTCTCGCCCTTGGCTCCCCCGGCCCCGGACATGTCGGCGCCGCCCACGACGGCGCCCTTCAGGTCCCGGTGGCCGGTGTCGATGCCGGTGTCGATGACGGCGACTTTCACGCCCTCGCCCTTGGTTTCCTTCTGCGCCTCGGTGATGCCCAGCGACTTCAGCCAGTATTCGGCGTTGCGCATGTCATCGGCCTGCGCCGCGGGGCTGGGCAGCAGGAACGCGAAGGCCAGCAGGGTCGCGAGCAGGGCCGAAACGGCGGTGCGTGCGCCGGCCGGGAGGCCGGAACGTGCTGGTGCTTTCAAGGTCATCTCCTGCCCTGTCTTGCCTGGGGTGTCATTAAGCGCGCTGCGCGGCGGAAGCCGCGATGCCGTCGAGGATGTCGTGCTCCGAGGCGACCAGGACCATCTCGCGGTGTCCGCTGGCGCGTTCCAGGTAGTCCAGGATGCGCTCGACGATGACCGCTCCGGCCTGGATGACGTCCACGCGCCCCGGGTGCATGAAGCCCAGCGCCTGGCGCTGTTCGCGGGTGTAGGAGAGCATCGAGGCGGTGGCCTGGCGCATCTGGGCGAAGCTCAGCTCGGCGCCGTGGATGGCCGCGGAATCGTACTGCTTCAGCCCCAGCGCCTGCGCGGTGAGGGTGGTGCAGGTGCCGGCGACCATGATGACCGCGTCCACCTGGCTCACGTCCACCGCGCCGTCCAGGTGCTGCAGGGTGGCGTCGAGGAATTCCAGGCTCTGGCGCGAACGCAGCCCGTCGATGTGGAAGCGCTCGGTGACGCGCACGCAGCCCATGTCCAGGCTCTTGGCCGCGACCGGGCCGTTCTCGCCGCCCAGGACGAACTCGGTGGAGCCGCCGCCCAGGTCGATGACCAGCACCTGCCCGGGCTTGCCGGCGCGGACCGAGGCGGCACCGGTGAAGGACAGCTCGGCTTCCTCCTCGCCGCTGATGATTTCCGGCTCGACACCGAGGATCGAGGTGATCTTGCTGGTGAACAGCTCGCGGTTCGACGCGTCGCGGGCGGCGGAGGTGGCGGCGAAGCGGATGGCCTGGACCTGGTGCTCGTCGCACAGCTTCTTGTATTCCTTGACCGCCGCGAAGGTGCGTTCCAGGGCTTCGGGGGCGAAGGCGCCGGTGGCGTCCACGCCCTGGCCCAGGCGCACCACGCGCATGGTGCGCAGCACGTCGCGCAGCTCGCTGCCATCCGCCTCGACGTCGGCGATCAGCAGGCGGATGGAGTTGGTGCCGCAGTCGATTCCGGCGACGCGCATTACTTCTGCTCCCCGGAGTTCTGCGCGGCCTCGCGGGCCGCGCGCTTCGCGGCGCGTTCGGCGCGCTTGATGGCGGGGTCGACCTTTTCCTGGGTCTTCACATGGCGCGAACGGTCCTGGCTCGGGGCCTGGCCCTCGGTGTCCCAGGCGCCAACGCAGAAGCACTTGTCCTTGGTCCACCATTCGGCGATGGCCTGCAGCGCCTCGTCGCCCAGCGGGTTCACGCCCTCGCCGGCGGCCAGCGCATGGCCCACCAGGACGTGCAGGCACTTCACGCGCGTTGGCATGCCGCCGGCCGAAACACCGGCGATCTCCGGCACGGCTCCGGTGCCCGAGCGCTCGCCAATGGCATCGCGGTTGGCCAGGTAGGAGTCGTGGGCCGCGGCGTAGGCGGAGGCCAGCGGCGCATCAGCGGCCAGGCGCTCGTTCATCTCGTTCATCAGCCCGGCGGCTTCCAGCCGGGACACGGCGGCGGTGATCACCGGGTGGGTCAGGTAGTAGGTCGTCGGGAACGGGATGCCCGAGGACAACCGCGGCGCGGTGGTGGCGACCAGCGGGTTGCCGCACACGCAGCGTGCACCGATTTCCACCACATCCCGCACCGGACGGTTCAGCTGGCGGCTGAGGGTGTCCAGGTCCTGCTCGCTGGGTACTCGTCCGGCGGCGTCCAGGGCTTCGCGGATGGGCTGTTCAGTCACGTTTCGTCTCTTTGCGTCGTCGGTCAGTCTGTTGCGGAACGGGTAATGGAGTCGATGAGCGCATCGACCCAGGGCAGTTCCTGGCGCACCTCATAGGTGCTGCCGTTGCCGGATTCGGCGCTCTCGTCCGCTGGCTTCTCGCCAACAACCATGTAGAGCTTCTCACCGGGCATCACCAAGTTTATCCGTTCGCGGGCCTGCTGCTTGATGTACAGCGGGTCGTCCCAGCGGGCGATCTCGGCTTTCAGCTCGTCGCGCTGGGCTTCCATCGCGGCGATGGAGGCGCGCAGCTCGTTGATCTGGGCCATCTGGGTGCGGTAGTAGTTCACCGTGGGGACCAGCATGACCGCGAAGAAGGCGAAGACCACGATCAGCGCGGCAATGCGTCCGGAGAAGCGGTGGGCGGCCACCGGTTCACCCTGCTGGACCGGGGCCTGCGGCGCGGGCTTCTCCCCCGGCTTGCGGCGCACGGCCATGGAGAATTTGGCCCGGTCTTCGCGGCGCCGTTCGTTCTGCTTTTCCTTGGCGCGTTCGCGCAGCGGGCGCTTGGAGCCTTCGGCGTGGGCGGCGCGCTGCGGCACCGGGGTGCCCGGTTCTTCGGGTTTGGCCCGGCGGCCTGCCTGTGCCGCCGTTGTGCCGCCTGCGGGCTTGGAGTTTGGCGGTTTGGGGCCGCCGGTCCTTCCGGAGCCTGGCGCGGAAGCAGCTGGCTTGGAATGGGTTTGCGGGACGCTGGGCAGCTTGCGGACCTTGGGCTGGGATGCCGGGAATTCGGGATCCCGCACGATATGCAGCGAGTCGGTGGCCGGCTCGGCCTCATGGGCCGGCGCCGGGTCGGCGGAGGCGCGGTTGGCGTTCTCCGGGAATTCCTGCGGCTTGTCCTGTCCCGGGCTAGGGGTGTTCCTTCGTGGCATGCGCGGTGGTCGCTGGGCCATATTCCCCCATTCCCCATGGTGTTCTGCAAGCGGTACATTCGCGGAAAATCCACGATATCTCCATTAAAAAACGAAAAGCCCGCCGGTATCCACTACCGACGAGCTTATTCGCTTTTGCTGGTGATTAGCTGTTGAAACGCGGGAACGCGCTCTTGCCAGCGTAAACAGCCGAGGCGCCGAGGTCTTCCTCGATGCGCAGCAGCTGGTTGTACTTGGCCACGCGCTCGGAGCGGGCCGGAGCACCGGTCTTGATCTGACCTGCGTTGGTGGCCACGCAGATGTCTGCGATGGTCACGTCTTCGGTCTCGCCGGAGCGGTGCGAAGTGATGGTGGTGTAGCCGGCACGCTGGGCCAGGGTGATGGCGTCCAGGGTCTCGGTCAGGGTGCCGATCTGGTTGACCTTCACCAGCAGCGAGTTGGCGGTGCCCTTTTCGATGCCCTCGGCCAGGCGCTCCGGGTTGGTCACGAACAGGTCGTCACCCACCAGCTGCACCTTGTCGCCAATGGCGTCGGTCAGGGTCTTCCAGCCGTCCCAGTCGTTCTCGTCCAGCGGATCCTCGATGGAGACCAGCGGGAAGTCGGCGACCAGGGCCGCGTAGTAGTCGCTCATCTGCTCTGCGGAACGGGCTTCGCCTTCGAACTGGTAGGCGCCGTTTTCGTAGAACTCGGAGGAGGCAACGTCCAGGGCCAGGGCGATGTCCTCGCCCGGGGTGTACCCGGCGCGCTTGATGGCCTCGGTGATCAGTTCCAGTGCCGCACGGTTGCTCGGCAGGTTCGGCGCGAAGCCGCCCTCGTCGCCCAGGCCGGTGGACAGGTTCTTTTCCTTCAGAACGTCCTTGAGGTTGTGGTAAACCTCGACGCCCCAGCGCAGGCCCTCGGAGAAGGACTCGGCGCCCAGCGGGGCGATCATGAATTCCTGGATGTCCACGTCGGAGTCGGCGTGGGAGCCGCCGTTGAGGATGTTCATCAGCGGAACCGGCAGGACGTGGCCGTTCGGGCCGCCCAGGTACTTGAACAGCGGCAGGTTCGCGCTCACTGCGGCGGCATTGGCCACTGCCAGCGAGACGCCCAGGATGGCGTTGGCGCCGAGCTTGGACTTGTTGCTGGTGCCGTCCAGGTCAAGCATGGCCTGGTCGATGGCGCGCTGGTCGGTGGCGTCAAGGCCCTCCAGCTCGTCAGCGATTTCCTCGATGACGGACTCGACTGCGCCCAGTACACCCTTGCCCAGGTAGCGGCTCTTGTCACCGTCGCGGCGTTCTACGGCCTCGAACTGGCCGGTGGAGGCACCTGATGGAACGGCGGCGCGGCCGTGCGAACCGTCGGTGAGCAGTACCTCGACCTCAACGGTCGGATTGCCGCGGGAATCAAGGATTTCGCGCGCGTGGATGGCGTCAATCAATGCCATGAGTATGGACTCCTTGTAGAAAGGGGTGGTCTAAGGGCTGGCCAGCCAGCGGTCGCTGAGTGACCGTTGGCGCCGTTGCCTGTCTCTAGCCTAGCGCTTTGAACCGGATTCGGGCGACGATGTTGCGTCCGGCTTCGCGCCGTAGCTGTGCTGCAACCGGTCGCGGAGTACCGATTCCGCGTCCAGCCCCAGTTCCTCGGCGCGTGCAGTGAGCGCCATCAGCTCGGCGGCGAGGCTGTCCGCATCGACCACGCGGTCGCGTACTGCGGGGCTGATCCGGTGCTCCCCGGCGGCCCGGGAATCCGCCCTGGTATGGCGGTCCAGCAGCTTCTGCGCGAGCGTGAGCGCGGGCAGGCCGGCCGGCAGCCCGGCGTTGCGGCGCTCCTGCGGGGCTCCTTCCCGCTCGGCCTGCTTGGCCGCATCCCAGACCCTGATGATTTCATCGACGTCGTCGATGACGTGCTCGCGGATTCTCCCCGCGGCGTCGAAAACATGACGATTCCGGCGCAGCAGCTTGGCGTCCAGGGTGGCGGCGACCTCCTCCAGCGTGAAGTTTTCCTGTTCCTCGGCGATGAGCGCGTGCAGCAGGATCTGGAACAACACGTCGCCCAGCTCCTCCTTGAGCGCCGGGGCATCCGCCGCCCCGATGGCGTCCAGGACCTCGTAGCATTCCTCGATCAGGTAGGTGCGCAGCGACTCGTGGGTCAGCGCCCTGGTCCATGCGCAGTTCTCGCGCAGGGTGCGCACTGTCTGAATCAGATGGTCCATGGAAGTCGTCTCGCTGGGCATGCGTTCATCCTATCCCCGCCGGCATTGCCCGCGACGGGCCGGAGCTCCTGCGCCTGTAACGAGCATTACATTCGGGCTAGCATTGCGTTAAGCCGAAACCCCCGCGCCAAAGGAGTCGCCATGACCGTGCAGGAAACCGAACGCCCAGCCTTCCTCCAGAAGCTGCCCTCCGCGTTGTTCATCAACGGCCAGTGGATCGAGGGGACGTCCGCCTCCTCGCTGACCACTGCCAATCCCTTTGACGACGCGGTGCTGGCCGAGATCCGCCAGGCCTCCACCGCAGACGTGGACGCCGCCTACCTGGCCGCTTCCGAAGCCCAGCCCGAATGGGCGGCGCTGCCGCCCGCGGCCCGCACCGCGGTGCTGGAGAAGGCCGCCGCCTACCTCCAGGCCAACTACAAGGACATCCTGGCCCTGCTCAGCGCCGAGTCCGGTTCCGCGCAGCTGAAGGCCAACATCGAGCTCAGCGGCACCATCGCCGCGATCCGCGAAGCGGCGACCTTCCCGTCGCGCGTATTCGGAAAGATCATGCCTTCGAATTTCCCCGGCAAGGAAAACCGGGTCTACCGCGAACCGCTGGGAGTGGTCGCGGTCATCAGCCCGTGGAACTTCCCCATGCTGCTTTCCGCCCGCTCGGTGGCTCCGGCCCTCGCCCTGGGCAACACGGTGGTGCTCAAGCCCGCGTCCGACACCCCGCTGTCCGGCGCCCTGATCCTGGCCAAGGCCTTCGAGGAAGCCGGAGCACCGGCCGGAGCACTGAACGTGCTGGTTGGTTCCGGCTCGGAAATCGGCGACTACTTCGTCGCCCACCCGACGCCCTCGCTGGTGTCCTTCACCGGGTCCACCGAGGTGGGGCAGAATGTCGGAAAGCTCGCAGTGTCCGGTGAGCACATGAAGCGCGTGGCCCTGGAACTGGGCGGCAACGCGCCCTTCGTGGTGCTTCAGGACGCGGACCTGGATGAAGCGGTGAAGGCCGCGGCGCTGGGCAAGTTCCTGCACCAGGGCCAGATCTGCATGGCGATCAACCGGATCATCGTCCAGGAGCCGGTCTACGAGGAGTTCGTTCAGAAATTCACGCAGCTGGTGTCCACCCTGGGCTTCGGCGATGCGGCCGAGCGCAAGAACCTGATCGGCCCGGTCATCAACGACGCCCAGCTGGCTTCGGTCACCGCCAAGATCGAGCGGGCCCGGGCCGAGGGAGCCCGCGAGGTGCTCTCCGGGGCGATCCAGGGGCGCGTCATCCCGCCGCATGTCTTTGCCGACGTGACCCCGCAGATGGAGCTGTTCCGCGAGGAGATCTTCGGACCCGTCGTGGGCATCGCCAAGGCGGACAGCGAAGAGCATGCGCTCGAATTGGCCAACGACACCCGGTACGGTCTGTCCAGCGCGGTGTTCACCCGCGACATCGAGAAGGGCGTGCGCTTCGCCCGCGGGATCAAGGCCGGCATGACGCACATCAACGACATCCCGGTGAACGACGAGCCGCATGTGATGTTCGGCGGCGAGAAGAACTCGGGCCTGGGCCGTTTCAATGGCGAGTGGGCCATTGAGGAATTCACCACCGACCATTGGGTGGGTGTGCAGAGCACACCCAAGAAGTACCCGTTCTAGACACCAAAAAGGCAGCCTGCCCGGAATTTTCCGGGCAGGCTGCCTTTTTGGTGTCGTGCTCAAGGACGGTCGAGGTTAGTTCTCCTCGTAGTCCTCGTCCTCGAAGTCTTCGTCATCCTCGTCGTCGCCGTCCAGCAGGTGGTCGTAGAAGTCGTTGATGTACTCGACGAGCAGTTCGCGCATCTCCAGCGGCACGAAGGCCGCCTCGGCCGCGTTCAGCGTCAGGTCCAGCAGGTCTTCGAGGTCGTAGTCGAAGGCCTCGACCAGCAGCTCGAACTCGTCCGACAGGGTGGTGCCGGACATCAGCCGGTTGTCCGGGGAGATCGTGACGTTGAACCCGGTCTGCACCAGCAGGTCGATCGGGTGCGATTCGATGCCCTCGCCGAATTCGGCGGTGGCCCCGGTCTGCAGGTTGGATGAAGGGCAGATTTCCAGCGGGATCCCGCGTTCGCGAACCCAGTTGGCCACCGGGCCCAGCGAGACCAGGCCGGTGTCCTCGCCGAGTTCCTCGCCGTCCTCGTCCACGCCGCCGAACTCGATCTCGATGTCCTCGGCCACACGCACGCCGTGGCCCAGGCGCTGGGCGCGGCCCACCAGGATGGCGTCCTTGATGGAGTCCAGCCCGGCGGCTTCGCCGGCGTGCACGGTGGTCGGGAACAGGTTCTCGGCCAGCAGGTCGAAGGCTTCCTTCATGCGCGAGGGCGGGAAACCGTCCTCGGCGCCGGCGATGTCGAAGCCGACCACGCCGTGGCCGCGGTGGCGCAGCGCCAGCTTGGCGATTTCCACGCCGTTGTCCGCATGGCGCATGGCGATCAGCAGCTGGCCGACCTGCATCGGGTGGCCTTCGCTGTTCAGCTCTTCGCAGGCCTGGTCCAGGCCTTCCTGCACGGCGTCGACGACGTCGTCCAGGCTCAGGCCCTGGCGCAGGTGCTGTTCCGGGGCGTAGCGGACTTCGCCGTAGATCACGCCGTCCTCGGCCAGGTCTTCAACGAACTCGCGGGCCACGCGGATCAGGGCCTCGCGGCTCTGCATCACGGCAAGGGTGTGCTCGAATGTTTCCAGGTAGCGCGGCAGCGACCCGGAGTCGGCCGATTCACGGAACCAATTGCCCAAAGCTTCGGCATCGGTCTCGGGCAGTTCGTGGCCAACTTCAGCGGCGAGCTCGATTATTGTCGACGGGCGCAGACCACCGTCGAGGTGGTCGTGCAGAGAAACTTTTGGCAGATCCCGGAAGTCGAACTCGGGATCGTAGGCAGCTTGAATCATTTCTTCAGTCACACCCTTGAGCCTAGTCGCATTTCCGGCTGACTGATAGCCACCACGGCTGAAGTTCTGGACACATCTTGTTGACGGGTGCCGGCCCGGGAGGTTAAATCTCCTGCTGCTCGCCCGGAGGCGCGGTGTGGATCGCTGTTCCCAGCGTCCCCCCGCGCTTCTGCGCCAACTGGCGCAGCTTGCGGCGGTGGACCCTTTCCAGCACCCGGCTGACGATCCGGTCGATGATGTAGCCGAGCACCACGGCGATGACCACGGAGACGGCGATGCCCAGCAGCTTGTACTCCGAGAGCCAGTTTCCGGCCAGCGCGCCGATGCCCACGGAGTAGGCGCCCCAGGTGATGCAGCCGATGACATCGAAGAAGGTGAACCGGTGGTAGGAGAATCCGGTGGCCCCGGCGGTCATGTTCACCGCAACGCGTCCCAGCGGAATGTAGCGGGCGGTGAAGATCAGCAGCGCGCCGGAGGTTTCCAGCTTGCGGGTCGCGAAGTCCAGGATCTTCTTGACCCTGCCCTTGCGCATCCACCCGTACTGCCGGTAGCCGATGCCCCGGCCGATGCGGAAGGTGATCTGGTCCCCGATGATCGCCCCGGACACCCCGATCACGAAGATCAGCAGCAGGTTGGGGCTTCCGGTGCTGATGCCCACGGCGGCCAGCGACACCAGGAAGGTCTCGGAGGGGACGACGGGGAACACCCCGTCAATGAGGCAGAAGGCGAACAGCAGCGGCAGAATCCACCATGCGGTGGCCGCATGCATGATCGCTTCGTTGACCAATTCCATCGGCGGGTATATCGCTTCCTTGCAGCACGCGGCGGCTGAAATCCGCGCTCTTAATCCATTCTCCACCAGAATCGCACCGCTTCGCACCCTACCAAGGTCGTGTTTCGCACCGCGCGGTTCTCCCTCCGGGGGATGAGGTGAAGTTTTTAACGCCCGGCGGCTTGCGCGAGTTCCCGCGTCCGGGAGCCCTTCCGGGTTAAACGCCGGCAGCCGCCCCGTGCGGGGCGACTGCCGGCGGGCCGGGCTAGTTCGCGCAGATCCGGTCCAGGATCAGGCGCATGTCAGGGCGGTCGGAGTCCGAGCCGATCAGGATGGCGCGCTGCACCAGTTCGATGGCGCGTTCCATCTTCTCCGGGGTATCGGTCAGCAGCGTGGCGATCGGTTCCCCGCGGCGCACCAGGGCACCGGGCTTGACGTGCAGGCGCACGCCGGCGCCGGCCTGCACAGCGTCTTCCTTGCGGGCACGCCCGGCGCCCAGGGTCCACGCGGCCAGGCCGATGTCCATGGCGTCCAGCTTCAGCAGCACGCCTTCGGCCGGAGCCAGCACGGTGTGCGATTCGCGGGCCACCGGCAGCTTGGCATCCGGGTCGCCGCCCTGCGCTGAAATCATGGCGCGCCATTTGTCCATGGCGCGGCCGTCGTTCAGCGCCGCCCGCACATCCACGCCGCTGATGCCCGCCCCGGCCAGCATTTCGGTGGCCAGGGCCACGGTCAGCTCGACCACGTCCTCCGGGCCGCCGCCGGCGAGCACCTCGACGGATTCCTGAACCTCGATGGCGTTGCCAGCGGTCAACCCCAGCGGGGTGTCCATGTTGGTCAGCAGCGCCACGGTGTTCACCCCGGCATCGGCGCCCAGGTTCACCATGGTTTCGGCCAGCTCGCGGGCCATCGCCTCGGTTTTCATGAACGCCCCGGAACCCACCTTGACGTCCAGCACCAGGGCACCGGTGCCCTCGGCGATCTTCTTGCTCATGATCGAGGAGGCGATCAGCGGGATCGCTTCAACGGTTGCGGTGACGTCGCGCAGCGCGTAGAGCTTCTTGTCCGCCGGGGCCAATCCGGCGCCGGCGGCGCAGATGACCGCGCCGACGGTGGAAAGCTGGGCGAAAAGCTCCTCGTTGGACAGCTCCGCGCGCCAGCCCGGGATCGCTTCGAGCTTGTCCAGGGTGCCGCCGGTGTGGCCCAGGCCGCGGCCCGAGAGCTGCGGGACAGCTACCCCGAAGCTGGCCACCAGCGGTGCCAGCGGCAAGGTGATCTTGTCCCCCACGCCGCCGGTGGAATGCTTGTCGGTGGTGGGCAGGCTGCGCCCGGACGGGTCTGCCAGGGCGGAGAAGTCCATGCGTTCGCCGGTATTGATCATGGCGTTGGTCCAGCGCGAAATCTCCGCGCGGTGCATGCCCTGGAAGTAGATCGCCATGTTCAGCGCGGCCATCTGCTCCTCGGCGATCACGCCGCGGGTGTACGCGTCGATGGTCCAGTCGATCATTTCGTTGCTCAGCTCGCCGCCGTCACGCTTGGTGCGGATGACTTCGACGGCGCTGAATTGTTCGGCAGCCATGGAGGGGCCTCCCGTTCTGTTCTCTGGTCAGTCGATGATGTTGTGCGGTCCGAAGGCGTCCGGAAGCAGCTGGTCCATGCCCACGATCCCGGACGCCGTCTTGATCCGCAGGTCGGGCCCGCGGTGCTCGAAGAGCAGCTGGCGGCAACGGCCGCACGGGGTGATCAGTTCCAGCTCGCCGTCCTTCAGCTGCCCGAAGCACACGAAGTAGTCCAGCGTGCCTCCGCCGGTGGCGAACAGTTCGCCGAGCATGGAGCATTCGGCGCACAGGGTCACCCCGTAGGCGGCGTTTTCGATGTTGCAGCCGGAGACCAGCCGCCCGTCGCCGGTCAGCGCCGCGGCGCCGACCCGGAAGTTCGAGTAGGGTGCGTAGGCCTTGGACAACGCGGCCGCGGCCGCAGCTTCAAGCTGCGACCACGGCGCGGTGGTGTTAGTCATGGGAACGGGTCATTCCTTCACATAGGGATCGCCGACGGCGGCCGGGCCGCGCGAGCGCCCCACCAGTCCTGCCACCGCGAAGATCGTCACCAGGTACGGCATCATGGCCATGAACTGGCTCGGCACCGGGGTGCCGATGATCGTGAGCATCACCTGCAGGTTGTCCGCGAAGCCGAAGAGCAGCGCCGCGGCGAACGCGCCGATCGGGTTCCAGCGCCCGAAGATCACCGCGGCCAGCGCGATGAAGCCGCGGCCGCCGGAGATTTCCTTGGTGAAGGAGTCGATGGCGACCAGGGTGAAGAACGAGCCGCCGATGCCGGCGACGATGCCGCCCAGGGTCACGTTCCAGAAGCGGGTGCGGTTGACCTTGATGCCCAGGGTGTCGGCGGCCTTCGGGTGCTCGCCCACGGCGCGCACGCGCAGGCCCCAGCGGGTCTTGTACAGGCCGAACCAGACCAGGAACACGGCGATGTACATCAGGTAGCCGATGACCGACTGCTTGAACAGGATCGGGCCGATCACCGGAATGGCGGAGAGCCCCGGGATCGCGATGGTCGGCAGGTGCACCGGCGAGTTGTACAGCTGAGGGTCTTCCTGCATCACGGTGGTGAACAGGAAGCCGGTGATGCCCGAGACCAGCACGTTCAGCACCACGCCGACGATGATCTGGTTGACCAGGTACTTGATGGAGAACAGCGCCAGCACCAGGGAGACCACCGCGCCGGCCAGGCCGGCGGCGATCAGGCCCGCGAAGGCGTTCTGCGTCACCGAGGCCACGATGGCCGCGGTGAACGCGCCGCCCAGCAGCTGGCCCTCGATGGCGATGTTGACCACGCCGGAGCGTTCGGACAGCACGCCGGACAGGGAGCCGAAGACCAGCGGCACGGCCAGCACCACGCCGCCGGCCAGCAGGCTGGCCAGCGAGATGGAGTTGATGTTGGCGCCGGAGACGACCCAGATCAGGAACGCGAGCACGAACAGCACCGCGCCCACCGCAACGCTCCAGACCGGAAGCACCCGGCCCTTGGAACGCAGCATCCAGGAGTAGGCGGCCAGGGCCGCCAGCGAGAAGCTGGCGGTCTGCGAGTTGCCCAGCAGGCCGAAGCTGACCAGCACGATCACTGCCAGCACGCTGAAGATGATCGGGGTCTTCTTGCTCGGAAGCACCGAGATCGCTGACTTCGAGGGAACCGTGGTGGTCACTTGGCACCTGCCTGGGTCGATTCGGTAGCGCTCGCGCGCTTCTTCTTGCGGTTCAGTCCGAAGATCGCCTTGACCAGCGGCGGAGCCGCGATGAACAGCACGATCAGCGACTGGACGACCAGCACGATGTCGATCGGGGTGCCCGTGGTGATCTGCATGTTGACCGCCCCGGCGCGGAAGGCGCCGAAGAGCAGGCCGGCGAAGAAGGTGCCCCACGGGGTGGAGCGCCCCAGCAGCGCCACGGTGATCGCGTCGAAGCCCAGGGAACCGGCCACGCCGGCGGTGAGCACCTTCTCGGTGCCCGCCACCTGCGCCACGCCGGCCGCGCCGGCCAGCGCGCCGGCGAAGGCCATGGCCAGGATCGTGGAGCGGGCCACGTTCACGCCCGCGGTCTGCGCCGCGTGCGGGTTGTGCCCCACGGCGCGGAACTCGAAGCCGATGGTGGAGCGGTTCAGCAGCCAGGCCACGCCCATGGTCAGCAAGACGGCCATCAGGAAGCCCAGGTGCAGCCGGGAGCCCGGCAGCGCCGGGAAGACCGCGTTGGCGTCCAGGATCGGGGAGATCGGGTTGGTCTCGCCCGGGCGGCGGAACGCCTCGGTGTTCATCAGGAAGTCCAGCAGGTACAGCGCCACGTAGTTGAACATGATCGTCAGGATCACTTCGTGGGCGCCGGTGCGGGCCTTGAGCAGGCCGACCAGCCCGCCCCACAGGGCGCCGCCGAGCAGGCCGAAGACGATCACCAGCAGCAGGTGCACCACCACCGGCAGGTGCCAGGCGAAGCCGACGTAGGCGGCCATGGTGGCGCCGATGATCAGCTGGCCCTGGGCGCCGATGTTGAACATGCCGGCGCGGAAGGCCAGGGCCACGCCCAGGCCCGCGCAGATCAGCGGGGTGGAGACCGTCAGGGTTTCCAGCAGCGGGGCGAAGCCCTGCGAGGAGTTGTAGATGGAGCCGTTGAACAGCGCCACATAGCTTTCGGTGCCTGCGCTCCACAGCGCGGAGAAGAAGTCCGAGGGCCGGGCGAACAGGTAGGCGGCCGTTTCCCCGACCTTCTCATCGGTGACGGCAATCAGCAGGCCGCCGATCACCAGCGCCACGATGACGCCCAGCACCGAGACCAGGCCGGGTCCCTGCGTGATGGACTTGAACAGGTCGTTGCCCGGTTTCTTGGGGTCGGGAACCACAGGTGCCTTGGTCTCGCTCACTGTGCTTCTCCTTCCTGGGTGTCGGTGGGTTCGGTGGACTCCAGCGGTACCGGCTGGGCTTCCACCGGCTCGTTGGCGGAGGTGGCGAAGTCGGCCTGGGCGAAGGCCTCCTCGGCGCTGACGCCGGCCATCATCAGGCCCAGCACCTCGCGGGAGGTGTTGCCCGGCACGATGCCGTTGACCCGGCCCTTGTAGAGCACGGCGATGCGGTCGGCCAGCTCCATGACCTCGTCCAGCTCGGTGGACACGATCATCACCGGGGTCCCCTTGTCGCGTTCGGCGACGATGCGCCGGTGCAGGAACTCGATGGAGCCCACGTCCACGCCGCGCGTGGGCTGGGAGGCGATGAACAGCTTCAGGTCGCGGGACAGCTCTCGGGCCATGACGACCTTCTGCTGGTTGCCTCCGGAGAGGCTGGACGCCGGATTCAGCTGGTTGTCGGTGCGCACGTCGAAGTCCGAGATCTGCGCGGCCGCGTTCTTGCGCATGACGTCCAGGTTCATCGAGATGCCCCGGGCGAACGGCGGGCGGTCGTAGAGGTCCAGGATCAGGTTCTCCTCGATGGTGAACTCCGAGACCAGGCCGTGGACCGAGCGGTCTTCGGGGACGAAGCCGACCCCGGCGCGCAGCACCTGCTTGACTGACTTGCCGACCAGTTCGATGCCGTCCAGCGAGATCGATCCGGCGGCCACCGGCTGGGTGCCCAGGATCGCCTCGGTCAGCTCGGTCTGGCCGTTGCCCTGCACCCCCGCGACGGCGAGGATCTCGCCCTCGTGGATGTCGAAGCTCACGGAGTCCAGGCTGGTGGCGCCCAGGTCGTTGACCACGCTCAGGCCGCGCACCTGGAAGCGGGCGGCTCCCGGGGTGGCAGGTTCCTTGTTGAGGTTCAGTTCCACCGCGCGGCCAACCATGAGGTTGGCCAGTTCGGTGGTGCTGGTTTCGGCGCCGACCGAGTCGATGACCCGGCCGCGGCGGATCACGGTGATGACGTCGGAGACCGCGCGCACCTCGCGCAGCTTGTGCGAGATGAACACGATCGAGGTGCCATTGGCCTTGAGCTGGCGCATGATTTCCAGCAGCTCGTCGGTTTCCTGCGGGGTGAGCACCGCGGTGGGCTCGTCGAGGATCAGCACCTTGGCCTCGCGGACCAGCGCCTTGATGATTTCCACGCGCTGCTGCACGCCGACCGGCAGGTCCTCGACCAATGCGTCCGGATCCACGTCGAAGCCGTAGCGGTCGGAGATCTCACGGATCTTCTTGCGGGTGACCTGCAGGTCCAGCACGCCCGGGCCCTTGGTCGCCTCGGCGCCCAGGGCGATGTTCTCTGCCACGGTGAAAACCGGGATAAGCATGAAGTGCTGGTGCACCATGCCGATGCCGGCGGCCATGGCGTCGCCGGGGCCATTGAATGCCACTGGTTTTCCATCCAGCAGGATCTGTCCCTCGGTCGGCTGGTACAGCCCGTAGAGGACGTTCATCAGTGTCGACTTTCCCGCGCCGTTCTCACCGAGCAGACAGTGGATTTCGGCATCATCGACGACCAGGTCGATGTCCTTGTTGGCGTAGAAAGAACCGAAGGCTTTCGAGATTCCCCGTAGTTCGAGTTTCACGATTCCACCATCTTCATTGTTCGGTGTGTGTTGCAGTGGGCAGTCTTAGAGCGCGTCTCCGTTCACCGCTGCTGCGGCGAGCGGTGACGCGCTCTGTGACGTTATTGGTTCGAGACCCTTACTTGGGGCTCGATGGGGATTCGACCTTCAGGTCGCCGGAGATGATCTGTGCCTTCAGCGCCTCGATCTCGGACTTGGTCTCGTCGGAGACCTTCGAGTCGAAATCGTGGAACGGTGCCAAGGCCACGCCCGTGTTTTCCAGGGTTCCGACGTATGGAGTCGCGTCGAACTCGCCCTTGGAGTCGGCGGTGACCAGGTCCTCAACGGCCTTGTCCATGGTCTTGATCACGGAGGTCAGCATGACGTCCTTGTAGTCAGGAGCGGTCAGGTAGCCGTCGGAGTCAACCCATACCAGCTTGGCGTCCTTGCCGCCCTTGTTGGCTTCCTTGACTGCGGCGCCTGCGCCCTTGCCCACCGGGCCAGCCACCGGCATGATCACGTCAGCGCCGCTGGCGATGAAGTTGCTGGTGACCTGCTTGCCCTTGTCCTGCTTTTCGAAGTCGCCGGTGAAGGTGCCGTCCTGCTTTTCCTTGTTCCAGCCCAGCAGCTTGACGTCCTTGCCCTTGTCCTCGTTGAACTTGGCCACGCCGTCGGCGAAGCCGTCCATGAAGATGGTGACGGTTGGGATCTTGATGCCGCCGAAGGTGGCGACGGTGCCGGTCTCCGAGGAAGCGGCGGCGGCATAGCCTGCCAGGTAGGCGGCCTGGGCCGTGTCGTAGATCATCGGCTTGATGTTCTTGATCGGCTCGTCGTACTGGAAGTCGACGATCGCGAAGTGCTTGTCCGGGTTCTCAGCGGCGGCCTTCTTGGTGGCATCGCCGAGCAGGAAGCCGATGGTCACGGTCAAATCGCAGTCATTGTTCATCATGCCCTGCAGGTTGGTGGCGAAGTCGGCATTGGACTTCGACTCCGCTTCCTGCATCTTGCATTCTTCAGGCCGCGGTAGGAGGACTCGTTGAAGGACTGGTCGTCGAATCCGCCGGAGTCCGAGACGATGCAACCGGTGTAGTCCGGGTTTTCAGCCTTCGGGGCAGTTTCTTCCGGGGCCGCGCCACAGGCGGTCAATGCCAAAGCAGAAATGCCGATCATGGCCGCGGCCATGCCGGTCTTGCGCGATACGATGCGCATCTAATCCTCCAAAAAGTTATGCGAGATAACCGGGAGCCGTGAGGCCTTTCTTCCCACGCAGGGCGCCGTTGCCGATGCCCACCGCACGCGCCCTGAGGAGCGAACGTTCCCATCGTCTCCATAGCCTATCGGAGATATGTAACTGGTAAAGACGGCAAACATTGCAATTTGCCGAATTCCGCACCGCCAAACGGCAAGCGCTTAACGTCAACACCCAAGTCAGTTGGCCAATTCACGGCGTGACTAGTGGACTCGAAAAAATTATTGGCGAATTGCGCGGTTAATTAGCGCGGATGCCATTCGCCTCGTCGATTGCCTGCAACGCGGCCGCGCACATGATCCGCACGCCCACCCCAATGCACCTCTCATCAGGCACGTAATCTCCGCGGTGCAGGTCGAAGATCTTTCCGCCCGGGGTGCGGGTGCCCAGGCGCAGCATGGCACCGGAGACCTTCTGGGTCATCCAGGCGAAATCCTCCCCGCCCATGGACTGCGGGGTCAGCTCGATGGAGTCCGTCCCGAACTCCTGGCGGGCCGCGGATTCGATCAGCGCGGTTTCGGCCGGGGCGTTGACCACCGGAGGCACGCCGCGGGTGTGCTGCAGCTTGATTTCCACGCCGTACGGGGCGGCGATTTGCCGCACCGCGGCATCCAGCAGCTGCCCGGCTTCGTACCAGACGTCGCCGTCAAGGCAGCGCATGGTCCCGGCCAGGTAGCCGGTGGCTGGAATGGCGTTGGGGGCGCTTCCGGCGTGGATCTGTCCCCAGACGACCGATACGGCCGAGCGCACATCGACCTTGCGGCCGAGCACCGCGGGGACCTGGGTGGCGATCTGGCTCATGGCGAAGACGATGTCTTCGGTCAGGTGCGGTCGCGAGGTGTGCCCTCCGCGGCCGTTGACCTCGATGCGGATGGTGTCGCTGGCAGAGGTGATCGCGCCGATGCGCGTGCCGATCTTGCCGGCATCGATGCGCGGCTCGCAGTGCAGGGCAAGGATGCGCGGAACTTCATCGAGGATCCCCTGCTCGATGACCGAGACAGCTCCCCCGGGAAGCTTTTCCTCGGCGGGTTGGAAGATGACGCGGATCCGGCCCGCCAGGAGTCCGGCCTGCTGGATGCGGCCCAGCGCGAGCGCGGTTCCCAGCATCACGGTGGTATGGATATCGTGCCCGCAGGCATGGGCGATGCCCTCGATGGTGGAAGCGTAGTCCAGTTCGGTTTCCTCGAGCACGGGCAGCGCGTCGATGTCAGCGCGCAGGGCGAGACGGATGGGCCCCTCTCCGACGTCCACGTAGGCTCCGGTGCGTTCCATCTTCACCGGGTTCAGCCCGGCGGCGCGCAGCGCTTCCAGGATGCGTTCGGTGGTTTGGAATTCAGCGAAGGAAAGTTCGGGGTTGCGATGCAGTTCGCGGCGGAACTCGATCAACTCGGGCGTTAAGGACTCGGTCCAGTCCTTGACCGACCCTAGATTTCCTAATTCACTCACTGAAGACACCTTTCGAGACTACGCGTCTTGAGCCTAAGGAAGACAGTTTATCCGTAATGTGGCCGTCAACCGCGAAACAAGGGACACGGCGCAGCGGCGGGCGGCACCATCCGCCAGCCGCCGCGCTGTCACTCTAGGCGTCTTCTCGCCGGCTGGATTCGAAGTCCGATTCCCAGCGGGTGGTCATCACGGCTTCGGCATTGACCTGGCTGGGCGCGTCGGCCTGCAGCTGCCCATCGAGGTAGCCTAGGTGCGCCTCGTACTGGTCAAGGATGTCGCCGATGACCTGTTCCTTGGTCAGGCCCATCAGGTCGTACCCGTGGCTGCCTTCCTGGGAGAAGACCTCGATGCGGTAGTAGACGTCGTTGGCAGGGGCCGAGCGCGCATACCGGGGCACCGGCAGCTGCACCGGGTAGACCTGGTATTTGAACGGCCGCTCGGCTCCCGTGGCCACCAGCAGGTCCAGCGAAGGAAGCTGCAGGTTCGGCACGGACTCCGTGGTGACCTCCACGTCCGCTCCGCGGCTGCGGAATTCTTCGGCCACTTCCTCCAGCGCGGTCCGCGCCACCTCGTCCAGGTAGCGCCGCGTGGCTTTCAGTCCCGGATAGGTCATCGAACGGGCTAGCCGCTGCTTCCAGTTGCGCCGGTCGCTCACCGAGCCCAGCCGGCTGGCCAGCGCCTCATGCATGGTGTTCTGGTAGCTGCTGGCCAGCGCGGATTCCATGCGCAGCGACTTGAACAGGCCCAGCATGATCAGCAGCAGCACGAACGAGAACGGCAGCCCCATGATCACGGTGGCGCCCTGCAGCGTGGGCACGCCGTCCACGAAAAGCATGCCCATGGTCAGCAGGCCGGTAGCCAGCGACCAGAACAGGCGCACCGGCTTGGAGCCGTCGGCCTGCGGGTCCTTGAGGTGGGAAGTGAAGTTGGCCATGACCAGGGCACCCGAGTCGGCGCTGGTCACGTAGAAGAGCAGGCCGGTGAAGGTGGCGACCGCGGCGGTGAACGGCGCGGCCGGGAACTGTTCCAACAGGCTGTAGAAGGCACGTTCCGGGGTGTTCATGGCGATCTCGCCGAACGCCTCGTTGCCCGAACGGACCAGCTGCAGTGCGCTGTTGCCGAAGATCGAGATCCACAGCAGGATGAACGCAAAGGGAACCACCAGCACGCCGGTGACGAACTGGCGGATGGTCCGGCCGCGGGAAATGCGGGCCAGGAACAGGCCGACGAACGGCGCCCAGGCGATCCACCAGGCCCAGAAGAACAGCGTCCACCCGTTCAGCCAGGCTTCAGGCCGGTCATAGGCGAAGGTGTCCA
>SMEN01000561.1_pt1 | contig 20084 bp, 19 predicted proteins | sample 2456271 | NCBI WGS metagenome assembly SMEN01 (sample SAMN10132593, study PRJNA489261) | soil metagenome | isolation source: day1 control-loamy sand soil ammended with raw manure from dairy cow... | place: USA | collected 2015-04-01 | reverse complement strand
TTCTGTTCGCGGTTGCGAGCAGTAATGCCCCAGACATTGTTTTTGCCGTGGCTGTAGTCACGCAAGGTCGCCAAAACAGCTGTATTGCCTGCCGTTTCGCGTACCTGGGCGATCAAGGGATCATCGCCTTCGGTAAAGACGAACTGGTTGACCATGAACTGGCTACACAGCGGCCCGCTGATGCGGTAGAAAGTGGTGCCACCCTGTTGCCAGGATTCCATATTCTTGCCGTGCTTGGTCCAGAAATTGTCCGGCAAGGGCATGACACCGTCATACAGCAAGTCGGAATCATCCAGCACATGGTCGTGGCGGTAATCTTCCGCCAGCAAACCCAATGCTTTGGCCTTCAAGCGCATATTGATGTCTTTGGATACCAAGACCACTTCACGCTTGGGCAGGCTCTGGGTCAAGGCATTAACCACGGCCAAAATGGCGTTGTCCGCTTTTCCCAGAGGCAGCTGGATGGGCAGGCTGGTATCCAGGGCACTGGTCTGGAAGGTAACGTCGCCCAAGGCCTCGGCATTGCCGATCCCATCCAGATGAATGGGCTTGTCCAGGCCATGATCGCCCACCAACCCTTCCAGGGAGCGGCTGACCTGACGCGCATTGCGTGCCACTTCAGACAAGCCCTTTTTCTGGTGATCCAGCTCTTCCAGCACCATCATGGGCAAGAAGATATCGTGCTCTTCAAATTTGAACAGAGAGTTGGAGTCGTGCAGCAAGACATTGGTGTCCAGCACAAACAGCTTGCGCAAGGCAGGTGCCAGGCGGGTGCGTTTGCGGGCCGATCCGGGCGTCGGTTTGGGCTGAGCAGGACTGGCGATGTTTTTGCTGGGGGCTGCGTTGGCTACGCTGACGGGTGCAGGTGCAGGTGCAGGTGCAGGGGCAGGGGCTCGGGCCGGTCTCGCAGGCGCAGTTTTTACCGGCGCTGCTTTTTTGGCGCGTGGCTCTGTGCTGGCTTTAGGCGGTACTGCTTTCGGACGGGCAGGGGGGCTGGATGGTTCGGCTAGTGGTACGGGTGGATCGGCAACGATGACGCTGTCATCTTTTTCGCTAAGCAGGGTTCCCAGCTTGGTGGGTAACGTTGGTAGCGGCATATAACACGTACTCCTGGTTGTGCACCGGCCTGTCACACCTTGGGCGTCGATCAAAAAGGTGCTGCGCTCTATGCCACGTACCTGTTTACCGTACATGTTTTTCATTTTCATGACCCCAAACAGTTCGCACAAGCGCTCTTCGGTGTCGGCAAGCAAGGCAAAGTTCAACGCTTGCTTGTCAATAAAGCGTTCATGGGAGGCTAGCGAGTCGCGGGAAACGCCGACAATTTGCGCACCAGCGGCCTCGAACTCGGGCAGGGCGTCGCGGAAATTCTGGGATTCGGTGGTGCAGCCTGGTGTGTTGTCTTTGGGGTAAAAGTACAACACTGTCATCTTTCCTTTTAGTTCAGCCGCGCTGAACTCGCCCTGCGTGGAGGGGATAGAAAAGTCGGGGATAGGGGCGCCAATTTGTACGGCTGTCATGCTTTTTCCTGTATCAGTAAGGCTGCGACCACTTTGCGGCCCTCAGCCATGAGGATATTGTAGGTTCTGGCGGCGGCCTGGGTATCCATGATTTCCACACCTATACCCCACTGCAGCATTTCCTGCGTGACGGCCGGGTGCAAAAAATGCTGGTGCTGGCCGGTGCCAATCAAAATCAGTTCGGGGGCGTTGTCAGGACGCGCCAGCGGGGCGTCGTCCAGAAATGCCATGGGGTCTTGCTTGACCGATTCCAGTCCGGCAATCCGGCGCAGCAGTACAGCTGTCAGCTCGGAAGCACCTTGAATAGGCAGGTCCTGCACGGGGCCCTCGGGACTAAAGAAGATGGAATGATCGTGGTTTTTAAAGTTGATCGCCACATAGTCCTCACCGTAAGCGGTGATGGCATTTAGGGCTGGATTGTGTTCGCGTTGCAGTTGCACGATGAGTCTCTCCCGTTACAAGGTCGATGATAGCGCAAAGCGCCAGGGACGATGCGGCACCTGATCTGTTTGCAGTGATTCTCAGTAAGTCAATCATGGATTAAACTCTTTGATTAACTTTTACCTTTTGGTTTGGGTCAGTCGCTTTTTTCTATCAGGGAATATCATGATTCGCTTTCCGCGCATCGAGCGTTTGCCGCCTTATGTGTTCAATATTACCGGCGAGTTGAAAATGGCCGCCCGCCATCGCGGCGAGGACATTATTGATATGTCCATGGGGAACCCGGACGGAGCAACACCGGCGCATATCGTGGAAAAGCTGGTGGAGGCGGCTAGTCGCCCCGACACTCATGGTTATTCTGTCTCCAAAGGCATCCCGCGTCTGCGCCGTGCCGTGACCAATTGGTACGAGCGCCGCTACAATGTGCACTTGGACCCCGATAGCGAAGCGATAGTTACCATTGGTTCCAAAGAAGGTCTGGCTCACTTGATGCTGGCGACCCTGGATAAAGGCGATACCGTTCTGGTGCCCAACCCCAGCTACCCGATCCATATTTATGGTGCTGTCATTGCCGGAGCCAATATCCGTTCGGTACCGATGATTCCCGGCGTGGACTTTTTTGAAGAAATCGAAAAAGCCGTGCGTGAATCCATTCCCAAGCCCAAAATGATGATTCTGGGTTTTCCCAGTAATCCGACGGCCCAGTGTGTGGAGCTGTCCTTTTTTGAGCGCATTGTGGCGCTGGCACGCGAGCACAATATTCTGGTGGTACATGATCTGGCCTATGCCGACATTACCTTTGATGGCTATGTGGCCCCGTCCATCATGCAGGTGGAAGGCGCGCGCGAGGTGGCCGTCGAGTTTTTCACCATGAGTAAAAGCTACAATATGGCCGGCTGGCGTATTGGCTTCATGGTGGGGAACGCGTCGCTGGTCAATGCCTTGGCGCGTATCAAGAGCTACCACGATTACGGCACCTTCACACCAATTCAGGTGGCCGCCATTGCGGCGCTGGAAGGGCCACAGGATTGTGTCAAGGAGGTGGTGGAGCAATATCGCCGCCGTCGTGACGTATTGGCCAAGGGTCTGCATGAAGCAGGCTGGATGGTCGATGTCCCCAAGGCATCAATGTATATCTGGGCCAAGATTCCCGAGTTCTACAAGGACATCGGTTCGCTGGAGTTTGCCAAGCGCTTACTGAGCGATGCCAAAGTAGCCGTATCCCCCGGCATCGGCTTTGGTGAGTATGGCGACAACTATGTGCGCTTTGCGCTGATCGAAAACGAGCAACGTACCCGTCAGGCGGTACGCGGCATCAAAGAAATGTTCCGTAAGGACGGATTTGTTCAATGAGTCCTATCAAAGTAGGTTTGCTGGGTTTGGGTGTGGTTGGCAGCGGCACCTGGAACGTATTGAAACGCAATGCAGACGAAATCGCTCGCCGCGCCGGTCGCCGTATTGAGGTGGTCGCTATTGCTGTGCGTGACCTGGAAAAGGCACGTGCGCTGGTTGGGGATGAAGTCATCCTGACCACAGACGGCATGGACGTGGTGCGTAACCCCGAGATCGATATTGTGGTCGAGCTGGTGGGGGGCGACACGCTGGCCCGCGAGTGGGTGATGGAAGCGATCGCCCAGGGCAAGCATGTGGTTACCGCCAACAAGGCTTTGTTGGCCAAGCATGGCAACGAGATCTTTGCTGCTGCGCACGAACGCAGCATCATGGTGGCGTTTGAAGCTGCTGTGGCCGGTGGTATTCCTATCATCAAAGCCATTCGCGAAGGCCTGTCGGCCAACCGTATCCAGTGGCTGGCCGGCATTATTAACGGCACCACCAATTACATCCTGTCCGAAATGCGCAATCGCGGCGTCAGCTTCGCTGAAGCCCTGGCCGATGCCCAGCGCTTGGGCTATGCCGAGGCCGATCCTACTTTCGACATTGAAGGTGTGGACGCTGCTCACAAGCTGAGCCTGCTTGCTTCGCTGGCTTTTGGTATTCCGGTGCAATTTAGCAAGGCCCACGTGGAAGGCATTACCAGCCTGGCACTGGAAGACCTGCAACACGCACAGCGCCTGGGCTACAACATCAAGCTGCTGGGTATCACCCGTGCCCGTGAAGACGGCATTGAATTGCGCGTCCACCCTACCTTGGTGCCACTGGACAGCATGCTCTCCAACGTACAAGGTGCCATGAATGCCGTGCTGGTGCATGGTGACGCCGTGGGTCAAACTGTGTACTACGGTGCAGGTGCCGGTGCTTTGCCTACCGCCTCTGCAGTAGTGGCCGATCTGGTGGACGTGACTCGTTTGCAAACCGCCGAACCCGAACATCGTGTGCCTTACCTGGCTTTCCAGCACAATGCGATGGCCGATACGCCTATCCTGCCTATGGATGACGTGCTGTCCTCGTATTACCTGCGCTTGCGTGTGGATGATCGCCCGGGTGTATTGGCTGATGTGGCGCGTATTTTGGCCCAAGCGTCGATTTCGATTGGCTCCATGTTCCAAGAGCCTGCTGGTGAGCAGGCCGAGATCATCTTCCTGACGCACGAAGCGCGGGAAGGTGCTATCAATGGTGCGATCAGCCAGATTCAGAATCTACCCTTTGTTCAGTCTGCCGTGACCCGTTTGCGCGTGGAGAATCTGTAATGAATTACGTGTCCACCCGTGGCGGCATGAAAGCCCAGCCGTTCTCGGACATCCTACTCGAGGGTCTGGCCCCGGATGGTGGCTTGGCCATGCCAGAAAGCTATCCTCAGGTCAGCGCTGAAATGCTGGAAGCCTGGCGTGCTTTGAGCTACCCCGAACTGGCTGCCAAAGTGCTGGGTTTGTTCGTAACGGATATCCCGGCTGAGGAGCTAGGCGCTTTGACAGCCCGTGCTTATGCACCCGGTGTGTTCGATAGCGAACAGGTCGTCCCTGTCAAGGAACTGGAATCTGGCTTTTCTTTGCTGGGATTATCCCAAGGCCCAACGCTGGCTTTTAAAGACATGGCCATGCAGTTTCTGGGTCAGGTTTTTGAGTACGTGCTGACACAACGCAACAGCACCCTGAACATTGTGGGCGCCACTTCGGGCGATACAGGTTCAGCGGCTGAGTACGCTTTGCGTGGCAAGCGCGGCGTCAGCGTGTTCATGCTCTCGCCCTTTGGCCGCATGAGCGCTTTTCAGCGTGCCCAGATGTATTCCCTGCAAGATGAAAACATCCACAACCTGTCGGTGAAGGGAGTGTTTGATGATTGCCAGGATATCGTCAAGGCCTTGGCTGGGGATTTGCAATTTAAATCCCAATGGCACCTGGGGGCGGTGAACTCCATTAACTGGGCACGTATTTCGGCTCAGGTGGTGTATTACTTCTGGGGTTGGCTGCGCAGCACCACAGCGGCCGGCCAGAAGGTGTCCTTTGCCGTGCCTTCGGGTAACTTCGGCAATATTCTGTCGGGCCATATTGCGCGTCAGATGGGCTTGCCTATCCATCAGCTGGTGCTGGCAACCAACGAAAATAACGTGCTGGAAGAGTTCTTCCGCACTGGTATTTATCGTCCTCGTGGCTCCGATCAAACCTACGCCACATCCAGTCCATCCATGGACATTTCCCGCGCCTCCAACTTCGAGCGCTTTGTGTTTGATCTGCTGGGCCGTGATGGCAGCAAGGTCAAGGCATTGTGGGAACAACTGGCTAAAGAAGGCCAATTTGACCTGAGCGAGCATCTGCCACGCTTCAAGGAAGAGTTCGGCTTTGTGGCCGGTGCCAGTTCGCACCAGGACCGCCTGGACACGATTGCCCAGGTGAACAAGCAGTATCAGGTGCTGATCGACCCGCATACAGCAGACGCCGTTAAGGTGGCTCAGAACTTCCGCGAAGAAGGCATCCCTATGCTGGTGCTGGAAACGGCCTTGCCAGCCAAGTTCTCCGAGACCATCGAAGAGGCCATTGGCCAACCTGCTCCGGTACCTGAGCACTTAAGCGGTCTGGCTGACTTGCCTCAGAAAGTCGTGGTGATGGATGCGGATCTGGCGCAAGTGCGTAGCTACATCGAAGCGCACGCCCCGCGCTGATCACAGATAACGGTGCCGGCATCCCTTGCCGGCACCGCTCTTGAGCTTGGCGAGTAGTTTGAAACCCCGGTTTTTCTTATTTCTGCTGGTCTGAATGATATTCAGGACGAGCTGCAGAAAAGCGAAAAATCGGGGTTTTTTGCGTCTTTGCTGTCGGGAAAGGGGAACGGTAGTGGGCGTGTTATTACGTATCTGAACTTTTTCTAGCCAGTCTCCATCAAAAAAACATGATTCAAAGGCATGATGTTTATGGCCTTTGGTATAGGCGGACAAGCAGACAGCCTGTCCAATGCAGAGAAAGGATAGAAATATCATGAGTAAAACGACACTTGTTAAGTTACGCCCCCTGGAGCGAGAAGATCTGCGCTTTGTGCATCTACTGGACAATAACGCCAGCGTAATGCGCTACTGGTTCGAAGAACCCTACGAAACCTATGGCGAGCTGGCGGCTTTGTATGACGAGCACATTCACGACCAGCGCGAACGCCGGTTTGTGGTGGAGTGGGAAGGACAACCGTCGGGGGTCGTGGAGCTGGTCGAGATCGACTATGTGCACCGCCGGGCCGAGTTCCAGATCATTATCGCGCCTGAATTTCAGGGCAAGGGGATTGCTTCACGTGCTACCAAGCTGGCGATTGAGTACGGTTTTGGAGTGCTGAACCTGTACAAGATTGTGCTGATTGTGGATAAGGAGAACCAGAAGGCCATCCATATTTATCAGAAGTTTGGTTTTCAGGTGGAAGGCGAGTTCAAGCACGAGTTCTTCATCAATGGCCAATATCGGGACGTGGTGCGTATGTGCCTTTTTCAGCACGAGTTCCTGGCTGCCCACAAGCCGGCGCAGACTTTGCTGACACCCTTGGCGCAATAGGAGGCCTTCACCGTGACGTCTGCTTTTACAGATGCGCCGCTTTCAGGCCGCTACGCACCGCGCCTTCCAGCACGCCAGGGTAGCCGGTATCGGTCCAGTCACCCGCCAGACGGATGGCTGACCATGGCGTAGTCACGGCAGGGCGGCGCAAGCCCGGAACGGCTGCAAAGGTGGCACGCTTTTCGGTAATCAGCTCGCTGGCACGAACCGCAGGCATGGCTTTTAGATGCTGTGTTTGATTGTGTACTTGCTCGATAATCGCGGCAATAGCGTGTTCGCGGTCCAAGGCTTGCAGACGCACAGCATCGCTGATGACAATGCTGACCAAGGTTTCTCCGCTGCCCGGTTTTAGGGCGCTGTGATCAAACAGCCATTGCCCACCACTGCCGTTTGTATCATCCAGCATCAACATGGCGTGAGGCAGATTCCACGCTTGCTCCAGCTCCAGATACAAAGTGGCGATGGGAATATACGTAAAGGCCTCCAGGTCCGCCAGTAACTGTTCGCTGGCAGGGCTGCTGGGCAGGCTTTGCAGTAAGCGTGCTGCTTGAATCGGTGGGCAGGCCACAATGGCGGCATCAAACTGCAGGCCATCAATCTGCACGCCAGCCTCTGTCAGTTCCAGTCTTTGCACCCGGTGGCCCAGTTGCAGCTGAATATCGCGCAGCGCAGGTTCGCACCAGAGCTGGCTTAAATCCGTCAGGGGAATCAAGGTTTGGCTGGCTTGTGGAAGGCCGCCCAGGCTATCGCGAAGCACATGGGCAAAGAGTTGAGCGCAAGCCTGTTCAATTGGGGTGTTCATGGCGGCCACGCACAGTGGCTGCCAAAACAGACGGATGAGATGGCTGTCTTGCTGACGCTGCTCCAGTAGGTGCAGCACGGTCAGACCCGCTGGGGTGCGCCATTGCTGCTTGATCAGCCAACGGCAAAATCGAGCCATCTTAAGTTTTTGTGACCAGCTCAATCCGTGTGCGCCCAGCAAACCGGCCAGCAAATGTAAGGGAGCGGGCAGGGAACGATTGCGCAGGCGAAAACGGCCATCGGCTGCCATCACATCCAGATCCTGACGCAGCAAGCGGGAGGATTCGTTCAGCCCAATTTCTCCCATCAAGCCCAGCGTGACGGAGTAGGCACCCAGCATGATGTGCTGGCCATTATCGGTGTCGCGTCCCAGATTGGGACTGTGAATACGGCGGGCACGCCCGCCTATATGGCGCGAGGCTTCAAAGACGCTGGCCTGATGGCCCTGGGTCTTTAATCGCCAGGCGGCTGCACAGCCCGCCCAGCCCGCCCCGATAACCGCGACTTTCATCGGCTCAGTTTGCGCTGCAAGTTACGCCCGCCCGATACCCAGGTTTTCCAGGCCAGCCAGAACTTGCGAATGGGGGTCAGCGAGATGCGCTGTTCCAGCACATGCCAGCGGTCATTGGCGATCTCGACCAGCAGGGCATGATAGATGGCGGCCATCAACAGACCGGGTCGCTGCGCACGGCGGTCGACCGCAGGCAGGGCACGCATGGCTTGACGATACAGTTCCTGAGCACGCTCGGTTTGAAAGGCCATCAAGGCCTCGAAACGATCCGAGTGTTGCTGGTCCAGAAGCTCGTGCGGGCTAACGCCAAAACGGTCCAGGTCTTCCTGGGGCAGATAGATGCGGCCGCGGCGGGCATCATCACCTACGTCACGGATGATATTGGTTAGTTGAAACGCCAGGCCCAGCTTTTGGGCATAGTCGCTGGTTTGCGCTTGTGTCTGACCGAAAATGCGGGCTGACAGCAGGCCGACCACACTGGCGGCGTGCCAACAGTAGCGCTCCAGCTCGTTCCAGCTTTGGTAGCGTACCTGATCCAGATCCATTTCCATGCCGTCGATAATCGCCAGCAGCTCATCTTGGGGGAGATCAAAGGTTTTGACGTGCTCAGCCAAAGCCTGCATGACCGGATGATGTGCGCGGCCTTCATACAGATCAGCGACCTGCGTGCGCCACCACACCAGCTTCATGCGGGCGACCGACTCTTCGTGAACTTCGTCCACGACATCATCGACCTCGCGGCAAAAGGCATACAGCGCGGTGATGGCACGGCGGCGTTCGGGTGGCAGAAACAAAAAGGCGTAATAAAAACTGGAGCCGCTCTGGGCTGCCTTGTTCTGACAATACTCGTCTGGGCTCATGGACGTTCAGGGTCGGTAAGGGGTGCGGCTCAGACCGCGGGCAATCAGGCGCAGCCAGTCCAGACGGGACAGGGTGGGGCGGTGACTGAACACATCAAATTGCACGTCTTCCAGACGCTCCAGAATACGCAGGCCGCCCAGTACCATCATTTTCAGCTCCAGACTGATGCGTCCGGGCAGGTGAGAGGACAGCAGCAAGCCAGCCTGCAGACGTTGACGGGCATCGGTGACCAGCAACTGCATCATTTCCTGCCAGCGCGCATCGGCCTGGGGTTGACGCTGCAGCTGGCTGCGGGCCTGGATGTAATCATCATCCAGGTCGTACTGGGCCAGCAGGTCCTGCGGAATATAGACACGATTCTTGTGCCAGTCCAGGGCCACGTCCTGCCAGAAGTTCACCAGTTGCAGCCCCGTACAGGTGGAGTCCGCCATCTCGATCAGCTCCGGACTGTGGGCTTCATACAGATGCAGCATCAGACGGCCAACCGGATTGGCCGAGCGCGTACAGTAGTCCAGCACCTGGGCCATATCGGTATAGCGATGGGTGGTGACATCCTGGCGGAATGCGGACAGCAAATCCAGAAACGGTTTGAGGGGCAGCTGGAAGTTGCTGATGGTGCTGGCCAGCGGAACAAAAATCGCACTGTGTGGTGTATCAGCCAGAACGGGCTGATGATATTGCAGTTGTTCTATTCCGGTTTCGAACTGCGCCAGCAGTTCCAGGCGCTCGGCAGCGCTTAAATCGCCTTCATCGGCAATGTCGTCGGCGCTGCGGGCAAAACGATAAATATCGGTAACCGGTCGGCGCAGCCGACGAGGTAGCAGTACCGAGGCGACAGGGAAGTTTTCATAGTGCTCGATAGACATAGTCCGTCAGTATACGGCAGACCTTATTGCGGGCGAAGCCAGCCTATCGCTTTCGTTTCCACTAGGGCTGGTTTAGACTTTCGTATTGCTTCGGGGAGAACCACATGCCACGTCCTATCTCGGCCACCATTCATATTGCGTCACTGCGTCACAATCTCGATATGGTTATTCAGAGCCTGAATAACGCCACGGCTCCATCCGGGGTGAAGCGGCCCCATATCTGGGCCGTCATGAAGGCCAATGCTTACGGTCATGACATTGAAAATGCCGTGCGAGCCTTTCAGGCCGCCGAAGGCATGGCGATGCTGGATCTGAAAGAGGCTGTGCGCTGCCGCGCCGCCGGCTGGACAGGTCCCATCATGCTGCTGGAAGGTTTTTTTCAGCCAGAGGATCTGGACGTCCTGGCTGAGCTGGGCCTGACCACCGTTCTCCATTGCCACGAACAGTTGAAAATGCTGGAGCAGTGGAAGGGCGGCGTGGCCTTGAATGCCATGGTCAAGCTCAATAGCGGCATGAACCGCCTGGGCTTTAGCGTGGATGATTATCCTGCCGCCTTTGAACGCGCCCAGCGTCTGCAAAAAGCGGGCAAGCTGGGTTCAGTCGGACGCATGACACACTTTGCGCGCGCGGATGACAATATTGACGCCACGCTGGAACAGATTCGCTGCTTTAACCGTATTACTGACGGTTTGCCCGGCCCGGTCAGCGTGTGTAACTCGGCAGCGACACTCAGTCCTGATCTGGGGGTTTATATGCCTTCCGGTCCAGACCATTGGGTGCGTCCCGGTATTTGCCTGTATGGCAGCTCCCCCTTTGCGGATATGAGCGCCGAAGATTTTGGTTTGCAACCCGGCATGACCCTGGCGGCTGAAATTATCAGTGTGCGCGGCGTCAAGCAAGGTGAAGGCATTGGCTACGGCCATACGTATATTGCAGAGCAGGCTATGCGCATTGGCGTGGTGGCTTGTGGTTATGCCGATGGTTACCCGCGTCACGCTGGCACCGGCACCCCGGTTACCGTCAACGGTGTTCGCACCCGTTTGCTCGGTCGTGTCTCTATGGACATGCTGGCCGTAGACCTGACCCCGGTGCCCGCCGCTGGAGTCGGTAGCCAGGCGGTGTTGTTCGGTCAGGGCGGACCCAGTGTGGACGAGGTTGCGGCGGCGGCTGGAACCCTGGGCTACGAATTGATTTGTGCGGTCGCCCCTCGCGTACCGCGCATCATCCAGGATTAACACCACCAAAGGCACAGCCATGAAAAATAAATGTGTATTAATTACCGGCGCTACCAAAGGAATAGGCTGGGCAATCAGCCAGCGACTGGCCGATGCCGGGGCTCACGTAGTGGGTCTGGCCCGTCACACCGAAAATATTGATTTTCCGGGGTATCTGTATTCCTGCGATTTGAGTAATGCGGGTGAAACCGAAGAAATGCTGCGCGTGATTCGCGAAAAGTATCCCGTGGATGCCGTCGTGAATAATGTCGGTCTGGTGGCGCCTGAGCCTATTGGGCAGGTGGATCTGGGCAACCTTTACCAAGTGTTCGACCTGAACGTGCGTGTCGCCGTGCAAGTTGCACAGGCTTTCATTCCTTCCATGAAAGCGCGTAAAGAAGGGCGCATCGTCAATATTTGTAGCCGTGTGGTGCATGGCGGTTCTGACCGCACCAGCTACGCGGCAGCTAAAAGCGCCTTGCTCGGTTGTACCCGTACCTGGGCGCTGGAACTGGCTCCCTACGGTATTACGGTCAACGCCGTATCGCCCGGTCCGATTGAAACAGAAATGTTCCGTGCCAATCACCCCGTAGGCAGTGAAGCGGAGCAACGCAGTTTGTCCTCCATTCCCCTGGGACGTTTTGGGCAGGCAGCCGAAGTGGCTGCTGCCGTCACCTTTTTGCTAAGCGACGAAGCGGCTTACATCACCGGCCAGAATCTGGGCGTGGATGGCGGTGGCAGTTTGGCCGGACGCTAAGGAATTTCTATGGCCACCAGTACTCGTGCGGCCCGCAAGGCCAAAGTGGTATTTGTTTGCACAGAGTGCGGGGCAGATACTCCCAAATGGGCGGGTAAATGCCCGGCCTGCGGGGCGTGGAACAGCCTGCAGGAAACGGTAGAGGCCACACCCACGGCAAGCTCCCATCGTTACGCTTCTCTGGCCGGCTCCAGCCCAGTCCAAAGTCTGTCTGATGTACAAGCGCGTGAATTGCCGCGAGTGCCCACTGGCATTGGCGAGTTTGACCGTGTTTTGGGCGGTGGTCTGGTCGAAGGGGGGGTGATCCTCATCGGGGGCGATCCCGGTGTCGGTAAGTCCACCCTTTTGCTGCAGGCCATGGCGGCCCTGGCCCAGCAGACCAAAGTGCTCTATGTTACCGGCGAGGAATCTGCCGAGCAGGTTGCATTGCGGGCCCGACGTTTAGGTGTGCCCACTGAAGGTGTGGATTTGCTGGCGGAAATCCGTCTGGAATCCATTAGTCAGGCTTTGCTATCGCACAAGCCCAGCGTGGTGGTGATCGACTCTATCCAGACCTTGTATTCGGATCAGCTCAGTGCGGCCCCCGGCTCGGTGTCGCAGGTGCGCGAATGTGCTGCCCAACTGACACGCCTGGCCAAGCAAAGCGGTACCTCCATGATTTTTATCGGTCACGTCACCAAAGACGGTACCTTGGCCGGTCCTCGTGTGCTGGAGCACATTGTGGATACCGTGCTGTATTTTGAAGGCGACACCCATTCCTCTTTCCGTATGGTGAGAGCGTTCAAGAACCGCTTTGGTGCGGTCAATGAGCTGGGCGTATTTGCCATGACGGAAAAGGGTCTGAAAGGGGTCAGCAACCCGTCGGCCTTGTTCTTGTCTCAGCATTCTCAAAGTGTGGCGGGCTCTTGCGTCATGGCAACCCAAGAGGGCACCCGCCCTTTATTGGTGGAAATCCAGGCCTTGGTGGACACGGCTCACGTGCCTAACCCACGCCGCTTGTCGGTGGGTTTGGAAAGCTCGCGCTTGGCCATGTTGCTGGCTGTCATGCACCGCCACGCCGGGGTCGTCACTTATGACCAGGACGTGTTTGTGAATGCGGTGGGCGGGGTCAAGATTACCGAACCGGCTGCTGACTTGGCAGTGCTGCTGGCTATTTTGTCCTCTCTGAATAACCGGCCACTGCCACGCGGCCTGGTGGTCTTTGGTGAAATCGGACTGGCTGGCGAAATCCGTCCCGCCCCGCGTGGCCAAGAACGCCTGCGGGAGGCCGCCAAGCTGGGCTTCAGTATCGCCCTGATCCCCAAGAGCAATGCCCCCCGCCAGCCTGTAGAGGGCTTGGAGATCTGGGCAGTTGACCGGGTAGAGGACGCCGTCGAGCGTCTGCGTAATCTTTAGTCGCCATGATAAGTTTTCAATTGATCCTGGCCTGCATGCTGGGAGGCGCGCTTATTGGCTATGCCGGTGGCGTCCTGGGCATTGGCGGTGGCTTGCTGGCGATTCCTTTGCTCGGTCTGATTCTGGGCATGGACCAGCAAACCGCACAGGGGACAGCTTTGATTATGGTGGTGCCTGCGGTCTTGCTGACTGTGCGTCAGTACCACCGCCGCAATCACATTGATTTTCGCCGGGCGGCCTTGGGGGCGATCTCCTCGATCATCTTTACCTGGCTAGGGGCACGTCTGGCGTTGGGCATGGATGCAGTTTTGCTGCGCCGTATTTATTCGGTATTCGTGCTGGCAATTGCTTTGTATTATTTTGACCAGAGTTTGGGTTTTTCCCGGCGCCGTCGTCGCAGTGATGCCAAACGTCCGGACCCGGACTCCTTCGGTCAGCTTTGGTATATCGCCGTTGGCATGATGGCCGGTTTGGCTGGTGGTGTCTTTGGGGTAGGCGGTGCGGTGTTGGTCGTGCCGTTTTTGACCAGTCGGATGGGTTATAGCCAAACCGGAGCCCAGGGTTTGGCCTTGTCCATGATTATTCCCGGCACGCTGGTCGCTTTGGCCACCTATGCCTATCACGACCAAGCTACATGGCAAGTCGGGATACCGATGGCCATGGGCAGTTTGCTGCTGGTGCCTTTCGGGGTGCGTTTGGCGTACCGCCTTCCTGAAAACCGTCTGAAGTTTATCTTTGCCTGCATGCTGGTGCTGATCATGGCGTTATTGCTGGCCCGTGCCTAAGGAGCTGCTGTGAACGAAACATCCGATTCTGTTTACACCTTGCCCGGCGGCGGCGCTTTGCTGGCACCGGAAATGGCAGACAAGGTAAATCTGGAACCTGTCGCTTTGCAGCGCTGGTTCGATGCCTCCTCCTATGGCGACCAAGCCAGCAAAGTCGGTCAGGGCGGGCGTCAGGCTGCCTGGTTTGTTAACGGACCATTCGGGCAGGCTGTGCTGCGCCATTACCGCCGGGGCGGTTTGGTAGCGCGATTCAATGAGTCCAGCTACCTTTGGCAAGGGGCCTCGCGTACCCGCAGTTGGCGTGAATTCCAGGTGATGTCTTATTTGCACCACAAGGGTCTGTCGGTTCCTAAAGTCCTGGCGGGCGCGTGGTGGCAGCAGGGTTTTTGGTACCATGCGGCGCTGATAAGCCAGCGGGTGCCCAATGTGCAGCCTTTGAGCATGTGCCTGGATCGCGCTTCGCCCGAAGCGGTAGCGCACGAGATTGTCCGCATGCACCAATTCAAGGTTTGGCACGCCGACCTTAACGCCTACAATATTTTGCTGGATGCGAATGACAAAGTCTGGCTGATCGATTTTGACCGTGCACGACAAGGGCCAGTCAGCCCTGCCCAAGCGCTGGGTAATGTGCAACGTCTCAGGCGATCTTTGCTCAAAGTGTGTGGGCCGCGTGGCGATATGTGGTGGCAGCAGATGTTTTCTGCCTACCGTCACGAAACGCAGCGTTAATTACGACTACGGGCGTTAAAAAAGCTTTATCATCTCGCCTTTTGGGTTTTTCGCTTTCGATAGGAAGGGGACTCGTGATGTCTTTTGGGATGAACACACCACAGGTACTCGCCGGCCTGCTGGCCGCTGCTGCCATCATGCCTGTTGCACAGGCACAAAATCAGGTTGTTAACGTCTATAACTGGGCTGAATATACTGCGCCCGACACCTTGTCCGGCTTTCAGAAAGCCACGGGCATTACGGTGCGTTACGACGTTTATGATAATAACGACACCTTGCAAGCCAAGCTGTTGACGGGTAAGTCGGGTTACGACGTGGTGGTTCCCTCCACGCACTACGCAGCGCGTCAGATTGAAGGTGGCCTATTCCAGAAGCTGGATAAAAGTCAGATTCCGAACTGGTCCCATCTGGACCCGGACATCATGGCCTTGCTCTCGGATGTGGACCCCGGCAACGAATATCTGATCCCTTGGGGCTACGGCACCAACGGTTTGGGCTACAACGTCACCAAAGTCAAAGAAATCATGGGTGAGCAGGTGGACCTGGGTAACTGGGACATGCTGTTCAAGCCCGAAAACGCCGAAAAGCTGAAAGGCTGTGGCATCTCCATTCTGGACGAGGCGGCCCAAGTCTTCCCGGCCGTGCTGCACTATCTAGGCAAAGATCCCAATAGCAGCAACGAAGCAGATTACCGCGAGGCGCTGGACCTGCTCAAGCAAGTTCGCCCCTATGTGCGTCAGTTCAGCTCCTCGGGTTATATCGACGAGCTGGCGGCGGGTGATCTGTGCATGGTTTACGGTTTCTCCGGCGACGTCATGATCTCGGCTGACCGAGCGCGCCAGGCTAAAAAGCCTTACGCCATTGATTACTTCATCCCACAGGGTGGGGCACCGGTCTGGTTTGACACCATGGCCATTCCCAAGAGCGCCGGCAATGTGAAAGAGGCCCATGCCTTTATCAACTACATTGAAACGCCGGAAGTACACGCTGCCATTACCAACACCATGTTCTATCCGAACGCCAATAAAGATGCGCGCGAGTTCGTGGTCAAGGAAGTGGCGGACAACCCCATGATTTACCCGTCGTCCGAAGTCTCCAAGACTTTGTTTGTCATCAAACCGCAGCCATTGAAGGTGCAGCGTTTGCAAACGCGCCTGTGGGCTGAACTCAAGTCTGGACGTTAAGGCATCATGCAAGATATCCGTACCGGAACCTCGCCCTGGATGGACGGCGAGGATGCATTTGTGCGTGTGGACGAAGTCGTCAAAATCTTTGGCGACACGGTAGCGGTCCAGTCTGTCAGTCTGGACGTTGCCCGCCATGAAATTTTTGCACTGCTGGGTAGCTCGGGGTGTGGCAAGTCCACCTTGCTGCGCATGCTGGCAGGTTTTGAGGAACCGACTTCCGGTCGGATTTATCTGGACAACGAGGACATCACGGATCTGCCGCCTTATCGGCGGCCAGTCAATATGATGTTCCAGTCCTACGCCTTATTCCCGCATATGTCGGTCGAAGCCAATGTGGCTTTTGGGCTGAAGCAGGAAGGCGTGCCCCGCAACGAAATTCACGAGCGTGTATTTGAAGCGCTGGATCTGGTGCAGATGGCTGGTTTCTCGCGCCGCAAGCCCAGCCAGTTATCGGGTGGACAGCAACAGCGGGTGGCCTTGGCGCGTAGTCTGGTCAAACGTCCCAAGCTGCTTTTGCTGGATGAACCCATGTCCGCCCTGGACAAGCAGATTCGCCAAAAGACCCAGATCGAGCTGGTCAAGATTTTGGAACGCGTGGGAGTGACCTGCATTATGGTTACCCACGATCAGGAAGAGGCCATGACCATGGCCAGCCGCCTGGCGGTGATGTCTGACGGGCAAATCATTCAGTCCGGCACACCGTACGATGTGTACTCCTTCCCGAACTCGCGTTTTGTAGCGGGCTTTATCGGCTCTACCAATCTGTTTACCGGCGTGGTAACGGTGGACGAGCCTGATCACGTGCATATCGAGTGCGAAGAATTAAGTCGTCCTTTGTATGTTAGCCATGGGATCAGTGAGCCCTTGGGCATGGACGTGTATGTGTCTGTTCGTCCCGAACAGATCAAGGTGAGCCGTGACTTGCCTACGGAAGATACCAACTGGGGCCACGGCATTGTGACTCACGTGTCCTGGATGGGCAGCTACACCCGCTACCAGATTCGTCTGGATGCCGGGATGCTGATCGAGGCGCAGATGCCCAGTGGCACGCTGGCCCAGCCAGATGCACCCGGTGTGGACGAAGAGGTCTATGTGTCCTGGTCCGATGACAGCGCAACGGTATTGAGCACATGAAGAACCTGTCCTGGCGCAAACTGCTGCCTACCAGTCGCACGCTGGTGGTCGCACCCACATTCTTGTGGATGATTCTGTTTCTGCTGGTGCCGTTTTTGCTCGTGCTCAAGATCAGTTTTGCTGATCTGGACTTTGGGGTGCCGCCCTATACACCGCTGGCTCAGTTTGCCGAGGAAAGCATTTCCTTTGTGCTGAATCTGCGCGGCTACATCCTGCTGTTCAGCGACAATCTTTATTTGGCCACCTACGTCAGCTCTTTGAAGATGGCTGCGGTCACCACGATCTTTTGTATCCTGATCGGCTACCCGGTGGCGTACTACATTGCGCGTTCGTCCCCGGCGGTGCGCAGCTTGCTGCTGCTGGCCGTTATCCTGCCGTTCTGGACTTCCATGCTTTTGCGTGTGTATGCCTGGGTAGGCATTTTGCGTGGAGATGGCTTACTGAATCAGGTGCTGCTATGGATAGGGCTGATTGATACGCCTTTGGAAATCTACCGTACCGATCTGGCTGTCTATATTGGCTTGATCTACGCGTATTTGCCGTTCTTCATTCTGCCCCTGTATGCCAATTTGGTGAAGCTGGACATGCGCCTGCTGGAAGCGGCCTATGATTTGGGCGCACGCCCCTGGTCGGCTTTCTGGAATGTCACCTTACCCATGTCCATGTCTGGCGTGATCGCCGGTGCCATGCTGGTCTTTATTCCGGCAGTCGGTGAATACGTCATTCCGGAAATGCTGGGTGGTGCCGATACCTTGATGATGGGCCGCGTCATGTGGACGGAGTTCTTCAATAATGCGGATTGGCCGATGGCCGCTGCGGTTACCTGCGTGATGGTCTTGTTGCTGATCATTCCTTTGATTTTGTTCCAGTACAGCCAGATACGGCAGATGGAAGCGCAGCGAGGAGGTCGCTCATGACCAAGCCGAATCCTTGGCTGCGCGCCCTGGTTTTGACGCTAGGGTTTGGCTTCCTGTACGTGCCGATTCTGTTCCTGATCGTTTTTTCGTTTAACGACTCGGCCATCATGACGTCCTGGTCGGGCTTTTCGTTTCGCTGGTACGAGTCTTTGTTCAAAGACCAGGCTTTGCTGAGCGCTGCAAAACTGTCGTTTTTAATTGCCGTTCTGACGGCCACCATGGCTACCATTCTGGGGACCTGGGCCGCTTATGTGCTGGCTCGTATGGGACGCTTCAAAGGCTTTGCCTTGTACATCGGCCTGGTCAGCGCGCCATTGGTCATTCCAGAGGTCGTGCTGGGTATTTCCTTGCTGCTGATGTTTGTGGAGTTGAACTCCCTGTTTGGCTGGCCGGAGCAGAACGGTATTTTCACGATCTGGATTGGCCATGTCGTGCTGTGCACGGCCTACGCCACTGTGATCCTGCAATCGCGCATGCGTGAGCTGGATCGCTCTCAGGAAGAGGCGGCGCTGGATTTGGGCGCCACGCCCTTGAAAGCCTTTTTCCAGGTTGTGCTGCCCTCGATTGTGCCCGCCTTGATGGCGGCCTGGTTGCTGGCCTTTACCCTGTCGCTGGACGATGTGGTGATTGCCTCTTTCCTGTCCGGACCGGGTTTTACCACCTTGCCGGTGGAAGTGTTTGCACGCGTACGTTTGGGGCTGAAACCCGAGATCAATGCTTTGGCGACCCTGCTTATTGTGGTGATTGGTATTTTTGTGATCGTGGCCAATCGCTTGCAGGCGCGCCGTGAGCGTCGCGTCTGATTGATAAGGAGTATTGCTGTGTTCACCATGTATGGTCTGAAAAACTGTAGCACTTGCCAGAAAGCGGTCGCCTGGTTCGAACAGAACGGCTTGCCGCTGACCTTTGTTGACTACCGCGAACACCCTCTGGAACCTTCTCGCTTGCATCAGTGGGCGCAGGAGTTGGGCGGCTGGCCCAAGCTGGTCAACCGTGCCTCTATGACCTGGCGTCAGTTACCTGCGGAACGTAAAGAGCCGCAGGACGATGCTCAGTGGCTGGCCTTGATTGCTGAATTTCCCGCCTTGGTCCGACGCCCCTTGCTGATTACGCCCGAGGGCGAGGCCAGCGTGGGGTTCAATGAAGGCAAGTTTGCGGCCCGTTTTCTTAAATAAACCAAGGGGGGCCGAACCCCCCGTTTTTTATAGCTACCATGTACTCACAGTCCGAACTTAAACAACAGGTGGCCCAGGCCGCTGTTGACTACGTCCTTCCTTTCCTGACCCCTGATTCCATTTTGGGTGTGGGTACAGGCTCCACCGTTGACCTGTTTATTGATGCTCTGGCGGCTCACAAGCACGCTTTCAAAGCAGCCGCCTCCAGTTCCGAGCGCTCGACCGCTCGCCTGCAAAGCCTGGGTATTGAAGTGCAAGACCTGAACACCATCGAACGCATGGACTGGTATGTGGACGGTGCTGATGAAATCGATGCTGCTTTGAACATGACCAAAGGTGGTGGTGGTGCACTGACCCGCGAAAAAATTGTGGCTTCGGTGTCGGACAAATTCCTGTGCATTGTGGATGAAACCAAGCTGGTGGAACGTCTGGGTGCCTTTCCCTTGCCAGTAGAAGTGATCCCCATGGCCAAGAATGCCGTGGCGCGTCAGTTGCGCGAGTTGGGCGGCAAGCCCGTTGAGCGCGAGGGCTTTGTGACCGATAACGGTGGCCTGATTCTGGACGTGTCCGGTTTGTCGATTGCAGACCCGGCTGCCTTGGAAGCACAGATCAACAATATGCCCGGTGTGGTGTGTTGTGGATTGTTCGCTATTGCCCCGGCCAGTGTGGCTTTGATCGCCGGTCAGCAGGGTGTTCGTACTCTGTCGGGTGCCGGTTTCTGAATTTTAATGTCTCTGTCATAATCAGTGCTTAATCTATCTGGGGATTAAGCGCTGGCGCGAGCCATTTTGCTGTTACAGAAGGCCACTATGAACGAACATACCAATAAGCAGTTTCACTCCGATCTGGAGGCCACCCGTTCG
>SMEN01000191.1_pt1 | contig 20484 bp, 20 predicted proteins | sample 2456271 | NCBI WGS metagenome assembly SMEN01 (sample SAMN10132593, study PRJNA489261) | soil metagenome | isolation source: day1 control-loamy sand soil ammended with raw manure from dairy cow... | place: USA | collected 2015-04-01 | reverse complement strand
GCTTTATCGCTGGACTTGGCATCCAGGTGGTTTTTGCTGGGCAAAAGTGTGATGGTATTGCTTTCCCACTGCGACCAGCTATGCGCAGCGCGTAGCTGCACGGCGGGGTCATCGCCTGTCAAACGCTTGTGATACGCGGTGATCAGGTCGTGGCGCTCGTTCTCGGGGATAGGAGCCAGATACTGCTCCCAGATATCGGGGAACAGGCGCGATGCGCCTTCCTGATAAAACCAGTGCAGCTCCTCAGGGCGAGCCATGAAGATACCGCGCACAATCAGTTCACTGACGTGCTCTGGATGAGTCTGCGCATAAGCCAGCGCCAGGGTAGACCCCCAGGAGCCGCCGAAGACCAACATCGTGTCGGCCTTGAGTTTTTCCTTGCGCAGCCGCTCCATGTCTTCCACCAGATGCCAGGTGGTGTTGTTCTCCAGACTGGCATGGGGGTAAGAACGCCCACAACCGCGCTGATCAAACAGCAGCACATTGTATTTTTGCGGGTCGAACAAGCGGCGGTGGTCGGTAGAACATCCTGATCCGGGCCCACCGTGCAAAAAGATGGCTGGCTTACCATCGGGGTTGCCGCAGCATTCCCAGTAGATATGGTGTCCATCATCGGTATGCAAAGTGCCTTGGGCGTAAGGCTCGATAGGCGGGAACAGGGTAGCGCTCATTGCTCTTTCTTGGGCCAGTTCAATTCAGGAGTTGGAGTGTCATTGCGGGTGAAGATCAGATCCCATACGCCATGACCCAAACGCAGCCCACGGTTTTCAAACTTGGTCAGTGGGCGGAAGTCTGGGCGGGGCGCGTAGCCGTCGTGAGTATTGCTAAGCATAGACTCGGCCGACAGTACTTCCAGCATTTGTTCCGCGTAGTTTTCCCAGTCCGTGGCGCAATGAATGTAGCCACCGGGTTTCAGTCGGCTAGTCAGCAGTTGGATGAAAGGCGATTGCACCAGACGACGCTTGTGATGGCGCTTCTTGGGCCAGGGGTCCGGGAAGTAAATGTGAATACCTGCCAGGGAGGCAGGGGCGATCATGTCGCGCACCACTTCCACCGCGTCATGCTGAATGATGCGGATATTGCTGATTTGGTTGTCATCAATGCGTTTGAGCAATGCGCCCACGCCGGCATTAAAGACTTCTACACCCAAAAAGTTGTCGTCGGGACGGGCTTGGGCAATTTTCTGGGTGGTCTCACCCATGCCAAAACCGATTTCCAGAATCAGTGGATTGTCATTGCCGAACAGCGTAGCTGGCTTCAGGATGCTGTCGCGATATGTAATCGACCACTGAGGCAGCAAACGCGCCAAGGCTTGTTCCTGGCTGGGCGTAATGTGCGCGCGCCGATGAACAAAGCTACGGATATGGGTCTCGCCGGAATTGCTGTTCGCAACATTAGGCGACAACAGGGATGGTGTTTCGTTGCTGGAGGTCATGGTTGGGGCGCGGGCATCAGAAGTGGCTCGCGTATCAGCTAAAAGCGGGAAAACTCTATTGTAGTGAGTCTTGCCGCTGAATTCATGGGAGGGCATGCGAAAAAGATAGGACAGGTACCACGCATGAACGAGAGATCGCGCTATAATTTTCGCTTCCCCATTGGCGGGACCGCCTGCTTTTGACGCAGGCCTCTCCAACAGGGCGGGTGTAGTTTAATGGTAAAACTGATGCTTCCCAAGCATCCGTCGTGGGTTCGATTCCCATCACCCGCTCCATGTCAACTCCAGAGTGTCCCGAAAGCGGCTCTAAAGCTCTATAAGCCCTTGATTTTTAAGGGGCTTTAACATGGGGTGTTCCACTGACATCTAGAAAAAGCTCCCTACAGCACCTCTGAATGGGTACATCTAGACGGATGTACCCGGTGCCGGATTGTTGATGGACGCTTCAACAAGCGGAACAGCGTGCCTAGACGGGCTGGCCGCTTGGCGTCATGGACGGTAAAGCGATAAGTAGCCAACTGAGCGTGATGATGCCAAGCCCTCTCCCCCCTGCCATCAGAAAGATCCCAAGCCAGCCAATAATGGCGCCCAGATAGGTTTCCACCAGCGTGGAAACCGCCATGGCGATGGCAGAACTGCCAAATACAATCGAGAACGTGCGTGGAACAAGTGCTCCAGGAATCAGAGAGCACGGTGCGAAACGCACGCCGTTACGCTTGGCCCATTGAGGATCCACGCTTACGAACGCAATCAGTGCATCAGGGCGCATGATATGGCAGTTCAGTCCGGACGCGGCGACGGTGCGCAGGACGCGCTCAAGCACCGCCATGCCGCCGAGCAAAGCGTCCAGCTTATGCACCGTGCTTCCTGATTGCTGAAAGCGATAGCTCTGGTCGGCAGCCAGCACAATTACCGTCGGCAAGCAGGGTTGCGCGTTATTGCCTGCCATTGCGTTACAGGCGCACTGGCAAGTTGCGTACCCGCTTGCCGGTCGCGGCGAAGATGGCATTGCACAGCGCGGGGGCGACGGGTGGCACCGGTGGTTCACCCACACCGCCAGGTGGCACGGCGTGGTCGTCGTTCACCAGGTGGGTGCGGATCGTGCGCGGCGAGGCCGCGTGGCGCATCACTTCGTAGTCATGGAAGTTGCTCTGCTGCACACGACCATTCTCGAAGCTAATTTCACCTGATAGAGCGAGGCTTAGCCCCATGATGGCGCCGCCTTCCATCTGTGCGCGGATACGTTCGGGATTGACTTGCGGCCCACAATCAATCGCCATATCTACGGCCAGCACCTGGACTTCTCCCTTGTCATCCACAGCCACTTCAACCACGGTGGCTGTGTAGCTCATGAAACTGTAGCAAAATGCCAGTCCGAGTCCATGGCCCTTGGGCAGCGTTCGGCCCCAGCCTGCACCTTTTGTTGCCGCCTCGATCACGTCGCGCAGGCGGCCGGTGTCGTAGGGATAGCGCTCGGGCGATTCGTCGTAGTTCCAGGTGTCGGAGATTGTGCCTGGATTGAATTGTCGTGCCGGGCCGATGAGATCCAGCGCGTATTGCTTGTGGTCCCGCCCCGCGCGGTGCGCCAGCTCGGCGATGAAGCATTGCGCGGCAAACGCGTGCGGGATGTTGTACACCGAGCGGAACCAGCCAATGCGGGTGTGCGCTTCCACCTCGGCGGTCTCGACGCGTACATGGGGAATTTGATAGGGCATGTTGATGGCGGACATGGCAGCCTCGAATACCTGCAGGCCTTTTGCGCCTTCGGCAAATAGCGAACTGATGCTGGGGGAGGCGCTGCGGTGCAGCCAAGTTTCAGGTCGTCCATCTTTGCCGACAACCGCTTCCAGCCGTTCGACGGCGACGGCGTGCAGGTAATCGTGTTGAATGTCGTCCTCGCGCGTCCACACCAGCTTGACGGGTGTGCCTGGCATGGTCTGGGCAATGATAGCGGCTTCGTCCACATAGTCGGGCTTGGATTTGCGGCCAAAGCCACCCCCCAATAACAGCACGTTGACCTTGACGTTTTCGGGTTTGAGTTTGAGTCGGGCGGCGACGATGTCCAGTGCAGCCTGCGGATTTTGCACCGAGGTCCAGACTTCGCAATGCTCACCGTTGATGACTACGGTCGCCACCGGCGGTTCCATCGAAGCATGGGCCAGGTGCGGCAAATAATATTCGGCAGCGAAACGTTCTGTTTCGGGCGCCTTGGCCCAGACGTCGGGTGCGTTGCCGTCGTTGCGCAAGGCCTTGCCCGGTGCACGGGCGCCGACTTCCAGGGTCTTACGATAAGCAACGGAGTCGTAGCTGGTGTTGGGTCCGTCGTTCCAATCGATCTCCAGCGCGGCGCGGCCCTGCATGGCCGACCAGGTATTGGAGGCGACCACCGCGACTCCGCCCAGTGCCTGAAAGGCCGGGGCCCCGTTGTAGGACGGGATTTCAACGACTTTCAAGACGCCGGGCACTTGAAGCGCTTTTTCACTGCGCACGCTGCGTAGTTTGCCGCCTACGACTGGCGGGCGGGCGATCACGGCATAGACCATGCCAGGCAGGCGCATGTCCATGCCATAGGTGGCCTGGCCCCTGCCGATGGCCTCCAGGTCTACCAGCCGTACTTTCTCTTTGCCGATGTAGCGGAAATCCGCAGGCGATTTGAGCTTGAGCGCCTCGCCCTTGGGCACTGTTTGTCTGGAAGCATCGGCCGCGAGTTCGCCATACCCCAGGCGCCGACCACTGGGCAGGTGCACCACTTCGTGCTGCTCGGCCCGCACTTCGGAAGCAGCCACTGACCAGCGCGCTGCGGCTGCCGCCTCTAGCATTTGGCGGGCGGCCGCACCGACACGTCGCATGGGCAGCATGAAGTGACGCACGCTGCGCGAGCCGTCAACGTTCTGGTTGCCGTAGCGCGCCTCGTTGGCATCGGCCTGAACCACATGTACACGCGTCCAGTTGGCTTCCATCTCGTCGGCGACGATCATGGGCAAGCTGGTGCGCACGCCGGTTCCCATCTCGGCGCGGTGCGCGACAATGGTGACGGCACCATCCGGGGCGATGGAGACGAATACCAGCGGATCATCTACCGTGCCGTGGGGCATGGCATCGGCGCCGTATTTTTTGACGTCTGCCGCCCAGACGACGCCGTTGGCGCTCACAGCCAGAAACAGCGCGCCCAGGCTGGCTTGCAGAAACGTACGGCGGGAAGGGTTTTGCGTTGTCGTTAACATTACTTTTCCCCTTGAGCCAGGTGGCTGGCGGCTTGCTGGATGGCTGCGCGGATACGCGGATAGGTGCCGCAGCGACAGATATTGCCGCTCATGGCGCTATCGATCTGCTCTTCGTTCGGTGCAGGAGTGGTCTTCAGCAGGCTCACCGCCGACATGATCTGCCCGGCCTGGCAATAGCCGCACTGTGCCACGTTGTTCTCAACCCAGGCCTGCTGTACGGCCTGGCCGACAGGATCGCTCTCGATACCCTCTATGGTCGAAATGGCGCGCCCGGCCACAGCCGAGATGGGCGTGACACAGGCACGGATGGGCTGGCCGTCCATGTGCACTGTACAGGCGCCGCACAGTGCCATGCCACAGCCGAACTTGGTGCCGGTCATGCCCAGCTCGTCGCGCAGAACCCACAGCAGGGGCATGTTATCGGGGAGGTTCACGTCCGTGGCTTGGCCGTTAACTTCAAATCGTGTCATGGCGAAATCCTGGGTTAAGTGGAAAAAATACTGCACGAAACGCAAGTCAGTATGGGGTGGAGTGGGGGAAACCAATAATTCATTATTCTTCAATTATTCATTAATAGATTTTATAGGCCTATTAAGTATTCATTAGATAGTCAATCAAGCTGTGTTTTGTCGAAATATACGACTCTCTAAAAAACTAATAAAGTTGTTGGCCCAGCAGATCGGCATGGCTGCCTTCTTTAATGTCATCGCTTGGCGCTGGCAGGGCTCGTCATGCGCAGCGCGTTGAGAACAAGGGAGAAGGCGGCTGATGGCTGACGGCGACTGGGGTAATACAAGTAATACCCAGAGAATGGGGCACACCAGTCTTTCAGCACGCGAATCAGGCGGCCCTCTTCAATATGCGGTATGAACTCATCCTCGGGGAGGAGCGCAATGCCCAGTCCTGCCAACGCCGCATCCACCATGGGTGGGGAGGTATTGAAAATAAGCTGTCCGTTGACGCGCACGTTCAACTGCTTGCCGCGGCGTTCGAAGTTCCAGACGTAAAGCCCCCGGCCGGTCTGCATACGATGGTTGATGCAATTGTGGGTCACTAAATCATGCGGATTTTTAGGGGTGGGACGGGTGGCAAAGTAGGCTGGCGAAGCCGCGACAGCCATACGCAATGGCGGTCCGATGGGCACCGCGATCATGTCCTTGTCGATGGTGTCGCCCATACGTACGCCCGCGTCAAAGCGGTCTGCTGCGATATCCCGAAATCCGTAGTCCACGTCGAATTCGACGTTAACGTCGGGGTATTCGCTCAGTAAGGGAGTGAGCTTGGGCAGTAGTGTTGTTCTAAGTACGTGCTCACCACAGGTGATGCGCACCGTGCCCGCTGGCTTATCACGCATCTCCGTCAGTTCGTCCAATTCCGCTTCGATCTCGTCGAAGCGGTGGCCAATGGCCTGCACCAAACGTTCGCCAGCGGCGGTGGGCGAGACGCTGCGCGTGGTGCGCGTGAGCAGCCGAATCTCAAGACGCGATTCCAGGCCGCTGATAGCCTGGCTGAGCGCCGATTGCGTCACGCCATGCAGCGCGGCGGCGCGCGTGAAACTGCCTTCCCGCGCCACCGTCACAAAATACAGAAGATCGTTGAGGTTGCGTTTTACCATGGCGTCAGTTTCCCATAGAGTATTGATTAGCAATACTAATATACCTTTTAAGAATTCATTATCTAGTTATCATCGCCGTCATACGAGAAAATGTATGGCATGACCACCGATACAACTGACGCCCTTAGGGGCGATACCGAGATTCCGCGCGAAACCGGGAGTCCAACCGCTTATTGGGGCGGCGTCTTTGCGATGACACTATGCGTGTTCGCGCTGATTGCCTCGGAATTTATGCCAGTCAGCCTGCTGACGCCCATAGCCGTGGACCTCCTCGTCACCGAAGGCTTGGCAGGGCAAGGTATCGCGATCTCCGGCGCATTCGCGGTGTTGACCAGCGTGTCGATTGCGTGGCTTGCCGGAACCATGAACCGCAAGACGCTGTTGCTGGGGCTAACCACACTGATGGCCATCTCCGGCACCGTTGTTGCGTTGGCTCCGAACTATCTGATGTATATGGTGGGCCGTGCGCTGATCGGTGTGGTTGTGGGTGGCTTCTGGTCTATGTCGGCGGCCACGGCGATGAGGCTGGTGCCATCCCATCAAGTACCGCGTGCCCTGGCCATTTTCAATGGCGGCAACGCGCTGGCGATGGTGGTGGCCGCCCCATTGGGCAGCTATTTGGGTTCGATCATTGGTTGGCGTGGCGCGTTCTTATGCCTGGTGCCGGTGGCGGTAGTCGCCTTCGTCTGGCAGTGGATTAGTCTGCCCTCTATGCAGGCTCAGCCGCGCGTGGCGGGTTCTGGTAACGTCTTCAGATTATTCAAAAACCGTTTGATAACCCTGGGCATGCTGGCCGTTGGCGCGTTCTTCATGGGGCAGTTCGCGTTGTTCACTTATGTACGGCCATTTCTCGAAACGGTTACGCACGTTGATGTGTCCACGCTGTCGCTTATTTTGCTTGTGATAGGCGTTGCAGGTTTCATCGGTACCATGGTTATTGGCCTGCTCTTGAGGAGGGGCGTGTACCGAACCTTGACTATCATTCCGATCCTGATGGCGGTGATCGCCTTGGCGCTGATTCCCTTTGGGGGCGGGGTCGCTGCGGCTGCGGTGCTGCTGGGCCTCTGGGGGCTGATGGCGACTGCGGCTCCCGTGGGTTGGTGGACTTGGATCGCTCAAGTCATGCCCAAGAACGCCGAGGTGGGTGGCGGGCTGATAGTGGCGGTGATCCAGTTAGCGATCGCCCTGGGCTCTACCGTTGGTGGGTTGCTGTTCGATGTGGGTGGCTACCAGAGTGCCTTCGTGGCGAGCGCAGCGGTGCTGCTCTTGGCCGCCTTCCTGGCTTTCCTGACCTCGCGCTCGCATGGGCAACAGGCCACCTGAACCACGCGCCGATCCAAGGAGGACAAAATGACTATTAGTAGCTCCCGTACCCGTATCGGCAACCCGCGTTTTTTTGCTATTGGAGTTGATAGTCGGCGAACAGCGCTGTGCCATCACCTGGACCGACAATGAGACCGTCCAGGCTCTTGCCGCACTGCTGCCGTTGACGATCGACACGTCGATGGCGGCTTTACCGCGCAATGAGGGGGGGCGGCGACCCCCATTTCAAGATCAAAGACGCATTCGGAGGAAGTAAGCATAAATCGGCCCTACATCATCATCCATACACACACTGCTATCGATGGAAACATCGACGCCATGGGTCTTCCTGCATTCAAGGCGGGCAGCCGGCACTATCAGGACATTGTCCTCACTCCCGAGCGGCAGGTGCTGAATATTGATGCTTACCTCAATGGCAAGGAGTCCACGCAGGCAAACATCACTCATTACAAGGTGTCAGAGGTCGACGAGCATGCCGCCGAAGTCCCTGCGGGAGACTACTTTGCCGAGCCAGGCATCGGTATGTACTACATCTCGATCGATCCACGAGGCGAACTTGCCTGGGAAACTAACATGTTTGGATACGGCGGCGTCATCAACTGGTCGTTCGTTCAGAACGGCCTTGTAGATGAGGTCAGCATGGTGCTGGCTCCGATCGCTAATGGCGACCCGCAGGCTAGACCGTTTTACCATGGGTAATTGGACTCACTTTGCAATGCAGAACAGGAAGCAAAAGGTGCCGCAGCGGCGGAAATCGCAGCTAGAGAGGAAGCATGCTGTCACGCTGACAGGACAACCTTGCGATGGCCAACAGCGTGGCGCTTAGCCCGGATGAACTGCGCCAGTTCCAGATAGCTGGTGTCTTCACTTTACGTCTTGCGCAGGGCATCGAGGTCGTTGATGCGTCGGTTGCTGAGTGGGTAGGCAACAGTTTCCAGTTCGCGCTGGCTTATGGCGGCCTGCTGCGTTCTAGGTAATTGGCTGGGACCTAATTCAGTGGCACTATAAACAGCATGCAAGAAGATCTTTTCGGCGATGCCCTTCCTGTGCCACCAGCTCCAAAACCAGGCAAGGCCGCTTCCCCCTCCCGACGAAAAATCACCACAGTCAGCCTCGCTGCCTGCGCTCAGGACTGGCAGGATTTGGCGGCGCAACTGCCAGAGTCTCTGCGCTTCGGTGTCTCCACCTGGTCATACCCCGGTTGGGAAGGCTTGGTTTGGGACAGAGAATACGATTCCAGCATTCTTTCCAAACACGGCCTGCAGGCCTATCACCAGCACCCCTTGATGCGCACCGTCTGTGTGGATCGCAGCTTCTGGCGTCCGTTGACCGTGGCTCAGTATTCGGCCTATGCCGCTCAGGTGGATGAGCACTTTCGCTTTGTGGTGAAATGCCCCGCCTCGGTCACTGACGCTTTAGTGCGGGACGAGCAAGGTAAGGCGCGTAAGGCGAATCCGGAGTTTCTGGATCCGCGTATGGCGGTGGAGCAGTTTGTGCAGCCTGCCGTGGAGGGGTTGCGTACCAAGCTGGGCGTCCTTGTGTTTCAGCTCAGCCCGCTTTCGTGGGAGTGGCTGAGCCATCCCTTGGTTTTGTTCGAGAAGCTGGGAGTGATGCTCGCGACGGCACGTCAGGCTTTGCCTGAAGGTTCCGCCGTCATTCTTGCTGTAGAGGTTCGGGACCCGGAGTTACTGACTCAAGATTTAGTCGATACGCTCAAGGCCCATGGTGCGACCTTTTGTCTGGGCTTGCACGGCAAGATGCCGCCGATTGACGAGCAGTTGCCTGTCTTGCGGGCTTTGTGGCCGGGGCCGCTGGTGTGTCGCTGGAATCTGAACCGGGAGTTTGGAGCGTACGGCTATACGGATGCTCAGAAGAAGCATATGCCTTTTGATGCCATTGTCAGTGAGGACCTGTATACCCGTAGCGTTCTGGCGCGTACCATTCGCGGAGTTACCGGGGCTGCTCAGCCTGCGTATGTGACGATCAGCAATGATGCTGAAGGCTGCGCCCCGCTCTCTATTCAGAGGTTGGCGCAGACTATCGTGGCGGAAGGGACCTAGCCGGGCGTTCCAGCTCCAGGCCACGGGTTGTCACGCCCGGCACGGCAGTGTGCTTGGCGATGTGCCCGGCGATTCAAACTGACCAAGCCATTGTGGACACTGTGATGCAGAAAAGCGCGTGGCTTTATTCATGCCTTCCTGTTCGATCGCCAGGATCTGCGTTAGTAGAGGCAGCGCTGGGTGAAAGGAGGCTAAGGGGCCGGTCCTCGTGACTTGAAAGGTTTGTTTGCAAGTCCATGAAGGGAACCACACAAGAAGGAGTCTTGGCGGTGAGCGGCTTCTTTCCTTTATGTTGGGCCTTGGGTGTCGCGCTTTTAAATGGGCTCTGCAGCTTGATTACCACCGCTTTGTTATCCAGCTAATTACTATGAATGTAAAGTAAACATGACTTATTGACAGGTTGGCTTGACTTCTATAAAGTCAGGTTTACTTTACATTTAGGTGCTTATGTATGCTTGCCAACAGGAATTTCTCCCGTGCTCCATCAGCAGGTCGCAGCTATCTGATTCGTACTTTACTCTTTATGGCGGTCTACACTCTGATCAATTCTTTAACCATCCTGGGAGTGTTCGACAGCCTGCTGGGTCGACCATTAGGTTGGCTGATTGCAATTGCCGTCGCTTTGCCCGTTGCCGGCCAAGTCTGGGCTACGCTGCGCTTGATGACGCAAAGCGATGAGTTTGTGCGCGTGATTGTTGCCAAGTGCTTTGTGCTGGCATCAGGCGCAACGTTGACCTTGTGGACCGCCTGGGGATTTGGCGAGACCTACGCTGCTGCCCCCCATATTCCCGCTTGGCTGATCTATCCTTTCTTTTGGGCTATGTTTGCCCTGGTCTCCCCCTTTGTGCGGACTAGCGATTAAATGAAGAATCGATTGCGGGTATTACGAGCCGAGGCAAATTGGACGCAGGCTGATTTGGCTGAGCGCTTGGGGGTATCCCGGCAAGCCGTGAATGCGCTGGAAACCGGCAAACATGCGCCTTCTCTGGATTTGGCTTTCAAGATCAGTGCGCTGTTCAAACAGACGGTGGAGGAGATTTTCGAGAACCCGTATCAGGAACCGCAGAACTGAAGGGTGATGATGCCCGGAGTGGCTGATGTATTGCTCTGTGCGGACGGGGCGTTGGGCTAGGCTCAGGGTGTGCCTGCGTCTGGCATGGGGTCGTAGGAGAGTCAACAAGGCCAGCATCACAGTGGTCTTGTTGACCTGGTCCTTATCAGGGGTAAAACAGCAAAAGCCCAAACACGGCAAAGACCATCAGGTGCATATAGCCCTGGATGGGCGAAGTCCGCTTTCCGCTAAAGCTCAACATGCTTAACACTACGGTGATCAGGAACAGCACGATTTCGGTATTGCTGATCCCCATAATGACTTGTTTGCTGGTCAGCAAGCCAATGATCAGGACGACTGGGACTGTCAGGCCCACGGTAGAGACAAAGGCCCCCAGACACAGGTTAATCGCCCGTTGCATTTCATTGTTCATGGCTGCTTTGATGGCGGTAATGGACTCGGGGGTGAATACAATAATAGCGATCAGCACGCCACCGACCGCCACCGGAGCACCCGAGGCGGCGATGCCGTAGTCCGTCACAATGGCCAGATCATGCGCCAGCAAGACAATCGGCAAAATCAACGCTACCAGCAAGCAGGTACGGATCAGCATGGCACGCGTAGCCTGGGGGTCGCGCAGCTTGGGTTCGGCTATCTCAGCGGTTTGAACGGCCTGATTGGGCTGTACGTAGTCGTCACGATGGCTGCCCATCTGCAAGTACAGAAAGGCGCCATAGACCAGGGCCGTCAGTATCGAAATGCCAATGGCTTGGGTGGCAGAGAACTCGCCGGCGCTGCTGGTGTAGTTAGGCAGAATCAAACCGACCCCTGTCAGCAACACGATCATGGACAGATAGGTGGTGGTGCCTTGCCGGTTGAACTCCTGATCACCATTTCGGGCCGCTCCGGCAATCAGACATAGCCCGGTGATCAGGTTCAGGATGATCATCATGACCGCGTAGATCGAGTCCCGCCCAATGGTGGGAAAGTCGCCCGGGCCCAGCAGGACGGAGGCAATCAGAATGACTTCGATCAGCACGATGGACAGGGTCAGAATCAGGGTGCCGTAGGGTTCGCCCAGTTGATGGGCCAGGTGGTCAGCTTCCCGCACGACACCAAAGGAGGCTGCCAAAATAGTGATAAACAGCACTAGAAAGACGATGGCTGCCGTGGTGGCGTCCAAGGAGTCTCCCAACCATTGCCTGCCGAAAACCATAAAGAGGACAACAATGGACCAGGAGCCCAGCAAGCGCAGCCAGGTGACGGGGGGAATCAGTGTTTTCAATCCTGCGTGTTCCATGATTTTTATTTCCAGAGAGCAAAGGCAAAGACGGGCAAGCGACTGGTTTTGTCGTGCACAAAGAAAAAATCGAATGGGTAAGCAAGAACATGCGCCAAGGCATGGGGAGGTGTTGCAGGGTGGGCCATTGAGGATGCTCCGCCTAAGGGGTAGGGCCGTCCCTGTACTGAAAAAGCAGATCCAGGCCGTCCCGGATCTGTTGTGAATTGAATTATTCAAGTGTGCACAATTTTATCACCTTGGCCTGAGGCGGCAAGTGTGGCCTGTCTGACGCGGGCTTTTTGTGGTTTGTAGCCACTTATAGCGGTTTAGAGCCGCTGATGAAACCATAAAAGAACAGTTTCTTTATGGGTATTTCCGGTGTGTTTTAAATCGCTTTAATTGAGTGCTCGGCCCCGTGTGCAGAGAGCTTGCCTCCATTCTTTTGCATCTCTCATTTTCAGGGGGCATTAACTATGGGCAAAGATCGGTGGCCCCAGTGCATGGATGCAGGAGCTGCTCCCGGTATAGGGTTTGTTTTTCTCTATGGCCTGTCTGAATTTTCCGGGGGCAACGCCAGCATAAGCCTTGAATGCAGTGGAAAAATTGGCCGGGCTGGAGAATCCCAAATCGGTGGCAATCACATCGATTTTCAAAGCTGTCGTTTTCAGCAGATGCTCGGCTCGATACATGCGCTGCAGCCGGATATAACTGCTAACGCTTAAACCGAAATTACGCTGAAAGATATTCATGATTTTGCGACGTGAGATCTTAAACATATCGCACAGTTCTTTTTGACTGGGTGGGGCCCCTAGATTGGCATCAATTGTTTTTTGAATGGCATGGATCAGCATGCTGGTTTCAGCGGTAGTGCTTTGCCGCGGGCTGGGCGTCTTGCCCATCGTTGGGGCTGAGTTAGATTGCCTGGGGCAGCGTAAAGGAACGTTGATACGCTCTTTGACTTCGTCTACCGCATACGGGTTGCCAATATAGTCAACGGCTCCGGCTTTTAAAAAAGTGACGCATTCATCACTGCTGCCGTCCATGCGCGAGTCTAGAATGATGATGGGGATATGGGCGGTGGCTTTTAATCCTTGCAGCATATGGGTCAAGGACAAAGCATCAATCCCTGTCAACTGCTTATCCATCAGGATAAGCTCTGGCAGTGTTAACTGGGCCTTGGTATAGCCTTGCACTCCGTCAGCGGCAACAGAAACCCGAAAAGCTCCAGCCAGCAAGGATTGAAGAAGTTGTTCGTGCTGTCGAGTGTTATTAGAGATCAGCACAATCCTGGTTTTCTGATTTGGCTGATACTTTATAGTGGCGTATTTGTTCAATATAAAGCCCCGCGCCCTTCTTCTGATGAAGACGGCTACCTTTACTGGCATTGTTCAAGTAGCCAATTTCTTCAGAATACAGACTCAATGAATAGATAAAATCTATCGATATGATTCATACGGCAGACATAACATTCTGTATCAATAGAAAAAGTAAATTTTCAAAATTGCTCATTGCATTTCATTTTTGGCAGGCGGTACGTTGAAAGCCCAAAACCCGTGCCTCAAGCCGGACTTGAAAGGCCGTTTTCAGGAATGCTACGCTAACGTATTGGTGAACTTTCCTGGCAGGAAAAGGCGTGATTCTACGGCTTTTATCTCTGAAAAAAGGGATAAGTCCCGCGCATGGCCAGTAGTGTTTTTGCCGGTTTGAGTGTGCACCCAGAAGCGCTGCTCCGGTGCAGATTGTGGAACCCGTTTTGTGACGATTTCTCCTTTCTTAGGGGAGGTTCGACAGCACTATTGTTTTTTTACCTATAGACCGAAGCCGCTGGGACTAGCTGGTGAGGGAAATCAAACAAGGGCGGGACAAGCTTTCTTAGCCTTGTCCCGCCCTTGTTTGATTCAAAACTGCGCTACGGTTGGAGTAACTGCGTCAGACGGACTCAGTGTGTAGTTCAATGGCATGGTCCAGCATGTCCAGGCGGTCTTGCCCCCAGAACAGCTCGCCTTGATACACATAAGACGGTGAACCAAAGACACCGGCGGCAATGGCCTCTTCAGTATGGTCTTGATACTGCTTTTTGGCTTTGGAGGCCTGCTGGAACCAATAGTCAGGATCCAGTCCTTGGGTGCGTAAAATCTGCGCTAGTTGAGCGGGGTCGCTGATGTTCTGGTCCTCACACCACTGCGCCCGCAAAATAGCCTTGTACAGATCCAGGACGGGCAGCCCTGCCTGATTAACGGCGATGACCAGGGTCGAGGCTAGCGTAGCGTCCGGGCACATGAAGCGGGGAGTGGGATTGACGTGTATGCCCAGCTTCCGACACCAGCGCTGTAGTTCTGCAATGCGGTAGGCCTGCCGCTCGGGTGAGCGCTGTCCCAGCAAGACACCGCCTGTACGGGCATAGACCTGGGGTAAGTCTATGGGCTTGTAGTGAATGGGTACCCCATGCTTGTGGGCGATGGCTTCCAGGCGATCGGCCCCAAGGTAGGCCCAGTCCGAATTCATCCAGAAGTAGTAGTGAATTGCAGGCGCTTTCATGTGCGTACCTTAGGACGGGAGAGGGGCGGCAGTGAAAAATACGTGGGGCCATGCATGAACCACGTGCTGGCAAAGGCAATCAGTCCCAGCACACTGAGATACCAGACGATGTAGTGGGGCTGGCCGTCGCCATAAGCCAGCAAGGAGGTCGCGACCAAAGGAGCCAGACCACCGCCGATGGCACCGGATACCTGTACGGCAATGGAAATCCCGCTGTAGCGCACTTCAGGTGGAAATTGCGTGGAAAATAGCCCACCCTGGGGGCCATACAGCGCGGCATAGACCAGACCAATGGCAATGACCAGTGCCAGTGTGATCGTCTTGGCGTCCAGACTGCCCAGCATCGAAAAGAAGGTGGATGAAAAGGCCAGCATCAGAATCGTGCCTGCCATGAACACCCATTTGAAGCCGATTTTGTCTCCCAGTACACCAAACAAGGGCATGGTGAACAAGGCGGCAAAGGCACCCCAAACGGTGGCGTCCAGCATCACACCGCGATCAACCCCCAAGGTGGTGGTGGCATAGGCCAGGGCAAAGGTCACTACGGTATAGAACCAGGTCACTTCGGCCAGACGACCACCGACTACCAGCAGGACTTCGCGGGGGTAGTGGCGCAAGACTTCCAGAGCGGGTACGGCCACTTGTTTGCCTTTTTTGCTCATCTGCTCGAAGTCGGGGGATTCGGCTACTTTAGCGCGTATCCACCAGCCCACCAGTAATAAGGCCACGCTGGCCAGAAAAGGCAGACGCCAGCCCCAGGTAAGCATGTCTTCTTCGGGCAGGCTGGCGACCGCACCCATCGCCAGAGAGGACAGGATCAGGCCGGGAGCCACGCCGGTCTGCGGTAGGCTGCCAAAAAAGCCTTTCTTGCCTTCGGGAGCATGTTCTACCGCCATCAAGACGGCCCCTCCCCATTCCCCGCCGACGGCTATGCCTTGCAGAAAACGCATCAAGACCAGCAGGACGGCGGCCCAATAGCCAATGCTGTCGTAAGAGGGAATCAGGCCGATCAGGATGGTGGGAATACCCATCAGGAACAGCGTGATCAAGAGCATGGATTTTCGGCCCAGCTTGTCGCCAAAGTGACCGAAAATAAATCCCCCCAAGGGACGGGCAAAAAAGCCCACGGAGTAGGTCGCAAAGGCCGCCAGCGTGCCCGTAATTGGGTCGAAGGCGGGAAAGAATATCTTGTTGAAAATTAATGCGGCTGCAGTACCGTATAGAAAAAAGTCATACCACTCGATGGTGGTTCCCATCATGCTGGCCAAGCCAGCCGTAACGTACTGGCGCGGCGAACGCGCCTGTGCGGGGTTAGGCATCGTCATAACGACCTCCTGGTCTTGCTTTGTTTTGAGTGGCGCGTCAGCGGGTTTTGTTTAAGGGCGCGATGCCCTGGGTCTGACGGGACCAGTAATCAAAAGTCGCGTTAACGATAGAGGGCTTGAGCAGATAGTCGTGTGCTTCGGCCGCCAGCGCATCATCCACGGGGGTCAGCGGGCCAAAGGCGGCTTGTGCGCGTACTTGCAGGCGTGCGGCACGCTCCAGATAAACCGATAAGTAGGTGGCCTCCTGACAGGTCTTGCCAGCGGTCAGATAGCCGTGGTGGGCCAGGATAATGGCCCGTTTTTTGCCCAACGCTTTGGAGATGATGACGCCTTCCTGATCGGCAATCGGCACACCGGGCCATTCACCCAGAAAGGCGCAGTCATTGTGCAAAGGCGTCATGTCCATTTGCGAGATCACTAAAGGCTGACGGGCGGTTGCCAGCACGGTGGCCCAGGGCGAGTGCGTGTGAATGATGGAATTCACATCGGGGCGGGCCTCGTAGACCCAGAGGTGAAAGCGGGTTGCCGGGTTTGCCATGCCTTCGCCGCTCAAGGTGTTCAGGTCGCGGTCGACTTCGATGAAATCTTCGGGGGTGGCTTCGTCAAAGCCCAGGCCAAATCGTAAGGTCCAATACGCGCCAGGGCGTTCGGAACGTACGCTGATTTGTCCGGCCAGACCGGCTTCTTGTTCGGTCATGGCCAGGATACGACAGGCAAAGGCCATGGTTTCGCGTGTGTCGCGCTGGACTTGTTGCAGATGAGTGGCCATCTCTTGGGTGGCGCGTTCATCAAAATAAGATTTGTCTCTGAGTGGGGTATCCATGCGATTTGTCTCCTTTAGCATGCCTCGTCGATCTTTGTGCCGACGATGGAATCTATTGTCTTGATTTAGATCAAGAGAAGCTATGTGCGCTGGCTCATAGCTCCTATTCCATTTGGCTTGGAGGCATCAGACAGAGAAGCCCGGCGGCTGTGCCGGGCTGGGAGATAAACAAGCCGCAGGGTTCAGGCTTGGCGCCAGCGGGATCGCTCTCGGCGCCGCGAACGAGACCAGGGATGCTGCACCTTCTGCGGCTGCGGCCGGGGGTCGGGTGGAATGCGTGTGTCATTGTTTTCCACGGGATTGGAGTCCGGTTTGGACGATTCCAAAAAGACACTAATGGAACAATCGCAATCGAGGTACATGGACAGTCCTTTGTCAGCGTAAAGAAAGGGGAGGAGCTAGTAATGAGCCATTGGTTTGCTCATGCGGCAGGCCATTCTTGATCGATGATGGAGAGCCAGGCTGTATCGCGCGAACGTGCTTTGTAGACAAGGGCTTGGCGGAACGTGCCCTCGTAGCGAAAGCCCAGACGACGCGCCGCCGCTTGTGAGGGAGCGTTGTGTGTGTCGCATTTCCATTCGTAGCGTCGATAGCCTAGCCCGTCGATGGCATAGGCCATCAGCAGGTAATGCGCTTCAGTCGCCATCCGGGTCTGTTTCAAGGCCGGTGACCAGGCGACAAAGCCCACTTCGATACTGCCGTTTTGCGGATCAATACGCATCAGGGACAAGGTGCCCAGGGCCCGTCCTGTCGTTTGGTCCACCACGGCGTAATGCACGGCGTTGTTGGCTTGGCTGACGTCTTGTAAATGCTGATCGAATTGCGCCCGGTTGTTGAACGGCCCTACTGATAAATAGGTCCAGTCGCTGCCATCGCTGGCACTGCTGTATGCCTGATACAGGCAGTCGCCATGTTGTTCAGGATCGACCGCCTCCAGCCGGCAGTACGTGCCGTGCAGAACGCAGCGCGTTGGCTGGGGGCGAGCTTGCCAAAGGGGGAGGGCTGGGCCAATAGGCTGGTGATATTCGTTCAGCTGAACCATAAGATATCTGCAAAAGAGAACGCTTCAGAGCTGTCGGAGGGGGCATATCTGGAGGCAGGAAAGGGAAAGGTGGGTCAGGGAGCAGGCAGAAGTCGCTGTAGGCCACTAATTGATTCTATTGATCAAGTGGCTGGTTGCAGCAATCCGCTTTAGCCCTACTTTCCAGACCGCATTGATGGAACGGATTGCAAGCGCAATGGAAGCGCTCTTGCTGGACGGACACGTTGAGGTAGAACAGGCGGGAAGCCTGTGTGGCGGGCAGTGGTCTGTTTACAGATGAGCGGGGCGGCAGACCGAAGTGGTTGGCACAAAAAAACCGAGCCTGCCCGCAGGCAGCTCGGTTATTGGCAGGCGCAAGGCCTGGTATTTACAGTTGGTTCAGGTTCAGACGCAGAACGCTGTCTTTAGCACCTTTCAGGTAGTGAGGGCTCTTGTCGCCATGAGGAATCTTGATGGTGACAAAAGCGGTCTGGCCATCAGCGCTCAAGGTCACGCTGTTGGGATGCACAGGGGCGCTGATACGGTGTTTCACTGCCAGAGTTTCAGCATCCAGGATGGTGACCGAACCGGTACCGGCAGGGGTCTCACGATCCACGCCGCGGTTGGTGGCGATCAGCTCTTTGCGAGCATCGTTGTAGACAACATCCAGCAGGCCCAAACCGATCTCTACCGTGTTTTCGACTTTACCTGAGGTGGTATCGAACACGTAGATCTTGCCGGTATTGGCATCAGCACCAAACAATTTTTTGCCGTCAGCGCTCAGTGCGACGTTCACAAAGAAGTGACGCGAGTCTTCACGCTTATCGCTCTTTGCATCGCCCGTAGTGAAGCGTTGCTCGATAGCGCCGGTGGTGGGGTTGATCACGGCAATTTCATCTTTACCGCCGTGGCCCACAAACAGACGCTTGGTGTTGGCGTCGTACGCAGCGCCAGCAGGCCACAGGCCCACATTGTCGAGATTGTGCAGGATGTGGCCTTGGGCACCGTCCACAATCCAAACGCGACCGCCTTCAGAGGGGTTGGTCACGAAGATGCGGTTGTCTTGCTCGTCAATAACGACCTTGCGCGTGTGTTCCCAGCCGTCCTTACCTTCTTTCTCGCCCAGCTGAATCAGCTGTTTGACAGTACCGTTCAGGCTGTTGATGGCCAGCAGGGAGCCGTCCAGTGTGTTACCCACGTACAGGGTGTGTGTCTTCTGGTTCAGGCCCAGTGCAAACGCACGGCGGGGCAGTTGGATCAGCTGCGATTCACGCAGGGTGTCCTGGTCCAGAACATGTAGAAAGCCAGCAGAGCGGTCCTCAAATATAGGCGTAGCGGCAACGAACAGCTGCTTGCTGTCTTTGGCGGCCAGAATCTCGTAGGCACCGTCAATCGTATCCTGGCGGAAGGTAACTTGTGCCTGGGGAGCGGTTGCGTTGAAGGACGTGTTTTGCCCCGCTTGCTGTGATTGCGGCGCAGTTTGACATGCGCTAAGCAACAAAGCGCCCATCACGGAGGCAACAATCATTTTTAAAGAGGCAGGGCGGGATGCAATCATGTACTTCCTTTGGTATTTAACAACGACAAGCTGAGTTCAGAATGGGCACGCTGGCATAAAAACCGCTTAAAAGCGAGTCATGAGGACTGCCCGCAGGTTCAAAACGGTGTTTTAAAAATAGAATGCCGCGGAGTCTGACTCAGTATCAAGACAATAAATGAGAATCGTTACTATAACTGCTCTGTTTTATAAACTTTTCTGATTCTTCTGTCTATGGAAATACACAAAACCCTGCACGATGGCAGAGTTTTGAAGGGCAGCAGTTTTAGTCCTTGTTGGAGCCCGACCCAAAGCGCGCTTGCCAGGCTTCGTACACTTTGCGTTTTTCTGGCAAAGGCAGATGCTCCATTTTTACGCCTTGCTTGCCAAAGTCTTGCTGCATTTGCTGATAGAAACTGTGGGTAGACCAGCCAAAGGGGCCGCCTTCCTCATCATCGGCACAATAAACGACGCGTTCTACGCCGGAGGCGATCATGGCCGCCATGCACATCGGGCAGGGGATGCCGCTGGCGTACATGGTGCTGCCGGCATGGTTACTGCTTTGCTCGGACTGGCTGGCGTTGCGTAGCGCCTGGATCTCGGCATGGGCGGTGGGGTCATGTGCAATATAGGTCTCATTTACCCCTTCGGCCAGGACTTGGCCCTCACGCACCAACACGGCACCAAATGGCTGGCCGCCACGGGCGACATTGTCTTCTGCAATCTGGATGGAGCGCAGCAGATAGTGTTTATCGTTCATGTTTTTCTCCTTGGAGAGCAAAGGTTTGAATGAGTCTGGATGTTGCTGTGCCTGCTCCTGTGATCGCTAGCGCAGGACGGGGCAACAAGCAGCGATACGTTGTCAGGTTTGTCTGCCAGCAATGCAAAACAGCCGCTGACGGGCAGCGGCTGTTTTGTTTCAGGCCATTTTAGCGGGTGCCGCCAATGGTCAGGTTGGCATGACGGTTAACGTCTTTGTACAACAGGTAGCGGAAACGGCTAGGGCCGCCTGCGTAACAAGCCTGTGGGCAAAATGCGCGCAGCCACATGAAGTCGCCGGCTTCCACTTCAACCCAGTCCTGGTTCAGGCGGTAAACCGCCTTGCCTTCCAGAACGTACAGACCGTGTTCCATCACGTGCGTTTCAGCAAATGGGATCACGCCACCGGGTTCGAAGTTCACGATGTTCACGTGCATGTCGTGACGCAGGTCGGACATGTCGGTAAAGCGGGTCGTGCTCCAACGGCCTTC
>SMEN01000190.1_pt1 | contig 20489 bp, 15 predicted proteins | sample 2456271 | NCBI WGS metagenome assembly SMEN01 (sample SAMN10132593, study PRJNA489261) | soil metagenome | isolation source: day1 control-loamy sand soil ammended with raw manure from dairy cow... | place: USA | collected 2015-04-01 | reverse complement strand
GCGGGATCGACAGCCTGTGGTGTCAGTACCAGAAAAATGTTTTTGATGAAGTATATTTTCTTGCCAATTGTGTTCTTGTTCTGGCCTTTAATTTTGAATAAAATTCTTTAGAAAATTTCTTTACAAAAAAAGAGATAAGAGAAAATAACGGAACAAAAAATAAAAACATTTTGACTATCAAAACGTTCAAAAATTGATATTCTTGAAATAAACTTATCGACTTTTCAATCAATATAAATAAAGACAAGATTATTAAAACCCAATTAAAAATTTTGTTTGTGTAAATTTCCTTCATAAAAAATTGAAAAATAAAGAATATCAAGAGTTTGTAAATATCTTTAAAATTAATCCTAAAGCAAAAATAAAAACAAACAAAAACGCTCTGAAAAGAGCGCTTATATTTTACTAACTTCTAAAATCAAATCGGTTTCTTGAAAAGAAAATAAGGTTTTATCATCTTTTGTCGAAACGTATATTTTCATAAAAATCATCGAACCACTTTTATCCGTTAAAGTGATGATATCATTTTCAAAATTCCATTTACTTTGTTCAATCATTTGAACTATATAATCTAGCGAACCAGCCGATTGATTCGTTTTTAGTTTTAAAGTTTTATCGCTTTTAAATTCAAACGTACTTGAATCTAAAGATTGAATCAGCTCTTCAAAAACAGGATTTCCTTTTGGACTAACAACTTCTTTAACAGACCAATTTCCGACTATTTTTTCAACCTGGGCATTCATTGAAAACCCAATGAATAAGAAAAGAATGATGATGTAATTTTTCATATATCTTGTTTTACTTCCAATTAAACGAAATCGTTTTTATAATATCTGGATTCAAACTTAAATAAACAGGACAAGTAAAAGCAACTCGTTCTAGAATGGTTTTCGTTTTCTCATCAACTTCAACTTTCATCGTAAAATCAATTTTAATTTCAGCAATTTTACGTGGACTTGCTTGCATAATCTTAGTTACTTCTGCAGTTGAATTTTCTAAATTCACATTCATTTCAGCTGCTTTAATTCCCATTATGGTAAACATACAAGTTGCTAATGAATTTGCTACTAAATCGGTTGGCGAGAAAGCTTCTCCTTTTCCATGATTATCAACAGGTGCATCGTTTACAATGGTTTGATTTGATTGTAAATGCGTTGATTCTGTTCTTAAATTTCCTAAATACGTTACTTTCGATGTCATTATTGTGCTTCTTTAATGGTTAAATCTTTATCGTAATACAAAACATAAATTCCTGAATTGAAAATTCCTCCGTTTTCGTTTACATAAGTAAACTTATTTTCAATTTGTTCTGAACCGTATCCAAAAATATTTTCTCCATTATCATCATCTTGCATCATTCGAGAAATCACATCCATAGTAACGTCGAATCCACGAATTGCAAATCGATTTGGAGAAGTATTAAAACGTTTCTTAAACGCTTCTTCAAACTTTACATTTACGTTCGAAGTTGCATCATTTGTAACCGATGGAAACGTAAATTTCAAATCAACTAAATCTTGTATTTGAACTTCTGTCGAATCTAAAACATCCAATTTCTCTAAAGCTACCAAACGAATATCAAATTTTCCTTTTAATTTTTTCAGCGAAGTAATTAAGTCAATTGCAGTTTTCATTGAATTCGAATCCAAAATAACATAATTCACTTTTCCTTGAACCAATTGTGATTCGATACTAGAAGCACTTAAACTTCCGTTATCAGACGTATTTACTAACTTAACTTCAGAATAATTCTGAGTAAAAAAAGCTTTATTTGAATTTGATTTTGGATTAACTACAGCTACTAAATTCCCGTAATTTGAACGTAAATATTCCATCATCGTATTACGAATCATACCGTTATTTGGCATCGCATGAACCTGATTTGGATAAGGTTTTCCAGTATCAGTTGACAAAGGAGAAACAACCATCAAATCTTGATTTTTGAATACTTCAGAAAACGCATCTACATTCTTTTGAAAAAATGGACCAATCACAACATCCGTTGAACTGAAATCAATTTGAGATTTTAATTCTTCGATATTCAATGAACGGTTATTTTCTTTTGAATCAACAATTTTTATATGAATCGGAAGGTTCATCGCCTTTGCAGAATCGATAGCAATTAAAGCACCTGAATAAAAATCCAAAGACATATTCAAGAAAACATCTGTATTCAAACGTTTATTCAAAGCTGCGCGATCCGAAAAAGAATCTTCATTAATATTAAACGGCAACAAGAATGTCAATTCTTGAACTTGATTTTTACTTTTATTTATTTTAATTTTTTCTACGATTGGTTCATCATCAATTATTTCCAACACAGCAGCAATTTCAGGTAATGGTTTTTGAACATATAACTTCATTCCTTCTTTTAAACCATTTTGTAAATCTGGATTCCAAGTCATCAAATCGTCTTGAGAAACATTGTATTTTTTTGAAATTCCGAAAATCGTTTCTTTTGGTTCAACAAAAATAAAATTCACCTTACTACTTGTTGCGTACGTCGGATTATTTGATTCTGTTTTCTTTTTTGAACTCGGAATCTTGATTATCTGCCCTTTCTTTAAACCTTCAGATTCCAATTTTGGATTTAACTCATAGATTTCACTAACTGTTGTATTATTTTGATTAGCTAATGAGTAAATCGTTTCTTTCTCTTTTACTTCGATTTCGCGATATGTAACAACCTTACTTTCGCTTGAATTTGAAGTTGTATTTGAAATAGTTTTAGGTTTTGAAATATTGATTTTTTGACCAATTTTCAATCCATTTTCTTTCAAACCTGGATTATATAAATACAATTGGTCGATTGCAATATTATATTTTTTAGAAATTCCATAAATGGTTTCTTGAGCCAAAACCTCATGTTGAATCGCTCCCGAATTTAAATTTGGAATTAGTAAGATTTGATTTTCATTGATTCCGTTAACTGCATTCGGATTCAACAAAAATATTTCGTTTGCTGATGTTTGATATTTTTTTGCGATTTGTGTAATCGTTTCACCTTTTTGTACCGTATGTTTTTGAGTTGCTTCTTGTGCAAAACTCACAGCCGAAGTAAACATCAATAAAAACAAAGTTCCAATCTTATTTTTCATCTATAAAAAACATTTAATTAAAAAAAGTCGCTGAAAAACAACGACTTCTTATATAATTTATTCCCACTCAATTGTTGCTGGTGGTTTAGAACTAATATCATAAACCACACGGTTTACTCCTTTAACTCTGTTTATAATTTTATTCGAAATCTCCATTAAAAATTCGTAAGGTAAATGAACCCAATCAGCCGTCATTCCGTCTGTAGATTGAACTGCACGCAAAGCAACCACTTTTTCGTACGTACGCTCATCTCCCATTACACCAACAGAATTTACTGGTAACAAAATGGCACCTGCTTGCCAAACATCGTTATATAAACCATGTTCTTTTAAACCATTAATAAAAATTGCATCTACTTCTTGTAAAATAGCAACTTTTTCTGGAGTAATATCACCTAAAATACGAATCGATAAACCTGGTCCTGGGAAAGGATGACGACCTAATAATTCAGGATCGATTCCTAAAGAAGCACCAACTCTACGAACTTCGTCTTTAAATAACATACGTAATGGTTCAACAACTTGTAATTTCATATAATCAGGTAATCCACCTACATTATGATGTGATTTAATTGTTGCTGATGGTCCTTTTACAGAAACCGATTCGATTACATCAGGATAAATAGTTCCTTGACCTAACCATTTAGCATCTTCAACCAATTTTGATTCATCGTCAAAAACATCAACGAATACTTTACCAATTACTTTACGTTTTGCTTCTGGCTCTTCAATACCAGCTAATTCACCTAAAAAGCGATCAGCAGCATCAACACCTTTTACGTTCAATCCCATTCCTTTGTATTGATCTAAAACACTTTGGAATTCGTCTTTACGTAACAAACCGTTATTTACAAATATACAATATAAATTTTCTCCGATAGCTTTATTTAATAAAACTGCAGCAACTGTAGAATCGACTCCACCAGATAATCCTAAAATTACACGGTCGTTACCAATTTTTTGTTTTAAATCAGCGATAGTTTCTTCAACAAAAGCATTAGGCGTAAAATCTTGAGCTACTTGAGCAATATTTACTAAGAAATTTTTAATTAATTGTGTTCCATCTGTTGAATGAAAAACTTCTGGATGGAATTGAATCGCATACGTTTGCTCTCCATCAATACGATAGGCTGCATTTTCAACATCGTGCGTACTTGCTAAACGCACACCGTTTGTTGGTAATGTTTTAATTGTATCTGAATGACTCATCCAAACCTGAGAATTTGCAGGAATGTTTTCAAAGAAAGCTTCGTCTTCTTTTATGAAAGCTAAATTAGCTCTTCCGTATTCTCTCAAATTAGAAGGTGCTACTTCACCGCCATTGAAATGTGCTAAATATTGAGCACCGTAACAAACAGCAAGCAAAGGTAATTTTCCTTTAATGTTTGATAAATCTGGATGTAAAGCATCTTCTGAACGAACAGAATATGGACTACCCGATAAAATTACAGCTTTAAAAGAAGATAAATCTTCTGGAATTTGGTTAAAAGGTAGAATCTCGCAGAAGATATTTAACTCGCGAACTCTACGCGCAATAAGTTGAGTATATTGCGATCCGAAATCTAAAATAAGTACGTTGTGTTGCATGTGCAAAAATAAGCATTTATTGAAGATTCAAAAATATAAAACGAAATTTATTTTCTTATAAAAGATTTTAAAAAAATTTCTCTTTGAAAAACCATTTTTTGGAACTATTTTTGTTAGAATTGGTACAAATAAATTAACATTTTTCTTTAGATAATGATTTCAAGAAAACACTTGCTAACGATATTTTTGGCTGCTATAACATTAGGTTCGTGCAATTTTAAAGACAAAGACAAACCACCTGTTGTGATTCAGCCTGAATTACTTGACTCTATTTTTTCAAATTCGTTTGAAGCAATTATTCCATGCCCAGATTGTGCTGGAATTGAAACAACTATTAGAATTTTTAAAGACAGTACCATTTCAAGAACGATTTATTATCAAGGAAGAAATGAACTACCACAAACAAAAATGGGAACTTGGAAACTAAAAGATTCTATTTTTGAAGCTAAATTTGATAGAGAAAAACTTTTTTATAAAATTAAATCAGGTAATTCGATATTGAGAGTTGGTTCAGATTTAAAAGAAGTTGATGGTGAATTAGCTAAAAATTATATTTTCAAAAGCACAAAACCATTTAGTATTGAAGACCATTTAGGTTCGTATTTTATGGGAAATCAGGCTGAGAATTATAACAAACTTGAGATTATTCAAAATAAGAAAAATAATATTTCTATAGAACTTTCTTCTTACATGATAAATGATTCAATTTCGAAATGTCTTTTGAAATTTAATGGTAAATTAAATAAGGAAAACACAATTGAAGTTCAATTAAGTGAGAAAAATGATTCGATACAGCAGTTGATGAAAATCTTATTTACAGTAAGAGAAGCGCATGTTTTCTTTGAAAACGTTTCTAAAGATTCAATTCCATTAAAATGTAAAGATTCTTTGAATATTAATTATCAAGGAACGTATTTAAAACGATAAAACAGAAAAAACGTCTAACTTTAAAATTAGACGTTTTTTTTATGAATTTAATTCTGATTATTTTAAAGGAATATTTTTTAAAATTTCTAAAACAAATTTCCAATATTTCTGAGCAGAAGAAATCGAAGCTCTTTCTACTGGTGAATGCGCTCCTTTAATTGTTGGACCAAAAGAAATCATATCCATATCTGGATAATTAGTTCCTAAAATCCCACATTCCAAACCAGCGTGACAAGCAACTACATCTGCTTTCGTTCCGTTTTGTTTTTCATAAATTTCTGTAAGAACATCTAAAATTTCAGATTTTGCGTTTGGCGTCCAACCTGGATAAGAACCAGAAAATTCAACTTCACATCCCATCAATTCAAAAGCAGAACGTAACGCATTTGCTAAATCAAATTTAGAAGTTTCAACTGAAGAACGCGTTAAACACTTCACAGACAATTTCCCTTCTCCAACATTTACTTTAGCAATATTATTTGAAGTTTCTACCAATCCTTCGAAATCAGCACTCATTCTGTAAACTCCGTTATGAGCTGTGTACATTGCACGAACAAAATAGAATTGAGCAACAGGAGGCATTACTTTTGCAGGCAACGTTTCTAATTTTTCAAAAACAACCTCTAAATTAGGTTCTGTTGAAGCAAATTCAGCTTTAATTTCGTTTACAATTTGTTGCATATCAAAAACAAAAGCTTCGTCATACGCTTGAGCAATAATCACTTTTGCAACACTTTCACGAGGAATTGCGTTACGTAAACTTCCTCCGTTTATTTCAGAAATTTGTAAACCAAAATTATCAAAACCATCAAACAATAAACGGTTCATCAATTTATTTGCATTACCTAAACCTTTGTGAATATCCATTCCTGAATGTCCACCAACTAAACCTTTAACAGTAATTTGATAAGCAATAGAACCTTCTGGAGTTTCTTCTTCATCGTATTCAGCAGTAGCAGTTACATCTACACCACCAGCACAACCGATATCAATTTCATCATCCTCTTCTGTATCTAAATTCAAAAGAATTTGACCTTCAAGCATTCCACCTTGTAATCCCATTGCACCAGTCATACCGGTTTCTTCATCGATAGTAAACAAAGCTTCAATCGCTGGATGCGGAATATCCGTAGATTCTAAGATTGCCATAATTGTTGCAACTCCTAAACCATTGTCTGCACCTAAAGTTGTTCCGTTTGCACGAACCCAGTCACCATCAACATACATTTCAATTCCTTGAGTATCAAAATCAAAAACGGTATCGTTGTTTTTTTGATGCACCATATCCAAATGCGATTGTAAAACCACTGTTTTGCGATTTTCCATTCCTGGAGTTGCTGGCTTTTTAATAATTACATTTCCTACGTGGTCTTTAACAACAGGTAAACCTAACTTTTCACCGAATTCCATCATAAAGGCAATTACTCTTTCTTCTTTTTTTGAAGGACGAGGAACTGCATTCAGGTCAGCGAATTTATTCCAAAGAACTTTTGGTTCTAAATTTCTTACTTCTTGACTCATTATATAATGTGTAAAATTTTACTGTTTTAAAATCCAAATTTACGAATTATACAAAAACAATTTCAAAAGAAAGTAACTATTTGAAAAATGAAATTGATTTGATAATAAAAATTTAATTTCAGAAAAACAACAAATCAAAACTTTAACATTCGAATTCTGTTAAAATTAAAGTTTAACCAAAAACTTTAACTAAATTACCACTAATAAACAGAACAATATTTAAAACATATTTTACGTTATGACTATTTAATCAAAATAAACAATACGTTTATTGTTAAAAAAAACAAAACTTAATAAAATTCTAATTTTTAAATTTAAAGTCATGGGAAATTTCAATTATTTAGGAAAAGATTGGTCTAACATTGTATTTGAAGGACGCAATAAATTATATGGTGCTTATAAATTAAGACAAGAAAATGTAAAAAATACAGCATTGGCTTTGGTTTTTGGAATTGGAGGTTTAAGTTTAATATTTGGAGGTTCATATTTATATGCTTCAAATGCAAACAAAATAGAAACAGGTATTTTAGTTGACGGTGAACCGATGAATCCAACAGAAGTTGAGCCAAAAATAGAACCAAAAATAGAACCGAAGGACAATCCAATTGTAGAAGATAAAAAAGACACCAAAACAGAAGCGAGTTCAGCAAGAACAGATGTACAGGAAAACAAAACGTTAACTGAAATTACAGTTACAACAGATGATAACGCAAAAGGTAAAATAACTGCTCAAGATGAATTTACTGATAAAATTAATTCAGGTGTTTCAGATTCTGATGCAGATACTGAAAATGGAAGACTAAAATCTAAAGGTGAAAATACGGGTTTAGCAATTGAAGGTGTTGAAGGCGAAAACAGAACAACAACTGAGGCAACAACAACTGTTGAGAAAGTAGATGATAAAATTTATAATTTAAGACAAAACAAAGCAGAACCAAAAGAAGGTTTTGATCGCTTCTACTCTACTTTTGCAAAAAAATTCTCTTCACAAGATTTGAGTACAAGCGCAAATGAAATTGTTGTAAAAGTAAAATTTGTAGTAGAAAAAGATGGTTCTTTTACAGACATTCAAATCATTGATGACAAACACGGAGTTGGAAAAGAAGCGGAACGTATTTTGAAAAATATGCCAAAATGGAAAGCAGCTGAACACAACGGTAAAAAAGTTCGTTCAATGTTTACGCTTCCGATTAAAATTCAATTGAGATAAGCACTAATAAAAAAATCCAAACTTGCGTTTGGATTTTTTTATATTTATTTTTAAAAGAATTATACGTTAAAACGGAAGTGCATAACATCACCATCTTTAACGATATATTCTTTTCCTTCAACTCTTAATTTACCTGCTTCTTTTACTTTAGCTTCAGAACCATAATTTGAAAAATCTTCAAAAGCGATAACCTCAGCACGGATGAAACCTTTTTCAAAATCAGTATGAATTACACCTGCAGCTTTCGGAGCTGTATCTCCAACTTTAATCGTCCAAGCACGAACTTCTTTTACACCGGCTGTGAAATACGTTTGTAAGTTTAATAATTTATAAGCTGCACGAATTAAAACTGCCGAACCAGGTTCAGTCAATCCCATATCTTCTAAGAAAACCTGACGTTCTTCGTAACTTTCTAATTCTGTAATATCAGCCTCAGCACCAACAGATAAGATAATTACCTCAGCGTTTTCGTCTTTAACTAATTCTTTAACTTGATCAACATAAGCATTTCCATTCACAGCAGATCCTTCATCAACGTTACAAACGTATAAAACGGGTTTAGCTGTAATTAATTGGAAAGCTTCCATTAATTCTTCTTCATCATTATTTTGAGGAACAACCGTACGAGCTGAAACGCCAGCTAATAAAGTTGTACGAATTCTTTCTAATAAAGCTGCCTCAACTTGCGCTTCTTTATTTCCAGTTTTAGCTGCTTTTTTTACTTTTTCTAAACGTTTTTCAACCGTTTCTAAATCTTTAAGTTGTAATTCGATATCGATAGTTTCTTTATCGCGAATTGGATTTACATTACCATCAACGTGAACAATATTATCGTTATCAAAACAACGTAAAACGTGAATGATAGCGTTACATTCTCTAATATTTCCTAAGAATTGATTTCCTAAACCTTCACCTTTACTTGCTCCTTTTACCAAACCTGCAATATCAACAATATCAACAGTTGCCATTTGTACGCGTTCTGGTTTTACCAATTCTTCTAAACGATTGATTCTTGGATCTGGAACGTTTACAACCCCAATATTTGGTTCGATTGTACAGAATGGAAAGTTTGCACTTTGTGCTTTTGCGTTCGATAAACAGTTGAATAAAGTTGATTTTCCAACGTTAGGTAAGCCTACAATTCCTGCTTTCATATATGTGAATGTATTTTATCTTTGATTTTTAAGTTTGCAAATATATTGAATATTACGTAATTTATAAATTAAGTTCAGACATATTTGCTTTTGAATGTTTAAACAACCATTCGTAGATTGCATCTTCTCTATAAAAATTCTCAACACTTCCGTGTGTACCACCTTTTACGATTTGAAATTCGAGTGGTGCATTTTTATTACATTTTCTTATAGCGTTGACAATTTTTTGAGATTCGGACAAACGTACAATAAAATCTTTATCACCGTGAATAACTTTAATCGGAACTTCGGATAAATTACAAGCATCAGCTTCTTCACCTCCACCACAAATAGAAACAGCTGCTGCAATTTTATCGTGATATTTACTTACAAATTTCATCGTTCCGTAAGAACCTAAGCTCATCCCTGTTACATAAATTCGTGTAGAATCTATCTCATAATTTTTTTGAACATATTCTAAAACTTGGTTGATTTTATCAGGATTCCAAGGTCCAAAAGGTAATTGAGGAGCGACGATAATTGCTGGAATATTTCTACCTTTTTCTATTGCACGTAAAATACCATAACGTTTAACACGATTAATATCTGTTCCAGACAAACTACGTCCGTGAAGAAAAATAATAACAGGAGGTTTATTGTCTAAAATTTCTTGTTTTGGAAGGTTGATCCAAAAATTATAATCGGTTTCTCCAATAATTGCTTTAGGTTGCGCTTGTGAAAAACTACTTATTAATAATAATAAAAAAAGCACTATCTTTTTCATTTTCAATTTCATTATGAAAAGTAAAGATAGTGCATAATGCGTTTATAATCCAAATCGAAAAGAAGTCATACTTAAAGAACCGCCAACATATTCATCGTTAAAGAATTCAACATTGTCTTTTTCTGATTGTAATGCTAAATTATAAATCATTGGATAATAATGATCTGGCGTTGGAATAGCAAGTTTAGCATTTTTACTTAATCCTTCGTAATTTATTAACGATGTATGATCTTTAGACAGAATTTTCTTTTTAAAAATATCGTTTAATTCAATCGCCCAATCAAATCCAAAACCTGGAGAATCTATTGAACGCCAATCTAACATTCTAAGGTTGTGAATCATATTACCTGAACCCAAAATTAAAACACCTCTTTTTCTTAAATCAAATAATTGTTTAGCTAAATTATAATGGTATGAAGCAGGTTGAGCGTAATCGATACTTAACTGTAATACTGGAACATTTGCATCTGGAAACATATGCCGAACAACGGTCCACGTTCCGTGATCTAATCCCCAATCGTGATCCAATCCAACATCTGTAGAAGTTATCAATTTAGCCGTTTCTCCTGCTAAAAATGGACTTCCAGGAGCAGGATATTGCACATCGAACAAAGCTTGAGGAAAACCACCAAAATCGTGAATTGTTTTAGGTTCTTTCATTGCGGTAACGTGAGTCCCTTTTGTCAACCAATGCGCAGAAATTACTAAAACAGCACTCGGTAAATCGATTTGTTTACCAATTTTTTTCCATTGTTCTGAGAAAACATTATTTTCAATTCCATTCATTGGAGATCCATGACCTATAAAAAAAACAGGTTGCAGCTTTTCTCTAACTTTAAATTCTTTTGTGAAATTATATAGGTTGTTCATATTCTCAAATTTTATAATGTAAAGTTACAAAAACGGAATACGATTAAACTTAATCTAAATTAATAAACCAACTAAAATTTAACATTTCAAGAAATAGAAAAATTCTTATTTATTCTAAGTCTAAATAAACTTTTATTCTTAACTTTGCAGAAAATATAAAAAAAGTGAAATACTTAATATTTCTTTTGTGCCTAAGCACTTCATTATTTGCACAAGATCGTTTTAAAGGAATTATACTAAGTACTGAAACAGGTCAGCCTATTTCTTCTGTTATCGTTGAAGACGTTAATACCCAAAAATGGGTTCTTTCAGATATTGACGGAAGTTTTGAAATAGATACAAATTCAACAAAAAACTTAAAACTTGCTTTTAAAATTTTAGGCAAACAAGAAAAAATTATTTCATTTACATCAGATACGTTTAGAATCGTACAAACCATATATCTTGATGATCAAGATTTACGTTTAGACGAATTGGTTATTAACGTAAAAAAATCAGACAAGTTCTCGGAAATAAAGCTTGGAAGAGAGCAAATTGATCAAGTTCAAGCGATGTCTTTAAACGATGTTTTAGAATTATTACCAGGTCAATCTATTACTAATTTCACATTAAACGAATTTAAAACAATTGCTTTTAGAACAGCAAGACCAAGAACTATTTCAGATAATGCATTCGGTAATAAATCATTCGGAACTGCAATTTATTTAGATGGAATTCCGATGGGGAATAATGAAAATATGCAATCTTATGGTTCAAATAACGGAAATACATTTAACTCAAATAGCCTTTTAGGATTTGGAGATGGAGCTTCATCGTTCAATGGAAGTTTCACTAATGCAAATTACGGTTCAGATTTACGTGGTATTGCTACTGATAACATTGAAAGTATTGAAGTTGTACAAGGAGTTCCATCTGTTCGTTATGGTGATTTAACTTCTGGATTAATAAAAATTGAACAACGTGCTGGAGTTTCTCCTTACAAAATATCAAGTTCATTACGAGAAGGAACTATGCAACATACCTTCACAAAAGGATTTAGATTAGGAGAACGTGCAGGAGCTTTAAATGCAACCGTTGATTATTTAGATTCTAATTCAGATCCGAGATCAACTTATACTTCGTATGAACGTATCAACACGCAGTTGATGTGGACTTGGAATGACAAATCAAAAAAAGTTAGAAATTCATTTTCTTTTGATTACGGATTTAATAAAGACAATGCGAATTACGAAGCTGAAAATAAAGAAAATAAAATCACAAAAAACGACAGAACCGATTATGGATTTTCTAATCGTTTTAAATGGAATGCAGATAAAAAACTATTTGATAATTTAAACATCAATGCCAATTTTAAATACACCAAACAATATTCATTCGATGCAAAAACAGTGAATGTTGGCGGAGAAGTAATTGGAACAAGTTTAGAAGAAGGCGTTTATTTGGGTTCGTACACCGCTCCATCTTATCGATATGAAAAAGCAGTTGACGGAAAACCAATCAGCGCATTTGCCTCAGTTCAATTTAGTAAAAACTTGAGTTTTACAAATACAGATCACTTATTCAGTTATGGTGTTGAATATCGAATGAGCGATAATAAAGGAAAAGGAAGATTAGGTTCACCAGATACCCAAGTTAATTTTTATGGTTTAGGTTCTGGAGATGGTGGAGTCGGATTTCGTCCGTTTAATTATGGTCAATTCGTAAAAGCAGAAACTATCTTATCTGCTTATGTTGAAGATGAAATGGTTCATTTCTTTGAAAACAGCAAACTAAATGTAACAGGTGGTTTACGATACGATAATTTTTACGGAATTAATATGTTAGCACCTCGTGTAAATGCATATTACGAAATTCCTAAAATGAAATTCAGAGCTGGTTATGGAATCACAGGAAAAGCTCCTTCGTTAAACCAAATATATACAGGTCCGAGATATTATGATGTGGTTTTGGGTGATTATCGTTTACCAGGAGTTTACAACGTAGCTTTTGTTCAAACGTTTATCGACGACATCAACAATCCAAATTTAGGTCCGTCAAAATCATACCGTGCAGAGATTGGTTATGATGTGATGTTACCTTTTGGAACTTTAAACGTAACAGCTTACGAGAATAAATTGAAGAAAGGAATTACAGACGAAGCATATCCAATCATTCGTCCGTTAGCTGAGATTGAAGTTCTAAACAACGGAACAACACAACCCGATTATGAAATTGTTGGATATAAGGATTATTATTATTTACAAAATCGAATTGTAAATAAGTTTAATTCTACCGATAGAGGAATTGAGTTTTTCTTTTCATTAAAACCAAGCTTACTAAAAAATATAAGTTTTGATATTAACGGTAGTTATGTAGAAACAACAAACCGAAATAATATTGATACGTACATCCGTTCAACTCAAGTTACAAAACCTGAAGTTTACGGCGTTTTCAAACCTTATGATGTAAAATTTAAAAACTTTCAGATTGGTGGAAACTTAACGTATCACAATCCAACTTTAGGATTAATTGTTTCAGTTCGTTCAGAACATTTCTTAATTAGAGATGAATTCTATGACAGAAACACACAACCTTATGCTTATTTGGATGCAAATTTAGACAAGCATTTGATTCCTGAAGTTGACCAAAATAATGCAGATAAATACGGACATATTTTTAGAAGTCGTTCAACAGATAACAGAAAACTAGATGCGATTTATCATAATTTCCATTTACGTGTATCTAAAGATTTCTTAAATGGTTTTCGCTTTTCATTTTACGTAAACAATTTCCTAAACTTAAAACCTTTAGAAAACGTGAACGAAAACGGAGTTATTATCGAAAGAGTTAGAACAGATATGGTTAATCTATCTTTTGGAACTAAAATAGAATTTACATTTTAAACATAAAACATTACCTAAATATGAAAAATAAATTTTTAATTGCACTTTCTGCATTTGCATTATTTTCTTGTTCAGAAGATGATTTCTCACAAGCTGGAGCTCAACCAATAGATTATAAAGTTTCTGTTACTTATGATGAAACTTTTGACAACTTAGCTGCAAAAAATATTACAGTTAAATTAAAAAACACAAATACATCAGACGAATATACCATGGCAACTGACGCCCAAGGAAACGCAAACTTTGGATCGATTTTACCAGGAACTTACGATATCAATGCAACGGTTACTTTAAGTGCTGCTGAATTTAATGCTACTTTTGGTTACGCACCAGAAACTGAAGAAGTGGTATTCAACGCAAACCTAAATCAGATTGTGGTTAACACAAACAACACAATGAGTAGTTTAACATTAAAAACAGCTCGTTTAGGTGATTTAGTAATTAAACAAATTTATTACGGTGGATCACACGCACAGCAAGGAGCATCATTTAGAGATCAATTTATTGAAATTTTCAATAATTCAAACGAAGTTATTTATGCCGATGGTTTATATGTTGCTCAGGTAATGGGAAAACAAAACAATACTTCACACCCAAAAACACAAGCAAACGGTCAATGGGATTGGTCTCAATCTTTAGGAATGACAATTGGTAACAAAGCAAATACGGATTATGTTTATGCAGATTATGTTTTCCAAATTCCAGGAAATGGAACACAATATCCAATTCAACCAGGAGAAAGTATTGTTATTGCACAAAGTGCTCAAAATCATAAAGCTCCTTTAGTTGATTTAACTGGAGAACCAATTTCTATTCAAAACCCAGATTTAACGATTGATTTGAGCACTGCTGATTTCGAAGCTTATTTAGGAAACTTTAGAATTTCAATAGAAAAAGAACCTTATAAATACGATTTAGAAAACCCTGCCGTTACAAATTTAGAAATTGGATATTGGGGACGCGAAGGCTATTGGAATGGAAATGCCGATTTTATAATGGATAATTTAGGACGTGATTCTTATGTAATTTTCAGAACGGAAAGTTTAAATTACAAAGACTTCCCTACTCCAGATGTAACCGAAATTGTTAATACAGGAAGCTCACAAACTAAATTTAATTTACAAATTCCAGTAAGTATTATCATTGACGGTGTTGAAACACAACACGCAAATACATCAAGTGCTTTACCTCAAAGATTACCAAGTACAATTGATAATACATCAACAAAAATAACGGCTCCGTTTACAAGTAAATCGGTAATGAGAAAAACGAAAACTACCGCAAACGGACGTAAAATTTTACAAGACACCAATAACTCTGCAGCAGATTTTGTAGAAGTTACAGCAAATCCAAAAGGTTTCGCAAACTAAAACTTAAATAATGTTTAAAGTAAACAAATATTTATTTCTATTATTATTGAGTTGTGCTGCAAATGCACAGCTCAATGATAGTATTAACCTATCCAAGAACGAACACTTCGCTGAGGTGAAATCATTTGTATGGGAAAATCCAATGATAATTAAACAACTAAATCTTAGAAATTACACCAAAACATCGGTAAATATAGATTTTAAGGATTTAAATATCAAACGTCAACAAACACCAGAAGAAGTTTTAAATTATAATTTTTCATCCGAAGGATTGTATCATTTTAGCGATAAAGTTTCTGTGTTTGGAGATTTTAGTTTTACAAAACAAAACGAAAAGAATTTCGGTTACAACCTTTCAAGTAATCGAACAGAAAATCAAATGGTCTTACCAACCAATTATTATTATTCTCCGAAAAAAGCAGATTGGACCAATCAATTTTATGCGTTTAACGGTGGAATTGTTTATGATATTACAGAAGCTTTAGCAATTGGTGCAAAAGCAAAATACAGAAACGAAGCTTTGGCAAGGAAATCAGATCCGCGTCCAAAAATTACATCGAACGAAATGGGATTTGATGGTTTCATCGCTTATACTTTAGGAAAACACACCTTACAAGTTGGAGGTTTATACAATCAAAAAGATGAACTAACAACCATTTATTTCGAAAACACCTTTCTGAATCCAAGTTCAGATCCATTATATTATATAAAATTAGCCACAGGTTATGGTTATAATATTTATGACAATACCTATAATAAGTTCAATAATGTAGATCTTACAAAAGGTTTCAATGCAGGATATACCTTTAAAAGCGATACTCAAGCATTTAGTGTTTTTTATGAATATTCGAAATCGATGAATAATTTTTATCAGAAAAACGAATTTTCTTCAAACTCAAATACACCGATTCAAACGGAAGAAAATGTAAGATATAAACTGAGAACCTTATCAAATAAAATCAATGCATTGTACATTAAATCGTTTGGTAGAGATCAATTAATTGCAAATGCAAAAATTAATTTCAGCAAACAAGCTAATTTTAACACCCGTACATTTATTCAAAATTACCAGTTAAAAAATCAGAATCTAACTTTAAATGTTAACTATTTAAAAGATTCACAAACTGATTCTAAAACTGCTTTTGGAACAAATATTATTCTTGATAATCTAACTGCTAAAGATTTGTTAGGAATGACGAATAAACAAATTAATTCATTAGAATTTAGTATTTTTGCCAATAAAGAATTTAGATTAAATAAGAATAATAAACTATTTGCTCATTTAGAAGCTGGAACCTACCAACTTTTAAAAAACGAATTAGATTACAAAGCCATCACACAAGATCAAGACTTTGCTAACAACGTTATTATTCACGATCATATTTATGACGGTACAAGTAAGTTACTTACCAAAGCTAAATTGTACTATGATATACAGTTAAGAAAAGGGAAAACCCTTCGTGTAAATATCGATTATCAAAATCTAAGTGCTTTAAAAAACAACAAACAAGAGCAACAAATAAATGGTACCAACCATTATATAAATACAGGTATTTCTATATTCTATTAGAATGAAAAATAGTTTTAAAATATTAGGTTTCGGATTCGGCGTGTTTGCTTTACTAGCAGCCGGAAAGTTTGATTTTAATATTGAACCTTACTACTCAATCAGTGATTTAAAAAAACTTTATAGCAGTGGTGATCCAACAACGTGGCCAAAAGCAACATTGGATTCTACTCTTGTAAATTTCAGAGAAATTGGTGTTTTACCAGAAATGACTTTCCCTGAAGACAATCCCTATTCTGACGAGAAAAAAGAATTAGGAAAGCAATTGTTTTTTGACCCTAGATTATCAGAATCAGGGCAGATTGCGTGTGCGTCTTGTCACGATTCGCAATTGGGCTGGAGCGATGGAAAACGCGTTTCGCACGGATTTGGCAGAACTCCAGGAACTCGAAACTCAAAAACTATATTAAACGTAGGTTACGGTGAAGTTTTTATGTGGGACGGTCGTGCACTTTCTTTAGAAGATCAAGTACGTTTTCCGATGGAAGATGTAAAAGAAATGAACACACATCCTGACGTTGCTACAAAAAACATCAAAAAAATAAAAGGTTACAAAGAAGCTTTCACAAAAGCATTTGGTGATGATGAAATCACAACCGATCGAATCGCTAAAGCTATTGCAACTTACGAAAGAACCATTGTTAGTAGAAAATCACGATTTGATAAATTCATCGAAGGAGATACAACCAAATTAACGGATTTAGAAGTTGAAGGTTTACATTTATTCAGAACCAAAGCCCGTTGTATCAATTGCCACAACGGACCTACGTTTTCGGACAATCAGTTTCATAATGCTGGTTTAACCTATTTTCAACGTAAACACGAAGATTTAGGACGATACCACATCACTAAAGATTTAGCTGATATTGGTAAATTCAAAACACCTACTTTACGTGATTTAGAATCAACTGCTCCATATATGCACAACGGATTCTTCCCGCACATTAGAGGTTTACTGAATTTATATAACGCAGGAATGCCAAATTTAAAACCAAAACCTGGTCAAGAAGATGATCCAATGTTCCCTGTAACATCAGAACATTTAAAACCTTTGGAACTTAACGAACACGAATTAGATGCGCTTGAAGCATTCATCAAATCGTTAAGCACAACGGTTATCAGAGAAACAGAACCTAAATTACCCAAATAAAGAAAGTCGGATTTTTATATAAAAATCCGACTTTTTTGTTTATCTAAAATTCACCTTAAATATCTTTGGGCAATCCTTCCACTGCGTTTCAGGCCGGGCTGTACGCACTCGCTTTTTACAAATTAAAAATTTGCAAAAGAGCTCAAACAAAGCTCCCATCCCTATTGCGAAATTTCACCTTGCAGATTCATGTTAAAATCCTGTATATCGGGGTTGCAATGCTACTTTATATTCTATTTTGTATCAAACGAATATTTCCAAATCTTCAAATTACCTAATTAACTCATTTTCTAATTACTTTAAAACTTTCAACTTAATCACTTTATGACTTTATGACTTTAACCGTTGCTTGGGTGTTTTGGTCTGTGGTTACTTTGATAAAATACGTTCCTGGTGCAAAAGCTTCTAATGAAATAGAGTTACTTCCGTTAAACGAGTTGCTAAGTAAACGTTGCCCTAAAATGTTATACACCTCGTAAGCATCTAAGTTTTCTGTGGTTTCGATAAAAACGTTGTTTGTTGTTGGGTTTGGATAAACCTTCAAATTAAAGGTTGTAAAATCATCGGTATTGGCATAATTACACGTGTTTTTAGCTAGTTTGGCAATAAAGAAATCGGTATTGCTACCTGGGTTAGCTTTATGTAATTGACCAATTATAGGATGAATATAATCACCACCATCGCCAAACAAAAGTGTACGCATATAACCACCAACTATATAATTTCCGTCCTTGTCGGTTTCTACAGCAGTTATACCTTCACGGAAGCCATTAGGTCCTTGTATGCGATGCCCTCCAACAGGAACTCCTGTGTTTTTATTTAAACGTATCAGTATTGGATCTGTAAAAGCTCCCATTGGTTGACCTGTGATACCAAAAGCCCCCCAAGTATTGTTATAAAATCCTGTACCTACTGCCACCTCGTCTCCATTCACAGTCATGCTTCTTGTACTTTCAGATCCTGAACCGCCTAGACCATCTCCTGCAGTACCATCTGCGTTAGAGCCCCATAGTAGATTACCTTGAGCGTTAAATTTTATTACAAAAGATTGACGGCTTAATGTATTCGTAAACTGATAGCCTCCAAAATTACCATTCAAAGGACCATTAGAACCATTTGGAAGGACTGTGCTACTGGTACCCTTTCCTGAAACATAGACATTGGATTGGTCATCAACCAATAAACCCTCAACCAAGGCTGATGATGTGTTATTTGCAGTTTTGGTCCACAATACTTGACCGGTTGCATTGAAACAAATGAGAATAGAGGTTCTATATTCTTGGTTATTAATGATGGTGACGTATTCATCATAACTATTTGTGTCGCGCAAAGACGTAAAATAATACTGTTGGGTTAAGGGATCGTAAGTGAAATTTATTCTCTTTGAGTGATAACTTTCTGTATTCGGACGAAAAGGAACGGGAAGGTAACCTAACGAATTACCGTTGCTGTCATATTTTAAAATATACAATTGCTGTTCGTTTTGGGCTAAGCCTGAAATGTTAATGGTACCATCTAAGTGGCTACCGTTACCCATACTTACCAACCAGTGGGTGGTACCGTTAGGTTCTACAGTTACGCCATAATCAAAAGCGTTACTTGTATAAAGCGTTAACGAATCACTCTGAGGCATACGCAACCATTGAAATAGTCCTTGATTGTCGTATTTGATTAAGGCTAATTTTTTATGTGCTGGAGATTTTACATTTGGTAATGTTACACCGCCCCAATTACGTGGAATGTGATCCATGATACTGTCGGTATCAAAATGTACCGGTAGAGCAAAAGCAGTTCCTGCTATATTGGCTAAACTGTCGTGATAACCTCTGTTCCATACACGCATTGCTACATACACATTATCTGAGGTATCGATTCCCATGGAGCGTGAATTATTTTCACCAGCACCTCCACCAAAAACCTTATGCCAAAGATAATTCCCCTCGCAATCAACTTTGCTTAAAAAAATATTGCTGTAATTATCAATTGCTAAAGGTTTATGATAAGTAGTAAAAGGAGTACCTGCATAATTGGTATTTCCGTAACCTACATGACTTAAAAGGTAGGTGTTGTTGTCTGAAGTATTTTTTAAAGCAACGACTTCTTCATGATAAATAATGTCATCATAAATACCTCCTCCAGCAGTATAATCTGCAAAAAGTTTATTTTCACCACCGCCGGCTTTTGCCCATTGCCATTGGTAGGGTTGGGAGAAGCCCCCTAGCCCCCAAAGGGGGAATATTATAAATATAAGTAGTTTTTTTATTTTCATGATGTATGGGTTTAAATGTTTAAGGTTTCGATTCTGTTGAATAGTCTATTTTGTTTTGATGAACATTTATAAATCTTCGTATAGAAAACAATTCAACAACTGGTTATTACCTGAAAAATTT
>SMEN01000464.1_pt1 | contig 20516 bp, 21 predicted proteins | sample 2456271 | NCBI WGS metagenome assembly SMEN01 (sample SAMN10132593, study PRJNA489261) | soil metagenome | isolation source: day1 control-loamy sand soil ammended with raw manure from dairy cow... | place: USA | collected 2015-04-01 | reverse complement strand
AGAAGAAATCCCTTGGGCATCGCAATACGAAAGAGGAAAAGAATAATAAAAAAGGAAGTTTCAAAATCTGAAACTTCCTTTTACATTTATGGCATTACTCTATAAGTTGGGTCTTCATCAATATTAACTTCAATAATTCCTTTTGCATTTTTCAACAATAAAATAGAATCCGAACTCAAATGTTTTAAAACAACTTTCTTATTTAATTTAGCGTATTTTAAAGTTAACAAATTGACAGCTTCAATTGCACTCATATCAGTTATTCTACTATTTTTAAAATCAACTATAACAACTTCTGGGTCATCTTGAATAGAAAAACTTTCATTAAATGAACTTATTGAACCAAAGAAAATCGGACCCGAAACTTCATAAACTTTTGTGTTTTCATTAATCAAACTTGATTTTATTAAAATTCGTTTTGAACTTTCCCAAGCAAAAACCAAAGCTGAAATAACAACTCCAACTAAAACAGCTAAAGCCAAATTGTGCCAAAAAATGGTTATTAAGGCTACAATAATACTTATCAAAACATCTGAAAGTGGCATTTTCCGTAAACCTTTAAAAGAAGCCCATTGAAAGGTTCCGATAGAAACCATCATCATTACGCCAACTAATGCAGCCATTGGAATTTGTTCAATAAACGGAGCACCTACTAAAATAATCAGCATAATCGTTACAGCAGCTACAATTCCTGAAACTCGTGTTCTTGATCCCGAATTTAAATTCACAAACGTTTGAGCAACCATAGCACAACCTCCCATTCCACCAAAAAAACCATTTAAGATATTAGCACCACCTTGAGCCATTGCCTCTTTGTTTGAACTTCCTTTTGAATTTGTGATTTCATCAACCATTGTTAAGGTCAATAAGGTTTCAATCAAACCAACTCCTGCCATAATTAAAGCAAAAGGAAAAATAATTTCTAGAGTTTCGAAAGTTAATGGAACCATTGGAATATGAAACGTAGGTAAGCTTCCTTCAATATTTGCGATATCAGCAACCGTCTTTGTTTCGATATTTAAAAAGTAAACAGCTGCGAAAACAACTAAAATCGCAATTAATGAAGCCGGAATTTTCTTTGTTATTTTCGGGAAGAAATAAACCACTAAAATAGTCAAACCTGTTAATCCTATCATCGTGTAAAGTGGCAATCCCGAAAGCCAATTATCAGTTCCTTGAATTTTAAACTGATTGATTTGCGACATAAAAATGATACAAGCCAAACCGTTTAAAAATCCGTACATCACAGGTTGCGGAATCAAACGAATGAATTTCCCAAACTTTAAAGCTCCAACTAGAAACTGAATAATTCCAGCTAAAATCAAAGTCGCAAATAAGTATTCAACTCCGTGTAAATTAATCAATGCTATTAAAACAACAATCGTTGCTCCTGCTCCACCAGAAATTAATCCCGGACGACCACCAAAAATTGCGGTAACAATTCCCATAATAACCGCACCATAAAGTCCGACTAAAGGAGACAAACCAGCCAATATTGCAAAAGATAACGATTCAGGAATCATCGTCATAGCAACGGTTAATCCAGCTAAAATTTCAACTTTATAATCTATTTTTTTTAGGTATTGAACCTGTGAAAACACATCCATATTTTAGAATAAAGAGCAAAGATAAACTATTGGAAATACTTTATGTTTTTATCAAAAAATAAAAGTGGTAATTTTGCAAGCTTAAATTAAAATTATGAACAAAGGATTAATTGCTTTAGCTTTTGGTGGTTTAGCCATCGGGATGACCGAATTTACGATGATGGGAATTCTTCAAGACATTGCTAAAGATTTACATATTGCGATTCCAGAAGCTGCGCATTTAATTGCGATTTATGCTTTAGGTGTTGTTGTTGGAGCGCCAATTTTAGTACTTTTTACAGGTAAATTTCCACCAAAAAAAGTATTGTTATTTTTAATGGTTTTGTTTTTCATTTTCAACGGATTATTTGCCATTGCACCAACTCAAGAAACATTAATGATAACTCGATTTATGTCGGGATTACCGCACGGAGCTTTTTTTGGAGTTGGCTCAGTCGTTGCTGCTCAATTAGCTCAAAAAGGAAAAGAAGCTCAAGCTATCGCAATTATGTTTACCGGAATGACAATAGCAAATTTAGCAGGCGTTCCATTAGGAACTTATATCGGACATCATTATTCTTGGAGATATACGTATGCGATAATTGCACTTTTAGGATTGGTAACTTTTGCAGCCATTTACTTTTGGCTTCCAAAAACAGAATCTTCATCATCAAATGATGTCATTGGACAACTTTCGTTTTTTAAACGTTGGGAAGCTTGGCTATTAGTTGCGATTATTTCAATTGGAACAGGTGGATTATTCGCTTGGATTTCATACATCGGACCAATGGTGACGAATGTAGGAGGATTAGCAGAAAATCAAATTCCGATCATCATGTTTTTAATTGGTTTAGGAATGTTCTTTGGAAACTTAATTGGCGGAAAATTAGCAGATAGTATTTCCCCAACAAAGGCAGCAATGGCGTCGTTTACTGCAATGGCACTTTGTTTAATTGTAGTTTATTTCACTGCCGAATCTTATTATATGTCATTTGTAATGGCGTTTGTAACCGGAATGGTGTCATTTACAATTGGTTCATCGTTACAAATGATGTTAATCAATACAGCAAAAGGGGCTGAAACTTTAGCCGCTGCAGCAGGTCAAGCGAGTTTTAATTTAGGAAATACGTTAGGAGCTTATTTTGGAGGAATTCCAATTACTTTAGGATTAGCTTATAACTCCCCAGTTTTAGTTGGTGTTGGAATGGCTTTTTCAGGTGCAATATTAGCATTCATCTTTTTACGAACGGTGGTAAAGAAACAAGGAATATAAACAAAAAATGAGGTTATAACAACCTCATTTTTTTTGCTCTATTTTATGTATTCATAATCGACTGGTAGCATATCACCTAATTTTAAATCACCAAAAAAACCTCCAAAAAACACTTGACTTGGATAAAGAAGATTTCCATTTTTATCGATTTGAATTTGTTCTGAATTCAATTGAACTATCGATTGATTTTTTGTTTTAGATTGTAACACATTTAAGTTTGTAGGAACTTCCTTTGTTGGTCCTTCTTGCCCTGCAACAATAACAAAACGTCCATCTTTTTTCGGAAGTTTACTCGCGTCAGGTACTTTCTTCATTGGCATTTTCAAAACTTGAATCGTATAACCTTCATCGTTTTCTTCACTTTTAAAAAATTCTTTCTCATCCGTTGGAAGTGGACCTAAATAAAAAACAATATTATTAGCCTGAAGCTCATCCGTAGCCAAAGCTTTTAGAAAAAAAGGAATGCCGTTTTCGTACGTTTTTTTTCGCTTGTGCTTAACGCTTTTTTCATTGGAACTGACATCGGTATAAGAGCTATATCCAAAAAAACTACTTCCTTTGTAATTAAAGAATTCCAAAGAACGCGCATTGAAATTGGCTTGAAACTCTTCTAAGACAAATCGAATTTTATAATCTAAGTTTTTGTTTTCAATAATTAAAGGTTCTGAAGATTCAGCAAATAAAGTATTTGTTTTTCTATCGAAATAAAAAACGATTGCTTTCTCGTTTAAGATTTTACAACTTTTACCATTTGCAGTTGTTCCTAGAAAATACTTTTTGAAACATTTCATCATTTCTTTACGAGAAAAAGGTGAAGCGTCAATAATCATTTCAGCTAAATTTTCATCACTTGGTTTTAAGTAAATCGTAAGATTAGGATTATTTAAATCTTCTTTTGGAATTAAATAAGTTACGTATCCAACATAATCAATTACGACATTATTTTTTAAACCACGTAAATCAATTTGGAAAGTTCCGTCCTTTTTGGACATCGTGGCAATTGAAGAATTTTCAACAAAAACAGATGCGCTTTCTAAAGGTAGCTTTGTATTAGAATCAATAATTTTTCCATTCAAAACTTGAGCTTTCATCTGGATAATAAACAAAGTAAAAAGAATAAGTATAAGTTTTTGCATATCAAATGGTTTTGTTTTAAATATACAAAAAAAGGTCTAACTCATAAAGTCAAACCTTTTTAAATACTTAAATTCTGTAATAATAATATAAAGTATAAGCTTATTTTTTAATTCAAAGAGAATTAAAATACGTATTTAACTCCTAACGAAAGACCATTAAGTAATCCAGAGTTAACATCTAATCCGAAAGTTGTTGTTGCATCTCCGCCTTTAGGTTTAGCACTTTCCCAACCTAAAACTCCTAGTTTTGCCTCAACAGACCAATTACCAGTTATGAAATAATCCATACCAACACCAACATTTACACCAACTGAAGAAGCTTTAGCTTCACCGTATTTAGCAAATTTTAATGGAACTGCTGCTTCACCAAATAACAAAAAGTTATCTGTAACTCCCCAATATTTTCTAGCTAAAGGTTGTACAATAAAAGTACCACCATTTACTTTATCTCCTCCGTCCGCTTTTGCAGATTCACCAGTATAACCTATTGCTAATCCAACTGCAGTTGTCGGAGCTATAAAAGTACCAACAGCTGGTAGAACTGTAAAAGAAGAAGTCGTTGTTTTTGCTGTTAAATCAGTTTTTGGGGTTACTGTTGAGGAAAAATTTACTTGTCCCATTAAAAACCATTTACCTTTAAATCCATCTTGTGCATTTGCAGCGAATGCAGTTAAAGCGATTACTGCTAAAATTACTTTTTTCATAATTATCAATTTAATTTTAACCAAATTTAACACTTTGAAACACTTAAAAAGATGATTATAATCATAATACTTTAAAAAAAACAGCTCGAAAGGTCAATTAAACAAATTATTAATAATTAAAAAAAAGCCGAAAGAAATTCTTTCGGCTTTAAATCATATTACTGAGTTAATCTTGAAAATCGTTTGTTACTTTCAGGAAAATCTATACCATAAGCAAACAGAATAATGAAACCATAAAATAATGAATTCAATACCAAATTCCAATTCATAGCAACTAGATGAAAAGGCTCACTTTCGAAACAAGTAAAAATGATACCAACCACGATAGAGATTAAAGCCAACCATTGATAAACTCGCATTCCTGAAAAATAGGGCGTTTGAGGTTCTCCTCTTAAAGATTCTTCCACAAATCGAAAACTTCCATTTAAGATAAGATATACTCCTGTAATAAAAGTAACGGGTAAACCTAAGCTAACTAATCTAATCAAAATGAAAAAAGTCAAAAAATTGGAAGCAATAGAATAAAATTGAGTTGGAAACAAATTCTTACCTGCCCAACCAGCAATTTTATTCACTCTTGATTTTGGATGATTAAAACAAATCCCTAAAGTATTTGTAGTTGGTTTTCCATGACAACAACCTTGAACCAAACATCTAAAACGTCCAAAAAACTGTATCGGACTAGCTGCTAAAGATGCTATTCCAAGTAAATAAAAAAAGCTAAAATCCGAAAATATGGCTATAAAAACAATCGTAATAAAAACACCAATTATACTTCCGTAATATCCATAAGGACGTAAAAGTACAGGTGAACCTTCAACAAATTGTGCCCAAAGTCCAGCCCCAATAAATCCAGAAATTCCAATTAAATAAATAATATAAAGATTATCTGGCATGCAAATTCCCATAATCATAAATCCTGAAATCCCACCCAATGCAGCGTAAATTCCATGGTTAATAATTCTGATTTTTCCTATTCGCCATTCCTTCCAAGAGTTTGAAATCCGTTCGCAAAAAGCTAATACTTTTTGATAAATCTTAATACGTTTATCTACCATATAAAAAGCAAGAACTCCAAAAAGAACATCTAAAATAGTATGATTAAAAGTTGTCAAACAACTTAGTATAATTAAAATTGAAATAATCCAACCTAATAATTTAAAATTTGGAAATCGAATTGAAAAATATTTCGAAAAAATCAAAGCCCAAAAAACATGAAAAGACGGAAGTGCAGCTGATTCTCCATCTAATGTTCTTCCTGTAATAATCAAATTTGTAAAGTGATTTACGTTTTCTATAGAATGATATTCAACAATAAAAGGAAAAACTAGATAACAATAGAAAATGATAGACATACCAGTAATTGTGTCAAATATAAATTTGCGACAAACTTGATTGGTTTGAATCAAAAAAGGAATCAATCCGATGATTGGATAAGCGAGTACATAAGGAATTACACTAAAATCATAGAAAGGAATAAAATTATCTAAAGCTATTTTAGTAGAAATGGCATCATTAGGAGTTCCAAGAAATATGAAACTTTGGTAGATTAAAATCCAAGGCAAAAATATCCAAACATAAAGCAACAATCTATTTTTTAGACTTAATTTATTTTGATTATTTTCAGGAAAATCAAAAAATGTTCTATGCGTTTGATGATTAAAACTTTTAGAAATTATCTCGTTTTCAAATCCATTTACGTAAGCTAAAATCAAAAGAATAAAAATAGGAGAAATCAACCAAAAGCCTGAAGCTGATTGAAAATACATACTTACGCCAAATGAAACAAAAACAGCTCCGACATAAATTGGATGATGAAATAAACCGTACAATCCCGAACTTACATAGTTTTTTGGAGGAAATCCATTCATTGGCAAACCTTTTCCTTTGAACCAAAGATTAAGCATTGCACCAATTATCAAAACAAATCCAACAATTGACAATCCGATGGATAGAATTGGAAAATCAGGAACAGGAAGTTGAATTAATGATTCTGTTTTTGAAGCCCAGAAAACTAAAAATACAGGAAGAATCGCACAAAAAACAAATGCGTAAATGAATTTTTGTAGAAATATTTTTAAATTTCCCATAAGACTGTTTCGTAAAGCGAAAAACCATTTTCAGAGTTTTCTGGATTTATAAGTGTTGATTGGCTTTTAAATTTCATTTCTCTAGAATTAAGAAATTTATTCTTGAAAAATATTTTTAAGAATGGATATGAATCTGCAATTTGCAATAGTTTTTCGTCTTTGATAGAGATAGGATTTTCAAAGAGTAATTTTGTATTTTGATTTTTGAAATGTATTTCATTATCACTGATGTCCACATCTTCAATTAATTTTCCGTTCCAAAATACTTTTTTTAATGGCTGTTTTCCAATCCATTCAATCCAAATAATGGTATGATTTTCTGAAAGAAATCTACCCCATTTTAAAGTTGAAATTGGCATTTTCCACGGAACAAAATTCATCTCTAAAATCTCAGAATAACCCAATCCTGAAAACATTTGATTATTTATTTCTACTTCAAATTCAGCTTTGGGAACGATGCAATTCCAATTGATTTTAGAATTATTTTCTTGCCATAAAACCTCAGAAATCGAATGAGATTGAGTATCCCAATTTCCAGAAATTTTTAGGTTTGAATTTGAAAATGATGAATTATTTAAACCAATAATTGATTTTCTTAGTTTACTTATTTCTTCCGTAGTTTCATCTAAAGACAAAATAAATGATGAATAAGGAATTTTGAAACCAAATAATTTTAATTCTGCATAATACAAGATTAAAGCATTTCCTTGTTTATCGATTCCATCGAAATAGTATTTTTTGAGATTAAACATAGTGGTTGGAAAACTTTTAGGTTTCAAATATATTTCAATTAACTTTCTTAACAAAATATCACTTTTACAAAAATATCTCAAACAAAAAAGGCAACTCTTTCGAATTGCCTTTTAATATTTTAAAACTAAAAATTAGTATCTGTAATATTCTGGTTTGAATGGTCCTTGAACCTCAACTCCAATATATGCAGCTTGTCCTTCAGATAAAGTTTCTAATTCAACACCTAATTTAGCTAAGTGTAAAGCAGCTACTTTTTCATCTAAATGTTTAGGTAACATATAAACATCATTCTCATAATTAGCCGAGTTTTTCCACAATTCAATTTGAGCTAATGTTTGGTTTGTAAATGAATTCGACATTACAAAAGATGGGTGACCTGTAGCACAACCTAAGTTTACTAAACGTCCTTCAGCTAAGATAATGATATCTTTTCCGTTTACATTGTAAATATCAACTTGTGGTTTAACTTCTTTTTTAGAAGCTCCGTAAGTTGCGTTTAACCAAGCCATATCGATTTCATTATCGAAGTGACCGATGTTACAAACAACGGTTTTGTCTTTCATTTTCTCGAAGTGACGACCAACAACGATATCTTTATTTCCTGTAGTTGTGATGATGATATCAGCATTTCCAACAACAGTATCTAATTTTTTAACTTCGAAACCGTCCATTGCAGCTTGTAAAGCACAAATTGGATCAATTTCTGTAACTGTTACAATAGAACCAGCTCCACGGAAAGAAGCAGCAGTACCTTTTCCTACGTCACCGTATCCACAAACAACAACACGTTTTCCAGCTAACATTAAATCTGTAGCACGACGAATTGCATCAACTGCAGATTCTTTACATCCGTATTTGTTATCAAATTTAGATTTCGTAACTGAATCGTTCACATTGATTGCAGGCATTGGTAAAGTTCCAGCTTTAACGCGCTCGTATAAACGGTGAACTCCAGTTGTAGTTTCTTCAGATAATCCTTTGATTCCAGCAACTAATTCTGGATAACGGTCAATAACCATATTTGTTAAATCTCCACCATCATCTAAAATCATATTTAATGGTTGACGGTCTTCACCGAAGAACAACGTTTGCTCAATACACCAATCAAAAGATTCTTCATCTAAACCTTTCCAAGCATAAACTTGAATTCCAGCTTCAGCAATTGCAGCAGCAGCTTGGTCTTGAGTTGAGAAAATATTACAAGAAGACCAAGTTACCTCAGCTCCTAAAGCTTTTAATGTTTCAATTAAAACTGCTGTCTGAATCGTCATGTGTAAACATCCAGCAATACGAGCACCTTTTAAAGGTTGCTCATCTTTATTTCAGCTCTTAAAGCCATTAAACCTGGCATTTCAGCTTCAGCTAATTCAATTTCTTTTCTTCCCCAAGCAGCTAAAGAAATATCTTTAACTTTATAAGGTACGTAAGGTATCGTTTCTTTACTCATCGTTTATCGTATATTTGTGTAAACAAAATTTACGCAAATTTAGTGAATTACTTTTTAATTGCACTAAATTAGATTCTTATTTACGTTTGGAAAATCACTGAAGATTTTGACACCTTATTTAAAGAAACTCCGCTTAGAGATGTTAGTTTAGCACGATTAGAAAAAATGCTTTCTAAAACCCATCAGTGCGGATTTTTGAGTGTTCGACATTTATTGAAAGAAGCTGGATATTCTGATTTTGATTTGATTTATGATGAAAATGGCAAACCGAATTTAAAAGACGGAAAACACATTTCAATCACGCATTCGTTTGGGTTTTCGGCAATTATTGTAAGTGATGAAAATGTTGGAATTGATTTAGAAATGAATCGTGAAAAGATTATTCGAATTGCTGATAAATTTATCGATTCTGAATTTGATTATTTAGACAAACAAAATCAATACATTGAACATTTAAGTATGATTTGGGGTGCAAAAGAAGCTTTATATAAAATGTGTAATTCTCGAAGTTTGAGTTTTAAACAAGATATGCACGTGCATAAATTCGATTTGAATTCTGAAATAGTTACCGCTCTTATTGATTCAAAGCAATTAAATTTCAACCAAAATTTCCGTTTGCATTTTGAGAGTTTTGAAAATTACACTTTAGTTTATGGATTAGAAAACAATGAATAAAACACAATTACATACCGAATTAGATTTTAAAGCCGTTCGAAGTTCGGGTGCTGGCGGGCAAAACGTGAACAAGGTTTCAACCAAAGTTATTTTAAATTGGAACAGTTTAGATTCTTCAGGTTTATCTGAAAATCAATTAATTCGAATTCGTGAAAAATTAGCTAACCGAATTAATAAAGAGGGCATTTTAATTTTAGAATGTGACGAAACTCGAAGTCAACTTAAAAACAAAGAACTCGTAACCAAACGTTTTTTCTATTTATTAGAAAATGCATTGATTGTTGCCAAAAAACGTATTGCGACTAAAATTCCAAAATCGGTAATTCGTAAACGATTAAACGATAAGAAAGTTAATTCGGAGAAAAAGCAAAATAGAAGTTTTAATTTTTAAACTCAAAAAAAAACTTTCTCATGTCCCAATTTTACAATTTATTGCTGTTTATGATTGATATGTTTGTGATGTAATTATTATTATATAAATCGAAAACTCATGAAAAACAATTGGCAAACACATCCGACTACAAAACAATATCTAATTTTCTTATTTTTTATTATAACATCTGTTGTAAATAGTTTGGCTTTTATGACCGATTCGTTTACAGAAACTTTGTTTAATTATGATTTAATAGGATTTAAATTATTACTATTCGTTCCAATTATTTGGACTTTTATGATGACTAAAAATTACATAAAAACATTCAAACAAGTTTAACTATGGATTTTATATCAGATTACATTTTTTGGATTATTTTTATTATTACTATAGCATCTATTTTTTTATATAAAAAGATAACAAAAGACCCAAACGCTATAACTGCTAAACACATAGCAATTTTAGATTTAGAAAAACAAAATATCACTCGTAAAGACATTCTAGAAGCAATGAAAACTTCTAAATTTAAAAATGCTTATTTTAACGAAGAAGACCAAGTATTCAGGGGAACTGTTGGATTTTCGATGTCATCTTTTTTTGAATTAATTGAAATTCGCTTAATCGATTCAGAAAACAACCAAAGCTTAACTTTTTTATCGATTTGTGGATTACCAACTCAGATTTACGATTGGGGAAAGAACAAAAGAAATTACAAACGATTTCTTAAAAATTTAAATCAAAAAAGCAACTCGTAAGAGTTGCTTTTTGATTTATATACTGTAAATATTATTTTACAAATTCAGCTGCTTGCTTAAGAGCAGCTTCGATTCCTGAAACATCTTTACCGCCTGCTGTAGCTAAAAACGGTTGGCCACCGCCACCACCATTAATATGCTTCGCAATTTCCTTAACTATATTTCCAGCGTGTAAACCTTTTTCGGCAACTATATTTTTAGAAATAGAAACCGTAATTGATGGTTTTTCAGCATCCGAAGTAGCAACGACAACAAAAGCATTTTCCATTTCATTGGTTAAATCAATCGCGTTTTGTTTTGCCGAGTTAACATCTAAATCAGTAACAACTGCTAAAAAGTTAATTCCATTAATCTCTTTAAAAGCTGCTAACCAGTTCGATTTTAAAGCTTTTGCTTGTTGCGCAACAAATTTTTCTACTTGTTTCTTCAATTTCGCATTTTCATCCTGTAATGCATGAACTGCCTTTAATGTATCTTGTGGGTTTTTAAGCGTTTCTTTAATCTCCTTTAAGGTATTTTCTTGACCTACATAGAAATCGCGAACCGCATCTCCTGTAATCGCTTCAATACGACGGATCCCTGCTGCAACAGCACCTTCAGAAATAATTTTGAACGACCAAATATCAGCTGTGTTTTGTACGTGAATTCCTCCACATAATTCCATCGAATTCCCAAACTTAATCGCACGAACTAAATCACCGTATTTCTCACCGAATAAAGCCATAGCACCTTCCTCAACTGCTTGGTTAAACGGAATTGCTCTACGCTCAATTAAAGGTAATTGTTCTGCAATACGAGCGTTTACAAATGCTTCAATTTCTTTTAATTCTTCGTCTGTAACTTTAGCGAAGTGTGAGAAGTCAAAACGTAAATAGTTTGGTGCTACTAACGATCCTTTTTGTTCTACGTGAGTACCTAAAATAGTACGTAACGCTTGGTGTAATAAATGCGTTGCCGAGTGATTTTTAGAAGAAGCCGAACGTAAATCTGTATTCACTCTTGCTACAAATATAGCTTCGATATTTTCTGGTAATTGTTTTGTGAAATGTAAGATTAAGTTGTTTTCTTTTTTCGTGTCAATCACTTCAATTGTTTCGTTAGCAGAAACCAAAACTCCTTTATCACCAACTTGACCTCCACCTTCAGCGTAGAAAGGTGTTTGATCTAAAACAATTTGGTATAAAGTTCCGTCTTTTTTAGATTCAACTTTACGAATACGTGTAATTTTTACTTCATTTTCAACCTTATCATAACCTTCAAAAGTTTCAACATTTCCAGGAATTAATACATTCCAGTCGTCTTTTGAAATTTCTGAAGCTGCACGCGAACGATCTTTTTGAGCTTTCATAGCTGCTTCAAAACCTGCTTCGTCTAACTCATACCCTTTTTCACGTAAAATCAAAGCAGTTAAATCGATTGGAAAACCAAACGTATCATATAATTCAAACGCTTTAGCTCCATCAACAAATTTACCTTCAGTACCAGCAATAACAGTATCTAACAAATGTAAACCTTGATCTAAAGTACGTAAGAAAGAAGCTTCTTCTTCTCTAATTACATTCTTCACTAAATCTTTTTGAGACACAATTTCTGGGAAAAACTCGCCCATTTGCGCTGCTAAAACATCCACTAATTGGTAAATAAAAGGTTCTTTTGTCCCTAAGAATGTAAATCCGTAACGGATCGCACGACGTAAAATACGACGAATTACATAACCAGCTCCATTGTTAGAAGGTAATTGACCGTCAGCAATTGCGAAAGCAACCGCACGTACGTGATCTACAATTACACGAATTGCAATGTTTGTTTTATTTTGTTCTTCTGAAATATTTTTAATTTCGTTAGAAGTATATTTTAATCCCGTGATTTCTTCAACTTTAGCGATAAGTGGCGTAAAAACATCGGTATCGTAATTTGAAGTTACATCTTGCATTGCCATACACAAACGTTCAAACCCCATTCCAGTATCTACGTGTTGTGCTGGTAATTTTTCTAAAGAACCGTCTGCTTTACGGTTAAATTCCATAAATACGTTATTCCAGATTTCAACCACTTGCGGATGATCTGCATTAACTAATGAACGACCAGAAACTTCAGCTCTTTCAGCATCTGGACGTAAATCAACATGGATCTCAGAACAAGGTCCACAAGGTCCTTGATCTCCCATTTCCCAGAAGTTATCTTTTTTGTTTCCTAAAATAATACGATCTTCAGAAACATATTGCTTCCATAAATCCCAAGCTTCTTGATCAAAAGCAACATTCTCATCTGGATTTCCTTCGAAAACAGAAACGTATAAACGATCTTTATCTAACTTTAAAACTTCAGTTAAGAATTCCCAAGCCCAATCGATTGCTTCTTTTTTAAAGTAATCACCAAACGACCAGTTCCCAAGCATTTCGAACATCGTATGGTGGTACGTATCAAAACCAACATCTTCTAAGTCGTTATGTTTTCCCGAAACACGAAGACATTTTTGCGTATCGGCAATTCTGTTACTTTTTGGTGTGGCATTTCCTAAAAAATATTCTTTAAACTGGGCCATTCCCGAGTTATTGAACATCAAAGTTGGATCGTCTTTTAAAACAATCGGAGCCGAAGGAACAATTAAATGTCCTTTACTTTCAAAAAATTGTAGAAATTGTTTTCTAATGTCTTGTGATTTCATTCTATATTTTGATTTCTTATAGTAATTTCAGTTACAGAAGTTTGTTTCTGCTTTAACGTGCAAAATTAAACATTTTTTAGTGTGATATTAAATTTTTTATTTAACTCAATTGTAACTTTTTTGGATATTTAATACTAATTAGAAAATTTGTATATTAGCAAATAGCAATTCTTTTAAAATATGCAAGTAGATTTACCTGAGAAAAGATATTATAGCATTGGCGAAATTGCAAAAGCATTTTCGGTAAACGCCTCTTTGATTCGCTTTTGGGAAAAGGAATTCGATATTCTAAAACCTAAGAAAAATGCAAAAGGTAACCGAATCTTTACACCTGAAGATTTGAAAAATTTAAAATTAATTTTTCATTTAGTTAAGGAAAAAGGGTTCACTTTAGATGGCGCTAAAGAACATCTAAAGAACGAGCAAAAAAAACCAATGGATACGCTTGAAATCATAAATAAACTCGAAAGTATTAAAAACGAATTGCAGAAATTAAAAAATGAACTTTAAAATTTAATTAAAACATCAAAATGAAAAAAATCCTTCCTATTATTATTGTATTCGGATTACTAATTGTCGCAGTTGGTGGTTACTTTTTATTATCAATGAATTACCAAAACACAGCCTTAACTTACAAACAAAGTGCTGATAAAACTTGGGCAGATGTTGAAGGTGCTTACCAAAGAAGAAATGACCTTATTGGAAATTTAGTAAATACAGTAAAAGGTGCTGCAGATTTTGAAAAATCAACTTTAGAAGCCGTTGTTAATGCAAGAGCAAAAGCAACTTCAATGACAATTGATCCTTCGAATATGACACCTCAACAATTAGAACAATTCCAACAAGCACAAACAGGAGTTAGTTCTGCTTTAGGAAGATTATTGGTAACTGTTGAAAAATATCCTGATTTAAAAACAAATCAAAACTTCTTGAAATTACAAGATGAATTGGCTTCGACTGAAAATCAGATTTTAACTGCTAGAACACGCTTTAATGCGAGCATTGAAGTGTACAACGGTTATGTTTTAAAAATGCCAAACAAGTTTTTCTTATCTAATTATCCAGAAAAACCATTCTTTAAAGCTGAAGCTGGTGCTGAAAAAGCTCCTGAAGTAAAATTCTAAAAAAATAAAAATGTCAATAACTGAAGACTTTATTTCGAAACACGAAGAACAAGCGATCATTGAAGCAATTAACACTGCTGAAAGTAAAACATCGGGAGAAATTCGTGTTCACATTGAAGAACATTCTGATTTAGAAGTTCTTGATCGAACAAGAGAAGTTTTTGTCTTACTAGAAATGCATAAAACAAACGCCAGAAATGGTGTTTTGTTTTATATAGGCGTTCGCGACAAAAGCTTTGCCATATTTGGTGATAATGGCATCAACAATGTAGTTCCAGACGATTTTTGGAGTTGCACTAGAGATGTTATAATCGAACATTTTAAACAACAAAAATTTAAAGAAGGTTTAGTTGCCGGAATTTTGAGAGCCGGAGAACAATTACAAAAGTTCTTCCCTATCCAAGAAGATGACACAAATGAACTTTCTAACGAAATATCTAGAGGATAAATGAAAAACATCTTAAGTTATAAAAACGTTTTAATAAGTTGCTTTTTCTTGCTGTTGTCGATTGGAACTTTTGCACAATTCAATATTCCACCGAAACCAACAAAAGCAACTGAACAAACTAGTGTTTTTGACTATGCTAATTTATTAAAACCCGAGCAAAAGAAAGCTTTAGAAAACAAACTGATTAAATATGCAGATACAACATCTACACAGATTGTAGTTGCAATTATTCCAAGTTTAGAAGGCGAAAGCGAAGGAATGCTTGCTCCGAAATGGGCACATGAATGGGGAATTGGAGAAAAAGGTAAAGACAACGGTGTGTTTATTCTTTTAGCAGAAAAAGAACGTAAAATTTACATTGCAGCAGGTTACGGTTTAGAACATATTTTAACCGCTGGTATTAATGGTGAAATTGTAAGAAATTACATTATTCCTGAATTTAAAAAAGGAGATTATTACCAAGGTTTAAACGAAGGAACCACGCAATTAATGAAGCTTTTTTCTGGAACTTATAAAGGTGAACGAAAAAAAAATGCAGATAGTTCTGGCGGAATTCCAGTAATTTTAATCATTATTGGAGTAATCATTGTTTTAGTAATAGTTAGTAAAATAAAAAACAAGAATGGCGGAAACGGCAAAAACGGCGGTAATCGTGGTTTTAACGGACCTGACCTTTTAGACATTATTATTCTTAGCGGAATGGGCCGAGGCGGCGGAGGCGGTTTTGGCGGAAGCGGAGGATTTGGTGGCGGAGGTTCTAACGGAGGCGGCTTTGGTGGTGGCTTCGGCGGCGGTGGTTTCTCTGGTGGAGGAGCCGGTGGAAGCTGGTAAAGAATATCAAAGACTGCTTTGTAATATATTTACAAGGCAGTTTTTTATATTACATCTTTGAAATGCTAACAAGCGTTTTTCAATAAAATCACTATCTTTTGCAAAAGGGATGGGAGCTTTGTTTGAGCTCTTTTGCAAATTTTTAATTTGTGAAAAGCGAGTGCGGACAGCCCGACCTGTAACGCAGTGGAAGGATTTGCCATAAAAAAACTTCCAATAATTAATATTGGAAGTTTAATCGTAATTTTTTAAAGCTTCAAAAATGAGATTGGTTTCGTAACCTTTTCTAATTAGATAGTCAATCCATTTTTTTTTCTTTTTGTCAATTGAAGTTTCGTTAATGGTTTCCCATTTTCGGTCGGCCAAGTTGTAGAAATTGAGTAAATATTCGTCCTCTATTTCTTTCATTGCCGTTTTTATATTATATGACGAAATATCTCTGAATTTTAATTCTTGTTCGATTCTACGTTTTCCCCAAAATTTAAATTTGTGCTTTCCGCGTGTAAATGCTTTCGCAAATCGTTCTTCGTTTAAAAAATTCTGCTCTAAAAGATGATTGATGATATGGTCGATTGCGGTTTCGAACATTCCTAAAGATTTTAGTTTTTCAACTACCTCTTTATGACAACGTTCTTGATAAGCGCAATAATATTCAATTTTCTTTTTGGCTTCATCGATAGTTAAACCTTGTTGATTCATTTATTACTTATCGTCTTCGTCCTCTTTTTCTTCTTTTTCATTTTCGAATTGTTGAACAAGCACATCTAGTTCTTCATCGGTCAATTCGTTTTCTTCTTCTTCTTCCAAATAGCTTTCAAATTTCTTTAAATCTTTTTTGAAACGTTTTGTGATAGCATCGTATTCTTTAATTAATTTTTTATACGATTTAATTACTTCTTTGTGCTTTTTGATTGTCTTTTCTTGACGTTTGATTTCTTTCTTTAAATCTGATTTTCCTTTTTTGTCTTTCTTCTTGCTCATAATCGTATAAATTTTAGATTCAATACAAGGTATGAATATATTTTGAGATTATTAAAATTAATCTTTGGCATTCCTTGGTTAAAGATTATTTTATTTTGTACATTTGCCTTGTTTTTATTAAGTCTAAATTACAAGAACGTAATTAAATATATCATTATGAAAAGAATCTTTATAATCGCATTGTTATTATCAACCTATTTTTCAAATGCTCAGAACGCATTATTGAATGCTGATTTTTGGAAGAAATCTCCTGACTTAACAACTGTTAAAGCAGAAATTGCAAACGGAAATAATCCTGCTGAAGCAAATAGAGGAAATCACGATGTTGTAAGTATCGCAATCAACAATAATGCACCTTTTGAAACAATTACTTATTTAATTGACCAAGAAGGAAACAGTGTTGATAAAACGACTCACGATGGGCGATTATATATTCATTGGGCAGCAAGTCGAGGAAATGTTGAATTAGTAGAATATTTAATTTCTAAAGGTTCGGATATTAATCGTACAGATGATAAAGGAGCAACGCCATTGGCTTTTGCGGCATCAAACGGTCAAACAAATAAAGAAATTTACGAATCGTTTTTTAATGCTGGATTAGATTCAAATTATAAAAATGCCAACGGAGCAAACTTCCTTTTAATGGCAATCGGATATGATAAAGATTTAGCTCTAACAGATTATTTACTTTCTAAAGGATTAAAACTTTCTGATGTTGATGCCAACGGAAATACAGTTTTTGATTATGCTGCTCGTACCGGAAATGTTGATATTTTAAATCAACTTCAAAAACGAGGAATTAAGCCAACTAACAAAGCCTTAATTTTTGCGTCTGAAGGAACTCGTTCAAATGCTAATAACTTAGAATTTTATAAATATTTGGTTGAAGATTTAAAATTAAACCCTAAAACAATTGGTGATAACGGCGAAAATGTACTTCACAATTTAGTAAAGAAAAATGACCAACAAGAAATTGCAGCTTATTTTTTAGCGAAAGGTGTTGATGTAAACCAAACGAATAAAGAAGGAAATACCGTTTTAATGGAAGCTGCTAAAGGTACAAATGTTGAAATGCTGAAAACGGTTTTAAGTAAAACGAAAAACATCAACCAAAGGAATAATAATGGAATGTCTGCATTAACTTTCGCGGTAAATAATGGTTCTTCAGATGTTCTTTCTACTTTGATGACAGAAAAAGCAGATATTCAAGTTCGAGATAATTCTGGAAATATCATTACTTATTATCTAATTCAATCGTATCGTCCGTTACGACCAAATCAAAAAGATGAATTTTCGGATAAAATTACTGTATTAGAAAAATCTGGAGTTGATTTTAAGGAATTACAAAAAGATGGAAATTCAATTTTACATTTGGCTGTTTCTAAAAATGATTTGAAATTATTACAAAAATTAGAAAAGTATGAAATTGATATAAATGCGGTTAATGAAGAAATAATGACTCCTTTACATAAAGCCGCTTTAATCGCAAAAGATGATAAAATTCTTAAATATTTAGTTGAAAAAGGAGCAGATGTAACCATCAAAACTGAATTTGACGAAACAGCTTATGATTTAGCTTCGGAAAATGAAGTGCTTCAGAAAAATGCAATTAATATCGATTTTTTAAAATAATAGAAATATCATAAATCAAATAAAAATGAAACCATTTATAAAACAATCATTAATCGTAGTTTGTTTATTTTTCTTTGCTTTTCAAGCATCAGCACAAGCAACAAAATATAAAGGAATGTTGCAAATGTCGAACTACAACGGTTTAGAAGCTTATGTTGTTGTTTCGTTAATTGATGCAAAAGGAAATGCAGAAAAAACACTTTATATGATGGGACCAGACGAAAAATGGTACAACGGATTTAAAGATTGGTTTGCTAAACTTTCTAAGAAAAAAGAAAAATTGAATGCGATTACTGGAGCTTCAGTAGCTGGTGGTGACCGTTCAACTTTTACTTTTACCATTGATGAAGCTAAAATAAATAAAGGTTATAAGATTCGTTTTGAATCATCGGTTGAAGACCAAAAAAATTACATTAACGATTTAGAAATTCCTTTTACAACTGAAGCTGTTACTAAAAAAACAGACGGAACAGGTTATATTCGTTACGTGAAATTATCTAAAGTTCAATAATCTTTTTTTTTCTAATGACGAAATCTGTTTGGCGATTAGCCCATTTAGTTTTAGCCATTTTTTCATTTCTGTTTTTGCTAATCGCTTCTGTTACCGGAACCATTTTAGCAGTTGATGCAGCTTATGAAAAAACATCGGCACCAAGCATAGAAAATTTTAATCAAATAACTGTAGCGCAATCCATCACCGGGTTGCGCAAGGTTTTTCCCGAAATATTAGAATTGAATATCGATGCAACAAACTCTGTAATTGCAGAAGGTTTTAATGACGAAGGCGAAGATTTTAAAGCCATAGTAAATCCTGTTACGGGAGAAATTTTGGCTCAACCAAAACCAAAATCAGAGTTTATTGAATGGGTAACTTCGTTTCATCGTTCGTTATTTTTACACGAAACTGGACGATTCATTGTTGGATTCGTTTCCTTTTTGTTATTATTAATCACCATTTCTGGAACCGTTTTAATCATAAAAAGACAATTGGGAATTCGTAATTTCTTTTCAAAAGTAATCAGTGATTTCTCAGCGCAATATTTTCACGTAGTTGCCGGAAGATTACTTTTAATTCCAATTTTAATTATTTCCTTAACCGGAAGTTATTTGTTTATGTTACGATTTGATGTGATTTCAAAACCTGAATTGGTTGAAATTTCACACGAATCAAATTCAACTGAAGAATTTTTTTTAGAAGAAATTCCTGTTTTTAAAGAAACACTTTTAAGTGATGTTACTAAAATTGAATTTCCGTTTAGTGATGACCCAGAAGAATTCTTCCGAATCAAATTAAAAGATAAAGAAATTCAAGTTAATCAAGTAACGGGTGAAATTGTCTCGGAAATTATTTATCCGAAAGAAACCGTTTTTGAAACCTTGAGTTTAGATTTACATACCGGAAGAACCAATGCCGTTTGGGCCATTATTTTAGGAATCGCATCATTAAATATTTTGGTTTTTATTTATACCGGATTTGTGATAACCTTTAAACGTACATCGGTAAAAATTAAAAATAAATTTAAACCAACCGACGCTGAAATTGTTATTTTAGTCGGTTCGGAAGGTGGAAGTACTACGTATTTTGCCAACCGAATTCACCAGCAATTTTTGAATTCAGGTAAGAAATCATATTTCGCAACTTTAAACGAATATCAACAATTTCCAAAGGCTTCGGAATTGATTGTTTTAGCATCAACTTACGGATTGGGAGAAGCGCCTTCAAATGCCGGTCAGTTTAAAAAATTGGTTGCCAAATTTCCGCAATCGCAAAATATCCATTTTTCTGTTTTAGGTTTTGGCTCAACTAAATATGCCGATTTCTGTGCTTTCGCTTTTGAAGTAGATACGATGTTAACACAGCAAAATAACTTCAACCGTAAATTACAAAATCATACGGTAAATAAAAAATCAGTTGCAGAATTCGTGAATTGGGTAAATGCGTACAACGAAATTTCTGATATTAAAATCGAAAACGTTTCGGCAAACTACCAAATGAAACTTCCAAAATTAAGTAAGTTCACTGTTCTTGAAAATAAGAAG
>SMEN01000347.1_pt1 | contig 20534 bp, 27 predicted proteins | sample 2456271 | NCBI WGS metagenome assembly SMEN01 (sample SAMN10132593, study PRJNA489261) | soil metagenome | isolation source: day1 control-loamy sand soil ammended with raw manure from dairy cow... | place: USA | collected 2015-04-01 | reverse complement strand
AGCCATCATGACCGCGCTGGCCAGACACAGCCCAACCGTGAGCCACATGCCTGACCCTTGGGGCACGCCACCGGTCAGGGCGAAGTACAGCGCCGTGCCAGTGGTGGCTAGCGCCAGCGTACCCATGCGGAACAGACTGGCGCGCAGCGAATTGCTAAAAGGGCGACGCAGCTGGTTTAACATTTTGCGCCAGCCAGTGGGGACGGCACGACCTTCATGCAGGCGCACGCCTTTGGCGCGGCCTTCATTAATGGTGCCGTACAGGTGCTCCGCCTCGTCAATCTGTTCCTGGGTCGGTTTGACGCGTACCGAGGCATACCCTGCCACCGTGCCATTTTCGTAAATAGGCACCGCCATGGCGTAAACCCAGTAAAAACCGCCGTCTTTGCGCCGGTTCTTCACCACTCCCATCCAGGGACGCTTGCTTTGCATCGTGTCCCAAAGATCCTGAAAAGCCTCGGGCGGCATGTCGGGGTGACGCACGATGTTGTGTGCTTTGCCAATCAGTTCTTCACGGGTAAAACCGCTGATTGCGATAAAGGCTGCGTTCGCGTAGGTGATCCGGCCCTTCAGGTCGGTTTTTGAAATAAGGTACTGATCGGCCCGGACACGAACCTCGTCCTGGGTAATGGGGAAATTCTTACGCATTCATCATCCTGGAGGAGAACAACAAAGGGGATGCGGTGAGCGGTCAAGCCCGCAGGGGCCATGCAAAAAAAAGGGGCATTGGCTTCTGTCTGTCCGTGATCGACCTGAATTGTCAGAAACCTTCTATTTTTGCGAATGGCGGAGCAGAGCAAAGCGTGAAACTGTTGACTGATCCGGCCTCTGACTGAACGCTTGCTTGTCATTTATGGCAAACACATACAGTTCAAACGCTTAACGTCCATTGGACGAATTTCTTTAGGCTTAGATGTTCATGGGTCATAATTTGATCATCTGAAAATAATGTACTGACTGTATTTCGTGTTCGGGTCGTCGCAGCAAGCCGGAGCGGGCAGGGCCTCGCTTATAATCCGCCAGACGCGCGTTGGCGCAATTTAGAAGGAGAATATGTGATCGATACGCAGGAACCTGTAGTCAGTGCTGAACTGGTGGCTGTTTTAGTGGCAGTCAGCGACGGCGAGCCCCGTGTGTTAACCACGGATGCCGGCCAAGCCTTGCCCGCCGGACCGTTCCAGCGCACACACCGTTCTTTGCAAACGGGGCTGCGCGATTGGGTGGAAACTCAAACGCATCATCCTGTGGGCTATGTGGAGCAGCTCTATACCTTTGCGGATCGGGATCGTTTTGACGCGCAGGGAATGCGTATTGTGTCGGTCAGCTATGTGGGGCTGACGCGGGAAGTGGGCCAGCCGGATGTCGCCCAAGTGATCTGGCAGGATTGTTACCGCTACTTCCCGTGGGAAGACCGACGAGATGGCGCGCCCAATATTATTCAGGAAACCATCGTGCCGGCACTACTGAACTGGTGCGAGCAGGGCGAGTCCTTGCGGGCCTTGCGCCGTCAGCGCGTCAATTACAGCTTTGGGCTGGAAGGCGCAATCTGGAACGAAGATTTTGTATTGCAGCGCTATGAGCTGCTCTATGAGGCAGAGCTGTTGCCCGAGTCCTGTCGCCGTCGTCAGCAAGAGCAGCAGGAGCAGGGCAAGCATTACGAGCTGGGTTTGGCCATGCGCCACGACCACCGCCGTATCCTGGCTACCGGCTTGGCGCGTCTGCGTGCCAAAATCAAATACCGCCCTGTGGTGTTCGAGCTGATGCCGCCAGAATTTACCTTGCTGCAATTACAGCAGGCCGTCGAGGCCCTGGCGGGGCGTGGACTGCATAAACAGAATTTCCGACGCTTGATTGAACAGCAAGCTCTAGTCGAAGAAACCGGCGCTATGAGTGTGGGCGGTTCGGGTCGACCTGCCAAGCTGTTCCGCTTTCGTGGGGATGTGTTATTTGAGCGGGCTATTTCAGGCAGTAAATTACCGCTGGCTAAACAGGCGCGCTAAAAACAGGGCCTATGGCTTGACAGTGCTTATGCTCAGGAATAGCATAAATACACCGTGCCAGTAGGCCTTATTTTTAACGATTTAAATACTCATAATGAGCATAATTAATGCCCCTCAGCCGGCAGTGCAAGCTGCACAGACAACGGCTCACCGTGTTCCTTCCTTGCCTGATGTCATTCTTGAACCCTTGGTGCGCGCCACCTTGCAAGAAGACTTGGGCCGTGCCGGTGATTTAACGACAGACTCCATTGTTCCTGCGGCAACACGCACACAAATGCGTCTGGTCGCCCGCGAAGCAGGGGTGTTGGCCGGTCTGGATCTGGCTCGATTGGCTTTTACCTTGCTGGACCCTACGCTACGATTTGAAGCCCAGCTGCAAGATGGGGATGTGCTGACGCCCGGTGCGCAGATTGCAGTCATCAGCGGTTCGGCCCGTTCCATATTGACGGCAGAGCGTAGTGCCTTGAATTTTCTGGGACATTTGAGTGGCGTGGCATCGGCAACCGCTTCTATTGCCCGCGCTATTGCACCGTACGGCACCAAAGTCACTTGCACCCGTAAAACCATGCCCGGCTTGCGTGCCGTGCAGAAGTACGCGGTTCGAGTCGGGGGCGGCAGCAACCATCGCTTTGGGCTGGACGATGCGGTGCTGATCAAAGACAACCATATTGCGGTAGCTGGGGGCGTCAAAGCCGCCGTGGAGGCAGCTCGTGCCTATATCGGCCATTTGGTTTGCATCGAAGTAGAAGTCGATACGCTGGAGCAGCTCGATCAGGTGCTGGAACTGGGTGTGGACAGTATCCTTTTAGACAATATGGATACCGTCACCTTGACCGAGGCCGTAGCTCGCGTTGCAGGCCGTGCCAAAACTGAAGCCTCTGGCCGTATCACCCCTGAAACCGCGGTGAACATTGCCCGTTGCGGCGTAGACCGAATCGCTGTGGGCTGGATCACCCACAGTGCCCGTGTGCTGGATATTGGCTTGGATGCTTGAGTAGATAAACGTGTTGGGTGTGATGGCGGTTTTTCAGGTGGGGAAGCGGGCGACAGCAGTCGCCTTGCTGGGCATGGTAGCGCTGGGCCTGGGCAGTCAGGCAGCGCAGGCAAGGGACGAGGTGGCCGAGCAGGCCGTCAAATACCCGGTCAAGCCAATTACCGTGATCGTTACCTTTCCGCCAGGCGGCGGGACAGACTTGCTGGCTCGCAAACTGGGCCCAAGATTGGAAAAAGCGTTAGGCCAGCCCGTCATCATCGACAACCGTCCAGGCGCTAGCGGCAACATCGGTGCGCGAGCAGTGGCCTATGCCCGTGCCGATGGCTATACCTTGTTGATGGCCAACAGCTCCTTTGCGATCAACCCCGGCGTGTTTCGTAACCTGGGATTCAACCCCAAAGAAGACTTTGCGCCTATCGCCAATATCGGGTTCGTGCCTTCAGTCATCGTGACGGGGCAGGGCTCGGACATCCAGAGTCTGGAACAAGTGCTGGAGCAGCAATCAGAACCGTCATTGGCGTATGCGTCCTGTGGAAACGGCACGCCCCAGCATCTGGCTGGCGAAATGTTGTACGACTTGCGGGGTACGGCTTTGTTGCACATCCCGTACCGTGGCTGCGGCCCAGCTTTAAATGATGTGGTGGCCGGGCAGGTACCTATTGGCATCGTCACCTTATCCAGCGCGGCAACCCTGATTGAGTCCGGGCACTTGCGTGCCTTGGCCGTCACTTCAGCTCAGCGCAGCCCCGTTCTGCCCCATGTGCCCACCGTGGCCGAAGTCAGTGACACCAGTTTCGAGCTGGATCAATGGCATGGGCTGCTGGCACCGTCTCATACCCCCGAACACATCATTAATACCTTGAATCGCGTGGTGCAAAAAGCGCTGACCGATACAGCCATGCAATCGCAATTGCTGGCTTTGGGCTATACGCCGCAAGAAGGAAATGAGTCCGCCCAGGCCAGTGGCTTCAAGGCCATGATCTGGAATGATATCGACCGTTTTGGAGCCTTGGCTTACAAGATTGGCTTGCAGGTGGATTAAGACGGGGGATCTTGCTTTGAGGCCAAGCCACGGCAGCCGTTGTCGGCTGCCTGAGTCACTGGCTATATAGAGGGCTAGCTGGGGGCGGGATTGTCTGTTTTAAGATTAGGAACCCACAGACAAACCCTGCTCCTGGTTAGAAGAAGCTGTCGTCAGCAGGGGCTTCAGGTACAGGCTGAGTGGTAAACCAATGCTTTTCCAGCAGCAGGGTATGCGTCAAACCGTCCTTGCTGCAATGGGTGTCGATCTCGATTTGGCCGCGCTGGCTCTCACCCGTATTGAAATTATCAGCCTCGACTTCAGCAGCCGCAATGTACGCCTGCAGGTTCAGATCAGGCTGACCACGGTCCAGAACAAACTGACGAATGGCCTCAGTGCCTAACTCATTAAGGGTGTAGGTATAGCTCATGGTGTGCTCCTGATTATTGATCGTGACCATACGGGACCAGATGGCTAAATCCTAGCACGCTGGGAAGGTATGGCGGATGCCAAAGCGTTACGGGTTTTCGCAGTAGAATTCGCGTTCGATCATAAGCGACTGAAGTCTTAGCCATGGCAAAAACCTGGAGAGAAGAGCAGGCAGGAGTGCATGGCTCATAAAAAATAGCTGCGGGCGAGAACTCGCACACAGCTATTTATCTACAGCGGACTTCCAGAGCTTACTTAAAAGCTTCCAAAAATCGTACCCAGCGTAATCACCGTGATCAGTGCAACGATAGGAGTGGCCATCGTCACCATGGCGATATTGCCGTAAGACTGACGGTGGTTCAGCTTGCAGATGGACAACAAAGTAATGATTGCACCGCAATGGGGCAGGGTATCGAGCCCACCTGCAGCCATCACGGCCACACGGTGCAGCAGCTCGGGGCTGATGCCTGCCTGCTGAGCCATCGCCAAATAGTCAGCCCCCAGAGTCTGCAAAGCAATACTCAACCCACCCGAGGACGAACCGGTAATCCCGGCCAGCGTCGTCATGGCTACCGCTTCCGAAATCAAAGGATTACCCGGGGCCACGTTCAGCACGAAGTCCCGAATAATCGCAAAGCCTGCCAAGCTGGCAATGACCGCACCGTAACCTACTTCCGAGGCGGTATTGAACAAAGGCAACATAAAACCAAACACGCCTTTGTTAATGCTCTCGCGCAGGCTCTTCCAGTGACCCAGGCGGCTGATAATCAACACCAAGTTAGCGCTAATCAAGGCAATAATCAGTGCCCACAAACCGGTAATTTTGGCAGGATCAACCTGAGGGAAGCGCTCAGCCATGAAGCTGAAATTCGTGCCGGGGAAAATGCCGTAGGTGAACAAGGCATTGACACCAATCACTAAAATCAGCGGCAAGATGGCCAAGGAGATAGGCATGGGCTTTTGCTCATGCGTGCTGACATCGGCGCTGGCATCCAAAATATCCTGGCCGTGATCGCCATAGGTCTCACCCTTGGCTGCGGCCTTGCGAGCACGCGACTGCAACCACCACAGACCACCAAAAGCCATGATCAAGCCACCAATAATCCCCAATCCAGGTGCAGCAAACACGTTAGTGCCGTAGTAAGGGATAGGGATCGCGTTCTGAATGGCAGGCGTGCCGGGCAGCGCCGTCATGGTGAAGGTAAACGAACCCAGTGCAATCGAGGCAGGAATCAGACGCTTAGGGATACCCGCTGCGCGGAACAGATCCTTGGCAATCGGGTAGATGGCAAAGGCCACCACAAACAAAGACACACCACCATAAGTCAGTACGCCACACACCATCACAATAGTGGCAATAGCATGACGATGCCCCAGCTTGTGCGTAATCCACTGTGCAATCGCCTGAGCCGCTCCCGAGTCCGCCATCAACTGACCAAATAAGGCACCTAATAAGAAGATGGGCAAGAATTGAAGCACATAGCTGCTAAGCGCGCTCATGAAGGTGGAGGTGTAGATGGGCAATAAAAACCCGGCGTCCCCCGAGAGCAGCACAGCCAGGGCGGCCATTAATGGGGCCAGCAACAGAACCGTTACCCCCCGATAGGCAAAAAACATCAGCAATAAAAGCGAGACAACGATAGCAAGCGTACTGGCCATAAACGAAGTTCCTGTGGAAAGTCCGGATCACGGATATCAATAAACAAAGGCGGATCTAGCGCCAAGCAGGCAGTGTAGCAACAGGGGATGACAACGAGACTTGATGGGGCGCAAGGGGGAGTCTGCTGAGCGTGGAGGCATGAATCCCTATTTTGCTTACGTTTCGTATCAAGTGTTGAGGAAGGGGCGAACTTGGGGGAAGTGGAAAACCTAATGAATACGGGGGTTTAGCGGTTTCATAGGGGAAGATCGTTAAAAACAGGATAAAAGATCACAGCAAACGCTTGCCAAAAGACGAAACCTTGCTATAATTTCTTCTTCGGCCTTGCTATAATTTCTTCTTCGGCGCATTAGCTCAGCAGGTTAGAGCGACGGAATCATAATCCGCAGGTCCCCTGTTCGAATCAGGGATGCGCCACCAGAATACCCCTGTTAAATCAGGACATTGAAGCCACCCAGCCGGGTGGCTTTTTTGTTTTCTGCGGCTGGGGTGTCAACCAAGTGTCAACGCAGGATCAAGACGACAACGGGTTGGGAGTTCTGACCATCTCTATCTTGGTGACACATCACTGATTACACGCGCTATTGGTTGGGTTCCATGGGTGCTATTTACCCAGCAACCCTGCCAAGCGATGAGCGTGGGGTTTGGAGCAACACCTCATTTGCGGCATAAGTAGCATGGCGTTGAAAATCGTTCTTACAATGGCAGCTACCGGCCAATTGAAGACATTCGGGTATAAGATCGTGCGGTAGGGGGTACCTGTTTTCTGACAAAACCTGAGTACCAAGGGACGAGCTACAGGCTAAATGGAACCATATGGACGCTACGACGATTGTATTTATTCACGCATATTTGACTGAGTTTTTTGCCGATAAGGAAGATCCGATTAGTCCACCAGGCGTAAAGAGTATAGATACAGTTAAATCAGCCGCAGCTCGGCCAGATTCGACTGCGGGCGGTCAAGATGCTTATCCCACAGTGTTTCTTAAGGCCGCTGCGCTTTTTCACAGTATCGCTGGCAATCATTCGTTCCATAACGGAAACAAACGAACCGCCTTACTGTCTACGCTGTACTACCTGAGCGAGTACGGATACTGGGTAGACCGCTGTGATGACGAGGAGATGTTTGAGTTCACCCGACGCGTCGCAGCACACGAGATTACCGATGACAGGAATGACGAAGTCCCCGCGATCGCCAATTGGCTGGAACATAATTCTCGAAAACAGCAAAAGGGTGAAAAGCGACTCAAACTTCAAGACCTTCGCGAGGCTCTTGGGCGATTCGGCTACGAACTCCGCGACCGCGGCTACACTTTAGAAGTATTGGACGGCGCTGAATGCATAGTCGCAACAGTGCTGAAAAAAGGTGCACGCGGATTTGAGGATTACGATCAGCCGTATGTGGCGGAGCTACGGAAGCGCCTCGGTCTCACTGCTGACGAAGGTGTCGATAGCGCTCGGTTCTATGGTCAGAAGGGAATCGCTGATGACCTGAATCAGTTCATGCAACTTCGCTTTGAGGTAATGAAGCGCTTGGCCCAAATATGAGTGCCACCATCGCTGCGCCCCTTTCGTGACTGCTGAGCTGGGGCGATTCACCCAGCTCACACCAACGTCTGTTTTGGGTCGAGTACGGACAGTCAGTCGTCAATGCAGAGTCAAAATACCAGCGGGTTGAGCTGTCGAGCAGAGTCCAAATGATCAGGAGCAAGATGAGCATACCGCATGGTTGTCTTTAAATCCTGATGTCCCAGAATACGTTGCAATGCCAAAATATTGCCACCATTGATCATGAAGTGGCTTGCGAAGGTGTGCCGCAGCACATGGGTCATTTGGCCCAGCGGCAACTGAATATTCGCCCGGTCTATGGCTTCTTTGAAAGCTCCTGTGCAGCCTGTGAAAATTGCGCCCATGTTCCGGTGCTCTGCGTGATGGGCAAAAATCTCGTCCTGCATTTCTTGGCTGATCGGCACTGCCCTGGCCTTGCCTGTCTTGGTGCGGGCGAACTGGATCAGCCGCTGTCGAACCTGCTGCAGTTGCAGTTGCTCTGATTCGCTCCATCTAGCGCCTGTCGCAAGGCAAATGCGCGATACCAGATCAACATGCGGATTGGTCGATTTTTTCAGTTCAGGCAGTAGTGCGTCGATCTGCTCCTTGGTCAAGAACGACAGCTCGTTTTCCTGCACTTTGAACTGCCGCAGGTCTTTCAGCGGATTATCACGTTTCCATACGCCGAGTCGGATCAACTCATTGAACATGGCCCGCATGTATGCGTGCTCACGGTTTACGGTGTTCAAGGAAATTCCTGCGTCCAGGCGCTGAGTACGATACCCCGCAAAAATCTGTGCATTGAACTCGCTGGCGATGGGATTTTTCAGTGCAGCGATGGCCGCCTTGATTCGCTTGTATGTGTCCTCTGCTGCCCGCAGCTCTTTGCCATGATGGTCAAACCAGATGACGGCCAGTTCATCTAAGCGCCGCAGGTCTTTCTTCTCGGGCATCCAGTCGGCCTGATTGTTGGCATTCGACTTAACCCACACTTCCCAATTCTTGGCTTCCGCCTGGGTGCGAAACGTCTTGCGTAGGCGTTTCGCACCTCTTCCTCCTGGCTGAATATCAACCAGCCATCCTGCATCAGTCCTTCGTATCGTCATGCCTTGGTTCGTAAAACATAAAAAATGGATGTTGATGGGCTGTGCGTGGATCAGGCACAGGCACTTCAAACCCTCGGGCATCGTCTTTGTTCTGCTGCGAGAGGCGGGCAACATGCTTGCCTCGCTCTGATTCTCGTTTTTGCCATGTGCGGCGTACACGTTGGTATAGCTCTGACGTGCATTCATCGTAGATCGTGTCCACCAGAATGCTGTCCCACCACTGAGAGAAAACGCTAGTTCGTTCAAGCGCCTTGATACTGCTTTCCAACGTATCTGTTTGACCACGCAGAACTTGCTCTTTGAACTCAATAGATGACTCAAAGTACTGCTCTGCGAAGGCATCACCAACGTGCGCTCGCTCAGGGAAGGTCGTTGCTGTTGCTGGCGCGATATGACCGTTGGCAGCATCAGTCACGCCTGTTATCAGCCAGAAAGCGTACTGAGGACGAAGCTTGCCCAACGCGGCAATGATTTCGTTCGTCGCGCGTTGTCTCTGCTCGTACAAGTTTCGCCATGTTCTGGCCTTGATGCCGGAAGCTTCCTCCAGCTTGTTCCAGAAACCACGGCCTAGCAGGTTTTTGTGATCTTCGACCAGCTCTTTCACGAGCAGCGCAACTCGGGCATCGAACTCTGTTGACATAGCAATAACGCACCTATAAGATTCCACCCGAATGGAGTGTGACATGATTTTAGCCATTTCAATCGGGAATGCAAAATGAACGGTGTAATGAATGATAGTGTAGCTGTGCATGAAAGCGTTGGTATAGCGGTCTTAATGCCGCTAATGACTCCTGAGTCCTTCGCTCGGGCAATGGGCATCCAGCTTTCAGTGTTCCAGGCGCAGTGCAACCGCGGCTACTGGCCCACGATCAAGGTAGGCAAGCGTGTCTTCATCAACGTGGAAGCCATCCGCATCAAGGCCGCAGAACGGGCAGCGGAGTTCGCGCTATGAGCCGTCAGACGTGTTCCCGTAGCTCCCTTATGCAACTCGACTTCTGGCCCGAGTTGCTCAACAAAGGCATGATGCAGTACGCCCGACTGGCTGGCAGTGGCTCCACATTGCACACGGCGGCTGCACGCACCGAACCGCTGTCGGCCCGCGCCTGCCCGCAGCTCCGCGAGGACAGCCGCGGGGCGACAGCAGGCAGCGGCACCCCCCCGAGTAAAACGGGGAGAAACGGCAAAGCCGCAGGTACGGGGGTGAAGCAATGACGCACCGCCTGACCAAAGACGAAAAGCTGGTGCTCGAAGGCCGCCGCGTCAAGATGACCTTGGCCCAGGCACAAGCCACCAGCAAAGACCGCTGCTCGGTGGATTGGCTCTCGACCACGATCAAGGGAACCGATCTGTTTAATTCCCTGTTCTGGACGCTGAGCAACGAACATTATGAAGGCGAGTTTGTTACCGAAGTCCAAGTCATGGTGATCCTGGCTAAGAAAGTTGCTGCGATAACTGGCTTTCAGGTGGGCGACCTGCGCCCAGGCCGCAATTACTACGACAGCACCCTGCGCATCCTGAACGACGAGGGTGAGGAAGTCGGCAGCGTGTCTGGTGGCGGCGTGTACCAGCGCGATACCTATCTGATCATGCTTAATGGTAGCGGCTGCACGTTCGCCAAGGCTGGCTGGCGTCAGGCCATGTACGACTTTCTGGTGCCGCTCAATGCCCGGTTATCCCGCATCGACATTGCCCTGGACTTCTTCGAAGGAGGATGTGGCGGTGTCGAAGGTGTCCGCGAAGCCTGCATGAACGGCGGTTTCGATTACCACGGCAGACGGCCCCAGGGGCGCACTGATGGCTATTGGGATGCTGGACACTCGCGCAGCTACTACGTGGGCCGACGCGGTGCAAAGCTGGTCAATGCCTACGACAAAGGCCATGCCTACAAGGACATGGAATCGTCCTGGTGGCGCATTGAGCTGCGCTACTGGTCACAGGATCGCATCCTGCCGCTGGAATGCCTGATCGAACCGGACACCTACTTTGCAGGCGCGCATCCCTACATGCAGGAACTGCTGGACGTGTCCGAGGCCATCCCTATTAAGACCAAACCCAAGCTGGAAGACGTGACCACCGATGCTGTGGTCAAGCGCAAATTGCGCTGGCTTGAAACCACCGTCGCCCCATCCCTGGTGCATCTGACCCGCGCATTTGATGCGGGCCTGGAGGGCATGGCCTGGATTGGCGACCTGATCGAAAAGCATGCAACTCGCGAGCTGCCGCGCAGCCTGCGCACCGTTCCCAACGCCCTGTTGAAACAGGGCATCCAACGCATATTGAAGCCCGCTGAACCGGCCAGCGTGGCGGCTTAACCGACGCCGGATAAGGAATCGACATCATGAAATTCAATACCCGTATCACCATCGCTGGCGTCAAAGGCTCCAAGGGCAAGCTGGAAAGCGGCCAGGAATACGACAGCACCAAGATTTACGTCCAGACCGACCTGGACGACAGCAAAGGCATGGGCAAGGGCTTTGCCACCGTGGAATACAACTACGGCACCTCCGAGGAGTTCCACAAGCTCAAGCATCTGTCATTTCCACTGGTGGCCGAAGCAGAACTGGAAATCGTCACCAACGGCAAGACGCAAAAGACCGTCATCACCAGCTTGCAGCCTGTCGAGCTGGCGAAGCCCACAAAAGCGGCCTGACCATGTGGTGCGTTCCTCGCTATCTGGTGCAGAGCACCGAAGACGGCTCATTTCTGGCCGCTGATGGCGAAGGTGGCGTCATCAACGTGATGGCCCTGACAGCAGCAGACCCGTTCCCGGAACCGGAAAGCGCCGTCGAGGCTGTGCAGGATCACTTGGATGGCCGGGGCGTAGTCATCCTGATCTATGTGCCGTGCATCCAGGCTTGAACCATGACGCGCATCTATCTCCAGTACTGCGACATCAGCACCGAAGCCGGGACGGATTGCCCTGTACAGCATCGCCAGCAGATCGCCATCGAGCGCGAAACGCTGGAAGCCGCAGGCAACCCGATCCCAACGCTGAATGCCGCTGATGTAGCCCAGGTATTCAGCCTGGGGCTGTCAGTGGTAGTGCTGTTCTTCCTACTGGGGCGTGGTGTTGGAACCGTATTGAACCTGATCCGTAGGGGTTAGGTAAATCCGATAGGCAGGCGGTTTCCTGCCCAACTCTCAAGAAAAGGAACTTCACATGAAGAAGCTGAAACTCAACCTCAAGCCGGTGGCCGCTGCTGTGGGCGCTATCGCACTGACGCTGACATCGGGTTCGGTCATGGCCCAAGAGGCAATCGACCTCACGGCGATTACGGGGGCCTTCAGTGCATCGGATGTCGTCACGGCTGTACTCGCTGTTGCGGGTGTGCTGGCAACGATTTACGCCACCATGATCGCTGCCAAGATGGCGCTGCGTTGGATTCGCGGTGGTTGATCTGACGGCGTGACCGACTTTGGCAGGACTGGCCATCCTGCCTTTTTTTAAGGGAAAAATCATGTCTATTGGAAATCTTACCCTCTTAATTTATTGCGGATTGCTCGGTATGTTCGGACTGCGTGAGTTCATGCATTACTGCCGCCTTCCAGTCGTATTGTTTTATAAAAAAAATCAGAAATCACCGACTTGGAAAGTAGCCGAGTGCATTTTTTTTTGCACAGGAATAATCACCATGTTTTTTGTCTCTGTGTGCTTCATGTGCCTTCTCTTGTATTTGTCATCGCATTTTGGCGGCGATTTCCACACACCAGAGTTGGTAGAGTTTTTTGGCAGTGCGCTTCCTCTAAGCATGGGTCTTTTTGTTGTCGCCATTAGTTCTGAGTTCACGTTTATCTTTGTATTGCGGATGATTTGGATCAGGCAGCAGGGCCAGGAGCCGTTGCAATGATCAGCCTCTGGTATTTGGTCATATTTTTTTGGGGCATCACCTGCGCTTGGGCGTTGATCAAAGGATTAGAGTAATGAGCCTCTACCGTTTCATGATCGTGTTTTTTGTATGGCTGCTGATTTCCTTTCAACCGGTCTTTTCCCAAGCACTCCCGAAACCCACGCCAGAGCCTGAACGCGTCACACGTGCCATATCAGGAACATTGCAACAAGGCATGCAGCGGCGTGGCTTTGCTGCAAACGATCATCGTTTCATGAACACGGTAGCGAGGGCCTCCCCAGGACTATCTACGGTAGCAGGCAGTACCGCAGCAGTGGTAACTGTGGGTACTGTCACTGCTCCTGCATGGGCAACAGTAGCTATTGCAGCAGGCATTGGGGCCGTTGTCACTTATGCAGTTAGTTTGGGCCTTGATGCATTGGTGAACTGGTTCTTCCGTGATGATGGTCTGATCGACCAGTCTAGCGATATGGCTGGTGAACGTGACCCTTCATCGGGCATTACTCCTGGTGTTCCTGCATGGCGAGCAACCGTTTGGACTGATCGCTACACATCGCATCAGGCATGGGGAGGTGACGGCTATGCGATGGCAAAACAGGCATATTTCAGTCGTAAATCCGTTCTGGGGGAAACTCCAGACCCAAATATTCAATGTCGCGCACACTCCGCGACAAATATTTTTTGTGAATTGCAAGGCGCAGTGCTCGACATGAACGGGCCTCCAAATCAATGCGCTAAAGGTACATTCTTTGCCGCTGAGCTGGGATGTTCTGGCTACAACTTCCCCGCTGAAAATGTCGTGGATGACCGCGACGGTTTGACGCCGCAAGAGGCTATCGAAGCGTTGCCTGAAGAAGTACTTGCGCAGCCATTGAATCCTGCATTGCTGGCTGGCCTCGCCAATCGCGCATGGCAGCACGCTGCATCTGAGCCGGGTTATGACGGCTTGCCATACCCACAATCAAACCCCTTGACTGCCGAGGACGTTGCACCCTGGTTGCAAGCCAATCCAGAGCTTGCGCCTACAGTGCGCGACTTCGTTTCCCCAAACCCTGTTACGAATGGCAGACCGAATCCTTGGGCGCTGCCATCAAACCCTACGGCATCACAACCAACGCCAGCCACTCCGAATAGCAATGTAAGCAATCCTGGCGCGGAAAACCCAGTCACTAATCTTGGCCCAGACCCTGGCATCGGTGCTCCGACGCTGGAAGCCATTCCCACGGCGCAGCAAATTGCACAGCCGATTCTGGACATGATGCCCAACCTGCGGGGCTACACGCCATCGTCACATACAGGCGAATGCCCACGCCCGACCATAGAGCTGTACGGCACCCATGTGCTCGATGCCCACTGCATCCTGATCGACGACAACAAAGCCATCATCCAGGCCGCCATGCTGCTGGCTTGGGCGCTGATCGCGCTGTTCATCGTCCTGTCTGCGTGAGGTCGTCATGTTCGGAATTTTGCTCTCTGCGCTGAACAGTGTCCTGGCCTGGGTATTCCGTTCCATTCTGGTCAAGTTCGTGCTGTTCTTCGCGCTGTACTTCATTACCTCGGAGTTCGTCGGTTTCATCGTTGCACTGCTTCCTGGAACAGGGGCCGTCGATGATGCGCTGTCCGGCATCGGCGCTACCACTTGGTACTTTCTCAATGTTTTTGAGATTCAGGCGGGAGTGGCAATGGTGGTCTCTGCCTACGCCACCCGCTTCATTATTCGGCGTATGCCAATCATCGGATAAATCATGCCTATTAACGCCTATACCGGCCTGATGGGATCAGGCAAAAGCTACGAATGCGTATCCTCGGTCATCGTGCCAGCGGTCAAGGCCGGCCGTCGTGTGGTCACGAACGTGGATGGTATCGACAGTGACGCGATCCGCGCTTACTGCCAGGACAAGTACGGTATTGCATCGGAGCGCCTGGGATCGGTCGTGCATTGTAAGAACGAGGACGTAGGCAAGGCCGATTTCCTTCCCTACGGGGAGAGCGTCGATACTTTCTGCCAACCCGGTGACCTTATTTGTATTGATGAGGCATGGCGCTTCTGGGGGACAGACTGCAAGCTGCTGGCCGAACACAAGGTGTTCTTCCGTGAGCATCGTCACTTTGTTCATCCCGATACCAAGGTGTGCTGCGATCTCGTGCTGATGGTGCAAGACATTTCCGATCTACATCGCATCCTCAAGGTCGTGGTGGAAATCACTTTCAAGACGACCAAGATCAAAACGCTGGGCCTGAACAAGACCTACCGCGTCGAAATGTGGGAAGGCTACAAGCTCACGCAAAAAGGCCGTGTGGCGGTCGAGAACAAGCGATATGATCCACAAATTTTTCCACTCTACAGCAGCTACACCGGCGGCGCGGGCAAGGAACTGCAAGTCGATGACCGTCAGAACGTCCTGAAAAGCCCCAAGCTGTGGATTCTTGCTGCCTTAGTGATTGCAGTTTTCAGTGTCAGCTTATACACAGTCATTGGTTTTTTTCGAGGGCCTGGAAAAGGCGAAGACATCAGCCCTGCGTTGGTATCCCAAAGCCCTAGTCAGGCGGCAGCAGTTCCTGCAAGCACGCCTATGCGATCTCAACAAATGATGTCCACGTCTTGGCGGCTGGTCGGCACCATGCAAGCGGGAAAAGCCACCTATGCCGTCATCCAGTCCACCGATGGCCGCATGCGGCTTGAACATCCTTCCAACTTCCAGAACAGCGGTGCCGTCATGATCGGTGAGGTCGATGGCGAACGTATCACCGCCTGGAGCGGCAGCAAACCAACCTCCAAAGGCCAATAAATGAAACTGCGTATCCTGGCATCCATTCTGTCCCTGGCCTTGGCTGGCACCGTTCACTCGAAGACGGTCAATCTCGACCTCCAAGGGGCAAGCATTTCCGAAGTCGTGCAGCTCATCTACCGCGAAGCCACGACCACGCCCTATGTCCTGGCTCCGGACGTGCTAGAAGACGAACGGCTGGTGTCATTCCGCTACAAAGACAATCAGGGCAAGCTGTCGCTGTTCATGCAGTACTTCTTGGACAGCCTGGGCTACATGGTCGAGCGCAAGTCCGGCGTGGACTTTGTGCGTAAGCGTGTCGAGGGTGAACCGCCGATCCAGGCCGAACACATTTACATCTACAAGCCGCAATACCGCGAAGTGTCCTACCTGTCGCGCACCTTGGCACCGCTGTTCAAGGGATCGTTCGTCACCAACCGCAGCGTCAGGGCCACGCCGGAAGCCAGCCCCAAGGGCGACGTGCCAATCTCGTCGGCGGCATCGTTGATCGACCAGTCTGCTGATGTCCTGGTGTTTGCGGGTGCAGAAGAAGAAATCGAACGCCTGCGCGAGCTGCTGCCCCAAGTGGATAGACGCATTGGAGAGGTCGCCGTGCGTGGGTTGGTCTATGAGGTCAGTAACACCGACCGGCAAGGATCAGCCTTTGGTCTGCTGGCAAACCTGCTGGGTGGCCATGTCGGCATCGGCATTGGCTCCACAGCCACGAACCTGGGCAACTTCATCCAGATCAAGAACACGAGCCTGGATGCCGTCTATTCCATGCTGTCGAGCGATAGCCGCTTCAAGGTGGTGTCGTCGCCTGCGCTGCGCATCCAGTCAGGATCACAAGGTATCTTCTCGGTCGGCCAGGATGTGCCTGTGCTGGGCGCTTTGTCCTATCCGCAAGGTGCAGGTCAAGCCGTGCAGTCGGTTGAGTATCGCAGCTCCGGCGTCATCTTCGACATCCGGCCAGTGGTGAAGGAAGGCATCATCGACCTAGATATCACGCAACAGCTCTCCAACTTCGTGAAGACGACAACTGGCGTCAACAATTCGCCCACGCTGACCAAGCGGGAACTGAAAACGAAGGTCGGTATGCAAGATGGCGATGTGATCGTGCTGGGTGGTCTGACCGAGAGTAAAGACACCAACACGCGGGACGGCTTGAGCTTCTTGCCGCGCTTCCTGCATACTACTGGCTATGAACAGTCCAGCAGTGAAATCCTGTTGGTGCTTCAAGTGCAACGCGTACCGGGAGAGCCGTTGTAATCAGTTAAGGAAGGGATCATGAGCCGTAGTCGCCGCAAGACGCCAATCGTAGGACATGCCAACAGTCCCAGCGAGCGTGAAGACAAGAAGATTTGGCATCAACGCTGGCGCTCACGGGAGAAGGCGGTGCTTGGTAGCGCATCGGCAGAAGCCCTTGATACGCATATGACCCTGAAAGAATGCGAAGTCAGCAAGGTGTGGGCGATGAGCAAAGATGGTCGGTCGTACTGGCCTATTTCCCGGCAAGCTGAGATGGCGGCTGACTTCGCTGGTCGCAAAGGCGGCACCCAGCAAGAACGCGAAGCCTTGAAGAAACGCTTGCTGCACAAGTGGATGGCGAAGTGACGAAGCGAGACCAGTTTAAGAAGCGACTCCCAAGGCCGTGTCACAGGGGGGCTGGTGTACGTGAAATCGCTAATATCTCGGCTATGTGGTGCTATATCGCACTATATGCAACATACAACGCTACAAACTACAGTAATTCATGAGTTGCACGATGCTGGCGACCGGGCTATGGTTTTCCTGTTTTTGATTGGAGGAACCATGAAGTTCAAACTGTTCGTTGGCATTGCTGCCGTCACTGTCCTGTCAGCATGCAGCTCAGAAAAAGAGCATGATGTGCAGTACTACATCGACAACCCGACTGAACGGGCAGCGAAAATCGAAGAATGCGTGAACAATCCAGGCAAACTGGACAGCACAGTAAATTGCGTGAATGCCAAAGAAGCTCAGGTGCGGCAGGACTTCAGCTCGGAAAACAAAGGGATGCCCAGCATCCGATCCAATTAAACGGCCTTTAAGGTCTGCAAGTTCAATAGCGTGAACTTGCCACCATCGCGCCATCCACCGGTGTCGATGAAAAACACGTTACCCAATTGCGCCATCTTGCTCACAGTCATGTGACCATGCACGATGGCGCGAACACTGCGGACTGGCTGCTCGTACCCCGTTCGGTAGCGGGCGATAGACCACAGGCAGGTATCTTCATCGTCGGCGCTGAATTGGCGTTCGTATACGGCTTGCCAGTCGTCATATGGGAAGTCGGCATGGATGATGCCTACTGGCCCACTTTCTGTGTCGACTTCAATTGCCAAAGGCAGTTCACGCAGACTTTGTGCAATATGTTGGCGCGTCAGCTCGTCTAAGCTGTCGAGCCATTGCCCGCCATGTGCGGCATGGTCAATATCTGGCAGTGGATCACCCAATGCCCGGCGCCAAGTCATCAGATCGTGATTGCCACAGACTGAATGAAACCAAGGTTGCGCAAGCCATTCTAGTACCTGGGCTGACTCTGGCCCTCGGTCTACCAGATCGCCAACAGCGAACAGCCGATCATGTGCCGGTGAAAAGTGCACCTTGCGCAGTCCTACATCAAGCTTGCTGAAACACCCATGAATGTCGCCAACTGCGAAGTCTCGCCCCTGAGTGTTCAAGCCGAAGCGGCGCAGGTGTATCGTGTCATGCATTGTCTATCATTGAGGTGCACATAACAGAGCAACTTACCTAGACTGCGTGTGCTATGTCAAGGACGGGCACGGAAGCCGCAGCCCGGCTTGCCGGGACCGGGTGAGTACCCGGCGCAGCGAATCCTTGACACACCATGGATAGCACACGCTGTTGGTAGGGTTGCAGGGGTTTTTGACCCTGAAACCCTGCCTAGCGGCGAGCGTAGGTTTTGGGAAGAGTTTCAACAACTTCATGACAGTGTCTTACGAAATACGTACAATCGTTGACGCATGGATGTAAGGGGATTTCTCACTATCTTGTTTTTATTCACAAGGCCGGTTTTATGCAAGCGAATCTAGAAAAATTTAAGAAAGATTTGAAAAAGCTATCTAAAAACGGGGATCTTTTATTGCTGTCTATGCAATATTCATGTCATCCAGAGCAAGTGGAAGAGGCTTATGGAGAGGATTTTGATAAGCTCAAAGAATTAATACCTAACTTCGGTCAGGACTATCAAGCATGGTACTCGGAGTCAAAGGCATTAATTAAACAGCTTCTCCCTGATAGACAGGCAGATTTCGTTAGGCATTATGAGAAGCCAAAGCCTAGAAAAGACATAACCTATGAAAATTATAGAATTGAAGATTATCTTCAGGGGCTCCATATAACAAGAGGGTGGGAGAAAGAACTGGTGGTCGGCCCATCCGCAGCAATTCCTCATCTAAAACAACAGCTGGCTATTGTTAAGGCAGTTTCAGCTAGGTTTGAAAGCTCGCTTTTTGATATTCGGCAGCTAGTTCAAGCAGACCTGTTTGATTCGGAAATATCTGCCGCGCAAGAGTTACTTAAAAATGGATTTATTCGGGCCGCGGGAGCAGTAGCTGGAGTGGTATTGGAAAAGCATTTGGGACAGGTCGCTCAAAATCATAACATCACGATTAGGAAGAAAAATCCTAGCATAAGTGATTTTAATGATCTCTTGAAAAATGACGATGTTCTAGACACTCCTGCTTGGCGACAAATTCAACGATTGGGAGATATCAGGAATCTCTGCGATCACAGTAAGGATCGGGAGCCGACAAAAGATGAAGTGCAAGAGCTTATAAGTGGTGTTGAGAAGTTCACTAAAACGCTTTTCTAACAATTAGTTATTAGGTATTTTTTCGTATTTGAGATTTTTTAGTGTCAACAAAGCGTCAACCGCATAGCAAGACATAGCATATGTATAGCGGCTGATAACTGACCTAACCAGTTGATTGCAAAGAAAAAGCAGCATTAATGCCTTGCCATCAAACTGAATCATAATCCGCAGGTCCCCTGTTCGAATCAGGGATGCGCCACCAGAATACCCCTGTTAAATCAGGACCAAAAAGCCACCCAATCGGGTGGCTTTTTTGTTTTCTGCGGGTGGGGGTAACTCAGGGTTGAATGTTGCTGGTGCGGCCCTGCATATTTTGTATCGAGAACCAGTACCTAACCTGATTTTGGCCTCCGACGGGCTGCTCACCTTGTCTGTTGGAATCCCTGCTCTTGTTGTCGCCACTATTTTTTGCTGTCCTGCTGCCGATACAGACCCGAAAATTTATCCAGAGTCTGGCGGCGTTCCTTTTTGTTCCAACCCTGGCATTCAGTGTGAGCACGGCAACCTGATCCGTTTTTGATCGTTATACCGCCCGAGTCAGCCCGCCATCCACTTTGATATTCTGGCCCGTAATGTACCCAGCCCCATCCGATAGCAGAAAAGCAATCGTGGCTGCGACTTCCTCTGCCTTTCCGTAACGCCCCATCGGCACGCTTTCGCGTCGTTCTTCCGTTGCGGGCAAGCTGTTAATCCAGCCGGGCAGGACGTTGTTCATGCGGACATTCTTTGCGGCATAGGTATTGGCAAAGATCTTGGTGAAACTAGCCAGCCCGGCGCGGAATACGGCGGAAGTGGGGAATATTTCGGCTGGCTCAAACGCCCAGGCAGTAGAAATGTTGACGATGGCTCCGCCACCTTGCTCTGCCATGATGGGCGCAACCAAGCGCGCTGGACGCACAGCATTCAGAAAATAGACCTCCATGCCTTCGTGCCAACCCGCATCGTTGATTTCTAAAATGGGGCCTCGTGGGCCATGGCCGGCAGAGCTGACTAAGGCATCGATTCGTCCCCAGCGTTGCATCGCCAGATCCACCAGGCGTGTTAAGTCATCGTTGGACTGGTTTGATCCTGTCAGGCCCACACCGCCCAGTTCTTTGGCCAGTGCCTCACCTTTTCCGGAGGAGGACAGAATTGCAACGTGATAACCCTCTTGAGCCAGTTTGCGTGCCGTAGCGGCACCAATGCCGGTTCCACCTGCGCTAATTAGTGCTACTTTTTCTACCACCATAAGAACCTCCATGTGTTTGGTTTAACACTATTATTTCAGCCCTAAATTGAAAATGCATGCGTTAAATAAGCGCAGT
>SMEN01000195.1_pt1 | contig 20669 bp, 22 predicted proteins | sample 2456271 | NCBI WGS metagenome assembly SMEN01 (sample SAMN10132593, study PRJNA489261) | soil metagenome | isolation source: day1 control-loamy sand soil ammended with raw manure from dairy cow... | place: USA | collected 2015-04-01 | reverse complement strand
TGAACTGGTGGAATCCGCACCAGGGGTGCATTGGGATTTTCAGAATTTTTGTGCTTATGCCTGATTAAAGCGGCGGTTGCAGCGGTGCTGTAGATGCACGGCTCAATCCTGGTCCTTGTCTGGGTCAAGGCGTACCGAATCCCGCCTTGGGCGGATCTTAATTGTTGATGGAGTTCAAATTTCATGTCCAGGTTTGTCAATGTAGCAGCGGCTCAATTGGGTCCTATCGCCCGCAGTGAAACTAAAAAACAGGTTGTCGATCGCTTGCTGGCCCATTTGCATCAGGCCAAGAAAATGGATGTTGATGTGGTGGTGTTTCCGGAGCTGGCGCTGACCACGTTTTTCCCACGTTGGTTTAGTGAGGATATTTCGGACTTTGATTGTTTTTATGAAACCCAGATGCCGGGGCCGGACACCCAACCGTTGTTTGATGCTGCGGCGCGCCTGCAGATTGGTTTTTATTTGGGTTATGCCGAGCTTACTATTGAAAATGGTGTCAAGCGTCGCTTCAATGTATCCATCCTGGTTGATAAAACCGGAACGATTGTGGGCAAGTATCGCAAGGTGCATTTGCCGGGCCATGGACAGGATGAGCCGTGGCGCGCCTTTCAACATCTGGAGAAATACTACTTTGAACCGGGTCAGGAGTTCGGTGTGTGGTCGGCCTTTGGGGGCGTGATGGGAATGGCCCTGTGCAACGACCGTCGCTGGTCGGAAACCTATCGTGTCATGGGCTTGAAGGGCGTGGAAATGGTCATGTTGGGTTACAACACCCCCGTCCATAATCCGCCTGCGCCAGAACACGACGATTTGTCCATGTTTCACAACCATCTGGTGATGCAGGCGGGGGCCTATCAGAACGGCACCTGGGTAGTGGGGGTGGCCAAGGCGGGAAGCGAAGAGGGGATCGAAATGATTGGCGGCAGCGTGATTATTGCGCCGTCCGGCGAGATTGTGGCCTCTTGTTCGACCAAGGGGGACGAACTGGCCATAGCCCGTTGTGATCTGGATTTATGCAATTCCTATAAGAACACCACCTTCAATTTCGAGCGGCATCGTCGACCAGAAGCGTATGGTTTGATCAGCTCGCAACGTGGAGCGGTCGTGCCATGGGCGTGAACGAACATAAAGTCATGGCGTCGGCCTGGGATGCGGTGAGCTTGACGCAAGCCTTCGTACGTATCCCCAGCTTGTCCGGGCAAGAACAAGGCATGGCGGATTTCGTACGGCAAGTCATGCAGGAGCTGGGGTTTGATCAGATCACGGTGGACGAGAAAGGCTCGGTGCTGGGCTTTGTAGGCCCGACACAGGCACCGTTGGCATTGCTTTTTGATGCACATATGGATGTGGTGCCGATTGCTGGAACCTGGACGGTAGAACCGTTCGGAGCCGAGATTAAAGATGGTCGTATGTATGGGCGTGGCACCAGCGATATGAAGGCCGGCTTGGCAGCGGCTTTATGCGGGGCGGCGGCGGCGGCACGGTCGGGCACGTTAAAGCAACGTATCGCCGTGTCGGCCAGTGTGATGGAGGAAGTCATCGAAGGCTATGCCTTGTCGCACGCTTTAGAGCAATGCACGCCTGCGGCTGTGGTGATTTGCGAGCCTTCGCGCTTGCGCATCATGGTGGGGCAGAAAGGGCGGCAGGAGATTTTGCTGCGTCTGCAAGGTCGGCCCGCGCATGCTGCCTTGCCGCATCTGGGGGTGAATCCGATTCAGGCAGCGGCCAAAGCGATTTCAGCCCTGCAAACTTTGGACTTGCCGCAGGATGCGCTGGTCGGGCAAGCCCTGCTGGTGCCAACTGACATTATTTCCGATCCGCACCCCTCCATTTCACTGATACCTTCGTCGGTCACCGTGCGTTTTGATCGTCGCACCTTGGTGGGTGAAAGCAGCGAATCTGTGCTTGGTCAGATGGAGCAATGCCTGCAGGCCGCAGGGGTAGAGGGGGTTTCACTGGAAGTGGTGGGCAGTCAGGTACAAACCTATACAGGTCAGCAAGCCAGCCCGCAGCGAGACTTGCCCGCATGGCGGCTGGATGAGTCTGCGCCCTTGGCACAAGCCATGGTGCAGGCTGTCCAGCAGGCCGGGCGTCCGGTGGAAATGGATACCTGGTGGTTTTGTACCAATGGGTCCGAGTCGGCGGGACGGCGTGGCATTCCAACCATCGGTCTAGGACCGGGCGAGGAAGCGCAGGCGCACACGGCGGATGAATCGGTGGCTATCGATGATGTGCTGGGGGCCAAGGACATTTACGAGCAGCTCTGCCTTCAATTGGCGGGTCAGGTTAAATAGCAAAATCGGAGACAAGTGATGCGTATCGCAGTAGCGGGTTTTCAGCACGAGACCAATACCTTTGGTCCTGCCATGGCCACGATGGCGGATTTTGAGCATGGGGGCGGCTGGCCCGGCATGTGCCGGGCCGAGGCGATTGAACCTGCCCTGCGAGGGGCTAACATTCCGGCAGCCGGGTTTATGGCTGCTGCCGTCCAGGCCGGGGTCGAGTGCGTCCCGCTACTGTGGGCCGCCGCCAGTCCTTCCGCGCCGGTAGAAGCCCTGACCTACGAAGCGATTGTGGCGGAGATTCTGCATCGTCTGGACGAGGTCTTGCCGGTGGATGCGGTGTACCTGGATTTGCATGGGGCGATGGTGGCCGAGCATAGAGACGACGGGGAAGGGCATTTACTGGTTCTGGTGCGTGAACTGGTGGGGCCGGACGTGCCTGTGGTCGCCAGTTTGGACTTACATGCCAATGTCAGCGATACCATGCTGACGCAAGCAGACATGTTGGTGGCGTATAAAACCTACCCTCACGTGGATATGGGCCAGACCGGAGAGCGCACTTTTCACGCTTTGATGCGATGTCTGCACAGTGGGGAGATCCCTCAGTTGGCCTGGCACCGACTGCCTTTTCTTATCCCAGCGATTTGGCAAAGCACCGAGATGGAGCCAGCTGCCAGCCTGTATCGCAGCCTGTCAGCGTTGGAAGTGATAGACGGTGACGGCAGCGTGTCCTTTGCAATGGGTTTTCCCGCCGCTGATGTGCCGGAGTGCGGGGCCGTCCTATGGGCCTACGCCCAAACCCAGGAGCAGGCCGACAGTCGTCTGGCGGATTTTCTGGATGAGGTCTTGAGTAAGGCTGAAGGTTTTCAAGGCAAGCTCTATGAACCTGACGAGGCAGTGCAATGGGCCTTGAATCATCCCGGTACCGGGCCGGTGATTATTGCCGACGCCCACGATAATCCGGGTGGGGGCGCCAGCTCTGATACCTGTGGACTCTTGCGCGCTTTGCTTAAAGCCAAGGTGTCAGAGGCGGCTTTAGGTCTGATCGTAGACCCTGAAAGTGCGGCGTTGGTGCATCAAGCAGGTGTGGGTAAAACCATTGAGCTATCCCTGGGCGGTAAGTCCGGTATCCCTGGGGACATGCCTTTACATGCTCGTTTTTACATTGAGTCAGTGTCTGACGGCCAGTTTCCTGCCACAGGCCCGTATTACTCAGGTTGTGCGATGAATTTAGGCCCAAGCGCCTGCTTGCGAATTGAGGGGGTACGTATCGTGCTGGCCTCGTACAAATCGCAAATGGCAGATCAAAGCATGTTCCGTTTCGTCGGCATAGAACCGGAGCAGATGAAGATACTGGTGCTGAAAAGCGCCGTGCATTTCAGAGCAGACTTTGGGAGCATCAGTGACCGGATCATCGTAGGGGCTGCACCGGGTGGCATTTCCATGCGTACGACGGATTTGCCGTGGCAGCGTTTACCTGCTGAACGACTGCTTTATCCAGGTGGCCCTAGCTTGTCTCAATGGAGAGCCGCGCAGTCCGGAGTAGGGGGCTGAGAGCGGTCGCTTTGCATTTTTATTCCAAGTAGGTATACTTCTGCCTTCACGGTTTTGATGTGTATTAGCTTCGTCAATACGAGCTTTGAGAGTCAGACCGCCTGTTCAGGCAAGAGTGGATTTCGATCGATACTAAGATTAGCTATCAAAAATCTTACATTGAAAGAAAAAACCTAAAAAACACTTGCAGAAAAGGAAGAGCAGGGTTATAGTTTATTTCTTTCGGGGCGTAGCGCAGCCTGGTAGCGCACTTGCATGGGGTGCAAGGGGTCGAAGGTTCAAATCCTTCCGTTCCGACCAAATATATCAAGGACTTACAGCAAAATTGCTGTAAGTCCTTTTTGTATTGTGCGGGCGTTTTGTGGGGATTCATTTTTCACCGCCCACCTCTAACTCAGTGCACGTAGGGATGTCAGCAATCATGATATAGGCTGCTTGTGCTCCGCATTGCGCGTTTTTTACATACGGAGCCAATCGACACCAAGCAATCAAAAGAGGGAGTGGAGGGGGCCATAGTCGCTAAGTAAATGGAGATTAGCAAAAATGTAGGCGTGAGTGACGTGGCTAAACACGAACTCTAAATCTAGCCCGACATTCTAGCTAGCTGCGAAAGCGGCTTTTTTTACGTCTGCTGCTTTTACAGCGCTTCACGGGAAACAGCCATGCCGACCGTATCAATCAAGGTGAAGGACTTAGACCTGACAAGCACGGGGACTTCGGCTGTTGGCCTAACCGTATGGAAAGTGATGGGAGGGGTAGCTGGGGGGGGAAATGAAAAGGCTCACTCAAACATCCTGGTGATGCTATGTATTAGGGAAATCAAGCATGGAGCAAGTTGAGTGGTTATTTTAAGGTTAAAAATATACCGTAGTATATTTTTAACTATAAAGGAGATAGGTATGGGCACGCCGAGTTTACGGATACTGCTAGGTGCTCTCTTGATGTGCTCAGTCTCGCTAGGGGCCTGGGCGGGCTCCATCAATCTAGTTTTACCGTTTCCGCCAGCGGGTGCTGTAGACCAATTGGCTCGCGACCTGGAGAAACCGCTTGCCCGTTATCTGGGTGAGCCTGTTGTTGTACTGAATAAACCGGGGGCCGGTGGCATGGTCGCCATCAGAGCGACGTTGGCACAACGGGCTGGTGAGCAGAATTTTCTCATGGCGCACACCGGCCTGTTGTCTTTGAACCCCTTTTTATTTCGCAGTGCTGACCAGCGGATGGCGGCCGAACAGTTGAAACCGGTCATGTTGTTGGCGCAGGCACCCTTACTATTGCTGGTGCGTGCTGACAGCGGTCTGAGCTCCTTAGAAGACTTACGTGCTGTTGGACAGCAGCGCCGCTTGCGATATGGATCAGCAGGCATCGGCACAGTCGCTCACCTTGCGGGTGCCCAGTTCGCTCACGATCTTGGGGTGGAGGCGGATCATATTCCCTATCGTGGTGCTGCCCAGGCTTTGACTGACCTTGTTGGAGGGGAAGTGGACTTCATGTTCGAGCTGTTGGTGGGCAGCTCGTCGCTGCTGGGCGAGGGGCGGTTACGCGCCTTGGCGGTAGCCTCCGATTCACGTTTGACCCAGGCTGAGAGGGTCCCGACACTCATTGAATTAGGTCAGCACCTGGTGTTCTCCAGCTGGTTTGGTGTAGTCGCGCCTCGGAGTATGTCAGATCAGGAAATGACGGCTATGCGAGCTGCACTTGCTCAGGCGATGGGGGTAGATGGCATGAGTGAACAATTAAGGAAAAAAGGCATGGTGGTGGATTTAAGGGCGGGAGTAGATTTCGAAAATTTTATCGAAGCACAGTCACAATTTTACGGCCCCATGATACAGCGCCTGGGCATACGGTTGGATTAACTCTTTTACCTAAACTGGGAGTGAGACAATGAAATTAACTTACCTTTTGACCCTGTTTGCTTTTACCGGTGCAATGCCGGGGGGAGTTGTTTATGCGCAGTATCCTGAGCGGCCCATCACCATGGTTGTGCCGTTTGCTCCTGGAGGCGGAACAGATACCCTGTCACGCCTGATTGCCCAAAAGGTCGCTGAGCAGCAGGGGGTGTCACTTGTAGTTGAAAATCGTCCTGGAGGCAATACCACCATCGGCGCTCGATATGTGGCGCGCAGTAAACCTGACGGCTATACCGTTCTGACGGCAATCGACGCCACTCTGCTCTTTAATCCAGTTTTGTACAAAGAGTTGTCCTACGAGCCAGATAGGGACTTTGAGCCTGTGGCCATGGCCACATATATGCCGCTGGTGTTAAGTGTGGCACCAGAATCCACCATCCAGACGGTGGAGCAGTGGGTGGAAAGTCTTAAGCAGGGGAAGATAGACGATGCGATGTATGCACATGGAGCAATGCCGGGTCGCATTGCAATGGAGATTGTGATGCGTGCGGCGGGCGTCAACCTCACGCCAGTTCCTTTCAATGGGAGCACTCCAGCACTACAAGCCGTGCTGGGTAAGCACGTCCCCGTTTTGATTGATGCGTTGGCGCCATCACTGCCTCACCTAAAGGCAGGCAAGCTGCGTCCTCTGATGGTAACGACTCAGGAGCGCACTCCTCTCCTGCCACAAGTGCCAGCTGCTGGAGAGGTAGGTTTTTTAGGCGTGGATGTGGCTAGCTGGACTGGATTTTTTGTCGCAGCGGGCACTGACCCAGTTCAGCTGCAGTGGTTGGAGGACGCGTTTGTGCAGGCTCTTTCGGATCCAGACCTGGCGGCTAAACTTGGTGAGCTGGGCATGGACGTCTCTATTAAGCGGAAAAACGAGTTTAAGCAACAGATCGTGCGGGATAGTGTTCGGTATAAGCAAGTCATTACCGATGCTGGCTTGGCCGGTACCTTGTGAGGCAATCGGATGACGAATTTTATTTTTATCTTGGCGGACGATTTGGGGCATGCAGATTTAGGATGCTACGGTGGTTTGCCTGACACCAGCCCTAACTTGGATCGAATGGCGCAGGAAGGAGTGCGCTTCACAAGAGCTTATGCTAACTCGTCGGTCTGCTCGCCGACACGTTTTGCATTGATGACGGGGCGTTACCAGTATCGTTTGCACGGTGGAGCCCATGAACCTTTGACGCCGCTTTTTAAGGGAGACAAGGTATCCGGGCTGCCCCCAGAGCATCCTACTTTACCGTCTTTATTGCGTGACCATGGCTACCGTACTGCACTCATTGGGAAATGGCACTTAGGTTATCCACCGCATTTCGGGCCTTTGAAAAGTGGCTACCAAGAGCATTGGGGGATTTTATCGGGGGGCGCTGATTATCTACGACACACCGATAATAAAGGGGAGGGGGCATTATTTCATAACGGGGAACCTATCAAGGCTGAAGGGTATCTGACCGATTTATTGAGCCAGCACGCGGTGGAGTTTGTGCGTGAGCGCGGTCATGACGGAAAGCCTTTTATGCTTAGCTTGCACTATACAGCTCCGCATTGGCCTTGGCAGACGCGCGAGATGCAACATGCGCCACAGTATCGTTTACCGGCCTCGTTGAGCGACCTGGAAGGTGGATCAATTCACATTTACCAGAAGATGATTCGCGAGATGGACGAAGGTATAGGCGCAGTGATGCAGGAGTTGCGGGAACAAGGTTTGCTGGATGACACCGTCGTTGTATTTACCAGTGATAATGGCGGCGAGCGCTATTCCAATAACTGGCCACTAGTTGGTGGAAAAATGGACCTGACTGAAGGTGGTATCCGGGTTCCATTGTTGATGCACTGGCCAAAGGCTCTGCGTTCGGGAGTGTGCACCTTGCCGTGTATGACTATGGATTTGACCGCGACATTTTGGGAAGTAGCCGGTGTGCAGCCGCCGGAGGGGTTCGAGCCTGATGGCGTGTCCTTGTCAGCGTTGTTGCGGGGTGCTGCGGGTCCGGATCCAGAGCGTTCCCTGTTTTGGCGTATGAAACATAGAAGTCAGCGAGCCTTAATTGAAGGTGACTGGAAGTACTTGAAGGTTGATGAGCTTGAGTATTTATTTAACTTGGGCAGAGACGAGCGAGAGCGGGCGAATCTGGCGCAGCTAAATCCAGCGCGCTTGCAAGCTATGCGTGAGCGTTACGAGATCTGGGAGCGCAGTATGCCGCCTATCCCGCCGGATGCGCGTGCGGATCTGGTGTATGGGCTTGCGGATATGCCTTCTCGTTGAGATCGAATGCCACTTAGGCTAACGGTAAGTCTTTTGACCGCGCTGGAATTGCAACCCGCTATTGAAAGATCAAGAGCAAAGGAGTCCGCCCTGAGGGCGGACGGTCTGCGCAATAGCGGGGGCTCGTGCGCTACCAGCCCCAGCAGGTTCCTGCTGCCGGTTTACCGCAGTTGCGGTAGTTCACCGCGAACCACAGCTTGCCAGCGCCGCGCGGACTGCCGTCGGATTTGACATCATTGCGGGGGAGCTCTTCCAGCGTGTCACGGGCCGTCTTGGTTGGTGAGTCATTGGCTGCATCAGCTTCCAGCAGGATGCGCCCTAAGGTGGCCGCGTCGCGGTCCTCAAAGACAAGATCGGTATCGTTCAGTACCGTCATGTTCAGAGAGGCATCACGCACAGCTGCTGCATAGCTGTCGTTTGAGCCACCGGGTTTCAGGGTCTTGCTCAAGGTGCCGGCTGCCAGAGTCTGTGCTGGAGGGGCGGGTGGGGCCATCATGTACTGATCCAGCGGGGATAGGTGGCCGGCAACGGCTTGGCGGCGCAACCAGTCGCCCCACAGGAATTCAGCGTATTCAGGCAAGTCTCCATTGTTGTAGGCGATGTCACGCGTGAAATACACCAGCGAGCGATAGCGGTCTTCCTGCATGCCACCGGCTTCTTCTTTGCTGGCTAGCCCGACGCGGGTGGGCAACTGCTCGACGCTGATCGGTCGATTCTGACCATCACGCAGCCAGACCAGTTTCTCTTTGTCCATGCGCTCCCAGAAGGCTGGGGCATCGTGCAGATCGCTGTAGTTGGCGCTGACTTTGACCCAGACGGGTAGGTTAGGGCCCCCGTCCGGGATCTCGCGCAGGGATGAGAAGGTGTGGTGGCCGTCAGTCAGGTATAGATTGCCATCCCAGCCTATGACCACTGTCTTGAGGTTTTCTGTTTGTGAACCCAGAGCGTCTTTACACAGATAGGTCGTTGGCTGATCCAGGCGGGCGCTGTGTGCCTCCGTGATGCTCAGAAACTTCTCTACACGCTTGGTGCCTCCCATATCCTCACAGTAGTCGTCGAATTTTTTACCGATCGTGCGGTTCAGGTAGTCCAGCTGTTGCTTTGGATCATTTGCCCAGGTCGACCGCTTGATATCACCTTGCCAGCGCCCCAGCTTGTAGTAGACCTGATCATAGCCAATGGCCGCCTGGGTTGGATGCAGCTCCTCGATCCGGACCTTAAGAACGTCGCCTGCTTTGGTGTTCAGGTAGGCCGTATTGCGTGCTGGTTCTGTTTCCGGCTCCTCGGTAAGCGGCGGAGTGACGACAGGTGTGTCCGGATTTGTGTTGCCGCTAGTGCTGGAGCCGCTGTCGCAGGCCGCCAGGGCCAAGGGTAGAAGCGCAATGCCTAAGGTACGCAGCAGGATTAGTCGGGCAGGGAGCAGGGAATGTAAGGGGGCCGGATTCATGGTCTGTTGGAGGTTTTGTTTGAAGACCCTAGATCATGAGGGACGGGTATTGCCAGAACATTGCATTCCAGGCTTCAGGGGACAGAGCTGGATTGTTAGCGTTTGGTGATGAGTGGTGATGAACTGGATAGGATGGCTTCCGATGGGCTTTGAATCTCGTAAACTACTCCCCCTTGAGTTAAATCTATGTATCACTGCTTGGCCTGCTTGGTAGCAGGCGCTGATTTAAAAGGTCATTAATGTCGCTCTACAAGAAAGCTTGGCTGTTTGTGTCGGTGAGTGTGACGGTTCTTGCCGCTTTGCTCTTTGGTATGCCGTTGCTGGATCGTGTGTTGGGCACGTTCAGTTTTTTAGTGTTTGGCTTGTATATCTTGGGTCAAGGCTTGGTGGCGATAGCCTTCTTTAATTGCCCGCAGTGCGATTTGTCACCTTTTATGGGCAGTAAGGGCTTGTTCTCCAGCTACTCGATATTTCCACGCAAGACATGTGGCCACTGCGGGCATGGCCATACCCATTCTGACTTGTCCGAACCTTAAGTCTTGGCTGGCGTCGTGAGTGTCAGGCTCAGTAATTAAGCAATGTTCCTAGGCTCGATCCCTTCATGGGTTATTTAGGCCGGTTGTTCTCAGGGAAATAATCTCGGCCAAGGAGCAGTCTTGAGTTGTTCGCGCGGCGAGCCCTTTTTAAATGGACCGCACTGCCGCTAGGGCAAGATAAGCTGCGTCATCAGCTTGATGACGCAGCCTGCCTATCGGTAGGCGATTCAGCCATTTATCTAGATGGGGTGATGGTTTTGATCGACCACCATGTTGTCGCCGAACGTAGCGAATTTGGCAGTGACCTCGGCGGGCAGCTTGGCTTCCGCTTCGCCAGTTTTTTTGACTAAACGCTCCGCGGCCTCCGCACTCATGCCGGCCATGGTCAAGGTTTCGACATCATTCAAGCCGTCCCCCCCGCACATATGGACATTCCACTCTCCTTTGCGATGCACTAGGAGTGCACGACCACCGCGTGCCAGCTGCGTCCAACCCGCCAAGGCGTACTCGCCCTCGATGACAATGGGCTCCACGGACAAGGGGGCTTCAGGGCTATCCCAAATAGCTTTCATGGCTTGTGATACGCGCTCGGCCTCTGGAGAGGTTGTGTGAGCGGTGCCGGACAGCACCAGCAACAGTGCCATGATAAAGAAAAGGCACTGGAGCGACGCAACGAGGGTTCGACGAGACGGTGAATTGGTTTTCATAAGAAAATTTCCTTGTGATTCAACTATTAAAAGACAGGAGAGTGCTTGTCGGATGATTGTCGTGTTTGCGTGCTTCTTTCGCAGCGCTGCATAGACGGCCTGCTGCACAAAGCCCTTTTGCGTCGAGCCGAATGACATGGGCGTTCCCAGGAACGTTTACTTGATGAGTACGTGGCTTCAGTATTGGATCTGCACGCCAGCAAAACGCACAAGATGCAGTCAGCGACGAGAGATCAACCAAAGATTTGCAGGGGGAGCACGTGAGCCAAGAGGCGGCCCCAGCACAGGTAGGGGCGGGCGTGTCTGATTCCGTTGAAGCAATAGCAAGGACGCATGAGAAGCAGGGCTATCCAGGCTTGCCAGATCGGCGCTGGGCAGCGCAGCTTGCGACAGCACCAGCCCGTATGGACAGGGCTGGATATCCGCATGCCCATCGGATTGTGGGGAATCGTCCTGCCCTGTCAAACTCATCAGAATGATGCTGGGGTTTCCACCGGGAGAGCACAGGGTGATGGAAAAGAAGCCATCTCGCTTGTTGGCTGTATCCGGCATGTATCCCACGGGAACCAGCGCCCGACACAGGAACGACAAGATAGCCAGGCAAAATAAAACGTGCCAGGCTAGGTCATTTTTGGTCCTAGAGCGGGACCGCTGGATATACATTGTGCGATTGTATTTCAACTCTTTGTTGATCGTTCTGAGACTTGGTCGCTTGTTTTTGTGGCGTATTCGGTCGGGGATTAGTCGTGCTTATAGGCAAGCAGGTCCCGTGTGGTTGCCTGATTCGGGTACTCTGCTCAATTCGCTTGTCGCGTCATTGAGTGACACAGCCTCGTCAACTACAGGTCACCTACTTATCGTGTTTAAACTCTTTTTCTCAGTCCGATTTCTTGCAACTTCTGTACTTCTTGTTGGGCTTACCGGCTGCGCAGCCTCGGACTCATGGTCAGGAAAGTATGCTGAAAAGGCGGAGTGCTTGAAGCCACAAGGGCCTTATCCGACGTCCTGCGGTGTCAACTACAAGGGCCCGACTGGTGAGCAAGTCTTGAGCAAGGAGCTGACAGGCGGCAATCCCGATATTCGTTATTTGACCGCGATGCAGACCTTCTATCCTGATATGCCGATTAGTCGCGAGCAATTGCTGGAAGTTGCTTATAAGGCGGAGCAGGGTGATGAAGGGGCCATTATGGCCTTGGGGAAAACCTACTACGACATTGGCCATTACTACACCAATTGCAGCGTCGTTCGCACTGGTCAGCATTGGTTGAAGCGCGGCAGTGACATGAATCTGCCACATGCCAAGGTGGCGCTGTCCCAGCATTATTTCAGTGGAATTTGCGGGCCTATCCAGTTGGATAAAGCCTTGAGCCTGGCACGAGAGGCCTATGCTCTAGATCAGCATCCGGTTATTCAGGAATGGCTGGATTATGCCAATGAGCCTGCAAATCAAAAGCTGGCTGTGACGCAGCGGGGAAAAGAGTTTAGGGCGCATAAAGGTGAGTCCTCTTAAGAGCGGCTGCAAAACAATCGCGATATTACGGGCTTAAATTTGAACTGAGTACGCAGTAAGGCCATTTTCCCAAGGGCGTTCTGTTGAGCATGAGCAGGCGCCTTTTTACCTTCTGAGCCGATTGGGTCAGAAGGTTTTTTTATGTTTTTTCGTTATCTTGGCTTCCTAGGGTTTTCTGGTTTTGACGGCAATTCCGCGATATTTGACCAATTTGGTCGCTAAAGTCGTGGTTTTATCGACGTGTGGGGTGAGCCCGTGATCTTGTCCTTCATCCTGGTAAAAGTCGTTTTAATAGAGAGGCTTAGCACTCAAAATCACCTGAAAGTGGCCTGCAGTAAGGCTCTGGATGAAGAACAACGTGTCCGCCTAGTAAAAACCCTCTTGGATATTTGCGTGTGAAAGTCCTACTATGAGCGCTCAATTATCGGATATGAGAATTTCATGGTGTACGACTACGTAATTGTTGGGGCGGGGATGGCAGGTGTGTCGTTGGCCTACCGTTTGCCCGAAGATGCCCACGTGCTGGTTCTGGAAAGAGAGTCCCATGCTGCGTATCACTCCACGGGACGCTCGGCTGCGATGTTTGTTGAAACCTACGGTACGGCCACCATCCGGGCGCTGACGGTCGCAGGGAACGATTTTTTCAGCCACCCGCCTGCTGGTTTCACGGATCAGCCTATTTTGCTGCCTCGCGGTGTGCTGTATGTGGGCACCGCTGAGCAACAGGATGTGCTGGACAGCCAGTTTAAAGATTGGCACGAGCAAGGGCTGGATGTCAGTCGTTTGAGCGCGGAGCAAGCCTTGGAAATGGTGCCATGCTTGGACCCTGCGCAGTTGGCGGGGGCTTTGTATGACGCACGAGCTCAGGACATGGATGTGCACGCCTTGCACCAAGGTTTCTTGAAAGGGGCCCAGGCCAAGGGCGTGAAGCTGCGCCTGGACACGGAAGTGTTATCGGCCAAATGGGAGGGCGAATGTTGGGACGTTCAGCTTGATTCTGAACCCAGCACCTTGCGTACCCGTGTACTGGTCAATGCGGCTGGAGCCTGGGCTGATATCTTGGCCGAGCGCTGTGGCCTTAAGGCTCTGGGGATTCAACCCAAACGCCGTTCTGCTTTCTTGTTCTCGCCACCGGAAGGTGTGGATCACCGCGATTGGCCCGCGGTTATTGATATTGGCGAAGAGTTCTACTTCAAACCTGATGCGGGCATGTTGCTGGGCTCGCCCGCCAATGCGGACGATGTAGATGCACACGATGTGGTGGCGGAAGAGCTGGATGTGGCCACGGGTATTTACCGCATTGAAGAACATACTCAGCTTCGTATTCGTCGCCCGAGTCATACCTGGGCTGGATTGCGCAGCTTCGCGCCCGATGGTGAGCTAGTGATTGGTCAGGATGCGCAGTGCCCGAGTTTTTTTTGGTTGGCTGGCCAGGGCGGCTACGGCATTCAAACCGCAGCGGGTGCGTCTTTGCTGGCGGCCAGTTTGTTGCAACAGCAAGATCTGCCTGAGTCTTTGCAGGCTTTGGAGATAGATCCTGCCGTAGTGTCTCCCGCTCGTTTCAGAACATAAAAACAGCAGCACTTTGATCTCCCGGAGGAGAAGACATGTCGAATATAAAAAATATCCTGGGCATAGCAATGGCCTTTGTCGGCGTGGTGGTGGGGGCCGGCTTTGCATCAGGACAAGAGATATTGCAGTTTTTCAGCAGCTTTGGGTACTGGGGGCTGTTGGGAGGGGTGGTCAGTGGGCTGTGCTTTACGGTGTTGGGGATGGCCGTCGGTGAGTTAAGTCAGGTTTCGGTGTCACACTCGTTTAAAGAAGGTTTGTATCTGATTTGCGGTCCACGCTTGGGGGTGGTGGTCGATATCATGATTACCTTCTTTATGTACGCCATTGCCGTGGTGATGTTTGCGGGTGGCGGCTCTTTATTGGAGCAACAGTGGGGCGTACCGGCAGAGTACGGCAGCATGGCGGTGATGGTTATTACCGTATTGATTGTCTTTTTGCGGGTGGATCGTGTCATGGCCTTTATTGGCAGCATCACGCCCATCCTGGTCTTGATGGTGATCTTTCTATGTGTTTACAGCTGGAATACACGCGATTTGCCCTTGCAGGAGTTGGATGTCATTGCGCAGACTAAACCGCAAGGAGCCCGGCACTGGTTGATGGGCTCGTTGCTCTATGTGTCCTACAACATGGTAGTGGGTGCGCCTTTCTTGATGATCGCCGGGGCACAAGCCACATCGCGTCGCAATGCTTTGCTGGGTGGCTTGGTCGGTGGCTTGTTGTTGGGTTTTTTGATTGTGTTGATCAGCGCCGGTGTATTTGGTCGCATCGACACCATCGGCTCTGCCGCCTTGCCCATGCTGATGTTGGCAAGCGAGCAATCCAAGCTCTTGGGCACCATCATGTCCGTGGTGATTTTCGCCATGATTCTGACTACATCGGTGGGGGTGCTGTATTCCTTCTCGGCCCGTATCTTGCCGCCCAATACCCGTAAATTCAATATTGGGACGGCGATTGCCGGGGTGTTGGGATTGGTGGGCGCCAAGATCGGTTTCATCAATTTGGTGGGTACCGTATACCCGTTTTTCGGGTATCTGGGCTTTGTTTTGATGGCCTGGATTCTGATTGCCTGGTACCGTTTGCGCCGCTTACAATACAAGGATGCTGCGTAATAAACTGCTAAGCAAGGAACAGGTGGGAACCCGCCTGCGCCTAGCCCGCCATACTCAAAAACAGACACTCAAGCAGCTGTCTGAAAAAACGGGCTTGGCGCTTTCTACCATTTCCAAAGCAGAGTTAGGGCAGGTCACCTTAAGCTACGAAAAATTCGTTGTTTTGGCCCGTGCCTTGAATATTGAAGTGGGTTCCTTGTTCGCTGTCCCGGATGAGGAAACCGCTCAACCTTTACCCACGACAGCAGTGGGCATCTCCAGCCACAAAACCACGGCCACGCCCGGCTACGCAACCCGTAACTACGAATATGGGTTGCTGTTTGGTGAGTTGACCGGCAAACACATGAACCCGATTTTGGCCGTGATTGATTCACGCGATGCCAAGGAATTTGACGACTATATCCGTCATGTTGGGCAAGAGTTTGTGATTGTCTTGTCCGGTGCCATTGCCATCCAGTTTGAAACGGGCGAAACCTTGTTTCTGGATACGCACGAGTCGGCTTATTTCGATAGCGGCATTGGGCATGTCTATCTATCGACCAGTGAAGAGGACGCCAAAGTGGTGGCGGTCTGCACCAGCGGCTTACCGCCGGGTATGGCTTGAACGCTATTATTTTTTGCAATAGATCTCATGGTTTTTATTTTTAAATAAAATATTTTGTAAGGCAGCTTACCTTCAAGGTTGGTTTTATTTTATTTAAGGGCGTCTCCATTTTTCTATACTGAATTTAGGATTTTTGTTTTTTCGACGGCATTACTGCTGAGCGGTTGTGCATCCATTACGTCAGAATCGATGCAGTTGGTACGGGTTGATGCTTTGGATGAATCAGGGGAGAAAGTAGCAGAAGCTCGCTGCACTCTGATTAATGATAAGGGTGAGTATGTCTTGGAGCCCGGCAAGCACGCGATGGTGGGTAAATCCAGCAAAAACCTGAATATTACATGTGTGGCAGCTGACCGGACGGATGAGGCAACCGGCACGCTGATTTCCCGTGCGGGGGCAGGGATGTTTGGCAATATCCTGTTCGGCGGTGGCATTGGCGCGATCATCGATCACAATCGTGGCACTGCGTACAACTACCCTGATTGGGTGCAACTGGTATTTGGAAAAGTGCTAACTTTTGATCGCACTAAAAATAAAGAAGGTGAGCCTATGCAGGGATTAGATAAAGCGGCGGCACCAGATAAAGCTGATGAAAAAGTGATTGCAGCAACACCTTAATCGTTTTGAGAAAGGCCCCTTGTGAAAGGGGCTTTTCTATACATGTCGTTATTTTTTAGTCCGCTGATTCAGTCAGAAGCCTTCTTTGCGAATGCTTTGTCCGTCACGTCGTCAAAAGCCGGTGGCAGGATGGTGTTGGGTGTGGTGGAGGCTGGCGATGGGCCGTTGGATTTGAGCGGGGCGACGCAACGCGCGGTGGCGTTCTGAAAGTAAACCGTACCCACTTTATGATCCCGCAAGCGAGCTAGCTCTGGCTTGGCCTGGATTGTCGCTTCCGATAAAGGGAAGACAACGCCGCGTGTGGGAATCGTGTTGCGGGGTGAGGCTTGCTGATCGCTGCCACCTTTGAATATCCGCACATGTACGGGGTCGCGGGCAGGGTCGGAAATGACCCACTCGTGCAGGCCATTGGCCATATCCTGAATACCCAGAGGGTTAGGCGGGAATGTTCCTGTACGGGCTTTGTCGGTATCGTCGCCCTGGTCGGGCAAGTTACGTCCCCTTTGCCATTGCCCGTTATCCGTAGCCCAAGGAAGGGGGTGGCCACGGCTGCGGGCCGCATATTCCCATTCAGCTTCAGTCGGCAAGCGCATATCCAGACTATTGTTCTGGCCCAGCCAGATGCAAAAGGCTTCAGCTTCGTCGTAAGGCATATTGGCGGCTTGGTCACCATCCCCGTTGACAGGTTGCCAACGAGCAGGGCGCTTGGTCTGCTTCAAAAAGCGGTCATACAGCGTGTTGCTGGCCTCTTTCTTCATGATGGAAAAGACATTGACCTCGACCGGGTAGGGAGCGAGAGCCGCCTGATCCGGCTGGGCGACCCATTGCACTGTCAGTTCGCCATCGGGCGCACGCATGGGGACCTGAAAGTTGCCAGCCATAAAGGCGCCGCCTTCTACCTGGATAAATTCGGGGCCGGGCTCCGGGCTCGTAGGCAGTGACCTCAGAACCAGCAAGAGTAAAACGCTGGCAATGATGAGGATCGCGCTGAGCCGGGCGGGGGTATGACGCACTCTTGTTTCCTTGCTCCTGACTTCAACGGAATGAGGAGCTTTATTAATTGATATCGCTTGTATGGCCCCGTATTATTCCATGCCTGCTTCTAAGACGGGTTTGTCTGGGGGCAGAGTTTACTCATTTACGCGGATGCTGTGGTTGTTGTTATTTGGCGCTTGGGGCAGGCTTTTCGGGAATAACCGTCAAAGGAATACGTACGGTTTGCCCGTCCCGGACCACAAGGCTCCAGTGTTCTGGATCAAACAGTAAAGGGCTGACTTCAAATACGGCGACATCTGAGCCGGTCAGCAGTGGATTGAGCTTATCGGAACCGACAGTATCCAGATCCTGCGCGTAGCGATAGTCTTGCGTGGCGCGTCGGTTCGGGGCGATTTGTTTGCCTCCCTGATCAGCCAGGAACAGGCGTGGCTGATGAATCCGTGGGTTCACCGGAGCTTGGGTGATATTGGTGTAACGGTAGTGCAGGATGATAAACAGATTGTTTTGCCGGGCGGGCGCTGCCAGATGTTCTTGGTCCAAGGCTGTCTGGCTTTGCCAGTGATCCAGGGAAATATGCAGACGCGTGCCTTGATATTCGGGGGTGAGCAAGGTGCTGGCGTAGTGTTGGATGGGGGCAATGGGTGGGAAGCTGTGCGGCGCAGAAGGCCGCGTTTGTGTAGAAAGAACCCGGTCGTTTTGACTGTAGGTGGTGGCGGAGCACAAGGCTAAAGCGGCAAACAGCCAAAAACGGGGCAGGGCAACATTCATGAGTGCGAACAAGACAAGATGGATAAGAAAGCCAGCGGGGATCGGATGAAACCGGGTTTTAGGCGATAGCTACGACAGGCAAAAAAATAAACGGCTCACTGGCCGTTTTTCTTAACTACTTTTTTCAGATCATCCAGCTCTTTGCGCAGAGCGACAACTTCGTCGCTGAGTAATCCAATAATAGCCATCTGACTTTGGTACATCTCTACCAGGGGGTGATAACTGATCCCACGACTGGTCAGCTCTCGGCAAAGAGCGCTTAAACCGGTTCCAGCGCGTTTGGTTAAGGTAGCCATCTTCCTGTGATCCATAAGACTGCGTCCTGATCCGTAGTTGTTCGATGTTTACATCCATTAACCATACCAAAATTCGATGACAATAGTGGTTTTTCTTAAAACTTCTTGTATATCTGTGGTTTAGCTACTGACTTACCCTACTTGAAAGTTTCCTTCCGGGTAGCGTATGCGGCTGCGTTTGCGCGTGGCCAGGGTGTAGATCAAGGTCAGTGGGCCCAGTCGGCCAGCGAACATCAGCACCATGATCAGGATCTGGCTGGGGGTGGAGAGTTTGTGCGTAATGCCGTGGCTCATACCCGTGGTGCTCAGGGCCGAGGCGGCTTCAAATAGCAGGCTGGTAATGGGCAGGTCTTCAAACAAGGTCAAGAGCAGCACGCTGATGAAGTACAAAGCGCCAGTAATCAAAAACAGGGCCAGGGCTTTTTGAACGGTTTCGGGGGCGACGCTGCGCTCCATCAGCACCACTTCTTCACGCTGGCGTATATAAGATCGTACAGCCGCCAAGAGCACAATCAAGGTACCGATCTTGATACCGCTGGCGGTACTGAGCGAGCCACCGCCAATCAACATCAGCACAATCATGACCAGTTGTGTGCTATCGCGCAGATGAGCAATGTCCATGGTGGTGAAACCAGCGGTACGGGTAGCGGCATTTTGCATCCAGGCAGCCAGCGCCTGATCCCCAACGCCCAGCATGCCCAGGGTCTTGGGGTTGCTGAATTCCAGGGCCCACAGGCTGGTAAAGCCGATCAGGTTCAGGATCAGGGTGCCGATCAGGATTAGCTTGGTATAGGGGAGCAAGGTTTGCCAGCGCTTTTTCTGGCCCACATCGGCTAGCACGGTAAAACCAATCCCGCCCAGAATAATCAGGCCCGATAAGGTCATCACCGAGACGAAGTCGCCCGAGATTGGAACCAGAGAATCATGGAAAAGCGAGAAGCCGGCATTGTTAAAAGCGGTGATGGCATGGAACAGGGCACGGTACAAGGCCGTGGTCCAGGGGAAGTCAATGCTCCAGCGCAAAAATAAAATGGCAGCGGCAATTAGTTCAATCAGGGCCGCAATCTTGAAGACCTGGAAGGCCGTACTGCGGATGCGCGAGACACTGGTTTGATTAAAGGCCTCCAGTGCCAGTGCTTGCTGGCTGACACTGATGCGTTTGTGCATGGTGATGGCGGCAATGACGGCAAAGGTCACAAACCCCATACCGCCGATTTGCACCAGTAGCGCCAGAACAATCTGCCCAAAATGCGTTAAGTCCGTTGCGGGATCAATGACGGCCAGCCCGGTTACGGTCACGGCTGAGGTCGCCATGAACAGGGCCTGGAAAATCCCCAGTCGCTGCTCTGCCGCTTGCGGCAGGCTTAGTAAAATCGCCCCCAGCACAATCAGGGCCATAAAGCCCAAAGCCAGCACCAGCGGTGGGCTGGCGCTTAAGGTGCGGGAATGAGGATTAACCTCAAGACGGCGAGTCAGACTATTAGGCAGCCAATTGCGCATACATCAAACCAGTTTGGGGGCGGCAGTACGTAATGCTTGCAGCTGTCCGAGCAGGATCAGCAGATCTTTGGCATGCAAGGCAAAATCAGGGTCGGGCTGTATGGTGGTTTGACCGCGACGTTTGACCAGCAGGACCTGGACAGTGTCCATTTGCTCTCGCAAAACGTCCTTGATGGTCTGGCCGCTCATATTGTCGCTGGCGGTCACTTCCACGATGTAGTCGCCATTCCCCAGGCTGATGTAGTCGTTGACCATGGGGTAGCTCAGCATTTGGGCAACCCGTATTCCCATTTCCTCTTCAGGATGGATAATGCGGTTGACACCGATCTTGGCCAGGATCAAATGCTGGGCATGAGAAATGGCTTTAGCCCAGATAGTGGGCACCCCAAAACTTTTCAGGTGCACGACACAAACCAGGCAAGATTCAATATCTGCCCCAATTGCAACCAGAACTACGTCATAATTGTCCAGCCCCAGCTCTTCCAGAGCCTGGCGGTCTGTGACATCGGCAATAACGGCACGGTTTAATTGGTCCGCATATTTGTTGACCAATTTTGGGTTGGTATCCACTCCCAGCACGGAGTGTCCCATTTTCATGAGTTCCAAACTGTGCCATAGCTTATTTGATCCGTTTGATGCTTGAAACAATTTCAAGCCAAATTAAGCGTTGATGGTATAAAGACATATCTGGTAAAAACCCTTATCGGGTATTCCCTTGGGCGCGTGTCGTTCAGGCCCTGGCGGAAACATCAATAGTGGACAGTGTAAAACAATGGTTAGTTTGTTTGATCCAATCAAACTGGGTGATATTGAACTCATGAACCGCATCATCATGGCGCCCATGACACGCGCGCGCGCCTCAGAGGGCCGTATGCCCAATGATTTGATGCGTATGTACTATTGCCAGCGGGCCAGTGCGGGGCTGATTGTAGCCGAAGCCACCTCGGTATCGCCGCAAGGTGTGGGCTATGCGCACACACCGGGTATTTGGAGTAGCGCACAGGTAGAC
>SMEN01000188.1_pt1 | contig 20673 bp, 18 predicted proteins | sample 2456271 | NCBI WGS metagenome assembly SMEN01 (sample SAMN10132593, study PRJNA489261) | soil metagenome | isolation source: day1 control-loamy sand soil ammended with raw manure from dairy cow... | place: USA | collected 2015-04-01 | reverse complement strand
TTCGGGCTAATTTTTTAAAAAACTATTTTAATTCTTTAATTTCATTGATATCGTTTCGTTTTCTCAAACTGAATATAATTCCTCCAATAATTAATAAAAACATAATAATACTCGAAATTAATGCAATTGTACTTCCTTTAGAAACCACTTCAGGTTCAAATTTGAATTCTATGGTATGTTTTCCTGGTGTTAATTTCAAAGCTCTTAAGACATAATCAACTTCAAACATTTGCGTTTCATTACCATCAACAGTAATTTTCCAACCTTTAGGATAATACATTTCTGAGAAAACGGCTACTCCTTCGTTTGTATTATTACTTTCGTATTTTAAGTAATTTGAACGTAAATCAACTAATTTAATACTAGCTAAACTATCAACTACATAATTCGTTTTAAAAGTTTCTGTCGTTTTTCCTTGCTGAACTAAAGCAACTTTTTTGGTATTTACTTTAGATAATTCAATCATGATTTCATCTGCAGTTGGAAGTGTTTTTACTTCAGATACAAACCAGGCATTACCATTTGCATCAGGATTCTGTAATGAAATTGGACTTTGATTATCATCTTGAGAAATAATGTATTTCACATTAAACATATTCAAAATCTCATAATTCTGCTTTGTAATCTGATAATCATATAATTCCTGAATCTTCTTAGGTTTAGCTGCATGATATCCGCCTAAAGCTTGATGAAAGAATGACGTTCTTCCGCTATTGAATGGACTTTGCATATCAAAAACTCTAAAATTTGATTTATCCTTTTGGATATTTTCATCAACAATTGTTTTTGGAAATGGATTTTTAACTTGTGAAGCCGCTACGAAGTTAGATTTGTTAACATAATTCCAATCAATCATAACCAAATCAATAATCATAACAGCACCAATAATAATCAAAGCCAATTGCTCAGATAATTTTTCTTTGATAAAGAAATATAAAACAGCTACAGCAACTAAGATTAAAAATAAAGTACGAATCAAATCAGAAACGTACAAAGCTTGTCTGTCTTCAATCAAAGCTTTTACAAAACTTGGTCCGATTTCTCCGTAAGCTTGTACAAAATAACCGTCGTTACCACCTTTAAAATCTAAGAATAATTTACAAGCAAATAAGAAAATGATGATTGCTCCAGAAGTAATTCCTGATTTTTTTAGACTATCTAATTGTTCTTCTTTTGAAGATTTGAAGAAACTAGCTAATCCAATAATCGCTAAAGCTGGAATACATAATTCAGCAATTACTTGAATTGAAGTGATTGCTCTGAATTTGTTGTACATCGGAAAATAATCAATCATAAAATCAGTTAAAGGGAAATTTTTTCCCCACGATAATAAAATTGAAATGACTGCACCAGCTACAAATATATATTTGAACTTACGTTTTTCTGCAAAAAGAGCTAAAATAAACAAGAAAATAACAACTGCTCCAATATAAGCAGGTGCCGCAACAATTGGTTGGTCTCCCCAATAAGTCGGAGCTTGCTTAGTGAAACCTTCCACATCAGATTGTGGCGCACCTAATGAAGTAATAAATTCACCAATATTTGAGTTTACTCCAACATCTTCTGCATTTCCACCACCTAATAATCTTGGAACAAACAAATTAAATGTTTCAAAAACGCCGTAACTGTACTCAGTGATATATTCGTGAGACATAGCATTATCTCTATCTTTCGCTGTTCCGTCAGGATTGAAAGTCAATTCGCTTTTACTTCTTGTACTAACATCTGCATATTCTGCCGTTGCTAATAAATTTGTAGCATTAGCTCCAATTGCTAAAATTCCAGAAACAATAAAAATTCCAAAAATTTGAGCTAATGATTTTAAATCTTTCTGTTTGATGTAAACGACTGTATAATAAATAGCTACAATAGCTAATAAAAACAAAAGATAATACGTCATCTGGAAGTGATTGGTGCTAATTTCGAGAGCTGCAGCAATTGTAGTAAGTATAAAACCTGCTAAATATTTCTTTCTAAAAACTAAGAAAACTCCGGCTAAAACCATCGGCATATAAGCAATCGCATGTGCTTTTGCATTATGTCCAGCACCGATAATAACAATTAAATATGTAGAAAAACCAAAAGCTAAAGCTCCAATAAAAGCTTGTAATGGTTTGATTCTAAAACAAGATAATAAAATATAAAAACCAATGAAATAAATGAAAAGATAATCTGCTGGTCGCGGTAGAAAACGAATAATACTATCTAATTGTTTGATGTAATTATGTGGATATTTTGCCCCCAATTGATAGGTTGGCATTCCACCAAACGCACTGTTATTCCAATACGTTTCTTCTTTATAGGTTTCTCTAAAATCAACTTGTTCTTTAGACATTCCAGTATATTGAACAATATCAGATTGAAAGATTTCTTTTCCTGAAAGTACAGGAGAAAAATAAGCTAAAGCAATAAATATAAACCCGAATATCGCAAGAATATGCGGAATATAGTTCTTTAAATTTTTCATTAACTAGTTTTTAAAAAATGTATGCTAAAATAGCAATAATTGCGGAAGATTTATAAAATTGCGACATAAAAAAAGCCTTACAAAAAATGTAAGACTTTAAAATTTTATTGTAATCATTGTTTTATTTAATCTCTTCAAATTCAATATATTCACCAACTTTCTTTTTTTCTCGAGGAATACCGTTGTCAAATTTTTTACTTTGATTTTCTCTATTTGAATATGTATCTTCTTCTTGTGTATTTTGATTGTAATAATCTTGAGCTCTCTGTTGAAAGCTTTCTCCGGCCTTATTAATTGCTTTTTTGATTAAAATAGGTCCAAAAAATCGAAATGCGAATTTAAAGAAATACCATATCGCAACGATAATGATAAGTGTTTTCAAAAATGCCATGTGATAAATTTTATATTTAAATCAAATATACTATTTAAATTGAATTTATGACTTATCGAAATTCTTAAAAAAAGTATAAATTATTAGAAACATCTTACTAATAGTTTACAACCCTATTTAAAAATAAAAACAAAAAATATAGATATGACAATTATCATAAATTATAAAAATTGGTTTAAATACTTTTGAATAAAATAATAAATTCAATGTCAAGTTTAATTCAAAAATACAATGTTCCTGGCCCGAGATATACAAGTTATCCAACTGTTCCTTATTGGGAGTCGGAATTTTTTACGCGTGAATTATGGAAAAAAAATTGTAAACAAGGTTTTGATTTAACTAACTCTAAAGAAGGAATTTCGGTTTATATACATTTGCCTTTTTGCGAAAGTTTATGCACTTTTTGTGGTTGTCATAAACGCATTACAAAACGTCACGAGGTTGAATTGCCATACATTGATTTATTGTTAAAAGAATGGCAATTATATTTAGATTTATTTGAACAAAAACCAATTATAAAAGAAATTCATCTAGGTGGAGGAACTCCAACTTTCTTCTCACCTGAGAATTTACATCAATTAATTACGGGAATTTTTGATAAATCAATTATTCACAAAGATTGCGAAATGAGTTTTGAAGCGCATCCGAATAATACAACTAAAAATCATTTACAAACCTTATTTAATTTAGGTTTCAGAAGATTGAGTTTAGGAGTTCAGGATTATGACCCAAAAGTTCAGAAAGTAATCAACAGAAATCAAACTTTTCATTCGGTTGCTAAAGTTACTATTTGGGCAAAAGAAATTGGCTATACATCGATCTCTCACGATATAATTTACGGATTACCTTTTCAAACTTTAGAATCAATTAAAGATACGGTTGAAAAAACAAAATCTTTAAATCCAGATCGATTGGCATTCTATAGTTATGCTCATGTGCCTTGGATTAAAGGAAATGGTCAACGTGGTTTTAATGATGAAGATGTTCCAAAAGATGATTTTAAAAGAGAACTTTATGAATTAGGTAAAAAATTATTACTTGAAAATGATTTTATTGAAATTGGAATGGATCATTTTTCTACATCAGAAGATTCTCTATATCAATCTTATATAAAAAATGATTTAAACAGAAACTTCATGGGCTATACATCTTCAAAAACAGATGTTTTAGTTGGATTGGGAGTTTCATCAATTAGTGATTCATGGAATTCTTTCGCACAAAATTCAAAAAGTTTTAAAGAATATGAGGACTTAATTAATCAAGGTGAAATACCAGTAATTAAAGGTCATATTTTGAATGATGAAGATTTAATAATCAGAAAAGTGATTTTAGAATTGATGTGTCAATTTAAAACAAATTTAAATTTCATTCCGCATCGTTACTTTGAAGAATTCAAAATCGTAGAATGTCTTGAAGAATTTATTTTAGATGGATTGATTGAAATTAAAGATACACAATTAGTTATTTTAGAAGCAGGAAAACCGTTCGTTAGAAATATTTGTATGCTGTTTGATTTTAAACTTAAACGAAACAAACCAAATATGCAGTTATTTTCAATGACCATTTAATTAAAAAAACGAAAACACTTATAAGTAAGTTACGATTTGTTCAAATATTGTTTGTTGTAATTATTGTACAGAACAAATCGAAGTAAATATTCGTTCTGAAATTTACTTACCAATTTGACATTTGTTTTTATATTTCCTTAAAAATGTCAGTAAAAAGAGAAATCCTTCAATAACGAAGGATTTCTTATTTATATTTTTTTGGCTTGATTCCAATAAACATCCATTTCTTCTAATGTCATATTTTCAAGAGATTTACCATCCAGTTTCGCTTTTTCTTCTAAATATTGAAAACGTTTGATAAACTTAACATTGGTTTTTTCAAGAGCATTTTCTGGATTTATATTTACGAATCGAGCGTAATTGATCAATGAAAATAAAACATCTCCAAATTCATCTTCCATTTTTTCTTGATTATTAGCTATAACTTCATCTTGAAATTCAATTAACTCTTCTTGAACTTTTTCCCAAACTTGAGAAGCATCATCCCAATCAAAACCAACGCCTCTCGCCTTTTCCTGAATTCGATTTGCTTTTACCATAGCTGGCAAACTTTTCGGAACACCGCCTAAAACAGATTTATTACCTTCTTTTAATTTCAGTTTTTCCCAATTCTGTAAAACTTGTTCTTCGGTTTCTACAACTTCATCTCCGTAAATATGTGGATGACGAGAAATCAATTTATCAGAAATCGCATTTGCAACATCAGCAATATCAAAAGCCTTTTTTTCGCTACCAATTTTCGCATAAAAAACAATATGTAACAAAACATCACCAAGTTCTTTTTTAACTTCGTCTAAATCGTTTTCAATGATTGCGTCGCCAAGTTCATAAACTTCTTCGATCGTAAGATTTCGTAAGGATTCTAAAGTTTGTTTTTTATCCCACGGACATTTTTCACGAAGTTCATCCATAATATCTAACAATCGATTAAAAGCCGATAATTGTTGTTCTCTTGAATTCATAGTTCTATTTTATTTGTAAAAATAAGAAATCCTGCACAATTGGCAGGATTTCGTTAAATATTTCAAATCGAAATTTATTCTTCTTCTTTTTTAGCTTTTGGCTTAGTTGCTTTTTTAGCTTTAGGTTTTTCTTCAGCAGCAACTTCTTCAATAACTTCAGCTTCATCAAAAACAGTACTTGTTTGAACTGGACCATTAAATACAGCAACCATGTTAGCTTTTTGCATCATGTTATACCAGCTGAAAACTTTTTTAATATCTGAAACATAAACTCTATCAGCATCGTAATCAGGAACGATTCCAGCAAAATAAGCTACTAATTCTGCATCTGATGCTTTGTGAGAAATTGCAGGACCATTAGATTCTTTATTCGCAATTCTTCCGAAGATTTCGAATAATTTAATTTCTCCAGTTTGAGTATATATTGAGATTTCAGATAATAAACTTACGTTACTTCTTAAACCAACTGTTAATTTTTTTCCATCAACTAAAGATTCAGCAATAAATCCTGATCTAGTTTGAATTTTTAATTCGTATAAACCTGGTTTCCCAGAAATAGCTAATACTTTTTCTACGCTCATTTTTCTTCTTTTATTAATACGGTCACAAATATCTTAATTTGAAATTAAAAACCAAATATTATCGACCTTTTTTGTTTATGAATTTCATTTTATAATCAGGATGAACTTTCCCATCCATGATGTTTTGTAATCTTTTCGCGTTTAATTTCTTTTTTAGAGTAGAAATTTTATCAGTAAACAAAATTCCTTGAATGTGATCGTATTCATGTTGAATAACTCGAGCTGCAAAACCATCATAAACTTCAGTAAATTTTTCAAAATTTTCATTGAAATATTCAATGGTAATGATTGGTTTGCGCATTACATCTTCTCTTACATTCGGAATACTTAAACAACCTTCATTAAAAGCCCATTCTTCACCTTCTTCTTTAGTGATTTTAGCATTTATAAACGTTTTTCTAAATGTTTTTAATAAATTTCTTTCTTCTTCAGATAAATCTTCATCTTCTCCAAACGGACTACAATCAATAACAAACAAACGGATTGCTAAACCAATTTGAGGTGCCGCTAAACCAACTCCTGAAGCATTTTCCATGGTTTGGAACATGTTTTCAATAAGTTCTTGTAAATTTGGATAATCTTTAGCGATTTCAATTCCTTCTTTACGCAATACGGGATCACCATATCCAACTATAGGTAATATCATTTCGATTTAGTTTAAATTTAATCATCTAAATTTTTAGACCGTGCAAAATTAAACATTTTTTATTGTATTGTTATTTGAATCTAGATATAGTTTATAAAAATATATTGTTATATATTTCAAAAAGGAAATTATATAAAACACAAATACCACTTTTTAATTAAATATGTACCAAAAAATTGTAAAAAAAATCAGTGACAATCATTTGTATGATGCTATAAAAGTTGCAGTTGCAGGTAGTTTACCTTTTCTCTTTTTTCACGAAACAGATAATTTCTATATTGCTTTTGCTCTTTCAATTGGTGCAATTTTAAACGCTCCAACAGACATTCAAAGTAATCTAAAACATAAAATAAACGGATTAATACTTGGAAGTATTTGTGTTGCTTTAATCACTTTTTTATTAGGATTTACAAAACCTTATCCAATTCTATTTTATCCGGTTTTTATTTTCATCATATTTTTTTCTGCGATGATTTCTATTTATGGCCATCGAGCAAACCTTATATCTTTTGTTTGTTTATTAACCGTAAGTTTAGCGTTTATCAGAGATTATCAAGGTTGGGATTTAATCAAAAACAGTTTGCTTTTATTAGCTGGAGGAATGATTTATTTAATTGTTTCTTTAATTTTCTATGTCTTTAAACCAAAAAGATACATTTATCTAGAAATTGCAAATTGCATCGAACAAACAGCTGAATATTTGGATTTACGAGCTTCGCTTTGGAATGAAAATACAAACAAAAATAAAACCATTGAAAAACAACTTGAAATTCAAATTAAATTAAACGAATATCATGAAAGTATTCGCGAATTTTTAATTCGAAATAATGCAAATAGCAGCAACTCTTCAAACAATAGAAAGTTACTGATTTCTTTGACTTCATTAATAGAAATTCTTGAAATCGCAACTTCTAATTCATTTGATCATAAAAGAATTCATGAGCTTTTTAAAAACGATCCAAGTCTTATTAATGAATATCAAAAACTTGCAGAAAATTTTGCTTTGAGTTTACATGAACTTTCATATTGCATAAAATTGAATAAAGATTATCATTCACCTGTTTCGTTAGGAAATCAAATTAAGGCAATCAAATTGCATTTAGATGAATTTCAGAAAAAACAAAATTGGTCTGATGATAAAGAAGAAATTGTAACTTTCAATAACGTTTTACATTATGCAGAACGACAAGTTGAAAAAATTAAAGGTCTTGAACGTGTAATTAAAGGACGTGTAAATACGGATGAATTACGTGGAAAATACAAAGATTTGGAAAAATTCTTAACTCCGCAACATTATCGTTTTTCAACATTAACGGAGAATTTAAATTTCTCGTCTTCCATTTTTCGACATGCAACTAGATTAACTTTAACTTTATTAATAGGTTATATTTTAGGCCAAATTTTACCCTTACAAAACGAATATTGGATTTTGATGACTTTAGTTGTAATCATGAAACCAGATTATGGCTTAACAAAAAGTCGTTCGTTTAGTCGTGTTTACGGTACCATAATTGGCGGTATAATTGCATTTACAACATTATATTTTGTAGATAATGTAACTGTACTTTTAATATTGACCTTTATTACCATGATTATTGGAAACTGGCTAACCCATTCTGATTATAAAATTGGTGTGATTTTTCTGACAACTTACGTGATTTTTATGTACGGAATTTTAACACCGAATTACAATAGCATGTTGTTGTTCCGAATTATTGATACGGCATTGGCAGCTGGTTTAGCTTTACTTGCAACTCATTTGATTTGGCCGTCTTGGGAACATTTACACGTAAAAAAATTTATGTCTAAATGTATTTTAGCAAATAGGAAATATGTCGAAGAAATCAAGAAATACTACATTCAAAAAGGAGAACCACCTTTAGAATATAAATTGGCAAGAAAAAATGCGTTTATTGAAGTTGGAAATCTGATGGCTTCTTTTCAACGAATGAGTCAAGAACCAAAATCAAGACAAAAAAACAAAGCCGAAATTTATGAACTTACGGTTTTAAATCAAACTCTGATTTCTGCTGCCGCTTCTGTTGGAATATATATTCAATCGCATCAAACTACAGAAGCTTCTCAAGCTTTTGGAATTGTCATGGACAAAGTTTTATATAATTTAGATTTAGCCGATAAATTCATTCATCGAAATGCACATTATGATTTGATTTCAGAAAATGATTTAAAGAAATTTGAAGGAAGCTTTTTGCAGATTAAGAAATTACGTCGAGAAGAAATCGAAAATAGTGATTTAACTCCAGAAGAACGCATTCGTAGATTGGAAGAATCGCAGTTAATTATTGACCAATTGATTTGGATGATAAACATTTCCGAACAAATTGTAAACACATCAAAAAAGTTTAAAAACTAAAAAAGGTCGCTCATTAAATGAGTGACCTTTTTTGAGATAACAATTACATGAAATTATTTTCATTAAATTGTTCAGAATTAATAATCTATTTAGCGATTATTTTTAAAAATATTTTGACTTTCAAACCAATTTCTTGGTTTTTAAAGATATAATCATATTGAAATCAATTACTTAATATACTAAATAAGTGATTTTCTAAACTTCGTTTGCGAATATACAATTTTATATTTTAAAATAAAAAAGAAATTAGATTAAAATAATTCATAATCAACGAAGTAATATTTTTCACAGATTATATTATTGAAAACTATTTAGTAATTTTACAACAAAAATGACATATAAACCGAGGCAATTAGCACTAATAATTTTTGTTTCTATAGTTTTAATTTGTATTCCTATTATTGGTTCACATGATTTTAAAACGGGTGAATCAATGATGAATTCCGTTTTCTTCCAAAGAAGATTTACTGCAACGATACTCGTAGTTATTTTTTTCTATTTGAATTATTTTTATTTAATTCCAAAATTCTATTTTACAAAAAGATATTTCATTTACTATTCCATTGTAATCTTATTTTTTATTGTCGTAATTAAAGTACCCGAAATTTTAATTCAGGATAATGGCATTCGCCCAGAAAATTTCCCTCTAAGAAAAAAAGGTCATAAAGGCGGCAGAAATAACGATTTTCAATTCATGCGAATTCTGATGGATAGAAATGCCTATCAATTCATTATTTCGTTTTGTATTTCGATTCTATTAAGATTAAATATACAAATGTCTGCGATTAATGACGAAAAATTAAAATCTGAAGTTTCTTATTTAAAAGCACAAATCAATCCACATTTTTTATTTAACACATTGAATAGTTTGTATGCGTTGTCTTTAGAAAAATCGGACGAAGCGCCAGATGCAATCTTGAAATTGTCAAGTATTATGCGTTATGTAGTCACTGAAAGTTCTAATGATTTTGTTACTTTAAATAAAGAAATGAAATACATTGAAGATTATATCGATTTACAAAAACTTCGAATGGTTGATTCTACAAACTTTAATTTTAATAAAGAAGGTGATTTTAATCAAAACAAAATTGCTCCTTTACTATTGATTCCGTTCATAGAAAATGCTTTTAAATACGGTTTAAATCCTGAAAAGAAATCGTTTATTACAATCAATATTAATATAAATGATGGCTTTTTATTATTGAATGTTTCCAATTCCAAAACTGTAAAAAATGTTCATGAGAAACAAAAAACAGAAACTGGTTTAGAAAATACGATGTTGCGTTTAAATTATTTATATCCAGAAAAACATCAATTAACGATTAACGAAACTGAAGAAATATATAATCTTGAATTAAAATTAAATTTACAATGATAAAAGCAATTGCAATTGATGATGAACCTTTAGCTCTGAAAATTTTAGCGCATCATTGTGATAAAATTGAAGAAATCAATCTTGAAAAAACATTTACTAATCTTTCAGAAGCTAAAACATATATAAATGATAACGAAATAGATTTGATCTTTTTGGATATCGAAATGCCACAACAAAATGGAATTGATTTCTATAAATCTTTAAATAAAAAGGTCATGGTTATTTTCACTACTGCATATGATCAATATGCGCTTGAAGGTTTTAATGTGAGTGCGATTGATTATATAATGAAACCGATAAGTTTTGACCGCTTTAAAGAAGCTGTTGAAAAAGTGATTAAAGTAAAGAAACTCATATCAAATAAAAATGAGGATGCCTTTATTATGATACGAGCCGATTATAAATTGAATAAAATCTACTTAAAAGACATTCAATACATCGAAGGTTTAGATGACTATATTCAGATTTATATCGATAATCAACCTAAAATTGTGGCTCGAATGTCAATGAAAGCAATATTAGAAACCTTACCTGCAAAAGATTTTATAAGAATTCATCGATCGTTTATAATTCCGATTAAGCGAATTAAAAACATACAAAACAAACAAATTGAAATAGATAGCATTTTAATTCCGATCGGAGAAACATACAAATCTGAAACATTAGAAGCGCTAAAAAAAATTTAACAATAATTTATTACGAGTTTCTTTTGAATAAGTTTGGAAGTTACGATTAATTATTGCTATATTTGTAAAGCTCAAAAGGAAATAAAATTATTTTTGAGTTTTTCATAAGTGTTTTTTTTGGTTATAAAAGCGGTATCATTTTCATGATACCGCTTTTTCTTTTTAAAACCTGCGCTCGCCATTGGAATTGGTAGTAAGTACATCGGACATATACTCGAAAAATGGACGTAATTTTTCAAAAGCTATCACTACTTTCTTATTAAAATCTGAAGATAAAACTTCTTCATCTGAGAAAGATTTTGTGAATAAAAATTGTTTCATTCTCAATAATTCGATTCGGTCGTGATTTTTACCAAAACCTTTTGGGGCAGTTTTCAAACTTTCGCCTTGTATTTCTCCATAAAAAGATTTGAAAGTGGGTTCGTTTAAAATTTGAACCAATTCATTATCTAATGCAATTTCTTCACGAATGCGTAATAAATCTTCAGCATTTGGTCCCCAAAATCCGCCACCAACAAAAGATTTACCTGGTTCAATTTGTAAATAATAACCTCCTCTATTCTGTGGTTGCAACCTTCCAACATACATTGAAAAATTGGTTTTGTACGGAAGTTTATCTTTAGAAAATCGTACATCACGATAAATTCGATAAGCTTTCATCGGTTCTAAAGCATCCGATTCTGCTAACTGATTATAAATGTTTTTAAAATCAATCAACATATTTTCTTTACAATCTTCATAACGTTGTTTGTTTTCGGCAAACCAAACGCGATTGTTGTTTTTTTCGATGTCGCTTAAAAAATCAAATATTTCTTGTTTCATAGCTTTTATTTAAAATTTGACATTAAAATATTATATGCGTTTTTTCCAATATTAAACGCCATTTTCTCTGTTGGAATATCATCAGAACCACCATTGAACGGATCTTCGATTTCTTCTGCGATCAATTCTAAAGAAAGTAAAACATAAAAAATCACCATAACCAAAGGAACGATATAATAACCTGTTGTAAACACATAGCCCATTGGCAGAGTAATTACATAAACAAAAATAAATTTCTTTAAAAATAAGGCGTAAGCAAATGGAATTGGTGTATTTTTAATTCGTTCGCAACTTCCAGTAACATCAATAAATCCTTCTAATGAATTCTCTAAAATCAATTTATCTTCGGGTTTAATAATTCCTTCGATAGATAATTCTTGAATGCGTTTTCTGATTTTACCAACAATAAAAACGGGTGGATGATGTGTTTTTAAATATTCATCATATTCTGGATGATCAACTTCATCAAGCATATATTTAGTCGATTCATTGGTTAAATGTGTATGAAGAACTTTTGCAAACATCTTGACTTTATTTGCAAAAAAAGAACGGTTTTTTTTATCATCTTCTGGTAGCAATGCATCTAATTTTGTTAAAAAATTTCGAGAATCATTGACTAATTTCCCCCAAGATTTTCGTCCTTCCCACCAACGGTCATAAGCTGTATTTGTCCTAAAAACTAATAATAAAGACAAAACAAATCCAATAACACCATGTAAAACCGACATGTTTTTTAACGCCGAATTTTGAGTTAATTCTAGATAATCAATTTCTACATAAGCAACTACCCAAGAGAAAAATCCCATTAATAAAACGGTTGGCCAAAGTTTTTGAATCGTATCTGATTTATGGATACGAAAAACCATATTTAACCAATCTTTTGTATTATAAACTTTCATAAATTATCTATTTGCTGCTCTTAAACCTAATTCTATAACTTCTAAATTTGATATTTTTCCTTCATTAATTTCAAAACGTAACATCGTTCGCACTTGATGAAATCCATGCGTTCCACAAGCTCCCGGATTTAAATGCAAACAATTTAGTTTTTTATCGAATTGCACTTTTAAAATATGCGAATGCCCACAAATAAAAATTTGAGGAGGATTTCGTTTAATTTCGTCGCGAATTTCAATATTATATTTATCGGGATAACCACCAATATGCGTAATCCAAACATCCATTCCTTCACACATAAATCTGTTGTTTAATGGAAATTCTAAACGAGCTTCTTTATCATCAATGTTTCCGTAAACGGCTCGTAATGGTTTTATTTTTTTTAAAGCATCGGTAACTTTCAAATCTCCAATATCACCTGCGTGCCAAATTTCATCAGCTTGTTGTGCGTAATTAATTATTCGGTCATCGATATAACTATGTGTATCGGAAAGTAATAAAATTTTCATTATTGTTGTTTCGCATAAAATTCAATTAATTGTTCGATTGCACGTTGACAAACTGGACAAAAATCTGTAGCTTCATTTGTTTTCATTCTGCAATCATGAGATGGAATATATAAACCATTACCTTCTAAACCTTCGTAAACACCAATTCGGTATTTGTCCAAATCTTTTGTTTCTGTTGGAATAGGTGTTTCCTTTTGAAGCATATTTTTCCATTTCAAATCAAAATTTGCCAATGAAGTTATGTTTTGCTCCCAAGGTTCAATTTGATTGGTTCCAGTATTTTCAAAAACATCAACCGCATAAAAATATTCATCAGCTAAACCAGCAAAACTATGTCCGAATTCATGAACTACAACCTGAGCAAATTTTTTATGATTTGATGTTGTTAAAGTATAAGTATTAAAAATCCCTCCACCACCATAAATATCAGTATTTGCTAAAATAATAATATGATCATAAGGTGTTCCAGCTAACTGATTATGTAAATTTTTAATTCGTGAAGTAGTTAAATATCGTTCGGAATAAAATGTTCCGAAGTTTGATTGTAAAATCGAATTTTTCCAATGATTGGTATGCGGATTACTAACTCCACTTTCTTGAGAAACAGTTTCAACAGCAACAATCGAAAATGCATCTTCATGATCTGCAAAAGCTTTGTGCTCAAATAATTCTTCTGCTACATCTTTTGCTTTAGAAATAAATAAAGGCATTTCTTCTTTCGTAAAACCTTCTGCAACAATTGCAACGTAAATTGGATTTTCTGTTTTGGCTTTTTGAATTACTTTAACCTTTTCGTTAGATGATTTTGGTAGCTTCTTAATTAAAATATCTTTAGGATTTACTTTGTGATTCAACAAAATAACTTCTTTTCTATTTTTATCAAAAGTAACTACTTCTACAAAAACTTCATTTTTAGGAAATGGTACTAAAAAAGTATTTTCAAAACTTTTGTTTTCATTTTTAGCTTCATCTAAAGTTAACCATTCATGAAATAAGGTACTGAAACTTTGCTTATAAATAATCTGTTTGGATTTAGCATCTTTAACTCGAATTTGCCCATTTCCTTCTAAAAGAACTTTATTTAAATTCACTTTTCTTCCATACCAATTTTCATATTGGATTATTTCATCTAAAAAAACGTGTTGTTTTTCAGAATTACCTGCAAAAGTATAATCTAGTCGTAGGGTTTTATCTTCGAAAAATTCATTAAAATTCTGAGCGCTTAAAAAATTCACAAATAGTAATAAAGTAAGTATAACGAATCTTTTCATGTTAATTTGCTCTGAAGTAGTATAAAGTATCACGCTAAATTAAACTATATTTGTCAATTGAAAAATAAGATTACGAAAATTGAGATATTTTATAGAATTCGCATACAAAGGTACAAATTATCACGGCTGGCAAATACAACCAGAAGCCATTTCAGTACAAGAAGTTTTAACAAAAGCTACAAACTTAATTCTTAAAGATTCGTTTGAATTAGTTGGTGCAGGACGAACAGATGCTGGTGTTCATGCTTCACAAATGTATGCTCATTTTGATACAGAAGTTGATTTTAATTCTGAAGATGCTGTTCGAAAAATCAATTCATATTTACCAGAAGATATTGCTGTTTTTCGAATTTTTCCTGTTTCTGCTGATGCACATACACGATTTGATGCAACAGCCAGAACTTATGAATATCACATTCATTTAAAAAAGAATGTTTTTTCAAAAGATTTAAGTTGGTACCATTTTAGAAAGTTGAACATCGATAAAATGAACGAGGCTGCAAAAATTCTTTTAGAATATGAAGATTTTGAATGTTTTTCTAAAACGCATACCGATGTTTTTACGTTCAATTGCACAATAACTGAAGCACATTGGCAGTTAAGCAATGATAATTTGGTATTTACTATTTCGGCAAATCGTTTTCTGAGAAATATGGTTCGTGCAATTGTAGGTACATTAATTAATATTGGTTTAGAAAAAATCGAAGTTCAAGAAATGCGAACAATTATCGAAAGTAAAAATCGTGGAAAAGCAGGATTTTCAGTACCAGCACATGGTTTATATTTAACAAAAGTTTCCTATCCTTATATATAATGGCAAAATTTAAAAGCGAAACATTAAAAAAAGTATTACAATATGCAAAACCCTATCAATCTAAATTGTATTGGGTGATTATCAGTTTGGTTACTTTATCAATCTTTGCAGCTATTCGTCCATATATGATTGAGGTTGTCGTGGATAAATATATTTCCAAAAAAGATGCAGACGGTCTTGTCTTTTTTGTTTCTTTAATGGGAATTGTTTTATTGTTAGAAATTGTTGCTCAGTATGCATTTACCTTCATTTCAAGTTGGTTAGGACAAAATATCATTAAAGATATTCGTCAAGAATTATTTCATAAAATGTTGCGTTTTCGATTGAAATATTTCGATAACGAACCTGTAGGAAAATTAGTAACAAGAAACGTTTCAGACATAGAATCCATCGCAAGCATTTTTAGCCAAGGTTTGTTTATGATTGTTGGAGATGTCTTAAAAATGTTAGTTGTATTAATCATTATGATTTATATGAATTGGCAAATGAGTATCATTGTTATTCTTGCAATGCCAATCTTGGTTTTCGCTACAAGAATATTTCAAAAACACATGAAAACTGCATTTGAAGAAGTTCGTGCACAGATTGCCAATCTAAATACTTTTGTTCAAGAACGAGTTACTGGAATGAAAATCGTTCAGCTTTTTAATCGAGAAGAAATCGAATACAAAAAATTCGAAGCAATCAACCAAAAACATAACGATGCTTGGCAAAAAAACATTTTATACAACTCCATCTTCTTCCCTATTGCAGATATAATCTCACAATTAACTTTAGGATTTGTGATTATGTACGGTGGTTTTAGAATGATTGGCGGAGATAATTTCACTACAGTTGGTGCCATGTTTGGATATATTTCAATGATTCCTTTATTATTTAATCCATTACGTCAAATTGCAGATAAATTTAATGTAATGCAAATGGGAATTATTGCGGCTGACCGCGTTTTTGAGATTATGAATCAAAATGAATTAATCCAAAAAGAAGGTACACAAATTGCCCCAACGTTTAAAGGTGAAATCGAAATGAAAGACATTCACTTTAGTTACATCAAAGGAACTGAAGTTTTAAAAGGAATCAACCTTTCGGTCGAAGCTGGAAAAACCATTGCAATTGTCGGTGGTTCAGGAGCAGGAAAATCAACTATTATTAATTTATTAAGTCGTTTTTACGAAATTGATAAAGGGAAAATCACCATCGATAAACATAATATTAATGATTTTACATTAGATAGTTTACGTTCACAGATTGCGGTTGTTTTACAAGATGTTTTCTTATTTAGCGATACAATTTATAACAACATCACTTTAAACAATCCGAATATTTCGGAAGAAGAAGTTTATCAAGCTGCAAAGAAAATTGGCGTTCATGATTTTATTCAAACACTTCCTGATGGTTATCAATATAATGTAAAAGAACGCGGTGCGATGTTATCATCAGGACAACGTCAATTAATTGCATTTTTAAGAGCTTATGTAAGTAATCCAAGTATTTTGATTTTGGATGAAGCTACATCTTCAATCGACACACATTCAGAAGAATTGATTCAATCTGCAATTGGTACATTAACCAAAGGAAGAACATCTATTGTTATTGCGCATCGTTTAGCAACTATTGTAAACGCAGACCACATCATTGTAATGGACCAAGGCGAAATCGTAGAACAAGGTACGCATTCCGAATTAGTCGAATTTGAAAACGGCTATTATAAAGGTTTATATGAATCACAATATGCCGTTATTTCTTAATGAGAATTGATTTAGCAATATCAATTCCATAACAAAACTAAGAATAATTTTCAAAATAATTAAATAATAGATAAATTATAAAGTTTTCATTGCTAATATAACAATCTGTAAAATATTTTGATTATTTTAGTCGTCTTAAAATCATACTGAAAATTTATATATGAAATTCGATATTATTGTATTAGGAAGTGGCCCTGGAGGTTATGTAACTGCGATTAGAGCTTCACAATTAGGCTTTAAAGTTGCTGTTGTTGAAAAAGAAAATTTAGGTGGAATTTGCTTAAACTGGGGATGTATTCCTACAAAAGCATTATTGAAATCAGCTCAAGTTTTTGATTATTTAAAACACGCTTCTGATTATGGTTTAACAATTTCTGGTGAAGTTGATAAAGATTTCAATGCAGTAATTGCACGTTCTCGTGGTGTTGCAGAAGGAATGAGCAAAGGTGTTCAATTCTTAATGAAGAAAAATAAAATCGAAGTTATCGACGGTTTTGGAAAAGTTAAACCAGGTAAAAAAGTTGATGTAACTAAAACTGATGGTTCTGTTATCGAATTATCTGCAGACCATATCATCATTGCAACTGGAGCTCGTTCTCGTGAATTACCTAACTTACCTCAAGATGGTAAAAAAGTTATCGGATACCGCCAAGCAATGACTTTGGCAGAACAACCAAAGAAAATGATTGTTGTGGGTTCTGGAGCAATTGGAGTTGAGTTTGCTCATTTCTATAATTCAATGGGAACAAATGTTACTATTGTTGAATTTATGCCTAACATTGTTCCGGTTGAAGACGAAGATATTTCTAAACAAATGGAGCGTTCTTTGAAGAAATCTGGAATTAAAATAATGACAAATTCATCTGTTGAAAAAGTTGATACAACTGGCGAAGGCGTTAAGGCTTTTGTAAAAACAGCTAAAGGTGAAGAAATCTTAGAAGCTGATGTTTTATTATCGGCTGTTGGAATTAAATCTAACATTGAAAATATTGGTTTAGAAGAAACAGGAATCGCTACAGATAGAGATAAAATCTTAGTAAACGATTTTTATCAAACGAATATTCCTGGATATTACGCAATCGGAGATGTTGTTCCTGGACAAGCTTTAGCACACGTTGCTTCTGCAGAAGGAATTTTATGTGTGGAGAAAATCGCAGGTTTACATGTTGAACCATTAGATTACGGAAACATCCCAGGTTGTACATACGCAACTCCAGAAATCGCTTCTGTTGGAATGACAGAGAAAAAAGCTAAAGAAGCTGGATATGAAATCAAAGTAGGTAAATTTCCATTCTCTGCATCAGGAAAAGCAAAAGCTGCTGGAACTCCAGACGGATTTGTAAAAGTTATTTTCGATGCAAAATACGGTGAATGGTTAGGATGTCACATGATTGGTGCTGGTGTTACAGATATGATAGCAGAAGCGGTTGTGGCTCGTAAATTAGAAACAACAGGTCACGAAATCTTAAAAGCAGTTCACCCTCATCCTACAATGTCTGAAGCTGTTATGGAAGCAGTTGCAGAAGCTTACGGAGAAGTGATTCACTTATAAGAATTTTATATTATCATATTAGAACAGCAGTAACTTTTGTTATTGCTGTTTTTTTTTATGGAATAATTTGTATCTTCCGAAACTACAAAATCAGAAAATGAAAAGACTTTTTTTAACCTTATTTTTTTTAATTTCAATTGCAAATTCTGCTATTTCTCAAACATTTAATACAAGAAAAACAGATGCTTTTATTGAATATATCGAAGCTAATGAACGAGCAATCGGAAACGTTTCGATTTTTAAAAATGGTAAAGAAATCTATCAGCGTAAATTTGGAGATCAAGAAATGAATCGCTCAAATGATGCATATCGCATTGCTTCTGTAACCAAATTGATTACAGCAACTTTGATTTTAAAATTAATTGAAGAAGAAAAACTAAGTTTAAACGATTCATTGGTAAATTATTTTCCAGAAATTAAACAAAGTAATAAAATTACAATCGAGCAAATGCTAAATCATACCAGTGGTTTGGGTGATGTTAATTTTCGAGGAAAAGACCCGTATTGGTTGCAATATCGTGTTTACTCACCTTCTGAATTATTACAAAATATTGTAATTGAAGAATTGTTATTTGAACCGGGAACTGATGTTTCGTATTCCAATTCAGCTTATTTTTTGTTAGGACAAATTTTAGAAAAAAAATATGCTCTACCTTATTCAGAAATTATCAATCAAAATATCACAAAACCATTAAATCTAAAAACTTTAAAAGCCGGAACAGACGAACGCAACAACATTTATCCTTCTTTGAAATATAAAAATGGGAATTGGGATATTATGACCGAAAAATTTTATGAAAATTCTTTAGCGTTTGGAGATATTACCGCTTCAACTAATGATTTAAATATTTTTATAAATGCTTTATTTGACGGAAAAATCATCAGTAATAAATCATTAGAAATGATGAAACCTAAAGCTAATGCAGATTTCGGTTTAGGAATGATGAAAACTCCTTTTTATGAGATTTCGTTCTTAGGTCATAATGGTGATATTTCTGGAAGTCATACTTTATTAGGATATAATGAAAAAGATAAAACTTCAATAGCAATCAACATTAATGGAAATCGAAATGTGAAAAATGATTTTTACATTGGTATTTTAAATAGTTTATATGATGCTAAAATTCCATATCCAATTTATCTAAATGATAAAATTTTAAATCAATATGTAGGAACTTATAAATGCGAAAATTATCCGTTTCCGATTAAAATTTATAACGACGGAGGTGATTTATTTGGTTTAGGATTAGATGAAGGTCAGATTCCATTTCAATTAAAAGTTCAGGACGAAACACATTTCACATTTCATAATCTAAGTGCTACATTTATTCCTGAAGAATGTAAAATGATTTTCATTGAAAACGACGAAGTATATACTTTCTACAACCCTGATTTAAAATAATATTTTGAAAACATTTTTCACAGTACTTACATTAATCCTGTTTATTTCTTGCAATAAAGAACAATCTGAAGAAAAATTCTTTAAAGCGATTTCTTTGAATAATAAGGATACAGCTTACTTAAAGCTTTCAGAGATTGATAATCAATTTAATGGGAAATATTTGGTTATTTATTCTGATAAAACGTTCGATTTAGGAACTATTTCAGGAGAAATTATTGGAGATACTTTAAAAGGTAAGAACAAATACTTTTCAAGAAGAAAATCAAAATTTACAAAACCTATTGTATTCTTAAAAGATAACAATCAAATGAAATTAGGAACAGGAATGGTTTCATATTATTCACAAATTCCTTTGTATGCAAATGGTACGATTCAATTTCCTGATTCGTTATTTCAGTTTATACCTATCGATAAAAAAGAAATAATACATTTAAAACAAGAATTACAATTTTAAAAATTTGATTGTAATTTAATAAGTCAAAATTGGTACAAGATTAACGCATTAATAATCAATTGATAATTAATTTTATCTAATTTTATAAAAAAAGAAAAAAATGAAATCACTAATAATTTTAAGTAGTTTACTTGCTTTAAGTTGTTCAAAAATG
>SMEN01000186.1_pt1 | contig 20755 bp, 16 predicted proteins | sample 2456271 | NCBI WGS metagenome assembly SMEN01 (sample SAMN10132593, study PRJNA489261) | soil metagenome | isolation source: day1 control-loamy sand soil ammended with raw manure from dairy cow... | place: USA | collected 2015-04-01 | reverse complement strand
GGCCAGGGCCTCGCGCAGCCGCGCGTGGCGGGCCAGCCAGCCGGCGGCGTCCCCGTCGGTGAAGCGCTGCTGGGTTTCGTTCAGCTCGATGGCGTTGCCCTGGGCGTCCAGCCCGCCCTGCAGGTAGCAGGTGTCCAGCAGGACCAGGCGGATGCCCGCGGCCTTCGCCGCGCGGCCCAGCGCGAGCTCCATGCCGTGCTCATCTGTCCCGGCGTAGGGTGCACCGGTGGCGTCGTGGTGCAGGTAGTGGAACTCCCCCACCGCGCTGTAGCCGTTGACGACCATTTCCGCGAAGACCGCGGTGGCCAGCTGCTCGTAGCCGGCCGGGGTGAGCCCGGCGGCGGCGGCGTACATCTGTTCGCGCCAGGTCCAGAAGTTCCCGGCTCCGCCGTTTTCCCCCTGGTGGGTGCGGCCGCGCAGGATCCGGTGGAAGGCGTGCGAGTGCGCGTTGACCGGCGCCGGAACGGTAGTGGTTTTTCCGCTCACAGCAGGTCCTCCAGGGCATCGGCCAGGGCCAGCACGCCGGCCTCGGCATCGGCGTCTTCCACGTATTCTTCCGGCGAGTGGCTGATGCCCGAAGGGTTGCGCACGTACAGCATGCCGGTGGGCAGGTAGGCGGCCAGCACGCCGGCGTCGTGGCCGGCGCCGGTGGGCAGCGCCGGGGCGTCGGGAACCAGTCGGTGCACGGAGCGTTCCAGCGAGGCGCTCAGCGCGGCGTCGAAGTGCACGGTGCCGGAGAGCGATTCCTCGGTCAGCACCACGGAGCAGCCCTCGAAGGCGGCGATCTTCTGCGCCTGGCCGTGGATCTTCTCCACCAGCAGGGCGGTGACCGCGTCGTCCGGGTGGCGCACGTCCAGCCAGATGTCCACGCGGGAGGCGATCACGTTGGTGCCGCCGGGCACCGGCTCCAGCCGGCCCACCGTGGCGCGGGCGTCGGGCTGCGCCGTGGCGATCTCGCGGACCTTCAGCACCAGCTGGGCTGCGGCCACCATCGGATCGGCGCGGTCGATCATCAAGGTGGTGCCGGCGTGGTTGCCCTGGCCGCTGAAGCTCAGCCGCCAGCGGCCGTGGCCAAGGATGGAGCTGCCCACCGCGACGGCCGGCCCGCGGCCGGCGGCGTCGGTGTATTCCTCGGTGTTCAGCCCGCGGCCCTGCTCCACATGCAGCTCGATGAAGTCGCCGATCCGGGCCAGGGCCTTCTCGTCGCGGCCCATGCGCGCCGGGTCCAGCCCGTTGGCGGCGGCGATGTCAGCGAAGGTGTTGCCCTCCGCGTCGCGCAGGTTCAGCGCCTTCACCGGGTCGATGGCGCCGCTGAGCAGCCGGGAGCCCAGGCAGGCCACCCCGAAGCGCGAGCCTTCCTCCTCCGGGAAGACGGCCAGCGCCAGGGCACGGTTTCGCACCAGTTCGCCGGAGGCTTCCCGGTCGGCCAGCACGTCATAGGCGGCCAGCGCGCTGGCCACGCCCAGCGGGCCGTCGAAGGCGCCGCCGCCGGGCACGGAGTCCAGGTGGGAGCCGGTGACCAGCGAACCCTTGCGCGAGGCGTCGTCCCCGGCGGACCCCGGAAGATCCCACCAGGCCCAGATGATGCCGTTGGCATCCGTGGACACCTCCAGCCCGCGCACGGAGGCTTCGGCAATGAACCACTCGCGCAGCGTGATCTCGGCGTCCGAGTAGACCGGGCGCGAGTAGCCGCCGCGCTTGGCGTCGCGGCCCTCGCCGCTGATCGCGGCTAGCAGGGAATTTACGCCGTGTGTAGGCATCGTCATGGTCCTATCTGCCCACCATCAGGTAGGCGATCGGGGTGGTGATCAGCAGGGTCAGGGCGACACGCTGCGCCCAGATGACCAGCAGATGCCATACCTTGATGGGAATGCGGGTTGCGAGGATGCAGGGCACCAGGGCGGAGAAGAAAATGATCGCCGACACGCAGACTACCGCAATGACCAGGCGCAGCGCGTCGGATTCGTGCCCGGCGACGATGGTCGCCGGAAGGAACATCTCCGCGATGCCCACCGAGGAGGCCTTGGCCGCCAGCAGCGGGTCGGGCAGGCCCAGCGCCCAGGTGATCGGCAGGAACAGGTAGCCCAGCCAGTCGAAGACCGGGGTGAAGCGGGCCAGCACCAGGCCGATCAGGCCCACGGAGAGGATGGAGGGAAGGATGGCCATGGCCATCAGCAACCCGTCCTTGAAATTCTCGCGGATGTTCGCGCCGAGCTTCGGTGCGTTGCCCAGCATCCCCATGGCTTCCTTCCACGCCGTGGCGAAGCGTCGGCTGGTGACCTTCGCCTCCGGCTGCGGGGTGGACAGGTGGAAGTACTCATCCGGGATGCGGCTGAGCGGCGGAATCCTCACGGCGATCGCGGTCACCAGGAAGGTGACGCCGAAAGCCAGAAAGAAGTACGGCAGCCACAGATGCATGATGTCCAGAGTCTTGGCCACAATCAGCATGAACGTGACGGAGACCGTGGAGAAGCCGGTGGCGATAATGGCCGCCTCCCGCCCGGTGTAGCGGCCTGCCTGGTACATGCGGTCGGTGATCAAAAGACCCAGCGAGTAGCTGCCCACGAAGGAGGCCACCGCATCGATGGCCGAGCGGCCTGGGGTGCGCCACACCGGGCGCATCACCGGCTGCACCAGCACGCCGACGAACTCCATCAGTCCGTAGCCGACCAAGAGGGCCAGGAAGACGGCGCCAATCGGAACGATCATCCCTACCGGGATCACCAACTTGTTGAACAGGAAAGGACCCATATCCGGGTCGAAGAGCCAGGCCGGTCCCACGTTGAAGACCAGCGCAATACCCGTGGCCAGACCCAGCACGTTCAGGAACGCGAAGAGCGTCTTCAGCCTGGATTCCTTCCACCTGCCGGTGGCGAAGGGGTAGACGGTTCCCGCGAGGATGAGTCCCAGGATCAAGTACTTCACGCTGGGACCCAGCAGGCCGGTAATCCAGCCCACCAGGTGGTCCAGCGGAATGGTCTCCTTGCCCCCGATGCTGATCGGGATGAAGAACATGAAGATCCCGATCAGGGAGAAGACGAAGAACCGCCAGACCCCGCGCGGGCCGTCGTCCTCGCGTTCGCGTTCTACAAGCCGTCCAATGGCGCCGTCATTCGACATGTCGCTACTCCGCCATCGGGATGCGCACGCCGCGCTCGCTGGCAACTTCTACCGCGCGCTCATAGCCGGCATCCACGTGGCGGATGACGCCCATGCCCGGGTCGTTCGTCAGCAGCGCTTCGAGCTTGGCCGCTGCCAGCTCGGTGCCATCGGCCACCGAGACCTGGCCGGCGTGGATGGAGCGGCCAATGCCGACTCCGCCGCCGTGGTGCAGCGAAACCCAGCTGGCGCCGGAGGACACCGCGGTCATGGCGTTGAGCAGCGGCCAGTCGGCAATCGCGTCCGAGCCGTCCTTCATGGCTTCGGTTTCACGGTACGGAGAGGCCACCGAACCGGAATCCAAGTGGTCGCGGCCGATCACGATCGGTGCGGAGATTTTGCCCTCGGCGACCAGCTTGTTGAACAGCAGGCCGGCCTTGTGGCGCTCGCCGTAGCCCAGCCAGCAGATGCGGGCCGGAAGACCCTCGAATTCAACGTGCTCGGCGGCCGCATCGAGCCAGCGGCGCAGGTGCTCGTTCTGGGGGAAGAGCTCCTTGAGCGCCTCGTCGGTGACGCGGATATCCTCCGGATCGCCGGACAGGGCCACCCAGCGGAACGGGCCAAGGCCCTCGCAGAACAGCGGGCGGATGTAGGCCGGAACGAAGCCCGGGAATTCGAAGGCCCGCATGTAGCCGCCCTTGCGTGCCTCGTCGCGGATCGAGTTGCCGTAGTCGAAGACCTCGGCGCCGATGTCCTGGAAGCCGACCATGGCTTCGACGTGGGCGGCCATGGCGGCCTGGGCCTTCTTGGTGAAGCCGATTTCGTCGGCCTTCGCCTCGGCGTCCCACTGCTCCACGGTGTATTCCACCGGAAGGTAGGACAGCGGGTCGTGGGCCGAGGTCTGGTCGGTGACGATGTCGATGGAGATCTCGCCGGCCTTCTGGCGGCGCAGCAGTTCAGGGAAGACCTCGGCGGCGTTGCCGACGTAGCCCACGGACAGTGCGCGGCCTTCGTTCTTGGCTGCGGTGACCTTGGCGACGGCCGCGTCCAGGTCCAGCTCCACGTCGTCCAGGTAGCGCTTGCCCATGCGGCGGCGCAGGCGGTCCTCTGAGACGTCAACGATCAGGCAGGCGCCGCCGTTGAGGGTGACGGCCAGCGGCTGGGCGCCGCCCATGCCGCCGCAGCCGCCGGTCAGGGTCAAGGTGCCGGCCAGGGTGCCGTTGAATCGCTTGACACCGATGGCGGCGAAGGTCTCGTAGGTGCCCTGCAGGATGCCCTGGGTGCCGATGTAGATCCAGGAACCGGCGGTCATCTGGCCGTACATCATCAGGCCCTCGGCCTCGAGCTTGCGGAACTCGGGCCAGGTGGCCCAGTCGCCCACCAGGTTCGAGTTGGCGATCAGCACGCGCGGCGCCCACTTGTTGGTCTTGAACACGCCGACCGGCTTGCCGGACTGGACCAGCAGGGTCTCATCCTCTTCAAGATCGGTCAGGGTCTTGATGATGGCGTCGTAGGCTTCCCAGGAGCGGGCGGCGCGGCCGGTGCCGCCGTAGACCACCAGGTCTTCGGGACGCTCGGCGACCTCCGGGTCGAGGTTGTTCATCAGCATGCGCAGCGGGGCTTCGGTGGCCCAGGACTTGGCGGTGAGGGTGGTGCCGCGAGGTGCTCGGATGACCCGTGACGGGTCGTGCTGGGTGAAGCTCATCGAAATTCCTTCGTTCGTAATAATGAAGACGCAGGTTGGTGTTCTGCGGCCCGTTGCTTGATTTCCATCCAAGCATTCATACGAGCGGAAATGTGCCCTGAGGCACACTAATCAGTCTGGGATACGAGACTTTGATGCGATGTGGGCAGGAATCTTCTGATTTGCCGGACGGAGCGGTCCTTGCGCGGGGCGTCATCGCTGACAAGTTCGTCTTAGCCGGCCGGACGTAGGCGGCGGGAAATTTCGGTTGCCGTTCTGGTCACCTCGGGAAGCCACTGGGACACCAGGTCTTCCAAGTTCACCGTTCTCTCTGCCGCGAGTCCGGGCGATGCGCTGCGGGCCGAAGCCGCTTTGCCGGCTTTCGCCCTGTTGGCGATGGTCAGAGTCACGCTGGCAACTGCGTGCCCCGCGTGGTCCTTTACGGGGACGGCGATGGACGAGAACCCTTCGGTCACTTCGTCCTGTTCCCAGGAGTAACCCACCTCGCGAATTTGGGCCAGAAGTTCTTTGAGCGCTTCGACGGAATGAACTCCGGTCTCGTACCTCGTGGGAAAGGCTTCCGGGCCCGGGTACAGGGCCGCCAGCTGATCCGAAGAAAATGTCGCCAGCATGGCTCGCCCGCTGGCGGTGAGATGGGCCGGCAGCCTCACCCCGGGGTTGGTGACAAGTTCAGCTTGTCTTTTGGCACGCTCCTCAATGACGTAGATGACGTCGCGGCCGTGCATGATGGCCAGGTGCGCCGTGCGTTTGGTCCGTTCAACAAGCCGCTGCATCGGGAACCGCGCGATCCGTTGCAATGGTGCTTGCCTGGAATACCCCGTACCCAGTTCATGGGCGGTCACACCCAGCGCGTATTTGCGTTCCTCGGGCAGGTGGACTACAAATCCGTCATCGATTAATGCGGCCAGCAGGTGGTAGGTCGTCGACCGGGGCAATCCGACATCCCTGATGATCGTGCCGGCGCCGACAGGGCCCGCCTGTGCCGCGATATAACGCAGCACCGAGAGAACATTTTTTGCGGCCGGCACCTGCGGATGGTTGTTTTTCCCCATGCGCTGATCCTATGCGCATAGAAGGGGCTCCGCGCCTCCCCTGGCATTGGGGCCCACCGGCGAGCGGCTCGGCGTCCCATTGGTTGTTCCAGTTGGTTCCAGCGGCGGCAGCGCACGGTGTTGCTCCCGTGCACGGCAAATTGTAGCTAGCTCAATAAGTGTCAGGGCCCGCATTCACGAGTCCGGACGATTAGGCTCGAACCATGAGCCAAAGCAATGCCTCGCTGTCCACCGGAACTCAGATCCAGCTTTCTTCAAGCCCCAAGAAACCGTGGGGAGCAGCCCAGGGGCAGATCCGGGAAATCGCCAAGGGCATCCTGGCCGATGACGGATCACTGGCCACTGCTCCGGAAGGCGGTTGGGACTGGCGGATTTCGGTCGCATCCATCGAGAAAGCCGGGGACTTCACGCCCTACGACGGTTGCGAACGCACCCTCACGGTCATCGCCGGGGAGCTACTTGAACTCACCGTCGACGACGCCTCGCAGGCGCTGGAGATCTACCGTCCCTTCAAGTTCCCCGGCGCGGCGGCCACCTCCGCGGCGCTGCCCACCGGGGAGATCCTGGCGCTGAACCTCATCACCCGCAACGGCAAGGTACGCGGCAACGTGCGCATCGTGGAGCTGTCGAAGAAACGTGAACAGCACCTGTTCGGCTCCCAGTTCGGGGTGCTGCTGCAGGGCAAGGCCAGCGTCCTGCGCGAGAACTCCGAGTCGGCGCTGGAGCTTCGCGACACCGTGATCGGCGGCGAAGAGGATTCGCCGCGCATCAGCGGCCGCGGCTTCATGGCGGTCATCTCACTGGATCTCACAGATGAATAAGTCCTCATACCCCGGACCTGAGCAAAGCCCCTTGAGCAGAACAAAAATCTGGTCGCGGGGCCTTTTAAAGCTTGGATCAAAAAAAGAGCACCGGTCTGATTTGTCCCCCAAAGTTGGAACGAGCACCGTGAAAACAAACCGATGAGGGAACAAACCGGGTAGACGAGATGACTTGGCAGAGACCCCGGCACTCCGACCGGGGTGAACGGCTTGGAATCGAAGCCGGTCCCATGGCCATCTTTGGAGCCCCGACCCGCGACGAGGCCCTAGCTGTGGTCAAAGCCCGGGCATTGGCGAAGCTGCACAAAACTCGGGACTGCCGCGAAGGATCCCACCGGTCCTCGAATCTTCACGTATGTTCATTCGCGAAATCGCCCGGGGAAACCTGGCCATTGCAGCCGCAGGAGACTTCATGGGTTTTGCCTTCTGATCCCTGCGGTTCCGGGCAGACCCATGCCCACTGACAAATCAGAATGCGAAGTTCACCGTTACCGAGCTAGCTGGTTTTCGATCGGGTCAATGCAAGGCCACCAGTCCCGTAGTACTTTCCGGACAAACGCCTCGCGGCTTCCGCGGCGTGATCCGCACCGAGTGCCAGGCGCTAGCAAGAATCGGGCAATGTGGTGAGGCGAGTCGGCACTGGAATCACGCAGTTTCCCAGAACAGTTCCGATTGCGTCGTCAATCAGAAGCTACGCGTTATTCGGAAAGCGCATCCATTGTCAGATCCTGCTGCGCTCCGGGATTCCAGACGCAGCTTGCCAGCATCCGGCTAATTGACCAATGCCTAGCTCCCCGGGCAAATGCCAAATGCATCGGGGAGCCGAGGGCCGAGTGCGCTGATGCAATCCACGTTGTCTCAACCCTTGGTGGCGCCAGCCAACAATCCGCGCACGAAGAACCGCTGCAGCGCGAAAAAAACGGCCAGCGGAATGATCATCGAGATGAAAGCACCTGCGGTGAGCAGTTCCCAGGATTGCCCGTACGTACCCGAGAGGTCCTGGAGCGCCTTCGTAATCGGCAATTCTCCACCCGAAGTGAAGACCGTTGCCACCAGCAGGTCATTCCATACCCAGAGGAACTGGAAAATTCCGAAGGAAGCAATGGCCGGCATTGTCAAGGGCAGGACGATTTTCGAGAAGATCTTCCCGTGCCCGGCACCGTCAACGCGCGCGGCCTCGATGACCTCATCCGGGATCTCCGAAATGAAGTTGTGCAACATGAAGATCGCCAACGGCAAGGCGAAGATCGTGTGGGCGATCCAGACCTTGGCGTAGGCTCCGTCCAATCCGTTGACTCCCAAACCGGGCAGGATGTACAGCCCGCCAATTTTCACGCCGTCCGAGAAGAGCTGGAGCAGCGGAACCAACGCCATCTGGATTGGAACGATCTGCAGGGCGAACACCAGCACGAAGAGCGTATTGCGTCCATTGAAGTTGATCCAGGCGAAAGCGTAAGCTGCCAAGCTGGCAATCAGGATCGGCACAATCGCCGCCGGGATGGTGATGACCAGCGAATTCAGGAAGGCTTTGGACAGCGGAAGGCTGTCGCCGGAGACAAAGGCCTGCGCGTAGTTATCCAGCGTGAACGACGGGTTGGACAGAGTCGTCCACCAGCCCGAGGTCTTGATGTCGTCAGCCTGCCTGAAGGAGGAGACGAACAGCCCGAAGGTGGGGACGGTCCACACTGCGGCAATGATGAACGCCGCAATCGTGGCTCCGCGGGAGGTGGTGGCTTTGCGCAGTTTCCCGCTGGTTCTCTCGGTGGCCACCCATAGTCGCCGAGAGGATTCGCCCACGGTGCTCATCGCATTACCCCTTGCTTCTTATGCTGCCGGATGTTGTAGATGATGATCGGCAGCACCAGGATGAACAGGATGACGGCCAGGGCCGAGCTGTAGCCGGTGCGTGCCCCGAGCTGGAACTGGCGCACCATTTCGTAGGCCAGGACCGTCGTATCCGAGCGGCCGCCGGTCATCGATGAGACGATATCGAAGACCTTAAGCGAGGCAATGGAAATGGTGGTCAACACGACAATGACCGTGGAACGAATTCCCGGCAGGGTGACATTGGCGAAGCGCTGCCATGGGGTGGCTCCGTCCAGGGCCGCTGCTTCCAATTGCTCAGCGGGCACGCCCTTGATGGCCGCGGACAGGATGACCATGGCGAATCCCGCCTGTGTCCAGATCAAGATGACCACCAGGAACAACGTGTTCCACGGTTCAAGCCCGAGCCAGTCGACCGGCTTGGCGCCGAATGCCGTGATAATCGCGTTGAGCACGCCGATTTGATCGCCCTGGCGAACGTCGTAGAAGAACTTGAAGATGATCGAAGCGCCCACGAAGGAAATCGCCATGGGCATAAATACCAGAAGCTTGAAGAACTTCTCGCCGCGGCTCTTGTCGATGAAGACCGCATAGGCCAATCCGATGATGGTGGAGACCACGGGCGCCACCAGAACCCAGACCAAGGTGTTGAGCAGTGCGGTCAGGCCATCGGGGCTGGTGAAAACCCAGCGGAAATTTCCCAGGCCGACAAAGCCCGACCCGTCATTGGCCATGAAGGCGCTGATCGCGGTGCGGATCATGGGGTAGATCAACCCAATCGCAAGCAGCAGCATGGCCGGAGCCAGGAAGCCTGACAGCTGCAGCAGCGAGCCGGCGCCGGATCGGGAGCGCCGGTCCACGAAGAACAGCACCGCGCCGAGCACGGCGGCCAGCGCGGCCACCCACATCACCGAGTTGTACAGGCCCAGGACCAGCAGGATCGCTACCGGAACCACGACTGCGGCGAGAAAGCGCACCACGGCGAATGCGCGTCCGCCCTTGGTCGCTACCTCGACAAAGCCGAGGATCGCCGCGATCAGGATCGCGAAGGCAAACAGCACCACCGGCACCTGGATCAGCGGCGGGACGCCAGCAAGCCATTGGAAGAATTCGGACATGGCCTCAGCCTCCTGTAATCTCGCCAACGGCCGGGGTTCCCGGCCGTTGGCGGCTTGCAAGGTGGTGACTAGGAGTCATAACCGGACTGGATGTTTTCAAGCACTTCCTCGGTCGGCTTGCCGTCGATCCAGTCCACCAGCCCCTTCCAGAAGGAATCGGAGCCCACGCTCTTGGGCATCAGATCAGACCCGTCAAAGCGGAAGGTGGTGTTCGGATCCTGCAACAGTTCGACGGCAGAGCGCAGCAGGTCGCTGCTGGCATTCGCTGGATCGAGCCCGGAGTTGGCTGAGATCACGCCGCCGAGTGAGACTCGGCTATTGGCCCAATCCGCGCTGGCCAGGTATTCCTGGACCTTGGCGGTATCTTCATCGTTGGAGAAGGCTGCCACGAATTCGCCACCGCCGACGATGGATACCGGATCATCAGCCTTGACTGGCGGGGCGATGAAGGCCCAGACATCTCCGTCAGGTGCCACGGTAGCCTTCTCGCCATCGGCGTTCTTGGAATCGAGCACATATCCTTCCAGGAAGGACGCCTGGTGGGTCAGCGGGCAGGTTCCCTTGGCCACGACCGTTCCAACATCGCCGAAAGCGGTAGCGTTGATCGACTTCACATCTCCATATCCGGCGTTGACCTGCTCGGGGTCAAGCAGGATCTTTCCAACGGACTCGAAGGCGCTGGTAATCTCAGGCGAGGTGAATTTCAGCTCGCCGGCAACCCACTTGTCGTAGGCTTCGGGCCCGGACTGGCGCAGCACCGCGTCTTCAATCCAGTCGGTGCCCGGCCAACCCGACGCTTCGCCCGATGCGAATCCGGCGCACCAGGCCGGCTCATTGGTCTTCTTCGAGATTTCGGTGCCGAGTGCGGTCATCTCATCCCAGGTCTCCGGCACGTTCACGCCCCACTGCTCGAACTGCTTGGGTGAGTACCAAATGTAGCCCTTGACGCTGGCCATCAACGGCACGCCATACTGCACACCGTCGACCTTGCCGTAGTTCTGCCAGTCCTCGGACCAGTTGCTTTGCAGCTGGGCTTGCACCGCTTCGGGCAGCTGCTGCACCTTGCCCTGGGCCACGGTGGCCTGCAGCAATCCGGGCTGCGGGAAGACTGCCAAATCCGGGGTATCGCCGCCTTGGACCTTGATCCCGATCTGGGATTCGAAGTTCTTGTCGCCGGTGTAGCGGATCTTGATGCCGTTCTCCTCGGACCATTTAGCCCACGACTTTTCCAACAGTTCCGCTTCCAGTCCGGTGACCGGACCGTAGATGTCGACGACACCGTCGGCTTCGCCCACCTGGGCTCCGCCGTCTCCGGAGGCGTTGGGGTCATTGGGGTCTGCTCCGCCCGAGCAACCGGCCAGGAGCATGCCGATGGCCGCCATCGAGATAATCGGCGCGAGCTTCAGCCTACGTTGTGCTTTCTTCATGATGCCCTCCACGTTGACTAGTGCCTTGCCGAGTGAATCGGCCTGGCACGAACGATCCCCTCAATAGTGACGCAGATCATCGACGCGCGTCAACACTTAGGAATGAACAACGGGGATAAATTGGTGTGGGACGGTCAGCGCGGTGCCGGGCCCGTGCTGTCGCGGACGGTCATCAGCGGCGCGATGAGCTGTTGCATGACGTCTTGGGAACGGCCTTCGATTTTCTGCACCAGTGCGTCCACCGCTGCATGGGTGACTGCCTCACTCGGCGGTGCCACAGTGGTCAGTGCCGGGGCAACCATTTCGGCCGATCGATCGCCGACACCCAGTGCAATTACCGAGAGGTCTTCGGGGATGCGCAACGATGCCATGCCCGCGGCGTTGACGAAACCTGCGGTGGCGAATTCCTTGAGCGCCAGCACCGCGGTGGGGCGTGGTTGCAGGTCCAGGTAGGCATCCAGCGCCGCACGTCCGCCGCGCGCATTGTTTTCCACCGGCACTTCCCGCATCGATATGCCGCGGACGCGCACGGCATCCGAGATGGCGCGGGCCGTGCGGATGGCCGGGCCGTTACCGGCTTCCTGGTCTTCCACGGATACGTTGATGTACATGATGGATTGATGGCCGAGGCCTGCCAGATAGTCCACCGCGATGCGCCCGGCCTCGGCGAAATCATTATCGACATAGGACAGGTCAGCGCTGTCATCGGGCCGGCCAATGGAAGCGAAGGCGATGCCTGCGCGGCGCAAGACATCGAAGCGCGGGTCATTGATCGATACTTCCATCAGCAACACCCCGGCCACCAGCTTCTGCCCGACCAGGCTTTCCAACCCCATGACGTCGGTCATTGGATTGGACCACAGCAGCATGTGATAGCCCAGCGCGCGGGCGCGCTCCATGGCGGCGGTGACGTATTCGAACTCGGTGGATGAATAGCCGTCCACGCTGGTGGGAAAGTGCAGGGCAAGGATCCCCCGGCGCGATCCGGCCAGGCCCTGGGCGAATGCATCCGGGGTATAGTTCAACTCCCGCATGGCCGCCAGGACCCTGGACTTGGTCGCCTCGGAAATGGTGCGCCGGCCGCTGATCACGTAGGACACGGTACTGGGAGATACGCCAGCCAAGCGCGCCACGTCATTCCTGGTAGCCATGAGCCCTCCGCCTTTGGTTATGCCAACTCGTCATCCCAATTGAAACACGGCGCCGGGCCAACACCGCTGGTCAGCGGCTGGCGACAAACGCCTGCACGCAAGCCTCGATGTCCTCGGCCGAGTGGGCGGCGGAGAGCTGCACGCGGATGCGCGCTGCGCCCTTCGGAACCACCGGGAAGCTGAAGGCGGTCACGTAGACGCCGTGCTCCAGCATCTTGCCGGCCACTTCTGCGGCCTTGACCGCATCCCCGAACATGACCGGGACGATGGCGTGCTCCCCGTCCAGCAGGTCGAAGCCTTCCTCGCTCATGCGGGTCCGGAAGAGCGCAGCGTTCTCGAAGAGCTTCTCGCGCAGCTCGCCCGAGCCCTCCACCAGTTCCAGCGCCTTCAAGGTCGCCGCCACGATGGCAGGAGCCAGCGAGTTGGAGAACAAGTACGGGCGGGCTTTCTGGCGCAGCATCGCAACGATCTCGCCGCGGCCGGAGACGTAGCCGCCCGAGGCGCCGCCCAGGGCCTTGCCGAAGGTGCCGGTGTAGATGTCCACGCGGTCAGAGACACCCGCGTGTTCCGGGGTGCCGGCGCCGGTGGCGCCCATGAAGCCCACGGCGTGCGAGTCGTCCACCATGACCAGCGCGTTGTACTGCTCGGCCAGGTCGCAGATGGCTTCCAGCGGGGCGATGTAGCCGTCCATGGAGAAGATGCCGTCGGTGACGATGATGGTGCGGCGGGCGCCGGCCCCGTCGTTCATGGCGGCCGCGGCCTTCAGCTGGACTTCCAGGTCTGCCATGTCCTGGTTGGCGTAGCGGAAGCGCGCGGCCTTGGACAGGCGGATTCCGTCGATGATCGAGGCGTGGTTCAGCGCATCGGAGATGATCGCGTCCTGCGGGCCGAACAGCGACTCGAAGACGCCCCCGTTGGCGTCGAAGCAGCTGGAGAACAAGATGGTGTCCTCGGTGCCCAGGAACTTGGAGACGGCGGACTCCAGTTCCAGGTGCAGGTCCTGGGTGCCGCAGATGAAACGGACCGAAGCCATGCCGAAGCCGCGCTCGTCCATGGCCTGCTTGGCGGCCTCGATGATGCGCGGGTCGTCGGCCAGCCCCAGGTAGTTGTTGGCGCAGAAGTTCAGCACCTTGCGGGCGTCCTGGCCCAGCGAGCCGGCCAGGATGGACGCGGACTGCGCCGAGTCGATGTGGCGTTCGGCCTTGAACAGGCCCGCGGTGCGCAGCTCATCCAGTTCCCCGGCAAGCTGTTCCTTGAGGTCGGTATACATTCCCAATTACTCCTTGTTGATCCGAGCGATTCTTAGCTGCTGAAGACTGTCCAGTCCAGCACGACCTTGCCTCCGTGGCCGCCACGGGCTGCCTCGAAGCCCTGCTGCCATTCGCTGGCCGGCAGGAAATCGGTGACGACCGAGGAGATGCGCTCGCGCATCAGCTCGGAGCTGGTGAGCATGGCGCTCATGGCATACCAGGTTTCGAACATTTCGCGGCCGTAGATGCCGCGCAGGGTCAGCATGTGGGTCACGACCTTGCCCCAGTTGATGTCGATGGACTCGCTGGGCAGGCCGAGCATGCAGATCTTGCCGCCGTGGTTCATGTTCTCGATCATTTCCGGCAGCGCGGTCTTGTGTCCGGACATCTCCATGCCGTAGTCGAAGCCCTCGATCATGCCCAGCTCGCCCTGGGCGTCCTTGATGCGCTGCTTGGCGACGTTCACGGCCAGATCCACGCCCATGGTCTTGGCCAAGGCCAGGCGCTGCTCGGAGATGTCGGTGATGGCGATCTTGCGGGCGCCGATGTGGCGGGCCACAGCGGCGGCCATCAGGCCGATAGGCCCGGCGCCGGTGATCAGCACGTCCTCGCCGACCATTGGGAACTGCAGGGCGGTATGCACGGCGTTCCCGAAGGGGTCGAAGATGGCGCCCAGCAGAGGGGTGATGCGCTCGTCGCGATGCACGTAGACGTTGCTCTCCGGGATGGAGACGAACTCGGCGAAGGCTCCGTCGCGCTGCACGCCAACGGAGCTGACATTGATGCACATCTGCTTGCGTCCGGCTCGGCAGTTGCGGCACAGCCCGCACACCACGTGGCCTTCGCCGGAGACGCGGTCGCCGACCTTGACGTTGTGAACGAAGTCCCCGACCTCGACGACCTCGCCGTAGAATTCGTGGCCTGGAACCAGAGGGGTGTTGATCATGGCCTTGGCGGCCTCGTCGTAGGCTTCGATGTGCAGGTCGGTGCCGCAGATGCCGGTGGTCATGACGCGGATCTTGACGTCGTGGACGCCTACTTCCGGCTCCGGACGTTCAACGAGTTCCAAACCGGCGTGTGGTCCGGACTTGTACAAGGCTTTCATCAGGGATTCCTTTGATCAAGAAGCTGCGTCGTGGACACGAATTATGGGATCAGTTCAAGTGTCGCACCGTCCGGGCACGGATAACACCTTAGTTGATCATCGAAATACTGATCTGACGATTTAGTATTTACTTCATGGAATTACATCAGCTGAGGATCCTGCGCGAACTTGCCGATCTGGGGAGCGTCAATGCGGTGGCCAAAGCGCTGTATGTCTCCCCCTCGGCGGTTTCGCAGCATCTGGCCCAACTCCAGCGCAATTTCACCGCCCCGCTGACCATGAAGGACGGACGGCGCTTGGTGCTGACTGCTGAAGGCAGGCTGCTGGCATCCGCTGCGGCACACGTCGCCTCGACGCTCGCCGAAGCCTCGGCGAAGATCCAGACCCAGGACCAAGACCGACAGACGCCGGTCAAGGTCGCAGGTTTCCATTCCATCGGCCAGACGATCTTCGCTCCGCTGCTCAACTGGACCGAACGCGCCCTGCCGCCCCTGAGATTCTCCGACGAAGATGTCTCGCAGCAGGATTTCCCGGCACTGACCTCCGCCTATGATCTCGTGCTGGCGCACCGCATGCCCCATACCGCGCCGTGGCCGCAGAACCACGTTGCAGTCATCCCGCTGGCTTTCGAACCGCTGGACATCGCGCTGCACCGGGATCATCCGCTCGCAGCGCACGCGGAGCTCTCCCCCGAACAGGTCATCGGCGAGCGCTGGGTCGTTTCACGTTCCGGGTACTCCCCTGCCGACGTTCTGGAAACCATCGCGGCCCTGGCCGGACGCGCACCGGTGGTAGAGCACCGGGTCAACGACTACGCCACCGCCGGGTCGCTGATCGAGACCAGCGGCTGCCTCGGGATCCTGCCGCGTTATACCGCGCGGAAATCCTTGGGTGGTGCGGTGACTTTACGACCAATTCAGGGCCTATCAGCAGGTCGACAAATCGACGTCTTGGTCCGGGCGGAACACCTCCATCGGGAGCCGGTCATGGATGTCGTGGAGGCGATCCGGCAAACCATCAGGGGGCTTGTCGGAGCTTAGCTGAACACGCCATGGCAGGCTTCCCCCGCAGTCTTGGAGTCAGCCAAAGTTGGGCCGTGTGACATGGGGAAATACGCGCACCATGCCACGTGTTTTTTCCCAGTCATTTAACACTCTCTAGTGCTTGTGGGGTCCGTGGTGCAGGCCCATAATGAAGCATCATATTAATGGCAGGGGCAGCCACTTATTTTTTGGGGGCGATTCGCATGAGTCTCCGAATGCGTGCCATCGGTCTGGCCACGGCGCTTAGTTGCGTTCTGTGGGGAATCGGCGCGAGCGCCACGGGAACTTCTGCGAATACCTCACCACCGGCGTTCCAAGACACCCAGATCACCGAAACTATTTCGCCAGCAGCCGTCAGCCTGCCGTCCGTCATGGTGACGCTCGACGAGCTGAATCTGCGCATGGGAAGCGGAGTCTCCTTCGGAATCCTCGCAACGATGCCCAAGGGTTCCGTTGTCTCCGTCCTGAGCCGGGCAAGCAACGGCTGGTACCAAGTCATCTACAAGAGCTATACAGGCTGGGCCAGCGGTACGTACCTCAAGGCCACCACCCAGACCCTGCCGACGCAGCTCTACACCCAGGATGAACTCAACCTGCGTACCGGCAGCAACGCAACCTTTCCGATCGTCACCGAGATGCCGCGAGGAGCTCGGGTCGATGTATCTGCCCGTGCCAGCAGCGGCTGGTACAAGGTCACCTATCGGGGACGCACCGGATGGGCCAGCGGGTCGTATCTGAAGAAGACACCGCCTTCCACGTCGCAGGGCAAGGGACCCAACCGCGGACCTCGCGTGGTGCTGACCTTCGACGATTGCCCGCGCACCCTGGCGGCCCTCGACTCGGCCATCGGGTACGCAGCAAGCAATGACATGGGCTTGGTTCTCGCTCCGACCGGGGACTGCCTCTCCTCGTTCCGAAGCCGCTACGGCGTCGATTTGGCGGCCCGCGCCCGCGCCAAGGGCCAATGGGTCATCAATCATTCGGTGACGCACCGTGATTTGACCACGCTTACCTGTGCCGGAGCGGAGCGCGAATTGCTGGGCACCGGCGTGCGCACCAATTGGGGCCGCCCGCCCTACGGTGCACTGGATACCGCGGCCCGGTGCGCTTATAGCAGCATCGGCATGAAGATCTGGACCTGGACCGTCGACACCCGTGACTGGCAGGTTCAGAACAAGGCGATCATCATTTCGCGTGCCTCCGCGGCACGGGCGGGTGACACTGTCCTGATGCACATGCAATGGCAGGGGTTCGCCCCGGATTCGCTGCGCCAGATCAAGTCGAACCTCGCAGCGCGCGGGCTCGGAGTCTGCCGTGCCTATCGCGGCACCAACGAGATCGGTGCGGTCGTCACTACCCCGAGGATGCTCCCCGATTCGCTTCCGTGTTAGTCAATGCCCGTCCGCTGGACCGAATTAGGTCAACGAACGGGTCATGTAGTTGCTGTATGGGTCCTCGCCATAGGACCCAAACGGGGAGCAGGGCTCGAATCCGTTCACGGCATACAGCCTTCGCGCCGCAGCGAAAAACTCCGCAGACCCGGTTTCAAGCGAGATTCGCGTGATACCCCGCTTCGATGCATCCTCTATGGCGTGCGCCAGCATCCGCGATGCGTAACCTCGCCCGCGCACCCCGGGGTGGGTGCGCATGCTCTTGAGCTCCTCATGTCCCGGTTCCAAGGGTGCCAGCGCGCAGGTGGCCGCAAGCTGGTCTGCGGATTGCCCTACCCACAACCTGACGCCCGGACGCTTCAGCGCTTCGATGCCCCACGCATGCTGTGACTCCGGCGGAGACTGGGGCGCCAAGTCGGAGTGATGCGCGGCAAGGAACGCGGGCAGCCGGGGGTCGGTGAAATCTGCTCGCCGGATAATCATCGTCATGATGCATCACAGTAGCAATGGGACGTTGCGCGAAAATTTCCAACGCATGACGTCGAGAAATATGCACCCTGCACTTCTCGTCCCATCCAATCCGCCACGATTACTCCGGTGCGTGGGTGCACAGAAGCGAGGATTGGTTCCGCTGTACCTGGACGGAATCGCCACCGTGTTCGGCACCCATGGCATCGCTGCGACGCTGGGCATGCTGGCTGCCGTTGGGTCTGGTGCGCTGGCTGTTGCCTGCACCGTGGCGGTGTCTGGCGGCGCAACAATGATGTGTTCCACCGCGTTGGCTGTGGCTCTGACGCAGGACACCGAATAGCCCTCACCTGCTTCCGGGATTCCCGCCTGCCTAGATTATCGGCGGCGCGGAGGGTGCCGGGACGATTTTCAGCGCGTACAGTATTCGCATGAAAATTCTTGACCCCGTCACCCTGCGCGGTGCGCATGTCACCCTTGAACCGCTGTCTCTGGACCACCACGACGAACTGGTGCAGGCGGCCAGCGACGGCGAGCTGTGGAACCTCTGGTACACCTCGGTGCCGCGCCCCGATGACATGTGCAAAGAAATCCGCAGGCGTCTGACGCTGCAATCGGAAGGTTCCATGCTGGCGCTCACCACCCGGCTCAACGATCCCGATACCGGCCTGCCTGGCAGGATCATCGGCATGACCACCTACTGCGGCATCGACCTCGGGCTGCCCCGCGTGGAGATCGGCTACACCTGGAACGCGGCCAGCACCCACGGTTCCGGTGCCAATGCTGAAAGCAAGCGGCTGCTGTTGGGTTACGCCTTCGAAACGCTGGGCTGCGAGGTCGTGGTGTTCTGCACGCACTGGATGAATTTCCAGTCGCGCATGGCGATCACGCGCCTGGGCGCCAAGCAGGACGGGGTGTTGCGGGCCCATTCGCGGATGCCTGACGGGTCGCTGCGCGACACCGTGGTCTTCTCGATCCTAAAAGCCGAGTGGCCTCAGGTGCGCAACGAACTGGATCGACGTATCGCCGCCCATTCTTGAGGACTTACACCACTCGCTCCAGACCAGATCCGCCCGTTGCCGGGCCGGATACCTCTGGGCTCACGGGAAAACCTGTGCGTCTCATGCCGGCGAAACGACAAGGCTTCCGAGAACAAACTATTGTTGAAGACGCGACACCGAATGGCCGCGGGCTGAGTGCCGACTCTGTCACCAGCGGCACAGCACATTCCACGCTTTCAACCGGATGGGAACCCCACGCCTTGCTTCAAAAATTCTCTGCCGTCCTTTTCGACTGCGACGGGGTCCTGGTGGATTCCGAGCTCATCACCAACTCCGTTCTGCGAGGCATCCTGCAGGAAAACGGATGGGACATCAGCATGGAAGACAGTATCAAGATCTTCATCGGCAAGGCGCTGAAGGACCAGTGGGAACCGATCTACCAGCACACCGGCGTGCGCATCGACGACACCTGGATTGCCGGCTTCCGTGCCCGTCGCGACGAAGCGTTGCGTACGCAGCTGCGCGCGGTGGAAGGATCCACGCAGGCCGTGGCGGAAGTAGCCAGCGCCTACGGTTCGAAAATCGCCTGCGTCACCGGTGCCGACCGCGCCAAGGTGGAAATGCAGCTTGCGCTGACCGGGCTCGACAAGTATTTCGGAGACCGGGTGTTCAGCGGTTTGGAGTTCCCGCGCAGCAAGCCGGCCCCGGACGTCTACTTGGCCGCTGCCGAAGCGTTGGGCATCGATCCCCGCGGGGCACTGGTCATCGAGGACACCGTTACGGGTGTCACCGCCGGAGTTGGGGCCGGGGCGACGGTCTATGGCTACTCCTCCGGAGGCCCGACCAGCACCGATCCCGGGGCACTGCTTCAGGCCGGCGCCAGCACGATCTTCACCCACATGGACCAGCTGGCGGATCTGGCCATCGAGGCGAAGTAGCACGACGGGCCAAACGACCCCGCAGGGCTCGGTGAACCATCTGGTTCGCCGAGCCCTGAGTTCATTTTCGGACTACTTAACTGCTTCGGCCTGCTGGTCGGCCTCGAAGTAGCGCACCACGTTCTGGTCCAGGGAAGGGATTTGCAGCGTCTGCCCCTGATCGCGCAGCGAACGGGCGCCCAGATCCCCCACGGCCACTGCCGCGCGGGCGTTGTTGTCCAAGACCAGCGGTTGGGGCAGGGCTTCGAGCATGCGCTGCGCAGGGACCTGCGACCATCCGGCTCCCGCGTTCTCGACGATCAACCCCTGTTCCCGATCCACGATGCCGCCGGTAGCCACCCCGGTGCCCAAGACCGGGCGTCCGTCGGCATGGTTCGCAACCAGCTTCTGTGCCTGGGCGATCACCAGCTCAAAGGCCGTTGCCGCGGCCATCCCCGAGTGCGGGACGAGCACGGAGGCCTTGGCAACTCCGTCCAGCCCGGTCAGCACGATACCCGTGACTCGCGGGCCGAGGTGGATCCCCATAACCAAGTTCGAGTCGGTGTCAACGCTCAGAGGAACCCTCGGACGGCCCTGCCCCGCGGCGACCGGCGCAGATTCGCTGATCAGCCGATGTTCCAGGAGGCTGGCGGCAATGCTGGTCACCGAGGCGACGCTGATGCCGATGGCATCCGCGATGTCCTTGCGCGAGCGCCCGGGCGCCGCGAAGATCTCCTGGAGCACCGACGCGAAATTCCTGGCACGAGCCGGATCGGTCTTGCGAGACATGTAGCGATGAACCTTTCGAAGGGCCAATTGCCCCATTTTGGTTAGCATTGCTTATTCTGTCACCAATGAAGTGTGCCTTGCGCATCAGGCAGGCCAGCTTGCCTCCCCGCCAACTAGTGAAAAGTCTCCCGGCAAGTCATCGATGTTCAGCGTAAAAGAAGCTCTAGGGTTTCCCTGCCGACAATGCCCAACGGATCCTGTTCGGCCAGGCCCGATGTCAGGATCGCATATCGCAGGGCCCATCCCCGCGCCCGCAGCCACAACGGACTGCCTTCAAGCACACCATAGTGGGCCATGAATGATTCTGTACCCGAGACGGTGAAATGCATCCACGCCGCACCAAGATCCGACGCCGGATCCCCGGTGCATAGATCCCCGAAATCAACCAGGGCTGCCAGTCGTATTTCCCGGCCGTGCTGTTCGATGATCGTGTTGTGGGGATGCGGATCACCGTGCAACCACAGCGGCGGTCCTTCATGCACCGGCGCTTCCACAGCTGCCCTCCACACTTCGATGGCGGCTGCCCGCTGTCCGGACGCCAATAAGGAGATTTCTCCACGCGTTTTAATGTCCAGTGTCTGCAATGGGCATCCA
>SMEN01000310.1_pt1 | contig 20828 bp, 21 predicted proteins | sample 2456271 | NCBI WGS metagenome assembly SMEN01 (sample SAMN10132593, study PRJNA489261) | soil metagenome | isolation source: day1 control-loamy sand soil ammended with raw manure from dairy cow... | place: USA | collected 2015-04-01 | reverse complement strand
GACAAGAATGCCGGAGCACCCTCAGGGTGCTCCGGCATGCTCATTGCCGGCGTGCTTAGCGCCGGCCCAGGTTCCAGGACAGGCGCGGGGTGCTCAGCGCATTGCGCTTGCGCAGCCGCGCCACGCGCTTGGGCGCCTGCACGGTTCGCGCGGTGTCCTGCTCCCGGGAGTCCAGCGCCATCAGCAGTGCGGTGACCGCGGCCAGCTCTTCGGGCGTGGGATTGCCGCGGGTGACGGTCAGCTGCGCGGCGGCAGAGGCGTGGGCCTGCTGGTCCATGGTGGAACTCCTTGTGCGTCGTGGAAGAAGGGTGCGTGGCGCCGGGCGCCTACAGCGGGATGTTGCCGTGCTTCTTCGGAGGCAGCGTGGCGTGCTTCTCGCGCAGCGCGCGCAGCCCGCGCACCAGCTGCAGGCGGGTTTCGCTCGGGGCGATGACCGCGTCCACATAGCCCAGCTCGGCGGCCTGGTAGGGGTTGAGCAGCTCGGCTTCGTAGTCGTCGATGATCTGCTTGCGGCGTGCCTCGACGTCGCCGCCTTCGGCTTCCACCGCCGCCAGGTCGCGGCGGTACAGGATGTTGACCGCGCCCTGCGCGCCCATCACGCCGATCTGCGCGGTCGGCCAGGCCAGGTTCAAGTCCGCGCCCAGCTTCTTGGAGCCCATCACGATGTACGCTCCGCCGTAGGCCTTGCGGGTGATCACGGTCAGCTTCGGCACGGTGGCCTCCGCGTAGGCGTAGAGCAGCTTGGCGCCGCGGCGGATGATGCCCTGGAATTCCTGGTCCTTGCCGGGCAGGAAGCCCGGCACGTCAACCAGGGTCACGATCGGGATGTTGAAGGCGTCGCAGTGGCGCACGAAGCGGGCGGCCTTTTCCGAGGCGGCGATGTCCAGGGTGCCGGCGAACTGCATCGGCTGGTTGGCGACCAGGCCCACGGTGCGGCCCTCGATGCGGGCGTAGCCGATCAGCACGTTCGGCGCGTACAGCGCCTGCATCTCGAAGAACTGGCCGTCGTCCACCACTGACTCGATCACGGTGCGCATGTCGTAGGGCTGGTTGGCCGAGTCCGGGATCAGGGTGTCCAGTTCCAGGTCGTCCTCGGTGAGCTCCAGCTCCTCGTCGAACTCGGCGATCAGCGCGTCGGAGAGGTTGGAGGAGGGAAGGTAGTCCAGCAGGTCCTTGCAGAACTCGATGGCGTCTTCCTCGTCGGCCGCCAGATAGGTGGCGGTGCCGGTGTTGGCGTTGTGCTGGCGCGCGCCGCCCAGGGTCTCCATGTCGATTTCCTCGCCGGTGACGGTCTTGATGACGTCCGGGCCGGTAATGAACATGTGGCTGGTCTTGTCGACCATGATCACGTAGTCGGTCAGCGCGGGGGAGTAGGCGGCGCCGCCGGCGCTCGGGCCCATGATCAGCGAGATCTGCGGGACGACGCCGGAGGCGTGGACGTTGTTGCGGAAGATGTCCGCGAACATGGCCAGGGAGGCCACGCCTTCCTGGATGCGGGCGCCGCCGCCGTCCAGGATGCCGATGACCGGGCAGCCGTTGCGCAGCGCGAATTCCTGGACCTTGACGATTTTCTCGCCGTTGACCTGCGAGAGCGAACCGCCGTAGACAGTGAAGTCCTGCGAGTAGACGGCGACCTGGCGGCCGTCGACGGTGCCGTAGCCGGAGACCAGCCCGTCGCCCATCGGCTTCTTCTTCTCCATGCCGAAGGCGGTGGAGCGGTGCACGGCCAGGGCGTCGAATTCAATGAAGGAACCCTCGTCCAGCAGCATCTCGATGCGTTCGCGGGCGGTGTGCTTGCCGCGCGCATGCTGCTTTTCGATGGCGGCCTGTCCACTGGGAGCTTCGGAGAGCTTCTGGCGGCGGCGGAACTCAGCGAGCTTGCCGGCGGTGGTGGACAGGTCGATTGCTTCGTCTGCCTCGGTACGGCCCTGCGTCATGCCCTGGTCTCCCTCGGATCGGTCTGGATGTGTAGGAATGGCACAAGAAAATTGCCAACCAAGCCAGTCTAACTGGGAAAACAGACAGTTTGTTTGTAGGAAACTTACAAATTGGGGCAATCCTGAGCGTGACCCACGCCAGAATAAGTTACCCAGCAGTAGCTTACCGGTCGCATCTGACGTAACCTAGGTCACATGACTATTGAATCGCGAACCCTCATCGCCCCCGATCATTCCCGGCTGGCCGGGCGCACCCTGCTGATGAGCGGCGGCAGCCGCGGCATCGGCCTGGCCATCGCGACCGCCGCCGCCCGCGCCGGCGCCAATGTGGTGCTGCTGTCGAAAACCGATGCCCCGCACCCGAGCCTGGAAGGAACCATCCACACGGCGGTGCAGCAGATCAACGACGCCGGCGGCAAGGGCCTGGCAGTGGTGGGCGACGTGCGGGTGGACGAAGACGTGCAACGCACGGTGCAGCAGGCGGTCGAGGCCTTCGGCGGCATCGACATCGTGGTGAACAACGCCTCGGCCATCAACCTGGCCAAAACCGACCAGCTGGACATGAAGCGCTACGACCTCATGCAGGACATCAACGTGCGCGGCACCTTCCTGCTGTCCAAGACCGCGCTGCCGCACCTGCGCGAGTCCGCTCACGCCCACATCCTGACGCTCTCCCCGCCGCTGAACCTGGACCCCAAGTGGGCCGGGATGCACCTGGGCTACACCATGGCCAAATACGGCATGTCGCTGACCACCCTGGGCCTGGCCGAGGAACTCAAGGACAGCGGCATCGCGGTGAATTCGCTGTGGCCGGAAACGCTGATCGACACCGCCGCGATCCGCAACCTGCCCGGAGGCCAGCAGATGATCCGCGGCGCGCGCAGCGCGGACATCGTCGCGGATGCCGCAATGGCGATCCTTTCCAGCGATCCCGCCGGCGTCAGCGGCAATTTCTTCACCGACGGCCAGGTGCTGAACCTGGCCGGCGTCGCCGACCTGAGCGGCTATGCCCTGAACCCCGATGTCCCGCTGGTGGAAGACATCTTCCTGTAAAGCCCGCGGGGGCCGGGCCGTGCGTGACTTAGGGTGGAATTCATGAGCATTGAAAACCAATCCGCCCGCGCCGCACTGGACCCGGCCGTCTTCGACGCCCTGGCTGGCGAGCTGGGGCTGGGGCTGGTCAGCATCCGTGAAACCTCCGGCTCGACCAACACCGAGCTGGCGGACCTGGCCGCCTCCGGGCAGGCCGGGAACCTGAGCGTGTACTTCACCGAGCACCAGCAGCAGGGCAAGGGGCGCCTGGGACGCGGCTGGATCACCCCGGCCGGCTCCTCCATCACCGTCAGCGTGCTCGCGGTGCCGGGCGATGCAATGCCCACGGACTCGCTGTCCTGGTACACCATGCTCGCGGCCCTGGCCTGGTGCCAGGCCGTCGAAGAGCAGACAGGGGTGGCCGCCCGCATCAAATGGCCGAACGACGTGCTGGCCGGGGACAAGAAGATCTGCGGCATCCTGGCGCAGCTGGTCTCCACGCCGAAGGGCTTCGGGGTGGTGGTAGGCACCGGCATGAACGTCGACCAGGACGCCGACGAGCTGCCGGTTCCCACCGCCACCTCGTTGCGCCTGGCCAGCGGATCGCAGGTTTCGCGCAGCGCCCTGCTGGCCGGCTACCTGCGCCGCTTCGCCGCCCTGGATATCGCCTTCCGCGAAGTCCGCGGCAATGCCTCGGCCGGGATGAATGGCTTCTCCGGCGCCAGCCTGAGCGGCATGGTGGCCGCGAAGCTGGCCACGCTCGGACACGACGTGCGTGTTGAATTCCCAGATGGGAGCCTGCTTGAAGGGCAGGCGGTGGCCCTCGAACCCGACGGCGCGCTGTTGGTGCGCGACGGCGCGGCGCGCAGCCACCGGGTGCTGGCCGGAGATGTCCACCACGTGCGGCGCGCCGATGGAAAGTACGCCTAACCTGCTAGTGGAACTGCGCCGGGACTAGTATTAGTAGAACTGAGGCTTCAAGGACCAACCAGGGCAGGAGGGACGAGGATACTGACGATGAAGGTGCCGCTGCATGAGAGGGAACGCGTGATCATCAAGACGCGTGAACATTCCCGAGTGCTGAGACAACCCATTGTCGCCTTCCTGCTGCTGACCGTTATCTGCACGTTCCTGCTCGGCTACCTCAGCCGCACGGACCTTTCGCCCTGGCTGGCCGACAACGCCGGCCTGTGGGTCGTGGTGACGCTGGCCCTGTGGGCGGCGCTGACGCTGATCTGGTGCGTCGCACCCTGGGTGCGCTGGCTGCGCAGCCGGATCGTGCTGACCACCGAACGGATCCTGTTCCGCTCGTCCTTCACCTCCGGCAAGCTGCAGTCCGTGGGACTGTATACGGTGCGCGACCTGATCGCCCACACTAAAAAGCAGAACGCCATGACCCGCGCCGGAACCCTGGACATCGTGCTGGGGCACGGCTACGTGAGGATTGCCCATGTTCCCTCGGTCCCGTACTTCAGGTCCCTGGCCATCGAAGCGATGACCAACCTGCGCAACAACCAGTCCCCGGTGCAGACCGAGGCATCCAAGAGTGAGGGCATGGCTCCATGAGCACCGAGCACAGCACTACGCCACGGGCCGACACTCCGCAGTCCGCCTCCGTCGCAGCCCACCAGGCCCGCGAACACACCCCGGTGGAGACTGCGCCCGAAGCGGACCCGATCCTGGAGCTCGCCCAGGCCATGGAGAAGCCGCTGCAGGTCCCGGCCCACACCCCGGACGACATCCGCGACACCGTTGCGGCCCTGGAGCGCCGCTTGATCGGCGGGCAGCGCGAACTGCGCCGCCGCGAGGTCGCCGCCGACGCGGGCATCTCGCTGCACTCGGCCCGCAAGCTGTGGCGCGCCATCGGCTTCCCGGAACTCAGCGACGACGAGGTCTTCTTCACCAAGCGCGACGAGGAGGCGCTGGCCACCATGGTCGGCCTGGTGCGCGAAGGGCAGCTGACCGAGGAAACCGCGATCTCCCTGATGCGCTCGGTGGGCCAGATGACCGACCGCATGGTGGTCTGGCAGATCGAGGCGCTCGTGGAGGACATGATCGCCAACCAGAACATGTCCGACCGACAGGCCCGCCGCCAGCTGTTCAACATGCTGCCGGACCTGATCCCGCAGATCGAAGACCTGCTGCTCTACTCCTGGCGCCGCCAGCTGAACTCCGCGGTGCACCGCATGGCGCTGCGCGCCGAGGCCGGGGTGGCCGCCTACAAGCAGGGCGGCGGCGACGACGACGGCGACACTCCGCTGCCGCTGGCCCGCGCCGTGGGCTTCGCGGACCTGGTCTCCTACACCTCCCTGTCGCGGCGCATGAACGAGCGCACGCTGGCCAAGATGGTGCAGCGCTTCGAATCCAAGAGCGCGGAGATCATTTCCGTGGGCGGCGGCCGGCTGGTGAAGACCATCGGCGACGAAGTGCTGTACGTGGCCGAGACCCCGCAAGCCGGCGCCCGGATTGCGCTGGCGCTCTCGCAGGAGTTCGAAGCCGATGAAATGCTGCCGCAGACCCGCGGCGCGGTGGTCTGGGGACGCATCCTCTCCCGCCTGGGCGACATCTACGGCCCGACGGTCAACATGGCCGCCCGGTTGACCTCGCTGGCCCAGCCCGGCATGGTGCTCACCGATGCGTTGACCGCCAATACGCTGAAAAACGATCCGCGGTTCGTGCTCACCGCGCAGGAAATCACCGCGGTGCGCGGCTTCGGGGAGATCCAGCCCTTTGAGCTGTCCCATGGCGAAGGTACAGGACTGGTGGTCGACTGATGCACGGCGAAACTCAACCGGTACCCTTCATCCTGGCCGCGGCCGGGCGCACCGACGTGGGCCGGCGGCGCACCGAGAACCAGGACCGCATCCTGCTGGGCCAAGTGGCCTACGCGGTGGCCGACGGCATGGGCGGGCACGAGGCCGGCGAGGTCGCCAGCCAACTGGCCGTGGAGACCATGGAGGAACTGTGCACCCGCGCAGCGAAGACCACCGTTCCGACTCTGCCCACCGTGTCCCAGGTGCGCAGCCAGGTCCAGCTGGCCGATGACCGCATCCGCGACGCGCTGGAGTCCCGCGGGGGCACCACGCTGTGCGCGCTGGTGCTGATCAAGGCCGCCGGGCAGGGCCGCGACTCGGTCACCGCGCCGGTGGCCATCCCGCCGTGGACGCAGAGCTTCGCTGCCCAGGGCGGCACCGACGTGATTTCGAAGATCACCCCGGAAATGCTCGAGGCGCACCGCCGCGGGCAGGAACCGGCCACCGCCGCCATGCCGGTCGTCGAAGAGGTGCCGAGCCTGGCGCTGGTGAACGTCGGCGACTCGCGCGGCTACCGGCTGCGCGACGGCGCCCTGCAGCAGTTGACCCGAGACCATTCGGCCGTGCAGGAAATGGTGGACGCCGGGCAGATCACCGAGCTTGAGGCCCGGAACCACCCGCACCGCAACCTCATCACCCGCGCGTTGGGCGCCGGGGCCGAAAGCCACCCGGACATCACCGTGCTGCAGCCGCGCATCGGGGACCGCTACCTGCTGTGCTCCGACGGGCTGAGCGGCGAGCTGACCGAAGACCTGCTGCAGAGCATTCTGGTCAGCTACAAGGACCGGGACGTCGCCGCCGAGGTGCTGACCGGCGCCGCGCTGGAAGCCGGCGGCCGGGACAACATCGCGGTGATCGTCATCGACGTGCTCGCCGTCCCCGCAGCACCGGCGGCCGAGGCCCAGGTTCCCGCCAGCTAGGCCTGCTGGCGCCGCTGCGGGACAGCCGAAGGAGCAGAACCGGCCGGCCGGATCCGGGCAACCGGTGCAGCCGCCGGAACCGGGGATTGCAGATGCTCGAACGCGGCGGCGAAGCCTGCCGCACCGGCCGCGTCGGTGCTCTGCTGGATTCGGGCCAGCAGCGCAAGGGACGTCTTCAGCCGCTCGTATTCCAGCTCGTCCCGGACCTCCTGCATCAGGTGCGCACGCTGCTGGTGGCTCAGATCGCTGAATTCCTGCTGTCGTTCCATGCTTCGCCGCCTCCACCATGAATCCGGTGGCCGCAAGCCTACTCCGACAGGACGGGAAGGGCATCCGATAATCGGGTGTGGGCAGAACTCAATCCATGGGTTCTCTGGGGCACAATTGGATACGTGAGTGAAAATGACGTAACGCCAGTTGAGACCACAAACGCCCCGCCTGCCCCGGCGCGTGAACGACATGACGAGCTGGTCGAAAAGATCCGCGCGCACCGCGAGGCCTACTACCAGCAAGATGCCCCGCTGGTCTCGGACTCCGAATACGACGCCTTGTTCCAGGAACTGGAACTGCTCGAAGCCCGGTACCCCATCCTGGCCGGCCAGGATTCACCCACCCAGGAGGTCGGCGGCGAGGTTTCCGCGGCCTTCGCCCCGGTGACGCACGCCAGCCGCATGTACTCGCTGGAAGACGTGTTCTCGCTGGAGGAACTGGACGCCTGGCTGGAACGCGCCGGCGCGAACGCCAACCGCCTGCACCCGCAGATCCCGGTGCGCTGGCTGTGCGAGGTGAAAATCGACGGGCTGGCCCTGAATCTCACCTACCGCGACGGCAAATTGGTCCGCGCCGCCACCCGCGGCGACGGAACCACCGGAGAAGACGTCACCCACAACGCGTTGACCATCGCGGACATCCCGCAGCAGCTGGCCGGTTCCGGCTGGCCGGCCGAATTCGAGGTCCGCGGCGAGGTCTTCATCGCCACCGAGGACTTCAACGCCTACAACGAGGCGTTGATCGAGCAGGGCAAGGCCCCGCTGGCCAATCCGCGCAACGCCGCCGCCGGTTCGCTGCGCCAGAAGGACCCGGAGCAGACCGCCAAGCGCCCGCTGCGCATGTTCGTGCACGGGCTGGGGCGCAGCCGCGACTTCCCCATCACGGAGCAGTCCCAGGCCTACGAACTCATGCGCGGCTGGGGGCTTCCGGTCTCCCCGTACGGCCGCGTGGTCGAGTCGCTGGCCCAGGTGCGGGACTTCATCGCCGAGCACGGCGAGAAGCGCCATGAGCTGATCCACGACATCGACGGCATCGTGGTGAAGGTCGACGACCTGTCCACCCAGGAGCAGCTGGGCTACACCTCCCGCGTGCCGCGCTGGGCCGTGGCCTACAAGTACCCGCCGGAAGAAGTGCACACCAAGCTGCTGGACATCCAGGTCCAGGTGGGCCGCACCGGCCGGGTGACCCCCTTCGGCGTCATGGAACCGGTGCTGGTGGCCGGGTCCACGGTGGCACGCGCGACCCTGCACAACCAGGAAGTCGTCAAGGCCAAGAACGTGCTGATCGGGGACACCGTCATCCTGCGCAAGGCCGGCGACGTGATCCCGGAGATCGTCGGCCCGGTGCTGGCGCTGCGCGACGGCAGCGAAACTGCTTTCATCATGCCCACCGAATGCCCGTCCTGCGGCCAGCCGCTGGCTCCGGCCAAGGAGGGGGACGTGGACATCCGCTGCCTGAACGCGGAATCATGCCCGGTCCAGCTCACCGAACGCGTTGCCTACCTGGGCGGCCGCAGCGCCCTGGACATCGAGGCGCTGGGCTACGAGGCGGCCGCGGCGCTGACCAGCGGCCCGGGCGAGGACCCTGCCACGCAGGGCGGGGTGATCCTGCCGGCAGGCCCGGGCCCGCTGCACAACGAGGCGGAGCTCTTCGACCTGAAGGACAAGCTCGATCTGCTGGCCGAGGTCAAGGTCTGGCGCGAAAAGCGCGTGAAGGGCGAGGGGACCGGAAAGTTCGACCTGGTGCCCTACTTCTTCACGAAAGCCACCGCGAAGAAGCCGTCGGTGCCGACCAAGAGCACGCAAAAGCTCTTCGACGAGCTGGAGAAGGCGAAAGGCAATCCGCTGTGGCGTGTGCTGGTGGCGCTGTCCATCCGCCACGTCGGACCCAACGCCTCCCGCGCCATCGCCACCCGCTACGGTTCCATGGACGCGCTGCTTGAGGTCATCGACGCAGGCAACGCGGTGGAGGAACTGAGCCAGATCGACTCGGTGGGCTCCATCATCGCCGAGGCGCTGGTCGACTGGTTCAAGGTCGACTGGCATCGGGACATCGTCTCCGCCTGGCAGGCGGCCGGGGTGAAGATGGTCGACGAACGCGACGAGAACATCACCAAGAACCTCGAAGGCCTGGCCATCGTGGTCACCGGAACGATGGAGAACTATTCGCGCGACACCGCCAAGGAAGCGATCATCGTGCGCGGCGGCAAGGCGACCGGCAGCGTCTCGAAGAAGACCGATTTCCTGGTGGCCGGCGAGGCCGCCGGGTCGAAGCTGGACAAGGCCCGGTCCCTTGGGGTCCCGGTACTGGACGAAGCCGGTTTCGGCATCCTGCTGGAGCAGGGGCCGGAGGCGGCCCGCGAGGCGGCGCTTCCCGCGCCGGAAGGAGAATAAGACCATGGATCGAACCATTGCCCACGACCCGCTGGTGCTGCTGGCCCGCAAGGCCGCAGCCGCCGGTGCCGAGATTCTTGCCCGCCGCGACGAGTCGAAGTTCAACACCGATGAGAAGTCCGCTGCGGGGGACTGGGTCACCGACTTCGACCGCGCCGCCGAGGAAGCCATTCGGGCGACCATCGTGACCACCCGGCCGAATGACGAATTGACCGGGGAAGAATACCCCAGCGCCAAGCCGGCGAATCCCAGCGGCCTGCGCTGGAGCATCGATCCGCTGGATGGCACCACGAACTTCGTGCGCAACATCGCGTACTACTGCTCGTCGGTGGCGGTCTGCGAGAAGGACGAAGACGGCAGCGAGCGCTGGGTGGCCGCGGCCATTGCGGCCCCGGCGCTGCACGTCGAGTACTTCGCGGGACGCGGGCTGGGCGCCTGGAAGCAGGACCTGCTCACCGGCAAGCTCACCCAGCTGAGCGGTCCTGCCGACACCGAGGCGCGCATCCTGGCCACAGGTTTCGGCTACGACCCAGCACGCCGGGAATTCCAGGCATCCGTGCTGCAACAGGTGATCGGCGATTACGTCAACGTGCGCCGCCTGGGCTCGGCGGCGCTGGATTTGTGCCTGGTGGCCGAGGGCGCGCTGGATGCCTATGCCGAATTCGGCACCCAGGAATACGACTGGGCCGCCGGCGCGCTGATCGCCGAGGAAGCCGGAACCCTGGTCGGGCGCCCCGTCGGCTATCCGGGATGGCAGTACGCGGGACTGGTGGACGCGTCCAAGCTGCCAATGCCCGATTGAGCGCAAGCCTTCGTCAACGTCGTGGGCGTCTAGCCTAGAACCGTGCCGAGCAGATTGCCCGCATAATGGATCACCACGCCGACCAGCACACCGCCGCACACCTGTGAGGCGGTGTGCTGTCCGCTGCGGATGCGCGCCCAGGACAGCATCGCGATGCCGGCGAGGACCAGAGGCATGTACCCGCCCATGCCGTTGGCTGCCTGCAGCGCCACATAGGTTCCCACCGAGAGGTGCACGGAGACCTTCCACCTCAGATTGATCATGGACACCGCGAACAGGCCGAGCAGGATGGCCAGGACTTCGCGGAAAATCCCGCCCCCGGCGTCCATGGCCCAGAGCAGCAGCAGTCCGCTGACGATTGAACCGGCGGTCAACGCGTAGATCCGGTGGCGCTGGTGCCTCCGTGTCACGTGCATGTCGGTGACCTTGCCGCGCAGCTTCGCCGCCACCAGCATCAGCCACGGGATGATCGTGGTGAAACAGGCGGAGACCACGGCCTCGGACCAGCTCACCTGCTCGCGGCGCAGCGGGGCTGAGAGCAGCAGCAGGGTCGCCAGCGTGACTGGTGCCAGCACATGGGAGATGCCGAGCGCCAAGCGTCTGACCTGCTGGGCTGGGGGAGCATCCGCGGTGAGCCGCATAGGGTAAAGCCTCGCCTATCGTTGTCTTTCCGTGCTCCCAAGCCTACTGGGGACCGGTCCGCAGACGGGCAGCGTGGGCGCTTTGCGCAAGCTGCCCAGCTGCCAGCGCTCAGGTTATGCTTCCCAGAAGAACCCTGGAGGGACAGCATGCTCAAAATAGCCAGCTGGGTGATTCGATCGGCCATGATCCTGGCAGCCATGGTTGGACTTGCCGCGGCCGGGCTGGTGGCCGCAATGTTCATACCCGATGTCGGCAAGGACGAGTCCTGCGAATTGAACACGCCATATCTGGTAGACAGGACGAGCGCGGCAGGGGTCCGCCTCGAAGTGGCGGTGGACCCGGCTGGCTGCGACGTGGACCTGCCTGAGGGGCAGGTGATCCACCTGGAATTCAAGGTGGAGGATGCTCCGGTACCGCAAGCCGGGCAGAGCGACGCCCGGATGGATCAGGACGGATCAATGCACGCGGTGCTACCGGTAGATCCACGGAACACGAGGGGCCTGTTGACCGTGAAAGTCATCGGCAGCGTCCCTGGCTGTGACGAAGACACCGCCGCATGCGCCGCATGGTTCCATGAACTTATATCCCGAATTGAAGTCCTGAATGAGTCAGCCGGAGGTGGACAGAAGGAAACTGTTCCGGCTGCGGATCAGCCGGGGCATGTACCAGCCCAGCACGAGTCTTTCCGCCAGCCAGCCCAGGGGCCCTAACGGGGCGGCGAAGCTGATTTTGTCGATCATGACAGTTTCCTGGCCGCAGTCGATGAACTCGTGGACGTGCCGGAAGTACTTGAACGGGCCGTGCAGCTGCTCGTCCGTGAAAGTGGTGTGTTCCCGCAACACGGTGATCTTCGAGGTCATGCGCAGCGGAACGCCGAAGTGCGTCGCCCGCCACGTCACCTGCTCACCGAGGCCGATCGTGCCGGTGGTGACACCGGCAACGGCGCGCTCTCCCGAATCCTTCATGGAGTCGGTGTGAGCGTCGATGTCCAGGGACTTGTCCCAGAGCGACGCAACGTTCTGGGAGGTGCGGGAGACGCACTCGAAGTAGACGGCCATAGGGCCAGACTAGACGACGACCAGGTTCTCTTCGGAAATTCCTGCCGCGGCATCGTCATAGTATTCGCGCTGGGTCAGCTTGGAAGCCGCTGCCTCGTCCAGCACCACGACCGCGTCGCGGTGCAGCTGAAGCACCGAGCCCGGGCAGGCAGCGGACAGCGGCCCCTCGACCGCCGCGGCGATGGCGTCGGCCTTGCCGGCTCCGGTAGCCACGAGGACCAGCCGGCCGGCATCCAGGATGGTGCCCAGCCCCTGGGTGACGCAGTGGGTCGGCACATGCTCGATGCCGGCAAAGAACCGTGCGTTGTCCTCGCGGGTCTTGGCGGCCAGGCGCTTGATGCGGGTGCGGCTGGTCAGGGCGCTGCCCGGCTCGTTGAAGCCCAGGTGGCCGTTGGCGCCGATTCCCAGGATCTGGACCTGGATGCCGCCGGAGGCCTTGATCGCGGCATCGTAGGCATCCGCGGCTGCCTGCACCGCCGGCACCGAAGCCCCGGTGCCCTGGGGCACGGACAGGTTTTCGGCGCGCAGGCCGATGACGTTGCAGACCTCGTTGACCAAGGTCTGGCGGTAGGACTGCTCATGGGTGTCCGGGATGCCGATGTACTCATCCAGGGCGAAGCCGAGCGCCTCGGAGAAATCTGCGCGTGATTCGGAGACCGCCTTGCCCAGTTCCCGGTACAGCCCCAGCGGGGAAGATCCGGTGGCCAGGCCCAGCACCTGCCGTTGCCCCGCCCCGTGCTCGGCCAAGCCTGCCAGGACGTTGTCAGCGGCGATACGAGCTACTTGGTCAGCGTTCGAACCAATCAGTACGCGCATAGAATGAGGATCCAATCTTCGAAAAACGGGGTGCGCCGGGCGGCGCGGCGGTCTGCTGCAGTCAGCGCAAGCGCAGAACCGCGAAAACACTATTCTCTCAGGTTTTACCCTGGGCTAGCATTTTTGTTCCGCGGGGATCTGCAACATCTCCATCACGGTGCGGGCCAGCACGGGGGATGCGCCGTAGGTGGTGATGTCGGCCCCGGGAGCGGGCCAGCCGAAGTTCACCACCAGCACGCGGTGGCCAGCCTGGCGCAGCTGGGCGGCCAGCGTATGCACCGCATGGGTTTCCGACAGGGCCCGGGCCGCCAGCAGCACCTTCGCGCCGGGACGCAGATCTTCCGGTGCGGCCGTCGAAGCAACGCTGGACAAGCCCCACGGTACGTGGCCCACGGCCATGTTGCTGTCGGTGTCCACCTGCACCAGCTGTACCTCGGCTGGATCCGAAATCCATCCGGCAACCTCGGTGGAGGTTTCAAAGGCCTGCGACCAGTCGCCGGTCACCAGCTCGCACGGTTCGCAAGCCCGGTCCTGCACCCGGTAGTGGGTGGCCAACGCGGTGTTGCGGGCCGCCGCATCGCGCAGGCGCTGCGGATCAAGGGTGCCTTCGCGCACTGCGTGGAGGATGGCGTTGACAACTTGTTCGTAGTCTTCGCGTTCCATGTCGGTGCCCAGGCACAGCAGGTCGGCGCCGGCGCGCAGCGCACGCACCGCTGCCACCGGGATTCCGGTTTCGGCGCTGGCACCGGCCATGTCCAGGGCATCGGTGACGATGACCCCGGTGAAACCCAGCTCATCGCGCAGCAGGTCGCCAAGGATGGCGCTGGAGAAAGTGGCGGGATTTTCCGCATCCAGCGCCGGAACCATGATGTGGCTGGTCATGATGGCGGCGATGCCGGTCTGGATCGCCGCGGTGAACGGGGCCAGTTCGCGTTCGGCCAGGGTGAAGGGATCCACCGCGACGACCGGCAGCGACAGGTGCGAGTCCGTGGAGGTGTCGCCGTGCCCGGGGAAGTGCTTGGCGCAGGCGGCAACCATTTCCCCCTGCAGGCCCACGGTGAACGCTGCGGTGTGCATGGCCACCTTGCGCGGGCTGATCCCGAAGGAGCGCACCCCGATGACCGGATTCTGCGCATTGGTATTCACGTCCGCGTCCGGGGCCAAATTCAGGTTGAAGCCGTAGGAACGCATTTCGCGGGCGATGGCCCGGGCGCTGGCGCGGGTGAGCTGCGGGTCGTCCATTCGCCCCAGCACCGCGTTGCCCGGCTGGTTGGAGCCGTCGCGGTAGTGCAGCCGGGTGACGTCTCCGCCTTCCTCATCCAGTGCCAGAATGGCCCCGGGGGACGCCTGGCGGATCTGGCTCATGAGCGCGGCCAACTGCCCGGTGTCCTGGATATTGCCGCCGTAGATGCACAGCGATCCGAGCCCGGCTTCGAGTTCTTCGGCAACCCATCCGGGGAGCGTGGTGCCGATGAACCCCGGCATGAGCACGGCGCGAGCCAGGGAACGCAGCGCCTGGTCGTCGTGGTGGTTTTCCATGGTGTTATCCCTTCACAGCGCCGCCGACCAGGCCGGAGGACATCCGGGACTGGACCAGCAGGAAGAAAATGATGACGGGTACGGCAACCAGGGTGGAGGCCGCCATGACCATGCCCCAGTCGGTTTCACGGGTGGCCGAAGCCTGGATGAATGAACGCAGCCACAGCGGCAGCGTCTTGGCCTGGTCTTCGGTCATGACCACCAGCGCCACGGTGAATTCGTTCCAGGCCTGCAGGAAGGCGTAGACGCCGGAGGCGACCAGGCCGGGGGCCAGCAACGGAAAAGTGATTCTCAGGAATGCCTTGGTGCGGGACAGGCCGTCCACCATGGCGGCTTCTTCCAGCTCCACCGGCACGCCTGCCACGAAGCCGCGCAGCATCCAGATGGTGAACGGGACCACGGCCGCCGCATAGAGCACGGTCAGGCCCAGCACGGAGTTGAGCATGTTGACGCTGGACATCATCTTGTACTGCGCGTTGAACATGCCTTCGGCCGGCAGCATCTGGATCAGCAACAGGGCCAGGATGAAGGACTTTCGGCCGCGGAAGCGGAAACGGCTGATGGCCAGCGCGCCGAGGAACGCCACGATCAGGGAGACGCCGAGCGCCTGGACGAACGCGCCGTCGGAGAGCACCGCTGCGAAGTTGTCGAAGGAGCCGCCGACGGGAAGGAACTGCGGGGTGGTGGACTGCCGCGTGGATCGCTGTACGTCCGGGGAAGTGAACGGTGGCACTATTAAAGAACCATGTCTTTGATTGATGAATTTCGCGTCACCCGCGATGGCCTGGTGATCGAACCGGCCTTGCCTTCCGACTATGACCGTGTCGGCGACATTACCGTGGATGCCTACCTTGCGGCCGGGCACTTCGACGACCCCCGGCACGAGTACATGCAGTTCGTCCGCAAGGTCGCGGACCGCGCGGCCAAGGCAGAGGTGTATGTCGCCCGCCGCGACGGAAGCACGATTGCGTCGATGACGCTCGTTCCCTTTGGCAACGAGTACGCGGATATTGCCCGCGAAGGCGAACTGGAGATCCGCATGCTCAGCGTGGATCCCGCCGTGCAGCGTTCGGGCGCCGGAAAGGCCATGGTGCACGCCGCGATCGATCATGCGCGGCAGCTGGACGGAGTGGAGGTAGTCTCCCTGACGACGGGAGGAACCTGGGCCGCTGCCCGTGCGCTGTATGAATCGATGGGCTTCGTGCGCTGCGAGCAACGAGACTGGTATGTGCCGAATACCGAGATCCTGCTGGTCGTCTACACTCTCGAACTCGATTAAAAGTCACGTCATTGCCGGTTCCCAGCTTTTGAACTTAGAATGGCGAAATGAGTGCCCTTCGCCGAAAAGTCATTGCCCTGTCAGCCGCCAGCCTTGTAGCAGGAACGCTGAGCGCCTGCAGTTCAGCCCCCGCTGATCCGGCTCCGTCGGCAGACGCGCTGGCCGCAGCACTGAATTCCGGCGACTTCTCGGGTATCGCATTCAGCAATTCTGATGCGGCCGCGGCCAAGGCGACGCTGGACACCGCGTTCGGCAAAATCGACGATATCAAGCACACCAGCACCGTCAGCTCGGTCGCCACGGATGATCAGAAGCAGGACGGGGTCACCACCGCGACCGCCACGATCCAGACCGTATGGGACGTGGACAAGACCGAGACGGATCTGAGCTACCAGACCCAAGCGGTCTGGCAGTACGATGCCGAGGGCAAGACCTGGCAGCTGCGCTTCGATCCGTCGATCCTCGCTCCGGACATGGCCGAAGGCGACTTCCTGGCGGCGAGCTTCGAACCGGGCAAGCGCGGCAACATCACCGACGGCGAAGACAAGAACATCGTCACCGAGCGCCCGGTGATCAACGTCGGCATCGACAAGACCCGCGCAACCAGTGATGAATGGGCTTCCTCGGCAAAGGCGCTGGCCAAGCTCGTGGACATCGACGAGGACGCTTTCGTGGCGAAGGTCAAGGCCGCCGGCGAGAAGGCCTGGGTGCAGGCGATCGTGTTGCGTGATGATCTATCCCGCGATGTGCTCGACGAAGAGATCGCCGAAATTCCCGGAGCGGTTGGCCAGCCGGACCAGATTCCGCTCGCGCCGACCCGCACCTTCGCTCGGCCGCTGCTCGGCTCGGTCGGCGAAGCCACCGCGGAAATTGTCGAGAAATCCGAGGGAAAGATCCACGCCGGGGACCAGGTTGGCCTGTCCGGGTTGCAGGCGACCTACAACGACACGCTCTCTGGAACCTCGGGCGTGAGCATTTCGCGCTACAACGCGGCCAAGGAAGCCCAATCCGAACTCTTCTCCAGCGAACCGGTGGACGGCAAGGACGTGCAGCTGACCCTGGACCAGGATCTGCAGAAGGAAGCCGATGATCTGTTGCAGGATGCGGAATCCAACTCGGCCATCGTAGTCATCCGCCCCTCCGACGGTGCAGTGCTGGCAGCCTCCTCCGGGCCGGTGTCTTCCGGCCTGAACACCTCGCTGCAGGGCAAATATGCCCCGGGCTCCTCTTTCAAGGTGATCAGCGCGCTGGCAATGCTCCGCGACGGAGCGACGCCCAGCACCAAAGTCGACTGCAAGGCCACTACCGTGATTGACGGCAAGACCTTCAAGAACTTCGATGGCTACCCGTCATCGGCATTGGGAAATATTCCGCTGTCCGAAGCCATCGCACAGTCCTGCAACACGGTTTTCGTCGATGAGGGTGACAAGATCGGCGGCACCAAGCTGGCCGAGGCCGCAGCGGCCCTGGGGCTGACCGGCGAAGACGGCACCGGAGTCGGCGCGATCCTCGGATCGGTCCCCACGGACTCCACCGGAACCGAGCAGGCCGCGAACATGATCGGCCAGGGAGTGGTGGAAGCCTCGCCGCTGGGCATGGCAACGGTTGCCGCGTCCGTGCAGGCCAAGGAGACTGTGTCGCCCAAACTGGTGATCTCACCAGAGCCCAAGGCTCCCGCGGCCGCGAAGTCCAAGCTCACCGAGGAGGAAGCCAGCGAGCTGGCCACGATGATGGCCGACGTCGTTGACCACGGAACGCTCAAGGACCTGAAGGGCACGGGCACCGGGAAGATCATCGGCAAGAGCGGCACCGCCGAGTACGACAGCGAACGCAACGCCCACGCCTGGGCCATTGCCGCCCAGGGTGATATCGCCATTGCCGCATTCGTCGAGGACGGCAACGGCGGAGCGCAGACCGCAGGTCCGCTGGTGAAGTCGATGCTGGAGGCCGCGAACTAAGCCCAGCTCGGGCTGATGCCTTCGCTATGAATGCACGAGCGGCTCGAAGCAGCTTCGGCGAATGAAGAACACAAGAACCTTCGGCTGGGCCGGGGGTTTTTTGTTCTGGTTTTCAGGGCAAGTGAGCTGATGAGCGCATGGTATTTGGTACAGGTGGCATGGCAAGCATGAGGGATCTACAGTATTAGCCTGTTGCTATTCGAGATAGGAAATCACTACGAGATCTACACTGGTCTCGAAAAAACGTCCTCAGACGCGTTATTGGGAATACAGCCACGCCTGCTCACCGTATGACGCGACCGAAAGGAAAGGCCATAGCGACATATGTTGGGTGCGTACAGAAAATGAATGGTTCCATGGAGCTGCTGTCCAATTGGATCCTTGACCATATTTGGTGGGTTTATTTGATTTCTGCTGGAAGTGTGGTCTTAGCTGCGGGTTTACGACCGTGGAAGATCAAGGGCACGAGCAAACCAAGAATGCTCCTGTATCTGATTCTTGCCGAGATTGCAGTCCCCACAGTGATGGCTATAAGAGATTCCACTTCACAAGGACCCCTTGAATTAGCGCTATGGACGGCAATCGCCCTTAACGTGAGCTGGCTTGTGGCTTCGGGATTTGATCCGATGGGGCCATTCATTCTTAATGATTCAGACGAAGGGGAAGAAGGATCCTATCTTCGTTATCTTTGGTATTACAATCGTAAACCGATACTGATTTTCTGGCCTCTCGGCGTAGTTGGAGTTATCTGTATCCTGCTCCTCGCACCTAACAGTGTAGTAACGCTTTTATGAAGACATAATGTTTGCGTCAGATAGTGCGGCCATTCATGTGCATAGCGGAATGCTCAACGTCGTAATCCAATAATTGAACTCAGATCTGACTAGTACGGATAGACGGCTCTATTCTTAATGATCGGGCTGGCTGCGAATAGAGTGGCTTTTGTTTTTAGCCAGGCGTTCTCCTCGTTTAGCTCAAGTCGCCGGGTTAGCCGTATGTCAGGGGGAGTATTTCGGCTAGTACATAAGATTCCTTCGCTGGCCTATTGAGTGACAGAATATCCTTGGATAGCCATGATGACCTCGGAAGGCCGGACCGTTGTGCTGTCGTTCAGGCTTCCTTGCTACGTCACAAAGTCTCGTGAAGGCCAGGGGTGTGGGTCACAGCTGGACAGGTGTCCTGAAAACCGCCGGTGTATTTCGCGCGGGTACTGGAGGGCACGAAATGGCCACGAGGTTGCTGGTCGCTCGAAGTACTGGTTATTTGGGTATGCCATGATTCAACCCACCATCTTGCCGGTCGAATTTTGTCCGACATCTTTCCGCCCGGAATACACAACATGTCCGGGGAAGTTGTCATGCTACAAAACGCAGTAGATAATTCGGAATACAAAGATTCGATCATGCGCATCTGCAGGTGGTTACAATTCTCCAAGGCAAACAATGGGTTTTTCACCATTTCCATCGAAAAGCGATGACGGGCTGACTGGACCAAGTATCGAAGCGCTCAAAATGAGCCATCGTATTTTTTACGGTGAATATTTGGAAGGCCCAGCTAGGGAAACCCGCGTGCTCGTTAAGATCAATTCTTCGAGGCGGGCCACCAAACGACTTGTTGAGGAAAACAAGGACAAGTCCATGTTTCCTGTCGGACTCGACGTGTTGGTTATGCTGCGTTCCGCAGGCCGGGATCATTTTCGCTCTGTCCAGGGGATGTGGGTGGTTGGGATCTTTTTCCTTAGCACCTGGTGAAGAAGGGGAACGGCTCAGTGATCAATTTATCCGTTGGTTTACCCATCAGGAATCCAGGGCTCAAGCCAAAGATTTTGATAGGTTTTACTGAACGGTGAGAACGTTGGGAACTCTAAAACTCAATTTGGGGAGCAATGTTGTTCTTTAGTGCTTGGAGGACAAGGAAAAATCGGGTGGCAGCGCAACGAATCCTGGAACAGGGCGAGCCTTCCGGCGGCTGGGAACCCACCCAGGAGGTCATACGGCAAGGCCGTGGTGAATTTGTTGGACTCCATGAATCTCCAAGTGGCGGTCATGTTCATTTAGTCTGTGAAGTCTATTGGGACGTGAAATCCAGGAAACCGCGCAGCATTGAAGTCATGATTGACAAAGAAGGGAACCAATCCGCAAACACCGAGAAGCTGTTGGAAGAGATCGAAGGGATGTGGCATTTGGAGGATTTCGATACCCTCGCGGCCCTGATAAAGATCCTTGAAATCCACTGGCTGAGTCCCACGGAGACTTTTGAATACATCTATCGGTAGGCCCTGCAATCTGCTCGGAATTTCCGGATCGTGTCTTTGGTTCACTCAAGTGCGCTACCGGGAGTCGTTATCCATAGCTTGAAAGTGAGATAAAAAGCCTGCGGGTATGCGATCCGGCCGAATTTTCGCCCATTTTTCTTTGGCTAGATTCCGGCCAGGAATCTTTCCCGCAACCATTTCAGACTTTCCAGAGTTGGCGAGGGAAGCCGGAACGCACCAGACGAATTGAGAATCGTGGTTGCCAGGGCTGCAACCTGTTGCGACTGCTCATTCGCCGGTTCATAGCGGCGGTCGGCCAAGGATGCGCTCAATAGTGTTCGGACTGCCGCCACACCATCAACGAGTTGTCGAATCTCCGCATCACGCAGATCGGGAGCCGAGTATAGAATTTCAATGTCCAAGAATTCGAGCCGGCAGGCCAACTCGCCACGAAACCGTTGCTCAACCCAGCGCCTGATGCCTTGATCGGGGCTGGCAACCCGGATGCTGCTGCTGGTCGTTCCCATGACCTTCAGGGCAGTTCGTGTTGCTTCAGCCAGGGCTGCCTTGTATTCCTCGAGTGGAAAATGACAGGCAGGCAGATGGGAGAGCCACTCGGTCGGATAACCGTCATATTCCCAAGCCCATTGGTCCCAAGTCACCATCTCTTCGGTCATTGACAGTCGCACGGTAAATGCCCCCTCAGTGGGATCGCCACAGGAACAGAAGAACAACGGAATCCGATTTTCTGATGGAAAATCATCCGTTAGCTGGCGCCTTCCCATCAGAACCTCCATAGCAAGGTATACGTCGCCCACGTCGAAGATGCTCACCATCCCGGACAGGATATCGATGCCCGCCATGTCCCCAACGCCGTGGCCATCGATAAGGAATTCCAAACGGGAATTCACATTGCAGGTTTCCCACATGCCCTGGTTGATACCCACCGGAGACCGGCTTTGCTTTATGACTGAATGGACCCACGGTTGAACACTGATTTCCAAGGAGGACATGAAACAATCCTCACATGTTGAGCCGGCTGGGACATCACTGCATATGCCGGCAATGCCGAAACATCGAGTATCAACGCCAAAACTGTGCTCGTACCCCTGACC
>SMEN01000182.1_pt1 | contig 20952 bp, 15 predicted proteins | sample 2456271 | NCBI WGS metagenome assembly SMEN01 (sample SAMN10132593, study PRJNA489261) | soil metagenome | isolation source: day1 control-loamy sand soil ammended with raw manure from dairy cow... | place: USA | collected 2015-04-01 | reverse complement strand
TCACCCCCCCATGCCTGAACTGCCAGAAGTTGAAACAACTCGTCGCGGAATTGCGACGGTTATCCAGGGAAAAATTGTCCGGCAATTCCTGGTCCACGAACCACGCCTTCGCTGGCCTGTGCCAGCCTTGCTGCCCGAATGGATCGAAGGGCAAGCCGTTCAAAACTGCACGCGTCGCGGTAAATACTTGTTGTTGCATTTTGAACAAGGCGTGCAGATCATCCACTTGGGCATGTCTGGTTCTTTGCGTCGTGTGGCCCTGGATGAAGAACGCCGTAAACACGATCATGCGGAATGGCTGTTTGACCAGGCCCGCTTCCTGCTGCACGACCCACGACGTTTCGGTGCGATATTATGGCACGCCCATAGGGACGGGCCGCTGGAAAACCACCTCCTGCTCCGTACTTTAGGCATAGAACCTTTTGACCCTTTATTTACGCCGGAATATCTGCACCGGCATTTACAGGGACGGCGGCTGGCCATCAAGCAGGCTTTGCTCAGTGGCAAGATTGTGGTGGGCGTAGGCAATATCTACGCCTCGGAATCCTTGTTCCTGGCCGGCATTCATCCCGAATTACCTGCTGGCGAGCTCTCTTTGCACCGTAGTGAAAAACTGCACGCAGCGATCTTGAGTACCCTGCAAGCCGCCCTGGACTCCGGTGGCAGCACCCTGCGCGATTACGTGAATGCCAGTGGCGAACCAGGCGCGTACTTTGATATTCACGCCAATGTTTATGAACGGCTCGGTAAACCCTGCCCACGCTGCCAACAGCCTATCAAACGGATAGTCCAAGGCCAGCGCGCTACCTATTACTGCTCGCGCTGCCAGCGCCGCTAATCCCCTCCCCCCTTTCTCTATAGCACCTGATGCCAGTCCTGGCAGGTAGGTGCTCGCCTGCGTGTTCTGATCCTGCCTGCCCTATTCAGGTATTCACCTATATCTAATCAATTCGCCATAAACTAATCTGACACCATCCCTATCCATTGTGGAGTCATTTTCATGAGCAAAACCTTCGCCTCGCACAACGACCTGGAAGACAAAGTCGTTTCCTTTGAAAAACTGTCCGATAACGCCTACGCCTACACGGCTGAAGGTGATCCAAACACGGGCATCATCATTGGTGACGAAGCCATTATGGTGATCGACACCCAGGCCACCCCTGTGATGGCAGAAGACGTCATCCGTCGCATTCGCGAAGTCAGCGACAAGCCCATCAAATACATCTTGCTGTCCCACTACCACGCCGTGCGCGTGCTGGGCGCAGCGGCCTATGACGCTCAGGAAATCCTGGCCAGCCGCGACACTTACGACCTGATCGTTGAACGCGGCGAGCAAGACAAAGCCAGCGAAATTGGCCGCTTTCCGCGCCTGTTCCGCAACGTGGAATCCATTCCGCCAGGCTTGACCTGGCCCACCATGACCTTTGAAGGTCACATGACGGTGGACCTGGGCAATCTGGAAGTGCATTTGATGCAAGTGGGTCGTGGTCACACCAAAGGTGACACCATTGCCTGGCTGCCCAAGCAAAAAATCCTGTTCGCGGGTGACTTGGTTGAATACCAATCCACCCCTTACGCCGGTGACTGCTACTTTCGCGAATGGCCCCGCACACTGGATCGTCTGGGCGAATTCAAAGCCGAACAAATGGTGCCTGGCCGCGGCCCCGCACTGAAAAATGCCACCGAAGTCAGCCAGGCGCTGGCGGGAACCCGTGCCTTCCTGACAGATCTGTACTCCAGCGTGCAGCAAGGCGCTGTGGCCGGTAAAGACCTGAAGACCATTTACCGCGAAACCTATGAATTCATGAAACCCCGCTACGCAGATTGGGTCATCTTTGATCACTGCATGCCTTTTGACGTATCCCGTGCCTACGACGAAGTGAACGGCTACGAAGACCCACGCATCTGGACCGCCGAGCGCGATCTGGAAATGTGGAAGCAACTCGAAGGCCAGTAAGACGCACGACCAGGGAGAGAAAAAATGGGAGACATTGATTACCAGACCCTGGAGCTGACGCAAGCACCTGCACCGGCCAGCCACGCTCGCCACCCCCTTGTGGTGGTGGGTGCTGGCCCGGTCGGGCTGACTTTGGCCCTGGACCTGGCGGCCAAAGGCCACCGGGTCGTGATTCTGGACGATGACACCAGTCTGTCCAAAGGATCACGGGCCATCTGCTTTGCCAAGCGAACCCTGGATATCTGGGACCGATTGGGCGTGGGTTCACGCATGATGGAAAAAGGCGTGTCCTGGAACGTGGGCAAGGTATTTTTCCGCAACCAGGAAGTCTGGAGCTTTAACCTGCGGCCCGAAGAAGGCCACCAGCGCCCTGCCTTTATTAACTTGCAGCAGTATTACTGCGAGGGCTATCTGTACGAAGCCGTGTGCGCGCAGCCCCTGATTGAGCTGCGCTCCGGCCATAAAGTCCATCACGTCGACAACAAGCCCGATGGCGTACACCTGGAAGTACACACCCAGCATGGCAACTACACGCTGGACGCTGAATGGCTGCTGGCCTGCGACGGCTCGCGCTCGGCCATCCGCCGCGCCCTGGGTGAAAACAGCAGTGGCCGCGTGTTCAAAGACCGTTTCCTGATTGCAGACGTGCGCATGCAGGCCGATTTCCCGGCAGAGCGCTGGTTTTGGTTTGACCCGCCCTTCCACCCGAATCAATCCGTGCTGCTGCACAGTCAGCCAGACAACGTCTGGCGCATCGACTTCCAGCTAGGCTGGGATGCCGATCCGGTTGAAGCCGTAAAGCCAGAAAACGTCCTGCCACGCATACGTGCCTTATTAGGGGCCGACGCCCCCTTTGAGCTGGAGTGGGTCAGTATTTACACCTTCGCCTGCGAACGCATGGAACGCTTCCGTCATGGCCGCATTCTGTTTGCTGGCGACTCGGCCCATCGAGTTTCGCCCTTTGGCGCACGCGGTGCCAACAGCGGCATTCAAGATGCCGACAATTTGGCTTGGAAGCTGAATCTGGTGTTGAAATCACAGGCTCCCGATAGCCTGCTGGACAGCTATAGCCATGAGCGCGAGCTGGCTGCGGACGAGAACATTCGCCACTCCAGTCGTTCCACCGATTTCATTACGCCGAAAAGCGAGGTCAGCCGCCTGTTCCGGGATGCTGCCTTGATTCTGGCGCGCCGCCATGCGTTTGCCCGTGTGCTGGTCAATAGCGGGCGTCTGTCTTTGCCTAGCGCCTATCCCGACAGCCCGCTGAACACAGCGGATGAGCAGGAGTTTGCAGCACGGGCGACTCCACTGGGTGCGTGCGTGCCAGACGCCCCTGTCGAACAAAACGGCCAGGAGAGCTGGTGGCTGGCTCAGTTGGGCAATGCTTTTACGCTGCTGGAATTTGGCGAAGGCCAAGCCCGTAATCTGGATGCGGTAGAAGAACTGCTTGCTCAAGGATCTTTGACACGAGTACGCGTCTGGCCTGCCGGAACCCGGCCTGAACAAGCTCAAGGCGGTGTCATCGATAGCCAGGACCTGCTTCGCCAACGCTACGACGCACAGCCCGGCACGTGCTACCTGATTCGCCCCGACCATCATTTGTGCGCCCGTTGGCGTCAGTTGGATGGGAAAGCTGTCCAAACCGCCTTACAGAAAGCCTGTGGCCATCTCCTGGAGAATGCTTCATGTCTACACTGAATACAGATGTTCCCCTGGAACGGGCCGATGACTTTTATGAAATGCTGATCGATGCCCACCAAGGCTTGAGTACCGCCCAAAGCCATGCAATGAATGCGGCTTTGGTGCTCTTGCTGTGCAATCATGTCGGCTCGCTGGACGTGATCAAGCAAGCCTTGGATGCCGCCCGCCAGACCTGCCTGGAGCAGGCTGCCTGAAATTGGAGACCCACAATGAGCTCTTTGAATTATCAGATTGGTTTTGGTAACGCTTTTGCCACCGAGGCCCTGCCCGGTGCGCTGCCCATTGGACGCAATTCGCCGCAAAAGTGCCCGTATGGCTTGTATGCCGAGCAATTGTCCGGCACGGCCTTTACTGCGCCCCGTGCCGACAACCGCCGCTCCTGGCTGTACCGCATTCGCCCCAGCGCCAAACAAGGTGCTTTTGAGGCATTTACGGGTGCACCTCATTGGAACGAGGACTTTGGCCAAGGTCCGGCCAACCCCAACCGTTTGCGCTGGAGTCCGCTGAATCTGCCCAGCGCCCCCACGGACTTTCTGGCGGGTGTTCATACCTGGGCGGGTAACGGCAGCAGCGACTCGCAAACAGGCATCGCCATCCATCTGTACGCCATCAACCAATCCATGGGGCGGCGCGTGTTCTACAACGCGGATGCCGAAATGATGTTCGTCCCTGAACAAGGCCGTCTGCGCCTGGTCAGCGAACTGGGCGTGATGGAAATCGAGCCTTGCGAGATCGCCATCATGCCACGCGGCGTGCGCTTCAAAGTGGAACTACTGGATGACACCGCTCGCGGCTACTTGCTGGAGAACTTCGGTGCGCCGCTTCGTTTGCCGGAACTGGGCCCGATCGGCTCCAACGGTTTGGCTAACGCCCGCGACTTCAAAACGCCGGTAGCCTGGTACGAGGATATTAATGAGCCTCATGAACTGATCACCAAATTCACGGGGGGCTTCTGGGTAGCACAGCTGACACACTCGCCTCTGGATGTGGTGGCCTGGCATGGCACTCACGCACCCTATAAATACGATTTGCGCGACTTCAATGTGATCGGCTCCATCAGCTACGATCACCCTGATCCCTGCATTTTCAGCGTGCTGACCTCTCCGTCGGATACGCCCGGCACAGCCAATCTGGACTTCGCCATCTTCCCACCTCGGGTGCTGGCCATGGAAAACACCTTCCGTCCTCCCTGGTTCCACCGCAACTTCGCCAGCGAATTCATGGGCCTGATTCAGGGCGTGTACGATGCCAAGGCAGACGGCTTTGCACCGGGCGGCTCCAGCCTGCACAATTGCATGAGCCCGCACGGCCCCGATGCCAGCACTTTTGACAAGGCCAGCAGCGCGGATCTGAGCAAGGCGGATTACCTGCGCGGTACGATGGCCTTTATGTTCGAGACCCGCAAAGTCATACGTCCTTCGCCTCAAGCCTTGCAAAGCGGCAGCCTGCAGGCCAACTACGATGCCGTCTGGGACGGACTGGAAAAACACTTCTCTACGGAACAAAAGGCATGACCCGCACCTATCTGAATGACACTCACGACCCTCAGCTGCAAAGCTGGGTGCCCGGCGCCAATGAAGCCGATAACGGCTTTCCCATCCAGAACCTGCCCTTTGCCGTGGCCCGTCGCCGTGACAGTCAGGAAGACTTTCGTGTCATGGTGGCCATTGGCCCCTATGCGCTGGACCTGGGCCTATTGGCCTGCGATACGCCCTGGAGCGGGAAAGCGGCTGAAGCCCTGGCTACCTGCGTCAAACCGGCGCTGAACCCCTTGATGGCTTTAGGTCAGGATTACTGGAGTGCGCTACGCGCTGCGTTGTCGCAGGATTTGCGCCAAGGCTCTTCTGCCGAGTCGCGCCTGCGTCCCATGCTGATTGACCGTAGCCAGCTGGAATACGCCTTGCCTGCGCAGATTGGCGACTACACGGACTTCTACATTTCCGTGCACCACGCCACCGCCATCGGCAAACAATTCCGTCCGGACGCCCCCCTGCTGCCCAACTACAAATGGGTGCCGATTGGCTACCACGGCCGTGCATCCAGCATTGGCGTATCCGGGCAGCAGTTTCCCCGCCCCGTAGGGCAGACTCGCCCGCCAGAAGGTCAGGAAGAGCCCAATTTTGGCCCCTGCGAACGCCTGGACTTTGAATTAGAGATGGGGATTCTGATCGGCACAGGCAACCAGGCCGGTCGCCGTATTCCTATCGGTCAAGCCAATGAGCACGTCTTTGGCCTGTGCATCTTCAATGACTGGTCCGCACGCGATCTGCAAGCTTGGGAATATCAGCCCTTGGGCCCCTTTTTGGCCAAGAACTTTGCTTCCACAATTTCGCCCTGGGTGGTGACACTGGAAGCCTTGGCCCCATTCCGTCGTCCATTCAGCCGTCCCGAGTCTGATCCCCAGCCCCTGCCTTATCTACAGGATCAAGCCAATCAGGACAGCGGCGTGCTGGACGTGGAACTGGAGGTGTACTTGAGCACCGAGCAATCCCGTCAACAACAGAAGGACCCTGCCCTGCTCTCGCGCAGCAACTTCAAAGAAGCCTACTGGACCGTGGCCCAACTGGTGGCCCACCACAGCGTCAACGGCTGCAATCTGCAAACGGGCGATTTGTTGGGTACCGGCACCTTGTCCGGCCCGGCAAAAGGCCAGGAAGGTTCGCTGCTGGAGATGAACCAGGGCGGCAAAAACCCCATTGACCTGCCTTGGGGTGAACAGCGCAAATTTCTGGAAGATCAGGACGAAATCATTCTGAAAGCGCAGTGCCGCCAGGAAGGCTACCCAACCCTGTCCTTTGGTGAATGTGCTGGCCGCGTATTGCCTGCCGTGCTCTAAATCAGACGGGACACAGACCCGAAAGGATCTGAAAACGAAACACCCCAAAATCTGGAGTTGTACTCCGACTTTGGGGTGTTTCTATTTCATCAAGTCCCTACGGACAAAGGCAAGCCGCTTATCAGGGCAATTGCTTATGCCTGGCCCAAGTCCACAGCGCATAAAACAATACGCAACCATACAAGCCTAATACCGCTCCTGAGGCCAATACCTGGCTTAAGAAATGATAGCCCTGCATGATGCGCAAAAACCCAAACAGCAAACCAGCGCTGATGCCCAGTACAAAACCCCATGCTGCCAATTTGCGGCAACTGATAAAGACGCCCACAAAAAACAGCGACAGCAACACAAAACCCGATGCCGCATGAGCGCTAGGCAAAGCATTGCCAGCTTCAGCCCAGGAGTTGGCCCAAAAGTAAGTGGGCATGGATTCCACGCCACCAAAGCTCATTAAATTAAAGGGCCGGGGCATCGCAGTTAAATGCTTAAGCACCCCGACCAGCAAAGGCCCGCTGCCCATATACACCGCTGCCCCAGCCCAAGCCAATTGGCGGCGTGACCCTTTGGGCTGCCGCCAGGCCACGATCGCCCAGACCAACGCACCACCAAAAGGGACAAACCACACCAGCCTGCGCCCGAACAGATCGACAAAAGGCTGTAGACGCCAAGGGAAGTCCTGCGCTTGGGAGTCATAAAAATAGGCGGTCAGCGACATGTCCGTCGCTGAGCCCAGCGTCAAGGACGCTGCTATTCCCAAAACAATAAAAAAAACGGCACTGGCAACGATATAGGGGCGAAAGAACATCTAAATACCAAATAACTTCTATTAATCAGGCAAAACCTTACCGGGGTTCATGATCCCCAAGGGGTCCAGCGCAAGCTTGATTTGCTTCATCAAACTCAAGGAAACGGGATCTTTATAGCGTGGCAAAAGCTGGCGCTTGAGCTGCCCAACACCGTGCTCGGCACTGATGGAACCATGGAAACGATGCACGCTGTCATGTACCAATGCGTAGATCTCGTCCTGATGCTTTAACAGCTCATCTTCCGTAAAGGCCGTACCACGTGCCACGTTGTAGTGCAGATTGCCGTCGCCCAAGTGTCCAAAGGTCACGTTCTCCAAGCCTGGGAAGGCTTCCTGCAAAGCCTGGTCAGTTTCATGCACGAATTGCGACATCACCGACACAGGCAGAGACACGTCATGCTTGATGCTTTTGCCATAGGTTTTTTCGGCCAGCGGAATGCTCTCACGCAAATGCCAGAGTGCTTTGCTTTGTGCGATGGTCTCGGCAATCACGGCGTCCTGCACCAGATCTTGTTCCAGCGCCTGCCCAATCACCGTTTCAAAGCGCTCACGGGCATGTTCCAGGCTTTCGCTATCCGACAGCTCCAGCAAGGCGTACCAAGGAGCCTTTTCAGCAGGGCCCTGGAAAGGCATACGCTGATCGGGGTAGCAATGCAGCACCGCTTGCAGGCAGTTGCCCGCAATCAGTTCAAAGCCGGTCAAGGACGCTGCCAAGCCCTGACGGGACAAGGCCAACACTTGTACGGCATCTTCAATCGTATTCAAGGCCAGCAAGGCGGTGCAAGCTGCCACCGGCTGAGGGTACAGCTTGATGGTCGCGGCGGTGATGATGCCTAAAGTGCCTTCACTACCAATAAACAGATTACGCAGGTCGTAGCCTGTATTGTCCTTACGCAGACCCAGCAAACCATGCATGATTTCGCCTTGGGCCGTTACCACTTCCAGGCCTAAAGTCAGATCACGAGCATTGCCATAACGCAGAACCTGCGTGCCGCCCGCATTAGTGGCCAGGTTGCCGCCAATCGTGCAGCTGCCTTCTGCCGCCAGGCTCAAGGGAAACAGGCGCTGATGATCCCGGGCAGCTTGCTGCACATTTTGCAAAATGCAGCCCGCTTCCACCACCATGGTGTCGTTATCGATATCAACGCTGCGGATCTTGTTCAAGCGCTCCAACGACAGCACCAGTGCTGTTGCACTGTTATCCGGGGTTGCGCCACCGCACAGACCGGTATTGCCACCTTGCGGGACGATAGGCACCCGGTGCTCTGCACACAAACGCACCACCTGGGCCACCTCTTCCGTGGTCGCTGGCCGCGCAACCGCCAGAGCCGTACCGGTATAGCGTCCACGCCAATCCTCCAGGTACTGCTGCATGGATTGCCCTGTCAGCACATGTTGCTGACCAATACGCTGTTCAAGTTCATTCAGAAAAGTCATGACCCAAGCCACTCAATAAAAACAATCAGGCGCTTTTGCTGTCGCGCGAAAGCTAATAAACCTGCTCAATGGTAACTCACGAAAGCCGGCCACATTCGAGCTAAACTGGTTTCTTTGTTTAACTGCCTTAGGACTTGCTGTGGCCCCTATTTATGCCCTACCGGACGCTGTTTTCAAAGCCTACGATATTCGCGGCACCGTTCCTGAACAATTAAATCCTGATTTTGCGTACCAGCTAGGCCTGGCCCTGGCGGCCAGTGCTCGCGAACAAGAGGTGCAAACACTGGTGGTTGGCTACGATGGCCGACACAGTAGCCCTGCCCTGTCCCAAGCCTTGCAGAAAGGCATTCAGGCGGGCGGTGTCAATACCGTTGATCTGGGCATGGTGCCCACCCCCGTCGTTTACTTTGCCGCCAATGTGCAGGAAACAGGTTCGGGCGTCGCCATTACAGGCAGCCACAACCCGCCCAACTACAACGGCTTCAAGATGATGATGGCCGGCAAAACCCTGCACGGCAGCGATATCCAGGCCTTGAAGCAGCGCATCTTGAATGGTTTGGAAGCCGTGGATCAGCCCGGTACAGGCCGAAAAACTGATCTTCTGGACCAATACGTCAGCACCATTGCCGAACGTGTGAAGCTAGCCCGTCCCATGAAAATTGCCCTGGATTGCGGCAATGGCGTAGGTGGTGTGGTGGCAGCTCGCCTGTTCAAGGCTTTGGGCTGCGAAGTGGACATGCTGTTTGAAGACGTTGATGGCAATTTCCCCAACCACCATCCCGATCCAGCCGAACCGCACAACCTGCAAGACCTGATCGCCCATGTTCAAAACACCGACTGCGAAGTGGGTTTGGCCTTTGACGGCGATGCTGACCGTCTGGGTGTGGTGACCCGCTCCGGTCAAATCATCTGGCCAGACCGCCAACTGATTTTGTACGCACGCGATATTTTGCAGCGTGAACCCGGTTCCACCATTATTTTTGACGTGAAGTGCAGCCGCCACGTAGCACTGGAAATCGCCAAGGCGGGTGGTCAGCCCTTGATGTGGCAGACCGGACACTCGCTGATCAAGGCCAAGCTGGCTGAAACAGGTGCCCCGCTGGCTGGCGAGATGAGCGGCCACGTGTTCTTCAAAGAAGCTTGGTACGGTTTTGATGATGGTTTGTACACCGGCGCGCGTCTGCTGGCGATTCTGTCGCGTGGCGATGACCCCACCGCCCAGCTGGAGGCCTTGCCGCAAGACTTGTCCACGCCGGAGCTCAAGCTGCCCTTGGCTGAAGGTGAACCCCACACCTTGATCGCCCGCCTGCAACAAGAAGGTCGTTTTCCCAGCGCCGACAGCCTGAACACTATTGATGGCGTGCGTGCCGAATATCCGGACGGCTTTGGCCTGGCCCGAGCTTCCAACACCACGCCGGTGATTGTGCTGCGCTTTGAAGCTCAGTCTCAAGAAGCGTTGGATCGCATTCAGAGCGAATTCCGTGCTGCCTTGCTGGCTCTAAAACCAGACGCTGAATTACCGTTCTAAGCCTAAACAAACAAAAAAGGGCACGGATTGAAATCCGTGCCCTTTTTTATTGATAGCTAGCAAAACAAGCAGCTAGGCAATTTATTGACTCAGATACTGGTACAGATCCAGGTGCGCTTCACTAATGCGGCCAATATCAAAGGCCTCTTCGGCTAGACGGCGGCCTTCAGCACCCATGGTTTGACGTCGAACAGCGTCTTCACCCAGCTCCATCACCGCCTTGGCCAGAGCCTGTGCATTACGCACGGGGACCAGCAGGCCGGTGACACCCGGTTCAATCGCATCACGGCAACCAGGCACATCAGTCGTGACAACAGCGCGTCCGCAAGCCGCCGCTTCCACCAATGATTTAGGCAAACCTTCGCGGTAGGACGGCAAGACCGCGATATGGGACTGCGCATATAAATTGGCAATATCACTACGCTCGCCCAAGCACTCCACCACTCCCTGCTTTTGCCAGTTCTGCCATTCCTGATCGCTAATGCTGGCCGGATTACCAGGGTCCGGGCTACCCGCCAGCACCCATTTCACCGGGCTGCCCTGAGCGGCGCTGATCCGTGCCGCTTCCACAAACTCGCGCACGCCCTTGTCCACCAATAAGCGCGACACCATCAAGGCCACGGGTGGGCCCTCTGGTTCAGGCAAGGCTTGGAATTGGTTCAAATCAACACCGGAGCCGCGAATCATGACGCACTGCTCGCGCTTGACGACGCGATCTTCCAGCAAGACATCGCGATCATTCGTATTTTGAAAAATCACCCGGCTATTGGGATGACCCAAAGCCAGTTTATAGAGCAGCAAGGCAGTCCAGCGCACCGGGTCCACAGACTTATCACGCTGAGTAAAGACATAGCCCAAACCAGATACCGCAGCCAGAAAGCCAGGTACCCCGGCTAGACGAGCGGCAATGCCTCCGTACAGCACCGGTTTGATGGTCACGGCATGAACCAGCTCGGGGCGCTCACGGCGAAACAAACGCCACAATGCCCAGATGGTGCGCAACTCCTGCAAGGGATTGGTGCCACTGCGAGTCATGGGCAAAGCATGGTGCTGCAGGCCATTACGTTCGATCTCCGCAACTGCCGGGCCATCCATCGTGGCCACATGCACATCGTAACCATCACGCTGGGCAGCTAAAGCCAGGGGCAAGCGGTGAGACAGGAAAAAAGCAGGATTATTGACCACAAACATCAGCATTTTGGTCTTGCTGCCGGACTCGTCAGTGAGCACCGTCAGCGCTTGCCGGCTACGTTTGCGTTTTGGCGGATACTGCGCCACCAAGGTTTTCCAAGCCTGCGTGTAGTTCTTGACCATGCCTTCCAAAGAAAACAGGCGGGCAACACGCTCGCGGGCATGTTCATGGCGAGCCTGCCAGGAAGGCGCACCCAGCTCATCGACCGCGCTGGCGATCGCACCAGCCAGCGCTTCAGCATTGCTGGGCGGGACGATCCAGCCCTCATTACCGACAATCAAGGCTGCGTCACCCACATCGGTGACCACATTGGACACCCCGGCCGCCATCGCCTCACACACCACGTTAGGGAAGCCCTCTGCCGAACTGGACAGCACATGTACATCCAAGGCGTTCATCAGGCGGGGCACGTCGCTGCGCCGACCCATCAAGATCACGCTCTCGCGCAATTGGTGCTGATCCAGCAAGCGCATCAGGGTTTCATTGCTGCTGTCCATCCCGTCGCCAATCAACAGACAGCGCAGATCAGGGTGACGATGCAAGCTGCGGGCCAAGGCGGCCAGCAAGTTCGGGTGGTCTTTCAAAGGATTCCAGCGGGCCACACTACCAATAACAGGCGTCTCCAGCGACAAGCCCAGCTCTTGGCGTACTTCTTCGCGAGCTTGCTGATCGGGGTGCCAGCGGCTTAAATCGTAGCCGTTAGGAATCACTTTCATGATGTCGGCACGGTAGCCCCACTGCTTATGACGACGGGCTGCATTTTCCGCACAAGACACGATCAGCTTAGGGATAAAGCGCGACAAGCGGGCACACATCCAAGCTACCATCCGAGCCTTGGGACTGCCCTGATACAGATTCGCACCGGAGTTACGGATGCCCCAGGAGACAGCGGGAATTCCAACTAAGCGCGCAGCAGCACCACCGATCAGATCAGAGTGGTACATCCAGGTTTGCACTACATCGGGCTGCACCTCGCGCAGCACCCGCGTCAAGGAGCCCAGCCCCTTGAGGAAACCCAAAGGGGACTGCATCTGCAAGCAATACAAAGGAATGCCTGCAGCGCGCAATTGGGGGCCGAACACATCCTCCCCACCCAGGGAAATCACGATGTGCTCAGTCTCCTGGCCTGGCGCTGTGGTCAAACGGAACAGCACCGTTTCCGCGCCCCCCTGCCCCAGACCCGCAATAATATGCACGACTCGCAAAGGTGTAGTGGTTTTTTCCGGCTTGCCGTCCACGGCGTTTGCCGCTTGATTCAAAGGCTCTGGCTGCGATGCGCTCATGCTTTGGCTCCCTCTGCTGTACTACTACGGGCGGCCTGAAAGACCTGATCCCAATTAAGCAAAACCTGCTCTAGTTCATAACGTTGACGTACAGCCGCTGCGGCTCGACGTCCTAATACGCCTCTAAAAACGCCATCACCCATCAGCTCAGCCAGTGCAGCAGTCAGCGCACCTTCATCACCAACCGGCACCAGTAAAGCATCTTTTCCATCCGAACTGATTTCACGCGGGCCACTAGGACAATCCACTGTCACGGCGGGCAAACCCATGGCCATTGCTTCTAGCAAGACGTTGGGAAAACCTTCCACCTCCGACGTCATCACAAAAGCGTGAGAGCGTGCCATCTCCTGCCAAGGCTGGGCCGTCTTGCCTGCCAGCTCGATTCGATCGGCCGCACCGGACATGGCAATCTGCTGCACCAATTGGGCGCGCTGCGGACCATCACCCCAAATTTTCAACTTCCACTCGGGATGTTCGGCGGCCAGACTGGCAAACACGCGAATCAAGACATCAAAGCGTTTGGACGGGACTAACCGTCCCATTGCCATCAAGGTGCAATGGCGGTTTTCTTCCACACGCACTTCTCGCTGTACGGCATCCAAGGCTTGAGGCAAGGGGTTCGGCACCACCATGACCTGCTTCATACCCGGGACCATTGCCTGAAAGGCGGCCACGCTGGCACGTGTCTGTACCGTCACCACCTGCGCCTTGGGATACAAGCGGCGGCGCAGGTTTTGTAAAAGTTTGCCCGCACTGCTGCTGAAAGCGGGGTTAGTACGTTCACCCACCACAATGGGCACGCCCATGCCGCCCAATCCCAGCAACACGTTGATATTCACATTCGTCAAAAAAGACACGATGACATCAGGCTGTTTTTCGCGCACCAGCTTGCGCATGGCCCGCAACTTGGCCAAGGGCTTGGGTAAGTAGCTGCCGCGCATGCGATGGGCGAGCCACACCAACTCTACCTTGGAGTCGATCGGGTAAAACGCACTGCCGCCCCCACTATAAGTGGGCACCAAGGTGACCTGATCTCCCCGCAAACCCCAGGCATTTGCCAGGGTGGAGGCGACGCGTTCGGCGCCGCCTGCGTTCAGGGAGCTGACAAAAAACAGAATATTCACTGGGCCTCCGTGGGCTCATCGACCGGGGCAATTAGGCAAAACGCCATTTTAAGGCCGACGCAGACACTGTTCCAACACTTGCTGCCACAGCGCCAGAACCCGGGCCGAGGAGAAGCGGTCGCGCACATCCGTTGCGCGTCGCGCCAAGCGTTGGCGCTTGTCCTGATTGGACATCAGGTCTGACAGATGGGCTGCCAAGGCTTCCACATCCTCAATCGGACGCACCAGCACACCGTCAATATTGGCGCGAATGATCTCGCGCGGGCCGGTATCGCAATCAAATGCCACAGCGGTCAAACCACTGGCCATTGCCTCAAGCAAGCTATTGGACAGCCCCTCCATACGGGAGCTGAGCACATACAAATCGGAGTGCTCGTACCAGTCCGCCATATTGCCCACTCGGCCAGGCAATTGGACGCGGTCCTGCAATCCCAGTTCTTCAATCCGTGCTTCAAGGGGTACGCGTTGGTCGCCCTCGCCCAAAATAACCAGATCCCAGTCCGGGAAATAGTTGGACAGCATGGCAAAAGATTCAATCAGCGTGTCGAACCCTTTAACCGGGTGCAAGCGCCCCACTGCCAGCAAACGTTTGCGCCCTGCCGACTGCTCGGGCACCGGCACATAGGGCTCGGCACTATCCATAGGCCAGCGTACGGCATTGGGAATGACTTGAACATGGCTGCCTGGCACGTGTTCACGCAGCCAATCAGCCGTACCCGCCGTTAAGGCAATAACTGAATGGGCCTTGGGATAGCTGCGCAGGCGGGCCTTTTGCCAGAAAGGCGACAAGGACTGAGACGGCGGATGCGTATGTTCAGTGGCGATCACTTTGCACGGCAAGCCCTTGGCTGCCGAAATGGCCAGCACGGACGAAGTTGTCATCATGCCCAGCACCACATCTGGTTTGGCCCGGCGCAGCAAAGAGCGCAGGCGGCTGACACGACGCCAGTTTTTCCATAAAGCATCCAGACGCCCGCGGCTGCTGCCAGCCGTATTCAGGACATGGCGCTCTACACCTTCGGCAACGGTATACGCATCTTTATCACGACCTGCCTGAGTCACCAGAGACACTCGATAGCCGCGTGCCACCCAGGCTGCGCTTAAATCGACTGCGACACGTTCTGCCCCGCCCCCACCCAAAGAGTGGATAAGCAACATGATATGAGGGCGAACTGCTGAATGACTGTGCACGTTTTCCTATTCCTGCGAACCAGGCGCTACCGCACTGGCTGGCTTTAAGGCCAAGATGAAATAACAAGTGAAAGAAGCGGCATACATCAGGCTGGTTGCCAACATGATGCCCGACGGCCCCATGCGCGCGGCCAGCACGGGATTAAGCGCTGCTTTCACCAAAAAGTTAATCACGGCAATAATCGCCATGGACTTGTAGCGGTTCTGACTGGCCAGCAACTGCACCAGAATCAACACCCCAAAATAAAATGGCAGCTGAACCAGGCCCCAACTGAAAACCTGCGCGACGGTAGCCGTGTCTTGAGCGGTAAAGGCTCCACGCTCAAACAAGAGGGCGACCCCCCAAGGGGCCAGCACAACACCCAGCGCAGCCGCAGCAGCGCCAGCCAGCACCATCATCACCGACCACTTCAAGGCCATGGAACGGGCACGCGCATTGTCGCCACGGCTCTGGATATCGGCCAGCACCGGCAAAGCAGCCCGACCTACCGACGCTGCACCCACGCCCAGCACCAAGGCCAGCAAACGGGTGGCATAACCCAGGGTTGAGTTCGCATTCGCTCCCAGATTGGCAGCAGTGTATTGGTCAATCGGCCCCACAAAACTCATGGCCACTTGTCCGACCAGCATGATAGTGGCGGCCTTGAGCAAATCAGGCCATTGCTCGGCTCGCAAGCTGACAGTGGGACGAGCCCAGATTTGGTCGGCCTTTGACGCCAGCACCATCAGCCAGACGGCTTGAATCGTCATGCCCAGCAAGGTACCCCATAACAAGGGGCCAATGCCGGCATTGCTGCCCGCGGCCAACACCCAAATCAGAATGACAAAGGCCGGGACACTTTCCAGCAAAGTATTGATGTGGCGTTCATGCGCTCGCAAACGGGCGGCACTCAAACCAATCATCAGAGTCAGAACAGCAGCAGGCGCAAAGGCGAACAGCAGTTCCTGACTCATTTCACGAACAGCGGGGCTCAGGCCCTGCCCGGTCCACTGCAGCACCCAAGGCCAACTAATCCAGATCAGTACGCCCAGCACACAGCCCAGCACAATACACCAGGCTTTCAGCTCACCCAGAAAGCGGCTGCGCGCCGCCGGCTCCAGCCGGTGCAGACGCACCAGAACCGGAATCAGCACCACAGACATAGAACCCACGATAGTGACAGGCAGCCAATTGGCCATGACCATCGTGAACTGATAGGCATCGACTACATCACTGACACCGTAGCGGTACGCCACGGCCATTTCTTTGAAAGCGCCCGCTGCTTTGCCCAGCAATAGAAAAAACGCCACCCGCATCGCCCCCAGGGCGATGCGACGGTGGTCGTCGTGCAGACTAGACAGGCGTGCTTTCAGGCCGGCCCAAATCAACTCAGGAACGCCACATACCAGGGCATGGCAGTGTTCAAGCCCTGCAAGATCGTGTGAGTCGGCTCGTAGCCCAGCTGCGTGCGTGCCTTGGAAATATCAGCTTGCGAATGCAGCACATCACCGGCGCGGAAATCCGCATAAATGGGTTGCTTGGTGTAATTCACACCATTGCTGCTCAAGGTCTGCTTCAAATGCTCGAACAGCTCATTCAAGCTGGTACGGGCATTCACCGCTACGTTATAGACTTCGGCCACGCCAGGCTTTTGCTGAACGGCGGCCAGAATATTCATCTGAATAACGTTTTCAATAAAGCAGAAATCGCGGCTGGTCTGACCATCACCATTGATTTGCACATCCTGGTTCTGGATCATGGCCGATACCCATTTGGGGATCACAGCCGCGTAGGCGCCATTAGGGTCCTGACGTTTGCCAAACACGTTGAAGTAACGCAGGCCCACACTGGAAAAGCTGTACGCACGCGCAAAGACATCGGCGTAGAGCTCATTGACGAATTTAGTCACGGCGTACGGCGACAGCGGACGGCCAATCGTATCTTCCACTTTGGGCAAACCTGGGTGGTCACCATACGTGGAGCTGGAAGCGGCGTAAACAAAGGCTTTAACCTGTTCATCACGCGCTGCAACCATCATATTGAGCGCACCGTTGACGTTCACTTCGTTGGAAGTCAGCGGGTCATTCAGAGAGCGGGGCACTGAGCCCAGCGCAGCCTGATGCAACACATAGTCCACGCCTTTAACAGCGTCGCGACAGGTTTCCAGATTGCGAATATCGCCTTCGATGAAGCGGAAATTTGCCCAGCGCTCGGCACCGACCTGGTCGCGGACCTCGTCCAGATTGTATTGGTGGCCAGTGGCAAAGTTATCCAGACCCACTACCTGTTGGTCCAGCTTGAGCAAGGCCTCCAGCAGATTGGACCCAATAAAGCCGGCACAACCGCTAACCAGCCACGTCTTGGGCTGGCTGCGCAGTTGCTGGCTCGCCTGTTCAAATGCAGAGCTCATGATGCTATCCAAAATTAAAGGCGCAAGTCGGACTGTTCGCGATCAAACACGTACTTCAAGTCGTAAAGCACATGCTCAGGCTTGCCCCACTGGCGCACGCCTTCCACGCCCAGTTCTTTGAACTGTTTGTGGGCCACGGCCACAATCACGCCATCGTACTCGCCCGCTTTGGGGGTTTCGACGGGCGTAATGCCGTACTCGTGCTCCGCTTCTTTGGGGTCGACCCAAGGATCGTAAACGTCCACGTGCACATCGTACTGTTTGAGTTCGTGCACGATATCCACGATGCGGGTGTTGCGCAGATCCGGGCAGTTTTCTTTGAAGGCCAGACCCAAGAGCAAAACACGCGCACCTTGCACCTGAATGCGACGCTTGGTCATGGCTTTAACCAGTTGGGAAGCCACATAACCGCCCATGGAGTCATTCAGGCGACGGCCGGCCAGAATAATTTCTGGGTGATAGCCAATGGCTTGCGCCTTGTGGGTCAGGTAGTAGGGGTCCACGCCAATGCAGTGGCCGCCCACCAGACCGGGACGGAAAGGCAGGAAGTTCCATTTGGTACCCGCCGCTTCCAGCACGTCCAGGGTATCGATACCCAAGCGGTTGAAAATCAGGGCCAATTCATTGATCAGCGCGATGTTCACATCACGCTGGGTGTTCTCGATCACCTTGGCGGCTTCAGCTACACGAATCGAGCTGGCTTTAAAGGTGCCGACCACAATGATTTCGCGGTACAGCGCATCCACCAGCTCAGCAATCTCCGGTGTCGAACCCGAAGTTACTTTCTTGATGGTGGAGACACGGTGTTCCTTGTCGCCTGGATTAATGCGCTCAGGGCTGTAACCGGCGTAGAAATCTTCGTTAAAACGCAGGCCAGACACCTGCTCCAGCACGGGTACACACACTTCTTCGGTGGCACCGGGGTAGACCGTGGATTCGTAAATGACGATATCACCGCGTTTGAGCACTTTGCCGATAGTCTCGGACGCGCGCACCAGCGGGGTCAGGTCAGGCTGTTTAAATTGATCAATCGGCGTGGGCACGGTCACGATGAACACGTTGGCCTGGGCCAGCTCATCCGCTTCGCAGGAGTAGCTCAAACCGCTTGCAGCGGCGAGCTCGTCGTCCTCGACTTCCAGGGTGCGATCCACCCCTTCCTTGAGCTCGGCGATACGACGCGGATTAATGTCAAAACCGATTACGGAACGCTTTTTGCCAAATTCGACTGCCAAAGGCAAACCGACATATCCCAAGCCGACTACGGCCAGTTTCACATTCTCAAGTAGCAACTTCATTCTCCAGTTAGCGCTATGCGCAAGGAATAATCTTGAACGCCGGACACACTATCAGTCCCGATCGACTCGTCGCCGTACTGAGGGCAGCAGCAGCCAGGAGGGGCGACGCCACGACACCAGACGGGAATAGAGCCAGATATAAACCAGTGAGAAGGCCAGCATGCTGGCACACAAAGCCCAGGTATTGTCCCACCAGATGGTGGCGGGAACCAAACCGATCAAGGCTAGGACCCATAGATAGGGCGAGGTCATGGCATTGCAAAAGGCCGGTAAAGAGCCGGCGCTGTCACGGCTGAACGTAGAGCGGACCAGTCGACGGAACACCAGCTGATGCAGGTGCAGCGCGTCGGGTTGATCCACTGGCACCCCGCGCTTGAAGCGCCGGCGCCAGATCGAAAACATGGTCTCGAAGACAGGGTAGAACAGCACGGCCAGAGCGTAAAAAGGCGACACACTGGGGTTGCGCACCACCAATGTCACAGCCAGCTCAGCCAGCATGAAACCTAGAAAATAGGCCCCGCCATCCCCCAGAAAGACCCGGCCAAACGGAAAGTTCCAGACCAGAAAACCCAGGGTGGCCGAGGCCAGCGAGGCAGCAATCAGGAAAATGGGTACGTCTTGCACTTGCCAGGCCACCAGGGCCAGAGACAAGGACATCAAGGTGGCAATCATGCCTGCCAGGCCATTCATGCCATCAATAATATTGAGCGCATGAGTACAGCCGCCAACGGCAATCATGGTAAAGAGCAGGGAAATCGGCCAGAAACCCAAAATCCAATCTGCCCAGCCGACGCCAACGCGAGAGACGCCGCCCAGCAGCCACCAAGCAATCGCGGCCGACAAGAATGCGGCCAGCAAGCGCTTGAGTGAACCTACGTCCTTGGTGATGTCCTCCACCAGACCTGCCACAAACACCGGCATAGCGGCCAGAAACAAAACGGGCCACAGCCAGGTCAAGGTCATATTGCTGGGGCCCAGCACCAGCAAACCGGCTAGGCTACCTGCCACTACCGCCAGGCCACCGACACGGGGCGTGGGGCGGGAATGAGACGCCTGAGGTTTACTAAGATCGCTATCCCCGGTCAAACGGCCATGCCAGCGTTCGGAAGCCACAATGAGCCCGCCGACCATAAAAGCCACGACACAGATATACAGCCAGGTAAAGGATTCCCCCATCTGAGGTAAAGACACCGCGAAACACCCTGCAAGGTTAGGAACTACATCATTATCAACCTGCCTTCGGGCTTGTGTCCGTGACTAGTCGCATTAAGTGCAACAATTTTAGTCAAGTCCAGCCTTGCCTTCATGTAGGCAGGAGTAGCTCGCTAATTTGCCCGAGCGCGAGCCTGAAAGCAAGTATTTTGCGGGATTCAGGCTCAGGAATCGGGCTGCGGCAACGGTTCGGTGGAAGCCAGCTGATTGCCGCACTCGGTCAGAAGTCGCCGCAGCCAGCGATGACTGGGCGAATGCCGATTACGTTCATGCCACAGCTGATAAAAACGCATGGGTGGAAACTCCAGCGGCGCTTCCAATATAGCCAGTGGCAATAAACGGCAGTAAAACTCGGCGAAATGACGCGAGGTTGTAAAAATTAGGTCTGTATTCTGTAGCAAATACGGTGCTGCGGAAAACGACTGCACGGCGACGCTCTCATCGCGCTGAATGCGCAAGGCAGACAAAGTCGTGTCAATCACCCCGCGCTGATTGATCGAATACGGCATGGGCACCACATGACGCGCCCGCAAGTAATCGTCCATTGTCAGCCCCTTGCGGGCCAGAGGATGTGTCGCTGCCACCAAACAAACAATCTGGTCTTCCAGCAGCACGGACAGGTGCATGCGATCTGGCGGTTCGGGCCAGTTGCCGATCACCATGTCCAGATCCCCTTCCGCCAACGAGCGTTCGAAATCAAAACTGGCGTCCAGAGAATGCAGACTCAAGCGCGCACCGGGCGCCTCACGGCGCATGCGCTCGACCACTCCGCCAATAAAAACAGGCGCCAGATAGTCCGGCGCACCGATATGAAATTCGCTACGGCTGACCTGGGGGTCAAAACTATCCGGTGCATTGACCATGCAGTCGATCTCTGCCAAGGCGCCTTTGGCATGTGCCAACAGACCAATGGCGCGTTCGGTGGGCACCATGCCCCCTTTCTCCCGAACCAGCAAAGGATCGCCAATAATGTCACGCAAACGTCGTAAGGCCGCACTGAT
>SMEN01000181.1_pt1 | contig 20955 bp, 19 predicted proteins | sample 2456271 | NCBI WGS metagenome assembly SMEN01 (sample SAMN10132593, study PRJNA489261) | soil metagenome | isolation source: day1 control-loamy sand soil ammended with raw manure from dairy cow... | place: USA | collected 2015-04-01 | reverse complement strand
GTCAAGTAGTTGTAATAAACATCAGGGCCAAAACTCTTCCCACTCAATTAATGCAAGTGTTACAATGCCTTGAACCCGTCAAGCAAAAAACAAGAGCCAACTAGGAGTTTATATCGTTAACAGCTTTGTACTTAGAACCTGTTTACCCAATGTCTTGTTTTAAAAAAAACACATTGGAGTAACTTTTATGCATAACAAAATAACTAGTGCACGTGTAAGTGCGTTAACCCTTGGTGTTGGTCTTGCTGCGTTGAGCCTTGTCTCAGTTAATGCAAGTACGACTGATTTGTTGCTTTCTATTAATGGTATTGCATGTGGTTCAGTTGAAAAAGTAGAAGCTACCAATGGAAATATTAATCTAATTAATGCTACTGGCTGTGAACTTAATGGCGGCGGTAGTAGTAGTAGTAGTAGTAGTAGTAGTAGTAGTAGTAGTAGCAGTAGCAGTAGCAGTAGCAGTAGCAGTAGCAGTAGCAGTAGCAGTTCAGGCGGAACACCTGTTGCGGGCGGTGTAAATGGCGTACCTTTATGGGGCGATAATATATTTCCGTTTGTTCCACAAGCTGTTAGCAAAGTAGGTGGGCCTACCCCTTATCAATATTACGCAATTAATGCAGACAGTATTGATGGTAAGTATTTTGGGCAAATTGGTGTTGCACCAGCTCCAGGGCATGCTAATGCTCGATTTAAAGTATGGATCAGTCGTAGCGCTGGTGGTACGCCGGTATCAGCAAATTGCTCTGCAGCACCTGGTTTTGACTCTATACTCAGTTGGGGTCGAAATTTGGGCAGTAAACTTCCAGCCTATGCTTGTAATTTAGACAGTGGCCAATACTATATCAACGTTTCTGATGGTGAGTTGCCTGGTACTCAAGGTACATGCACTGTAAGCAGTGTTGGCTGTAGTTATTTGATGAATGTGTCTGCAACAAAGCAACGGTAATATGAAAAATATATTTATATGTGGCGTTTTTGCAGTGGGCTTGACCGTCGCGTTTGGTGCTCAAGCAACAGAGCTCACACTCATAGAGCATGCGGGTACAAAAGTAACTGACAGTGAGTTTGAAGCAGCAATTACATATCTTGTTCCTGAAAGGCAGCAAGAAAATATGCGCGCTAAAGAAAAAAATATGCGCGGGTTTTTAGCTGACTACTTCACCGTAAAAGTTATGGCGCAGGCAGCGCGAGCGAAAGGTCTTGATAAAGACCCTGGCGTGCAAATCCAGCAGGATTATAGTCATGCTCGTTTGCTCACCGAGGCATTAATTGATGAGTTTTATGCCGCGGCAGGCGAGCCAAACTATGAGTCTTTAGATAGGGAAAGCTACTTGGCTGACCCTAAGCGCTTTGAAATACCGGAGCAGGTTCATGCTGAGCATATACTGATCGCTGTTAATGATAAGCAAAGTGAAACTGCGGCGTTAGAAAAAGCAAATGATTTGTATGCTCGAGTTAAAAAAGATAAGAAAGCTTTTGCTGATATTGCTAAAAAGCACTCGGATGATCCAAGTGCTGCAAGCAATTCTGGCGATTTAGGGTTCTTTCCTCGAGAAGCTATGGTTAGACCTTTTTCTGATGCCGCTTTTGCAATGAAGAAAGGTGAAATCAGTAAGCCTGTTAAAACAAACTTTGGCTACCATATTATTCATGTGCTGGATAATAAGAAAGCTGGCACACAATCATTTGATGAGGTTAAAGCTCAGTTGATTGAAGAGCAGAAGCGAGTGTTTAAAGATGCTAAGCGTGATGAAATTGTAAGCAGATTTCGCTCTAGCCCAGACATCAAGGTGGATGAAAAAGCTATGAAGGAATTTGTGAAAAAAATGCAACAACAGTAGTTTTTGATGTCTATCAATGTGTGACAAGATGCTATAATTGATGGGTTTATGCTAGAGTTGATTTTTTTGTTAAGCCGCATACTTAAATGTATGCGGCTTTTTTGTTGAAAATACACAGCTTTAATGAGTGTAAAAATGAACCTGTTGATTGAGTTAAGGCATCTAGCACGGCACTTGCTGTTAGCTTTTTTGGCACTATGCTTGCCTTGGGCGTTAAGTTTTAAAATATTACGTTTTTTGACTCGCTTTGGTTTAGGTGCAAATGAGTTTGATGCGCAAGCCCTAAAAAATATGGGCTCGCAGGGAATTCAGGGTAATGACGTGGTCACCATTCGGCAGATGCGTTTACATCGTTTAGTTGATTTAGCTGATTACTATAAATCTTGGTATACAACACCTGGCTGGCTTAAGCGTTACTGGCGGGTTGCTGGTGATCCTTTGCCAGATGCTAAGCAATATCCAGCGGTTTTATTTATAACATTTCATTATGGGCAGGGCTTTTGGGCTTTGCGTCACTTCCAAGAGCATGGTTTAAGTATGGCTGCTTTGTATCGGCCTCCACCTAAACCTGTTTGTGGTGATTATTTTAACTATTGGTTTTTTTGGGTGCGCTTACGGTCCATTTTTCGATTGACCAAAACTGAACCTATTCGTGTTGGTGATGACAAAAGTGAGTTAACTGCTTTAGTCCGGCGCTTGGTGCGTCAGCAGCAACCCGTTGGTGTTATGCCGGATATTCCAACTGATCCGGCGCATGCTGTTGAGGTGTCACTGCTGGGTAAACGAGCTTATTTCGCAAGTGCTTTATTGAGATTAGTAGTTAAGAAGAAAATCCCTGTAGTGCTGTATACTTCAGTGCTGGATTTACAGACTGCTGCGCGAAATGTAAATATTAAAGTTTTGTATGAGCATACAAATGTGGATGAGCTTGCTCAAGCTCTAGCGAGCTGTTTGGAAGCCGCTGTTCTGAATGATGCGACTGCATGGCATTTGTGGCCATGGGCGCATGAGATATTAATTGATTGACCGTAAGTTAAAACGATACTTTTTTACGCTAGCAATAGGCTCCGCATGTCATTAAGAAATAATATTTTTTTACTAAAAGAGTTGGTTAAAAGAGATATCAGTAGCCGCTATAAAGACTCCATGATGGGTGGCGTTTGGGCCTTTGTTGCACCGCTTATTATGCTTGCAGTATATACGTTTGTTTTCAGTATGATTTTCCAGGCGCGCTGGGGAGGCAGTGGTACAGGTAAAACAGCTTTTGCGCTGAACCTTTTTATAGGAATTATTTTGCACGGTGTATTAGCGGAGAGCATGTCGAGGGCGCCTACGGTAATGCAGCAGCATGCGAGTTATGTGAAAAAAATAATTTTCCCGCTTTGGCTGTTACCGATAGTTCCTGTAATTAGTGGAGCATTTCATGCTTTGATTAGCCTATCGGTACTCCTATTAGCAGTTTTGTTTTTTCAGGGCTTGTGGCCATGGCAAAGCTTATTTTTACCTTTTGTTTTCTTACCAATTGTTTTTTTTGCCCTAGGTTTCTCATGGCTGATTGCAGGGATTGGTGTTTATCTGCGTGATATTACGCAAATTATGCCAATGTTTATTACCGTTATGATGTTTATGGCGCCCATTTTTTATCCTGCATCAGCAATTCCTGAGCAGTACCGCAGCTGGCTACTACTTAATCCGCTGACCTACGCTGTTGAAATGGGTCGAGGTGCTTTATTTCTTGGTGAATTGCCAAGTATAAGCGCATATTTGATTTATTTAGGCGTAGCTGTTTTATCGGCTGCAGTGGGTTTATGGTTTTTTTCTAGAGTGCGCAAGGGGTTTGCAGATGTCCTTTGAGGCCGCAGTTTCTATTCAGAGCGTCACTAAAACTTATCATATTTATAAATCGCCGGGTCATCGGTTGGTTAATTTGCTGTTTGGTGTGAAGTTGAGTGAGCCGACAAATATCCATGCAATAGCTGATGTTTCCCTGGAAATAAAAAAAGGAGAAACACTTGCTGTAATTGGCCGTAATGGCTCTGGTAAGTCGACTCTATTGCAAGTGTTATGTGGGATTCTTGAGCCTACAACTGGCAGCGTGCATGTTAATGGCCGTATCGCCGCACTATTGGAGTTGGGTGCCGGCTTTAGCATGGATTTCACTGGGCGTGAAAATATCTATATGAGTTGTGCTGTATATGGACTTAGCAAGGACAGTATTGATGAGCGATTGGATTCGATTTTACGCTTTGCAGAAATTGGTGCTTTTATCGATCATCCGGTTAAAACGTATTCTAGTGGAATGTTTGTACGTTTAGCATTTGCAGTTATCGCACACCTTGATGCCGATATCTTGGTGATTGATGAAGCATTAGCCGTGGGAGATGCATATTTTACGCAAAAATGTATGCGGTTTTTGCGCGACTTTAAGGCGCGTGGAACCTTGATTTTTGTCAGTCATGACACACACTCAGTTATTAGCTTGTGTGACCGTGCCTTGTGGCTAGAAAAAGGCCGAATGAAGTTACTTGGTGATGCTAAACCAGTGAGTGAAGCTTATATCTCTTTATTGCATCAAGAACGTGATGCTGATTGTCGAGACTCAATAGCGGATAGCAAATCAGAGCATGCAATTACTGCGCAAGGTGAGTTTGGTACTGGGGATGCTCATATTACTTCGTGCCGATTATTATCGAGTGATGGTAATGATTTAGTCTTCTTAGATCACGCACAGCAAGTTACTATTGAAGTTAAATGCACAGCATTTAAAAATATTCAACAGCCTATTTTGGGGTTCTTTGTGCGTGACCGTTTGGGGCAGCCTTTATTTGGAGAAAACAGTTTAGAATGGGCGAAAGACTGGCAATGTATTGACGCAGGCGAGTCCCAAGTTTTGTACTTTACCTTTGCGATGCCTTTATTGGCAACGGGTGAATATACTGTAGGCGCGGCCTTAGGATCAGGTACGCAAGATAAGCATGTGCAGCACCACTGGATATATGATGCTTATGCGTTTAAGTCGCAGGCTAGTCCGCATTTGACTGGAACTATAGTTTTGCAGAACATGGGTTTTTTTGTGCATGTTAACGAAGCGGAATTATCAAGCCTAGTTCAAGCAGAGCAAAATCCACATGACTAGTTTAGCAAGCACAAAACCTGTTTTTTCCTGTCTAGACCAGATTTTGCCTTTTGCTAATGTGCTTTTTTTTTCCTTGGCAGTGTATTTTTTTGCCTATGATTCTCAGCAGAATATATTTTGGGATGAGAACTATCATTTAACATCTGCGCAGCGCTATATCGAGGGTGTTGCTCATTTTGAGGCACATCCTCCTCTTGGTAAAATGCTGATTGCTGCAGGTGAAATGTTGGCTAATAAGAACGCCGGGATTGATAAACACCAACTTGTATTTGATAAGCATATTTCGGGTGAAGATTTGCCCGCAGGCTTTAGCTTTTTTGGCATGCGCTTGATGCCAACTATTTTTGGGTTTTTATCGTGCGTCGTGTTTTATTTCATTGCCTTACGCTTGGCTCAGAATAATCTGTACGCGATGTTTTTAAGTAGTTTATTTATCTTTGAAAATGCTTTTGCTGTACATTTTCGGGCAGCACACCTAGATTCATTTCAGATGTTTTTTGTTTTATTATTTTTATTGAATATCATCCGTTATTGGCTCAGTGAAAAAGCTGTAGCGACTTGGCAGTATGCATGGCTCGGTGCTTTATGTGGTTTGGCTATTATGGTCAAGGTCAATGCAGTAGTACTAACAGTTTTTTTTGTTTTTTTGTTTTTTAAAGAGACTGGTTATTTTTATCGTCAGGGTACTATAAATTTTGGCTTTTTCACTCAGTTGCTTAAAAAAGCTTTATCTGCATTTTTGGGTGCGATTATTGTTGTTGTTAGCGTTTTTTATATAAGCGTGTTGATGACAGATCAGCTTCCTGAGCAATCTTCACCTATTTATAAAAAAGATACGACATTTATGTCGCCTGCTTACCTTGAATATTTACAAGGAGCGCGTCCTCTAGGTATTGAAGTTTTAGGTACTGCTATTATCGATTACTATACATTTATGAAGAGTGAACATCTGGGTGTTGCTACCTTGGATTTACATTCGCCAATAGAAACAGGATCTCCAGTTTGGATGTGGCCTTTTGAACAGCGTAATATTAACTATCGCTGGGATTCTGCAAATGGTTATACGAGTTATGTTCAGCTCGCGGGTAATCATCTAGGATGGGTGCTTGGGTTGCTTGCTATGGGCTTGGCGATGACTTTTATAATTTATCATCGCTGGTCTGGCTTGAAACTTACTTCGCGTGGTAAGAATATTTATCAGCTCTTAGAGGTTTTCGTAGTTGCTTATTTGATTTTCATGGCGCTGCATTGGTGGTTAAGTGAGCAGCGAGTGATGTATTTATACCACTACTTTATTGGCCTCTTGTTTTCCTATATTGTTTTTATACTTGTTTTTTTGTTGAGCACAGAAATAAGTGAGCGATTTTCTCGTCACTCTTTTAAAGCAGTTTTGATGTTAGCAATAATGATTGTGAGTTGTTTTTATTATGTTGCACCTTTAACGTACAGTTTGCCACTAGATAAAAATTCTTGTGAGCGTCAAAATATTATGCATCAAACTGTGCAGTGCCGCTAAGGTCGGTTGGTATGTTTGGTGTTCTTATTAATTATTGCGTAGAGTTTTTCAGCAAATAAATATTTTTATATGTACTGCTCGTTTCGTATGTAGAGCTTTATAAAATAATTCGGTAATTTATGAATACACAATTTAGCTTGTCTCAATGTACTACAGTGATCACAGCTCCTGAGCGGTTAACCAACATTGAATCTTGGCATCGTCATATTCCTTTTGCTTTTGCTTTGTTAGATATGGCAAAGCCTAATGTGTACGTTGAACTCGGCACGCATAAGGGAGACTCCTACAGTGCTTTTTGCCAAGGTGTCGTGAATCAACAATTGCCTACGCGCTGTTATGCCGTTGACACATGGCAGGGTGATGAGCATGCAGGTGAATACAGCAGTGAAGTCTACGATGATTTGATGACTTGGCATAATCCGCGTTATAGCAGTTTCTCAACATTGCTGCGCATGACTTTCGATGAGGCTTTAGCGCATTTCCCTGACGGGTCTGTCGATGTTTTGCATATTGATGGCTTACATACTTATGATGCGGTTAAGCACGATTTTGAATCTTGGCTGCCCAAAATGAGTAAGCGGGGCGTGGTGTTGTTTCATGATACCAATGTTCGTCACAGTGACTTTGCTGTTTGGCAATTGTGGGCTGAGTTAGAAAAACAATACCCTTCGTTTGAGTTTCCTTTTGGCTTTGGTTTAGGCGTGCTAGCAGTTGGTAATTATGTGCCTGAGTCTGTTTTAGCTTTTATTGAATATGCTAAACAACATACTCAAGAGACCGTAGAGTTTTTTTATGAGCAGGGCAATGCGGCTGAATTACGCAAAACTACTGCTGAAATTAAACGCATACAAACCCATTTAAACTCGATAGGCCAACAGTTGAGTCATGCTCAACAGGTGGTTGAGCAGCGTGATGCATTTATTGCCGAGTTGCGAGCCGATCAGCAGCGTCTTAATAATGATTTGGATGCGACTCAGCAAGCGCACTATGCTCAGTTGCAAGAATATCATCAGCATCAGTCAGAGCTTGAGCAAAAGCGAGATGCAATAGCTGTGCAATTGCAAAGCGCCCAATTGCAATTTGAGCGCAGTCTTGAGTTAGTAGCGGAACATCAGACCCGCTTTGAGCACAACGAGCAACAGTTACATACACTCGATGCACAGGCGCGCATGGTGCTGAACAGTCGTTTATGGCGTATTCGTAATAAGCTGATGCATCTGCTCGGTTACCCTGGACGGACGGTGAGTTATGCACCAGCTTCTTTTGCACAGCTTCCCCGTGAAATATCTGTTCCCGCTGTAGCTGCTGTACCTGATAAGCCGGAAATCACTATTGTGATTCCTGTGTATGGTGGCTTTGAGGATACTCGTTGCTGCATTGAGTCTGTGTTAGCAAGCACTTATCAATCACCAGCAGAAGTTGTCGTAATTAATGACGCCAGTCCTGAGCCCGCACTTGTCGAATGGTTAAATGACAATGCTGGGCGTTTTACTTTGCTGCACAATGAGCACAATTTAGGCTTTGTTGGCACAGTCAATCGAGGCATGGCGCTGTATCCCAAAAACGATGTTGTACTGGTTAATAGCGATACGGAAGTATCCAATGATTGGCTAGATCGTTTGCAGAGAGCAGCGTATAGCCATGCGCAAATCGGCTCAGTAACGCCATTCTCTAATAATGCAACCATTTGCAGTTTTCCGGTTTTCTGTCAAGACAATGAACTGCCTGAAGGTTACAGTTCCGCTGAATTGGACCAAGTGTTTGCTCAGGTGAACGCTGAGAAATTGGTAGATATTCCTACCGCCGTAGGCTTTTGTATGTTTATCCGTCGTGATTGTCTTAATGATGCAGGCGTATTTGACGCTAAATTGTTCGGGCGCGGTTACGGTGAGGAAAATGAATTTTGTATGCGCTCAGCCCAACGTGGTTGGCGGCATGTTTTAACTGGCGATACCTTTGTTTATCACAAGGGTGGGGTAAGCTTTGCTGAAACGCAAAGTGAGCACCAGCGTCATGGACATAAAGTATTAACACGTTTATTTCCGCAGTATGATGCTGTGATTCAGCAGCATATTGCGGAAAATCCTGCGCGTAATATGCGTTTTGCGGTTGATGCCGCACTGGCAAAGCGCAGTAGCTTACCGGTTGTGGTGGTGGTGAATCATTGTCGCGGGGGTGGCACAGAGCGCCATGTTGTGGATTTTGCAGAGCAACTCAAAGGGCAAGCGCAGGTATATTTACTTACGCCTGAGTATGAAAACGGCCCTGTTTATCTGCGACCGTTTTCTCAGCCGCAACGTGCAGGGCTGGTTTTTGACCCCTATACACAGATGCCGCAATTGCTGGATACATTGCGTTGGATGGGTGTTGCACGTTTGCACTATCATCACACTATAGGACTGCCACAATCGATTTTGTTGATGCCTGAGCAGCTGCCTTGTAGCTACGATGTTACGGTGCATGACTATTACTTGGCTTGTCCGCAAGTCACGTTAGCTGATGAGAAAGGTCGTTATTGTGGTGCGCCCGATGAGGATGGGTGTAATCAATGCTTAACTAAACGGCCAGCGCCAAGTGGTGTTGATATCCAAGAGTGGCGTCAGTTTGGCGCACAGTTTTTAAACGGTGCAGAGCGAGTGTTTGTACCCAGTTATGATACGTTGCAGCGAATGCAGCGTTATTTTCCTTTGGCTAATTTTATTTGGGCGGTGCATGAGCCTTCGTTGCAACCTGTTGCAGTTAAAGTCCTTGAGCGTACGGTTGATGAGCCTCTGCGTATTTTAGTGTTAGGTGCTTTGAGTGTCTTCAAAGGCGCAGATGTTTTAGAGGCATGTGCATTGCACGCGCGAGCACTACGCACACCGTTAGAGTTTCACTTATTAGGTTTTGCTTACCGCGCGCTACGAACTAAACCCTTTAGTAATCTGCAAGTGCATGGCGCTTATGAAGAGGCCGAACTCGCCAAGCTGATTGCTGAGATTAATCCGCATCTGGTTTGGTTTCCAGGCAGTTGTCCAGAAACCTACAGCTATACTCTGTCTGCGGTATTAGAGGCTGGCTTGCCGGTGGTAGCGACAGATATTGGTGCTTTTACAGAGCGTTTAGCAGGTCGAGAATGGACTTGGTTGGTGCCGCCTGATCGTCCTACGAACGAGATTGTTTCGCACTTTTTAGAGATTCAACGCTTACTGACTCAAGCAAGCGCGCCAGAATTACTATCTGTTGTCGATGTTGGTGCGGCAGATTTTTCATATAGTACCGAGTACGCTGCTGGAATTGAGTCTTCAAGTTACAGCTTGGATATAAGTTTCGATGTGCACAGTGCATGGCGTATGCTGCCAACTTCGCAAGCTGACATAGCGTTCTCTGAAGTGCGCTCGCCTCTGCTGCGTAGAATACTGCCAGCGATTTTGCATAACCAGTGGCTTGGACCTTTAGTCGCGCGCATTCCGTACAATTTGAAACAAAATATTAAGCGCCGATTGCGGTCCTAGGTGTTTGACTACACTGTGTTGGTGGTGCTGCAGATATATAATATCGCGCTAGTTAGTATGTACAGATAAAGGTGAAAGAAGCTATGCAGCATTTGGGTGAATGGTTAGTCGCTGCCAAGAAATTATCAGATGTAGATTTGCAGCGAGCCATTCAGGTGCAAAAGCTGTCTGGCGGTAAGCTGACACAGATTTTAGTGCGTCTAGGTTTGGTTGCTGAGAAAGATATTGCACAGATTTTAGTTGAACGGTTTGGCTATCGGCTTCTCACCGCCGATGAATACCCGCAAGAGCCGGTGCTGGCTGAGGATTTAATCTCTAAAGCATTTATGCGTGAACAACATGTGTTGCCGGTGGCTGATGATGACACCAAGCTACAAGTTGCCATGCTTGATCCGTCTGATGCGTTTATCTTACGTGCTTTGGCAATGGCCACAGGGCGTATTATTGAACCTGTTTTAGCGCTGAGCTCTGAGTTAGAGAATGCTTACGAGCGTTTATATGGTGCAGGTGCCGCACAACGTGAAGAAGACGAAGCCTTAACTGAGTCAAATTTATCCACCGGTGTGGATGATGTTGAACGCTTGCGCGATATGGCCAGCGAAGCACCGGTTATTCGTTTGGTGAACAGTATCTTTTCTCGTGCTTTAGACAGTCGCGCTTCGGATATTCATATTGAGCCTTTTGAGCACCATTTATCGATTCGCTTTCGCATTGATGGTGTGCTGCAAGAAGTAGAAACGCCTTCGGCGCAATTAGCTCCGGCAGTTATTTCTCGTTTAAAAATTCTATCAAAACTTAATATTGCTGAGCGTCGCTTGCCACAAGATGGCCGGATCCAGTTACGCATGCAAGGCCGTCCGATTGATCTGCGTGTTTCTACTGTGCCAACGATGCATGGTGAAAGTGTGGTGATGCGGATTTTGGATAAACAAAGCATCAATCTTGACTTGGATGCGATTGGCTTATCAACACAAATCTTAAAAGACTTCAAGGCCGTGCTTGCTCGTCCTAATGGGATTTTCTTGGTAACAGGTCCAACCGGTAGTGGTAAGACTACAACCTTGTATGCAGCGTTGAGCCGACTTAATACTATTGATCGAAAAATTTTGACTGTTGAAGATCCTGTTGAGTATCAGATTGCCGGGGTGAATCAAATTCAAACTGCGAGTAAGGTCGGTTTAGACTTTGCTAATGCGTTGCGTTCGATTTTGCGTCAAGATCCCGATGTGGTGATGATCGGTGAAATTCGTGATAAAGAAACTGCTGGTATTGCGATTCAAGCGGCTTTAACAGGACATATTGTACTCTCGACTTTGCACACTAATGATGCGCCAAGCGCCATTACGCGCTTGCTTGATATGGGCATGGAAGATTACTTGCTGACGTCGACCGTCAATGCGGTGATGTCGCAACGTTTGGTGCGTGTGCTTTGCTCGCATTGTAAGCAAGCACACACGATAAATGCCGAAGAAATTGCCAATATGGGTGTAAACCACATGGTTGATGCCGAGAAGGCTGTCACTGTGTATGCTCCCGTCGGTTGTGATGAGTGCGCGCACACAGGTTACCGAGGACGTATGGGTATTCATGAGCTCTTATTGATGAATGACCAAGTGCGTCACCAAGTACTGCAGCGGGCAAGTAGTGAGCAGATTTACCGAACCGCACGTGAACATGGCATGTTGAGTATGTTCGAGGATGGCTTTAGCAAGGTTCTTGCTGGTCTCACTTCTACTGCTGAAGTATTGCGCGTTGCGCAGGCTTCTCGATGAGGCTGCCACATGGCTTTTTTTAAATATCGCGCCGTTAACGCATCAGGGAAAGTAGTTGATGGTGTTATGGAATTGGCGTCGGCAGAGCAAGTTGTCGAAGCATTAGGTCGCGATGGTCTAATGGCGATGGAGGTTACTGAGACTCGTAAGCCTGCTGCGCAAGGGGTGAAAAAAAAGCGTAGTCGTAAAAAAGGCAATGAGCGAGACCGCGTGCTGCATTTTACTCGAGAGCTAGCAGTGATGCTCTCTTCTGGCTTACCGCTAGATCGAAGTTTGAGCATTCTGGAAGGGCTAAGCGATGAGGCGGCCGTTGAGCTGATACAGCATATTCGCAATGAAGTGCGTAAGGGTAAATCATTGGGTGAGGCGTTTGCTGGACGCGCTGAGTTCTCACCGTTTTATATCAATATGATTCGAGCGGGTGAGGCCAGTGGCACTTTAGAAGCTTCATTGACGCGCATGAGTGAATATCTAGAACGGGCCAAAGCATTGCGTAAGATGATCGGCTCGGCGTTGACCTATCCGTTAATTTTGTTATCAGTGGCGGTGTTGTCACTGGTGTTTTTATTAGCCTATGTCGTGCCAAGTTTTGCTGATCTGTTTACTGACATGGGAGGTCAGTTGCCAGCTCCAACACGTATTGTGATGGGGATGGGCGATTTTATGGCGGACTGGTGGTGGTTGGTGATTGGCGGTTTCGCCGGCTTGTTTTATTTTGCTAAGCATCTGTTTAAGCAAGAAGATTTCCGTGAGAAATTTGACCTACAGGTGCTGTCATGGCCATTAGCTGGCGATTTAGTACGTAATTTAGAAATTACACGCTTTTCAAGAACATTAGGTGTATTACTGCAGGGCGGTGTGCCGCTGGTAGCTGGTTTGTCCATTGCCCGAGAAACCGTGAGTAATCGCACTTTACGTAAGGAACTTGATACCGCTGTTGGTGCTCTTAAGGAGGGTAAATCGTTAAGTGCCTCTTTATTAGCTGGGCAGCAGTTTCCAGATTTGGCTTTGCACATGATGCAGGTTGGCGAAGAAACCGGCCAGCTTGAGGAAATGCTCCTGAAAGTAGCAAACTTGTATGAAGATGAGGTGGGTACGGTGACTCAGCGTTTGCTCGCCTTGTTAGAACCTGTTCTTATTTTAAGTCTTGGTGTGTTGATTGCTGGGATTATCGTGTCGATTTTGCTAGGAATTTTAGGTGTGAATGAATTAATTGGCTAAATCTTTGGCCAATTAATGTGACAGGCGTGAGCCTACAATATTTAGTTTTTATGAGGTTTGTGATGAAAAAATATGGACAACGTCAACGTGGCTTTACGTTGATTGAACTGTTAGTGGTTTTGGTGATTTTAGGGCTTTTGATGTCCGTGGTTGGTCCACGTGTAATGAAATACGTGGGCGGTGCTAAAACCGATACAGCACGCATGCAGATTCAAGAGTTATCTGCAGCCTTGGATATGTACCATTTAGAAGTTGGACGTTACCCGTCCCAGGATGTTGGTTTGCGCGCGTTAATTGAGCAACCAGCAGGTGAGAAACGTTGGAAAGGCCCTTATTTACGTAAATCGAATGTGCCGAATGATCCTTGGGGCAATGACTATGTGTACCGTTCTCCAGGACAGCACGGCCCGTTTGATCTCTTTTCTTATGGGGCCGATGGTCAGCTTGGCGGTGAAGGTGAAGATGCTGAAATTGGTAGCTGGGAGTAAGCCTGTCGCCTCCGTGCCAAGAGTATCTGCAGGGTTTACTCTTATTGAGATGCTGGTTGTATTAACTATCTTGGCTCTGATGATGGCGGTTGTTGTACCTGCGATTAATCGCGGGATGACTGTCACCGCCAGTGATATAGCACGTGATGTGCAGATTGGTTTACGTAAAGCACGCTCGGATGCTGTTGCCCAGCAAAAAAGCCAAGCATTTGAGGTTGATATGCAAAAGCGTCAATTTCAAATTCCTGGACGCAAAACTACGCAACTGCCAGAGGGTATTGAGTTGACTGCCAAAGTAGCGCAAAGCGAAGTTATGGATGAAAAAGCTGCTGTGCGTTTTTATCCGGATGGCTCTTCGACTGGCGGACGTATTAGCGTGCATCAAGATGATGAGCAGATCTTGATTAATGTGGACTGGCTGACAGGGCGAGTATCTCTCGTGCAAGAGCTGTAGTGGATAGCGGCTGTTTTATAAATGAGCACCGAATTTGAACAACAGATCAATAGCTTTTGATAAGCAAAGTGGCTTTACTATTTTAGAAGTGCTGGTTGCTTTTTTAGTGGCTGCATTGCTATTGGCTGTCATCTTAAGTGGTTTTTCAACTGGCTTAAGCAGCTTGGCGCGTGCGGATCGTATGAGTCAGGCCGCGTTAGTTGCACAGTCGCGTATTGCCGAGTTAGGTGTATTGGAACCCTTGCAAGAGGGCGAAGTGTCTGGTCGAGACGAGCAATACAGTGATTATCGTTGGAACATTAGCGTGCAGCCTTTTATATGGGATTACGCTGATGCCATTCGTCAGCAAGGAAGCACGCTGTATAAAGTAGATGTAGAGGTGTTTTGGCCTGCAGGAGATAAAGAACATAGCTTTTTGCTGACGGCGCTGAAGCTTGTTAAGCAGGAGCAGCCATGAAACAGCAGAAAGGCTTTACTTTGTTAGAAACACTGATTGCTCTGGTGCTGATGAGCCTGCTTATTATGGCGTTATTTGGTGGTTTTCGAGCAGGCCTACGCAGCTGGCAATCAGCCGAAAAACATGTGGCTTGGGTTGAAGAACCACGGCAGTTGAGTGCTTTGCTGTACCGGCATTTGAGTCAATTTGTTCCAGTTGCTGTTGGGGAGAATTGGGACGGTACGATGTATTTGTTTTCTGCTGCCCCTGAGCGATTGTTGTATGTCGCGCCTTTAGCTATGTCGGTTGGTGATGAGCCCTATATTTTTGAGTTGGTGAGTGGGCATGATGGACAGTCAGGGCTTTGGGCGCGTTTTGCACCGTTTGCAGAGGATAAAACATATTCAGAGTTACTCAATGATGTTGAGTATGTGCAAATCAGTGAAAATGTATCCGCTAGGTTTTCATATTTTTATCAAGAAGCTTGGGTTGACTCATTGCCAGAAGGGCAATTGCCCGAGTTAGTGAAAGTTAATTTGCAGATAAAAACTGAGCAAGATTGGCCAAGCTTAGTCTTTGCTTTGCAGGCTGCAGGACTTAAGTCATGAGTGTGAGTCAGCAGCGTGGTGTCGTTTTAATTGTGGTGTTGTGGATTGTTGTGCTGCTGACAGTTTTGCTTGCTGCTTTTACTGCTACTGTAAAGGTCGATCGGCATGTAGCAACAGATGTTGTCGAAAGTGTGCAAGCCCGCGCCTCTGCTGATAGTGTTTTGGCTTATTTAAGCGGGTTGCGCATGGCAGACACAGAGTTGTGGCCAGAGATGCCTGGGCAAGTATATAAACTGCAGCTGAATAATATGCAGTTACGTTTCCGCATAATTCCAGAAACAGCTTATGTCAGCCTTAATAATGCATCGGTTGATCTCTTGCAGCGTGTTTTTGAGGTCGCACAAGTGCCCGATGCCCAGCAAATAGCAGAAGCAATTGTGGCGCGCCGATCTACCGCAATTGATGAACAGACTGGTACTGAAGTTGCACCTAAGCTTTTTACCTCCGTGCATAGCTTGGCATTGATGTCACAGATGAAGCTGGAAACAGTACAAGCTGTTGGGCAGTGGTTTACAGTAGACAGCGAGCATGAAGGCGTAAATTTGCTATTTGCGGATCCAAGCTTGCTTTATGCGTTGGTGCCGGATGAAGCAGAAATGTTGCTTGCAGGGCGAGCTGAGAATGGAGTTCGTGAGCTTGTGCCTGTTAACAGTTCAATTATGCAGCAAGATCTGGGTGATATTGTGCGCGTACAGGTTGAGCTGAGTAGTAGTGCAAGTAAGCGTAAAATTGAAGCCACTGTCGCCTTTGATGACAGTGAGCGCGGCTATCATGTTGTGCGTTGGAATGAGTACAATGCACACTTTTCTTTGGAATAATGGCTGATGCGTTTTGAAATGGGTAATTTACAGCTATTTGGACTTGATTTAGGCAGCTTAGTCAAACGCTGGAAAGCTGGGTTGCAAGATATTACACCGAATGGTTTAGTTGATTGCTTTGTGCGTCCGGCTCCGGCTGTTGATGTCGTTATTGAGCAAAATAGTATCCGGTTTGTACGTGCGCACTCTGCTAAAAGTACAGAAATTGTTGCTTTGCAACACCGTGAAATGGCGCTTGCTGCTGACGCTGTTTTGCGCGCAGACATTCTCAATGGCGTGAAAGTATCGCAGCTGCAACTGAATTTGGTAATGCCAGAAGAGCAAGTGATGCGTAAGCGCATTACCTTGCCTCGTGTTGCACGTCATAATTTGCGTACGGTTGTCAGCTACCAAATTGGGCGTCTTACTCCTTTTAGTGCGGATAAAGTCTTTTTTGACGTTTTAGAAGTATCTGCAAATACGCCAAATGAGAATACTATTGAGGTTGAGTTTATTGCTGTTTTAAAGACGGATGCACAACCTTGGATCGATCAAGTTGAGCGTTTGACGGGGTTGCGTGTATCGCGTTTAGTCGTAGCGAAAACAGATGGTTTACTGAATCAGCAAGCATTAAACCTGTTTGCGCAGCAACGTACGCCAAATAAGTGGTGGTTACGTTTAAATCGCAATAGCATGTTATTGCTAGGGCTGGTTGCTGTGCTGTTGGTAACAGCAGTTGTTCCTGTGATCAAGCTGCGTGCTTTAGTTGTTGAAAGAAAACAGGAAATTAAAGTGCTTGATGAGCGAGTGACTGGCTTACAAGAAAAACGCCAGATTTTAGAGCACGATCTTGCTGCGCTTAACTACGTGTTAGAACAGAAAGCTAGCAATCGTGAGCTTTCGCGGATTATTGATGAGTTGACTCGCATTGTGCCTGATGAGATTTTTATTAATAGTTTAAGTGTGCAAAAACAGACTGTGGTGATCAGCGGCGTAGGTACGGGTGTTGTTGATCTGATTGCACTTTTAAACGGCTCGCCGTTATTTGCGGATGCTAAGTTTACTTCGTCAATTACACGAGCTGGCGAAGGGCAGGATATTTTCACCGCAAGTATGCAGTTAAGTACTGCAGTGGATGGGCTCTGATGATACGGCAACTATGGCTTAATCAGCGTGATGGTATTATCAGCTTACTGGTATTAGCTGCGATATTTTTATTCGCGATTGTTCTAATTTTAAATCCTGTGTTTAGTCAAGTGGAACGTTATCGTGCAGAGTTAGCTAAGGATGCACGTATCTTGCAACAATTGCGCGCAATTGATAATGCACGTGATGCTTTAGACTCAACATTTCAGGAGTATCAAAGTAGAGACTTACAGAGTTGGGTCTACTCGCAAACCCGTGCCGATGAGGTCACTCTTGATATTCAGCGACGTGTATCGACGCAGTTGGCTAATGCATCCGCACAAGTAAGAAGTGTGTCTCCATTACCTGTGAAACTGCAGGATGGTTACTCTTTGGTTGGCGTGCAGGTTAACTTTTCTGCATCACTACCTGCTTTAATGCAGACGCTAATTGCGCTTGAGCAAGAAAAGCCTCTGCTGATTATTGATAATGTACAAATTTCACCTGCTCAAATGCGCCGATTAAGAAGAGGCGAAGTAGCGGAGCAATTGGTTGCTGTGCAAATGACTGTTTTTACATTTTTAGGCTCTGAAAGTCATGAAGGAACAGCGCAATGAGTCAAGTATTAATTTCGCCTCCTAAAGTGACTGTTGCACTGTTCACAGCTATAGCAGTGTCGATTTTATTAGCAATACTTTTATGGTTTTGGATTGATGCCGAGCCGGTGCGTAATCCTTATTTAAATATAGAAGATTTGCCTTCTGCGCAAATGACTTCTGTTAGCGATCTTGATGCAGTTTTAGCGCGGCCACTTTTTTGGCAAGGGCGCGAACCCGTGTTCGCTCCGGAAGAAACTGTTGCTGAGGTGGAGGCTCCGCAAGCCTCGCCACTTAAAAATATTAAGTTGCTAGGCGTTGTGCTGACCGGCGATGTACGTACAGCACTGCTTGAAGTTGACGGTAAAGTGATGTCGGTACAGGCAGGACAAACGATACAAGATTGGATGATAAAGGAAGTGAGTGCTAAAGAGGTGAGCTTTGCAGCAGGTACAAAACAAACGGTTTTGTCTCTTGTGCGCGAAAGACCCGATAGCATTCAACTAGAGATGACTAAGTAAATTCAATGTTTGATGGTGATTCTTCCTTCACACATTCACAAAATATGTTCTTGAGAGATAAACCAATGATTTTGTATAACCCAGTGCGGGCCGGTTTTAGTTTGCGAACGTTAAGTGTGGCGTGCACATTTGTCTTTTTGACGGCCTGCGCAACACCAGAGAAGCAAGTTGAGCGGGCGCCTGTCTCTTTGATTAAAACCAACCCTAAAACTGTTGTTGACCAATTTGATACAGCTCCAGAAGCAAAACGCAGTGGTAAAACGCTATTGGAGCAAAGAGGTACAGGCAGTTTTGCTAATGCGCCTACTAAAAAGCAAAGTGCAGTGCCTACTGCTGGTGGAGTGAATGTTAATTTTGAAGCTGCACCATTGGAAGCTGTATTGGCTGTGATTCTAGGCGATCTGCTTAAAGTTCCTTACTCATTGGATGGCGATGTGGGTGGCCAAATTACCTTGGTGTCTACCGAGCCTGTGCCGCAAGAAGCGCTATTAGATATGCTCGAATCTGCCTTGGAAGCTCAGGGTATTGCTTTAATTCAGGGTGGTAATGGTATCTATCGAGTGGGTAAATCGACAGGGGTACGTAGTGAAACACCTGTAGCGCTACGTGAAGCTGTTGCAACACGTGGCTACAGTGTACGTATTATTCCGCTCAAATATTTATCGGTTTTAGAAGCAGAAAAAATTTTAACGCCACTGGGTATGAAAGACAGCATTTTACGTGTTGATCCATTGCGCAATATATTGATGCTGGGTGCTTCTGCGCCACAAATGCAAAATGCATTGCGCACATTGAACATGCTAGATGTTGATGTGCTCAGCGGTATGTCATTTGGTATCTATGAGGTTGTCAATCTAGACGCAAAAGTGTTGGTTGAGCGTATTGAAAAAATGATGGGTAGCTCTGAGTTGGGAGCTTTAGCTAGTGCAACTAAACTAGTGACTTTAGACGAAATTAACAGCGTTATGGTGGTTGCGCCGAACGGTAGTCAGCTTAGCACTGTCAGTTCATGGATCAAGCGCTTAGACAATCTTGGCTTAGGTATTGAAGATGAACAAGCCGGATCGCAGTTGTATGTGTATAGCGTTGAAAATGGGCAAGCTAAAGATTTAGCCAGTTTGCTTGGACAAATCTTTGGGGGGAGTGGGACTTCTTCGACGCCTTCTACGAGTGGTGCTACCGCTCCAGGGCTAGGTCAAACTGAGTTGAGCTCTGATGGTGGTGCTGTTGCAAGCTCAAGGCAGGGATCTAATACAGGTGTGAGTGCTGCAACAACTGCCTTAGGTACGCGCATTGTTGCGGATGAGGCGAATAACAGTTTGTTGGTGATGGCTGCGCCTAAGGAGTGGCGTAGTATTCGTGGTGCGCTCGACAAAATGGATAAGTTGCCCGCTCAAGTTTTGGTCGAGGTGTCCATTTGGGAGGTCTCACTTAAAGATGAACTGAACTATGGTGTTGAATGGTTCTTTAACTCAAAAGGTGGAGTAGAGGGCTTAGGTGATAAAGGTGGCTTGCTCTCGATGAGTGAGGGCGGCGGTGTAAATCGTACTGTTCCTGGCTTTTCATATTTATTTTCAGGGTCAGATTGGCGTGCGGTGATTAACATGTTGGCGAGTCGTTCCAATGTTAAGTCATTATCCTCGCCGTCAGTTTTGGTACAGGATAACCGTGAAGCCACCATCCAGGTGGGTAATCAGCAGCCCATCCAAACAAGTCAAACTGTTAATACAAGTAATACTGGGGTTCTTACGCAGAATGTTGAATTAAAAGATACCGGTGTGCAGCTTAAAGTAAAGCCACGAGTCAACAGTGGCGGTTTGGTTGTTATGGATATCATGCAAGAAGTAACAGATGTAGGAGCGCTAGATACTGCTACGGGACAACGCACTTTTCTAAAGCGTAGTATTGAGAGTACTGTTGCAATTCAGAGTGGCGACACTATCATTCTGGGTGGTTTAATCCAAGATCGTAAAACAGATGGTGACAGCGGCATTCCATATTTATCGAAACTGCCTTTTGTTGGCGCTCTATTTGGCTCAAAGGGTGAAGACTCTGATCGTACCGAGCTGCTGATTACAATCAGTCCAAAAGCAATCAATCAATACAAAGACTTTAATAAAGTGGGTGATGAGTTTCGCGATAAAATGCAAGGCTTAACCGAGGCGTTTAGAGAAAATTTTGAAGAAAACGCTAAAATAAATATTAGTGTTAATTAGGAGTTATAAATGTTTAAATTTTTCAGTCGATTTATTCTACTAGCGATAATTCTGGGTGCTTCTGCATGCGCAGTCATGCAACCAAAAACTGATGAAGAGATTGTCGAAAAACGTTCTGCGTTACGTCTAGAAGCGTTGAAAAAACTTGATTTTGAAAAAGCCTACACTTACATGTCTCCAGGATATCGAAGCATCAAAGGGCTAGACAGATTTAAACTGGATTACGCTGGCGCGGTTAATATGCTAGGTTTCAATGTCAACTCTGTAGAGTGCAACATGGATACTTGTTCTGTTTTGGTTGCAAGCGATTATAAAGTTGCAATAGTGGGCCGCGGCTTTTCGGCCACTAAACCCTTAGTTATTGACCGTGTAAACAAAGAAACTTGGATTCGAAGTGATGGGAAATGGTGGTTTGTGAAAAGCGAATAAGTCCTTAGAGTTGTCTTTGAACATGCATTACGTGTACTTTTAGAAAATCATACAAAAGCGGCTTTATTGCTGCTTTTGTTTTTATGACATATGAACTGGATTGTATATGCCTATAATCTAGTAACTTGGCTCAAAGAGGAACCCTTATGGCTGAGGCCATTGCTGCCCTAGAAATACGTAATTTACACAAGCGCTACGGTGATTTAGAGGTTTTAAAAGGCATTTCTTTAACTGCTAATGATGGCGATGTGATCTCTATTTTGGGCTCGTCCGGTTCAGGTAAGTCAACGTTTTTACGCTGCATTAAC
>SMEN01000180.1_pt1 | contig 20980 bp, 22 predicted proteins | sample 2456271 | NCBI WGS metagenome assembly SMEN01 (sample SAMN10132593, study PRJNA489261) | soil metagenome | isolation source: day1 control-loamy sand soil ammended with raw manure from dairy cow... | place: USA | collected 2015-04-01 | reverse complement strand
ATAACGATACTTGGAATATTTTTGCATTAAAAGATCAACCTGAAGCAAAAATTTATATCTTTGACAGACAAGGAAAATTATTGAAGCAGCTAAGTCCAGCAGGAGAAGGATGGGATGGAACTTTTAACAACAGTGAATTACCATCAACTGACTACTGGTTCAAAGCTGAATATATTGAACCAAACACAGGATTACAAAAAGAAGCTATAGGTCACTTTACATTAAAAAGATAACGAATGAATATTTTTAAAAAGCCTTTATTATTATTAGTGTCATCACTTTTCATTTCTCAAGCTAGTATAGCTCAAGAAGGTCTATCTGTTTATTCAGATTATTTAACAGATAATTATTATTTAATACATCCATCAATGGCTGGAGCTGCGAATTGTGCTAAGATTCGTTTATCCGCTCGTCAGCAATGGACAGATAATGATAAATCACCTGCATTACAAACTTTGAGTTTTAATACTAAAGTAGGTGAACAATCTGGTGTTGGATTCATTGCCTTTAATGATAGAAATGGGTATCACTCTCAATACGGTGCTAAAGTAACGTATGCGCATCATATTAATTTTTCAAGAAGTTATTATGATTTGAATCAATTATCATTTGGTATTAGTGCAGGTGTTAATCAGACAACTCTTGATGAGTCAAGTTTTGGACCTACATTTGATCCAATTATTAATGGAGGTGTTGATCAGAAAGATGTTTCTTTTATAGCTGATTTTGGTGCATCGTATCATTATTTAGATTTCTATGCTCATGCTACAGTTAAAAATGCTTTTACAACAAAAAGTGATATTTATTCTGATATTGAAAGCGACAACTTAAGAAAGTATTTAGTTTCTGCTGGTTATGTTTTCGGAACTTATAGTAATACTGGTTACACTTGGGAACCTTCTATGTTGTTTCAATATACTGAAAAAACAAACGAGAAACAGCTTGATATTAATATGAAAATGTATAAAGAATTTACAAACGGACAATTCTTTGCTGGTATTTCATATCGTACTGCTTTTGACGGTGCAGAATACGTAAAAACAGATGAAACTAAAAAACAATATTATCATTCAGTTTCTCCAATCCTTGGTGTTAAATACAAAAACATGATGTTAGGATATACTTATTCACATCAATTCGGTGATGTTAGATTCCAGAAAGGTGGTTTCCACCAATTAACATTAGGATTTAACTTCATGTGTAGAAATTCAAGTTATAAATGTAGCTGTCCTTCAGTTAACTTTTAATCAAATAAAATCCCGATATTTATCGGGATTTTTTATTTTATAAATTATGAGTTTGATAAAAGAAATAAATGGAATTGCTCCAGTGATTCCAGAAGATTGTTTTGTTGCTGAGAATGCAACTATTATTGGGAATGTAAGTTTCGGTATTCAATGTAGCGTTTGGTATAATGCTGTAATTCGTGGTGATGTAAATGCTATTACTATCGGAAATAAGGTAAATATCCAAGATGGTGCTGTAATTCATTGTACGTATTTAAAACACGCTACAATCATCGGTAATAATGTTTCAATCGGGCATAATGCTATTGTTCATGGTTGTATTATTGAAGATGATGTTTTGATTGGTATGGGCGCAATTGTAATGGATAACTGCGTGGTAAAAAGTAATGTAATTATTGGAGCTGGATCAGTTGTAACTCAAAATTCTATTCTCGAATCAAATGCTATTTATGCAGGAATTCCAGCAAGAAAAGTAAAAGATTTAGATGCTTCAGATTTTAAAGGAGAAATCGAACGAATTGCAAATAATTATATCATGTATTCAAGTTGGCAATAAAAAAAAGATTCTTCAGAGCAATTTGAAGAATCTTTTTTTTAAAAATCTAATTCGTATATTGATTTTATATTCGGTAAAAACGTTTTTAAAACAGCAGAATTCGTGTTGATATAAAAGTCATTTGTAATGATTTCAGAATTTGTGTTTAATAGATTTAACGATGTTAAAATGTTATTGGTTTGTTTGGCAACAGCCTCTCCTGAATCAATAATTTTTATTGTGTTTGGAATCAACTGTTGTATGATTGGAATCAGATAAGGATAATGTGTACAGCCTAAAACAAGATGATCTATATTCTTTTCGACCATTGGATTTAAATATTCTTTTAATAAACCTTTAGTTTCATTTGAATCTATTTTTCCTGATTCAATAAGTGTGACTAAGTTAAATCCAATCTGGGTGATGATTTCTGTGTTTTTAAACGATTTTACGCTTCTTTGAAACAGTTCGCTCTCAATTGTGCCTTTAGTTGCTAAAACACCAATAGCGCCAGTTTTTGAAAGTTGTGCGGCTGGTTTGATTGCAGGTTCAAGTCCTATAAAAGGTGTTTTGTATTTACTGCGTAAATGATCGATTGCATTTGTTGTTGCAGTATTACACGCAACAACGATTATCTTAGAATTTTTATTCAATAAAAAATCAACATTTTTCTCACTTAGATGTATGATTTCGTCTTTACTTTTTTGTCCATAAGGTGCATTTTTACTATCCGCTAAATAGATTGTATTTTCATTTGGAAGAATTTTATTTACTTCTCTCCAAATTGTAGTTCCACCAATTCCTGAATCAAATAAACCAATAGGATCTTGCTCTTTCATAAATACAAAAATAAAAAAAAACTGCCAGAATTTGGCAGTTGTTGTATTTATATGCTTTATTATTTAATTTTTAATTCAGTTTTAACATCTTGGAAAATGTCTCCTGTGTCAGCCATAATAACACCAGCTCCTGGAGTAGAATCTAAAACCATATCAAATCCTTTAGCTTTTGCAACTTTATTAATCGCTAATCTAGCTTTTTCTAAAATTGGTGTGTTTAATTCTATTTGCTTTTTTTGTATTTCTGCTTGTGCTGTTTGCTCAAATTTTTCAATTCTAGCACCAAAATCTTGTAATTCTTTAGATCTTGTTTCGTTTAAAGCATCTCCTGCTGTTGGAGCTTCTTTACCGTATTTTTCTGCTTTTGTTTGATATTCAGCTGTCATTGCTTTGTAATCTTTGTCAAAACCTTCAGCTAATTTTTTTAATTGGTCTTGAGCTGCATTAACTTCTGGCATTAAAGGAATTAATTCACTTAAATTGATATGTGCAACTTTTGTTTGTGCTGTCATGTTAGAGTTAACACCTAAAAATAAAACTGCTGCAATTACTAAACTTTTTAATTTTCTCATTTTAATCGTACTATTTAATTGTTTTTGATTTAATATTTATTGATTTTTCTTTCTCTCTTCGAGCTCTTTTAAACGTTTTTCTTTATCTTCTTTAATTTTTTTTATGCGTTCTTCTTGTAATTTTTTTGCTTCTTCTTGGCGTTTTTGCATTGCTAGTTTTCGTTCAGCTGCTAATTGTTCTCTTTTTTCCTTAGCTTCTTTTGCCTTTTGGGCTCTAGCTTCCATCATTTCCTTTTGCTTTTGAGTCATTTCTTTTTGTTGACTCTGAGCATTATTGGATTTTTGATTGACATTGTTTTTTCTATCTAATGCATCTTGAACAGCCTTTTCTCGTTGAAGTTTTAACTCTTCTTGTTTCTTTTTTAGAGCTTCTTTTTGCTCTTCAATTTTTTTAAGTTGCGCTGCTCTTGCTTCTTCTTGTTTCTTTTTGGCTTCAGCTATTCGTTCTTCATTAATTCTTTTTCTTTTCTCGGCTTCAGTTTCATTAGGAGCAATCGGATTGGATTCGCGACTATTTTCATTTGTATTCGAAGGATTTAATAAACCAGACTCTAAATCTTTTTGTCTTTCTCTTAAATCATCTCTTTTGTTGCGTTGTCTTTCTTTACTTTCGGCTATCTTATCTTGAGCTTCTAAATCTGCAATTTCTTTTTTAGATAATTTACCTCTAGATCGACTTTTCTCCATTTCTTTTAAGACCTGATCTGTAATGTCATTTCTTTTATTGGCATAAAGCATTGTATTACCATCACCTTTTACAAGTACTACATCGTATTTCTTTTTTGCAGCAATGTCATTTGTAATGGTATGAATCTGATCTAAAATTGGTTTATAAATGTTTTGATGTTGATTGAAATAATCCCCATCCGTGCCAAATTTTTCTTGTTGAAGTGTGTTCAGTTCCGATTCGACCATTCTGATTTCATCTTCTTTTTCTTCAATAAGTTGACTTGTCAAAAGCGCTCTCTCAGTTAGTAAAGCATCTTTCATTTTAGAAACTTCTGCTTTTTTCTTATTGATTTGCGCTTGCCAATCTTTGACACGTTTTTCTAGTTCCAAATTTGCCTCTGTATATTCAGGGCTCTTTTTTAATATATGATAGATATCAACATAAGCAGTTTTGCCATTTTGTCCGAAAACAAATGAACTCGCTGAAAAGAATAGAATTGAAACTAAAAATTTTTTCATAAATGTTATTTTTCAAATATTGTGCCATTAGAACTGTTGCCCTAAGACAAAGTGCGTTTGCCAACCACCTTTTTGGTTTGTTCCTGGAATTTTATCAAATCCGTATCCAAAATCAATTCCTAGAAGACCAAACATTGGCATGTGTACACGTACTCCAGCTCCAGCTCCACGTTGCAATTTAAATGGATTATAATTCTTGAATGAAGCATACGAAGCACCAGCATCAAAGAATCCTAATACGTATGCACTCATCGATTGTTTAAGTGTTATAGGATAACGTAATTCTAGTGCAAATTTATTGTACACAGTTCCACCAATATCAATTCCATTTGCATTTACTGGAGATAAAGAGTTGTCTGGGTAACCTCTCAATGCTATGTTTTCTCTACCATCCATTGAATAATTAATCATTCCACTTCCTCCTAAATAATATCTTTCAAAAGGAATTAATCCTCTACCTTGATTATAAGCTCCTAAAAATCCAAATTGTCCTGAAGTTTTTAAAACTAAATCAGCAAATAGATTTGAATACCATTCCGCTTTTAAATTTATCTTATAATATTCTAACCAATTGAAACGTTTTTGATCAATCTTTTCTTCGTTAGGTGCAGCATCTTCCCAATTTGCTACTGGCAATCCTTTTGAATCTAGATAAGTTCCGATTGGAATATCAGCACCTGTTTGAGGATTGGTTTGAATTTGTGTTGTTCTAATTTTGTATTCTCTTTCGTTACCTAAATTACCATAATCTACTTTGTTAAACAAAGAATATGGAGGTGTTAATTTTGCATCAAAACTTATTAATGATCCATATTTTGGAAATATTGGATTATTACCTCTACTTTCTCTAGTAATATTGAAATTGTAGCTTAAATTTTTTGAACTTCCATTTTTGAAATTAAATAATCCAAAATCATAATTCTTTAAATCATAATATTGGAATCCAATAGAATGAGAAACAGAAAAGAAATCATCTGGTACACTCAATCTTTTTGCAAAACCGAAATTAAAACTTGTAATATTTAATCCTTGTGAACGGTCAACTTTGTAATTGCTATAGTTGTAAGCAAATTGTCTACTGTGAGAAACCGATCCGAATAATGAAATTGGTTTACGACCTCTAAACCAAGGTTCAGAAAAACTTAAACTAAATGTTCTGTAATACGTACTTGCTTGAATTCTTAAAGACATTTTCTGCGCATCTCCCATTGGGAATGGCTTGTAAGCCTCTGTGTTGAAAATATTACGTGCAGAGAAATTGTTGAATGATAGTGCTAATGTACCAATAAGTGCTCCACCGCCATATCCTCCTTGAACTTCAACCTGACTTTGACCGTTTTCTGTTACATCCCAGTTGATATCAACTTTACCTTCGTTTCCATCAGGTTTAATATCTGGAGTAATCGATTCTGCATCAAATATTCCCATTCCACCTAATCTACGAATTGTTTCTACAACATCTGCTTTACTCCAAATTTGACCAGGACGTGTACTTAATTCTCTGTAAATAATATTGTCATGAGTTTTGTTGTTTCCAGAAACAGTAATGTTGTTGTATCGTGCTAAAGGTCCTTCAATGATTCTAATGTCATAATCAATAGTATCATTGTATGTCTTAGTTTCTACAGGAATTACTTGAGCAAATAAATATCCGTGATTATGGTATTCATTTGTTAAATCAAATGCATCTGGATTAGAAGTATCTGCAATTTTTTTCTGAAGTAAAACACCGTTATATAAATCACCGTTTTTAATTCCAAGAACATTTCTTAAATGACGGTCAGGATAAATGGTGTTTCCTACAAAACGGATATTTCCAATGTGATATTGATTTCCTTCTTCGATTTTTAAATCAATTTTTACACGATTTGTTTTAGGATTAAAAATAGCAGTTTCTTCTACAATTTGAGCATCTCTATAACCGTTTTCTTTGTATTTATCTAAAATACTATTTAAATCTGTTTTGTAATTTTTTTCAATAAATTTAGAAGATTTAAAAATACGTTTAGGATTCAAAATACTACGAGTTTTTGTTTCCTTCATTGCTTTTTTAATCTGAGAATTCGTAAGTTTCGAATTTCCTTCAATATTGATTGATTCGATTTTGACTTTTTTACCTTTGTCCAAATCAATAATCATATTTTGAGTTTTTCCGTCTCCAGAATCTACTGTTTTTATGTTAACCTTAGAGTTGAAAAAACCATCTTTTTTGTATTTATTTTGGATGTAGTTTGTAGTTGTAGTAATTAAATTATCGTTAACTACAGTACCTTGTTTGATATCTAAATCTTTTAAAATCTCAGCTTTCTTAGCTTTCTTTAATCCATTTAAAGTAATTTCGTTTAAACGAGGAAGTTCATTAAGATTAAGCTCAAGGTTAATTACATCACCAACTATAGAAGTTTCATAAAAATTAATATCACTAAAATAATTAAGTTTCCAAAGCTTTTTAATAGCATCAGGAATCTCTTCTCCAGGAATGTTAATTTCTTGACCTTTCTCTAAACCTGTAAAAGTTAAGATAGTAAGTTCGTTGTATTTAACATTTCCAGTAACTGTAATGTTGCCCAATTTATAGGTTCTAACTCCGTATTCTTCTCTGTTAATAACATTTTCAGAAAATTCTGTTTCTGTTACTATTTCTTGTGCATTTACTTGCGAAGCAATTCCTATGCAAAAGGGAATTAGATATTTTATGCTTTTATGAAACATTGGTAATTTTTTTTCTTATTTTAATTGTTCGCTTGTTTTTCCAAAGCGTCTCTCTCTATCTTGATAATTCTGTAACGCTTCCATTAAATGGTCTTTTGTGAAATCTGGCCATAAAACTTCAGTGAAATACAACTCAGCATACGCAATCTGCCAAAGCAAGAAGTTGCTGATTCGTTGCTCTCCACTAGTTCTTATAACCAAATCTACGTCTGGCATCATTTTAGTGTAAAGATGATTATTAATAATGGAATCGTCAATATCTTCGATTGAAATTATATTATTTTTAACTTTATTACAAAGCTCTTTTGTGGCTGAAACTAGCTCTTCTCTTGAGCCGTAGTTCAATGCGAGTGTTAAAGTTAGTTTTGTGTTTTCTTTTGTTTTTTCTAAAACTTCTGTTAATTCTTTGCGAACTTCCGATGGTAAATTGTTTAAATTACCAATGGCATTTAGGCGAATATTATTTTTTGTAAAAGTTTTTAGTTCCTTTTTTAAAGATTTAACTAAAAGTTTCATCAGCATCTGAACTTCAAATTTTGGTCTATTCCAGTTTTCTGTAGAAAACGCATATAAAGTTAGATAATCTAATCCTAATTCTGTACATGCTTCAACAATAGTTCTAACTGTTTTTACTCCATTTTCGTGTCCGATTGTTCTTAAGAATCCATTTTTCTTAGCCCATCTTCCGTTACCATCCATGATTATGGCTAAGTGTCTTGGTAACTTTTCTTTATTTAAATTAAATTCTGTGTTCATTAATTAGGTGCGCAGTAGCAAGGGTTTTTTCCAAATGTGTATGAAAGGGTTAGTCCAGTAAAGACATACCAATCTTTTGATAATGTGTTTCCAAATTGGTTTGATGTATAATTTGTGTCTTTTGGATGATTTCCATCTAAATTGTCTGTAAATGTATATCTGGCTCCAACTTCAGCGCTAAGAACTAGTCGCTTATTTATCAGCGCTTTTACACCAACATGAAGAGGAATTGCCATTGAATATCCATTTCCGTATTTAACTTGGGTATTTGTTTTATTAAAATAAGTTTCGTCAAATTTGAATCCTGCTAAACCTGTGTAAATATAAGGTGTGAAAGCAAACCATTCGTTATGAAGGTCAAATTCAAAGAAGTTAAATTCGATACCTAATGATGCTTCGTGAATTTTATTCTCGAACGTTAAATTTCTAATTCTTCTACTTGACATATCAGATTTTGCATCGTTTCCAGATATTCCCATATACATATAAGAAGCTCTCCAAGAATGTCTTGGGCTTCTGTTCCATCTATATTGAATACCGAATCCTAAATCTTTTGGTGCTATATAATCTGTAGCGCCTATATCACCAATGTGATTTGCACCACCTATGGTTACTCCGATTTCATGTATTTGCGCATTTGAATTTACGCATATTGCCAAGGCAAAAAATGTTATTAAATTTCGAATCATAGGTATCTATTAATTTGCAAATATACTAATGTAAATCAATAATTGTTATTTTCAAAATTGAAATTAATTAATTATTTAGTTACTATAACGCTAAAAAATTACAATTATTTTGTATTAATTTCTTTTGTCTTCGCCCCAAAGTAATTTATTTCTCAGTGTTCTTAGGAAAGTTACATCCGGAAATTCAACCATATTTACTGTATGATGTGCCAATGAAATTTCTATTTCTGTCTCGTTATTTAATGCTGCGGTTTCCGAATCTATTGATAATAAGAATTGAGGTTCACGTCCTGCAATTTTCATTTTTATTCGACTTCTATCATTGATGATTAACGGACGAGTTGTTAAGTTATGTGGTGCGATAGGTGTGATAACCAAACAGTTTGAGTCTGGTGTGATAATTGGTCCACCACAACTTAATGAATATCCAGTCGAGCCAGTTGGTGTTGAAATTATTATTCCGTCTGCCCAATATGTTGCTAAAAATTCTTCATTGATATATGTTTCGATGGTAATCATCGAAGTGGTGTTTTTACGTGAAATCGTAATTTCGTTTAATGCAAAATTTATTTCAAACGGTGTTTGACTTGGTTCTGGAGAATCTAATTTTAATAAAGTTCTTCTAGAAAGTGTATATTTATTTTCAAACAATAAAGGAATTAATTCTGAAATAGCTTCTTGTTGTACATTTGCTAAGAAACCCAATCGACCAGCATTTATTCCAACAATCGGAACATTTTTACTTTTTACAAAATTTGCAGCACGTAACATAGTACCATCGCCACCAATACTTACAAAAAATTTGGTATCATCTGCCAAATCAATATGATTGGTGAATGTCTCAAAAACTGGTTCAATGATTTTTTCTTTAATTAATTCATTGTAATATGATTGTTCAAAACTAATTTCACCGTCTTTGTTTTGTATGGCTTCGATTAACGATTTTACAATCGCATTATTCGATGGTTTATAAACTTGTGCGTAAATGGCAAACTTCATATTTATATGTTTAAATATTTATCTAAATAATCTGAACGGTCTTTTAAATCAGACAGAAATTGGTCTTCTATATGTTCTGAAATGATGTTGTATTCATATCTTCTTAACGATTGAATAATTTCATTTATGTTTATTGAAGTAGCTTTGATAATGATTTGAGCAATATTTCCTTCAACTTCACTTATAATAATACCTAAAATTTTAGAATTGTTTATTTCAAAAATTTGAGAAACCTGACTAATGCTATAGCTATAAATATCTTTTTCGATTATTACTGTTGTGCCGATTTCTTTCAAAAAAGGAGTTTCGTTGAAAAAAGGAATAACATCGTCAAAAAGATAATACCCAACTACTTTATTTTTTTTGTCTAAAACAGGAATTATATTGGTCTGATGTTTTGAAAAAAGTTCTAAAACTTCAAACCAAAAACTTGTTTCTCTAACAAAGAAAATTTCAAATAAAGCTCTTGCGTCTTCAATTGGATTATTTTGTGTAAAAGTTTCTGCATCATCTAATGAGATATTTCCAAGAAAGATACCGTTTTCTACTACAGGGAAATGTGTTAAATTTTTATTTATCAATACATCGACTACGTCTGAAAACGAAGTTTCTAAATCAAAGTATTTATTTTTTCTAATAATGAATTCCTGAAGAGATATCATAGGTTCAAATTTGTTACTGCAAAATAATTAAAAATATACTAATTACCCTTCATATTTACTTTGTATTTTTGTAATAAAATGATTAATAATGACAAAACTATCTGTAAACATAAATAAAATTGCTACTTTGAGAAATTCTCGAGGTGGAAATGTTCCTGATTTATTACAATTTGCAACTGATGTTCAAGGATTTGGAGCTGAAGGTGTAACCATTCATCCACGTCCAGATGAACGCCATATTCGTTATCAAGATGCGCGTGATTTGGTAAAAGTGGTTTATACCGAATATAATATTGAAGGAAATCCAATGGATAACTTTATGGATTTGGTTTTTGAATGTAAACCAACTCAGGTTACTTTGGTTCCGGATGCTGTGAACGCTTTGACTTCGAATGCAGGTTGGGATACAATCAAACATCAATCGTATTTAAAAGAAATTGTTGCTGAATTTCAAAGAAATGGAATTCGTACTTCTATTTTTGTTGACCCTGTTTTGGAAATGATTGAAGGAGCAAAAGCAACTGGGACAAATCGAATTGAATTATATACCGAAGAATTTGCACATCAATATGGATTAGGGAATGAAAAAGCTATTGAACCTTATACAAAAGCGGCACAATTAGCTAATGATTTAGGAATTGGTGTAAATGCTGGTCACGATTTGAGTTTGCAAAATATTGAGTTCTTTAAAAATAATATCCCTGATTTATTGGAAGTTTCGATTGGACACGCTTTGATTTCTGAATCTTTATATTTAGGAGTTGAAAACGTAATTCGAATGTATCAACAAAAAATGAAATAGTATGATTTATTCTAAGGTTGAAGGTTCGGGTAAACCATTTTTGATTATTCACGGTTTTTTGGGGATGTCTGATAATTGGAAAACGCTTTCTACGCAATTCGCTGCTGAAGGTTTTGAAATGCATTTACTTGATATGCGGAATCATGGACGTAGTTTTCATTCAGATGTATTTAATTATGAGGTAATGGTTCAGGATGTTTTGGAATATGTAAATGATAAAAATCTGGATAAATTTATTTTATTAGGACATTCGATGGGTGGTAAAGTTGCAATGAATTTTGCGTGTGATTATCCAGAGCGTGTAGGAAAATTATTAGTTGCGGATATTTCTCCACGTGAATATGCACCACACCACCAAGATGTGATGGAGGCTTTGAATGCTGTTGATTTTTCTGCGGTAACTTCTCGTAAAGAAATTGAAGATATGATGAGTAAGTATATTAAAGACTTTGGTACACTTCAGTTTTTAATGAAGAATGTGCATCGAGTGACTTCAGATTCGTTTGGTTTTCGATTTAATTTAGAGGCTTTTAATAATGACGAATCAGTAATTGGAGAAGCTTTATCTTTAGATAAAAAATACTCTGGAAAAACTTTGTTCTTAAAAGGAGGTCGTTCAAAATATATTCAAGAATCTGATTATAATGATATTCAAAATCATTTTCCGAATTCAATAATAGAAACTGTTTCTAATTCAGGTCATTGGCTTCATGCGGAAAATCCAAATGAATTTTTTATTAAAGTAAATGATTTTATTTGTGATAAATAGTATTAAAGCTTTAATAATTTTTAATTAAAACGTTATTTTTTTTTATAAATGTATTTTTTTCTAAAAATATTGCAAGGTTAACATTTTGTTATATATTTGAGATTATAAAACTATAAATGTAAAATTTATGAATAGAAACAAACTTATGGCAATCTCTTTGCTAACCTTGATGTCTTCGAGTGTTTTTGCAGGTGGATATCGTATTAGTATGCAAGGTCAAAGACAATTGGCGATGGGGCACACTGGAGTTGCTGTCATTGGTCAAAACGCAGAAAGTATATTTTTCAATCCTGCGAATGGAACTTTCTTAAAAAACAAATGGAGCTTTTCTGCTGGTGTTACTGCGTTGACATCAGATGTGAAATTTCAAAATAAAACTTATAATTGGAAAAACGAAACAAGTAATACGGGGACGCCTGTTTATTTTTATGGTAATTATCAAGTGAATGATCGTTTTTCTGTTGGATTAGCAATTTATACTCCTTATGGAAGTGCTGTTGAATGGGATCAAGATTGGCAAGGTTCACACTTGGTAAATAATATTGATTTGAAATCTTACTTTATTCAACCAACTTTTTCGTATAAAATCACAGACGAAGTAAGTTTAGGTGTTGGATTGATTTATGTGAATGGTGGTGTTAAATTCAATAGAAATTTGACTCGTAATATGACAGATGATTCTGGTATGAATAGATCTGATGTTACGGTTGATGCACAAGGAGTTCATTCTTTTGGATATAATTTTGGTTTGACAGCGAAATTAGACGATTATGTGACTTTTGGTGTTAATTACCGTTCTCAAATTGATATGAAAGCAAAAGGAGGTAATGCAACTTTTCATGATATGCCAACTTTTGCACAATCAACTTACAAAGATGGTAAATTCGATGCAACGATGCCGTTACCAGCTGAGTTAACAGTAGGATTCTCGTATCAAATTAATAAGCAATGGTTAGCTGCTATTGATTATAATTATACTTTTTGGAGTGCTTACGAAAGCTTAGTAATTGAATTTGAAAACCCGAATATTCCAACTTCGGTTAATCCGAGAAATTATAAAAATTCAAGTACAATTCGTGCTGGAGTACAATATGCGCCAACTGAAAAATTCTCTGCTCGTATTGGTGGATATTATGATGTTTCGCCAGTTCAAGATGGATATTTTGCACCAGAAACACCTAGAAACGATGCTTTGGCAGGAACTTTAGGATTTACTTATAATGTTACTCCAAGATTAGGAGTAGATTTTTCTGCAACTGTTCTTCATTTTAAAGAGACAGATAATTCTTATGATTATTTCATGGAAGATGGAAATCCTGTTTCTTTTGGTGGAACATATCGTTCAGGAGCATATTCTCTTGGTTTAGGTCTTTCTTATAATTTTTAATTGAAGCATCATGAAAAAATATCAAATTATACTTTTAGCTGCAATTGCAGTAGGTTTTTCATCATGTAAACCAGAGTTCGATGATGAAATTGCAAGCGGAACTTATACTGCTGGTGAAGCTGATTTTTCTAGATATGTTGCTGTAGGTAATTCATTAACTTCTGGTTACATGGATGGAACAATGTATCGTTCAGGACAGCAATATTCTTTTCCAAATTTACTATCAAAACAATTTTCTGTAGTTGGTGGAGGAGAATTTACTCAACCTTCGTATGCGGATGACGTCAATGATGTAGGTGGATTACTTTTGGGAGGAAATGTTATCGCTCAAACTCGTATGATTATTAATATGAGTACTGGAGGACCTCAAAATATTGTAGGAACCCCAACTATTCAGGTTGGTCAACTTCAAGCTAAAGCTTTCAATAATATGGGAGTTCCAGGAGCTAAATCTTTTCATTTACTTGCTCCGGGTTATGGTAATTTAGCTGGTGTTGCAACTGGTCAATCGAATCCTTACTTTGTTCGTATGGCGACTTCTCCAAGTACAACAGTGATGGCAGATGCAATGTCTATGAATCCTACTTTCTTTACCAATTGGATTGGAAGTAATGATGTTTTAGCTTATGCTTTGTCTGGTGGAACTGGAGTTAATCAACAAGGTAATTTAAATCCAGCGACATATGGTGGAAATGATATTACCGACCCAAATGTATTTGCTCAGGTTTATTCTACAATTACGAATGGTTTGACAGCTAATGGAGCCAAAGGTGTAGTTGCGACAATTCCTTATGTGACTTCAATCCCACATTTTACAACAGTTCCTTATAATCCGTTAACACCTGAAGCTTTGGGTGGTGCGGCAGTTGTTGGTCAATTGAATGAATTGGTTGGGAAATTGAAAGGTGCTTTGACTTATTTAGGAGCAGGTGATCGTGTTGAATTGTTTTCAACAACGGGTTCAAATCCTTTGTTAATAAAAGACGAAACTTTACCAAATTTATCTAATCAATTAACTGCTATTTTTGCACAAGATCCTCAGTTTGGTCCATTAGCTCCAATTTTAGGACAGATTTACGGTCAAGCTCGTCATGCAAAATCTAATGATTTGTTTGTATTAGGAACAAGTTCTGTGATTGGTACAAATGCATCATCACCATTGTTGCAAAATATTCCAGCTCAGTTTTTACCGATGTTCAATAAAATGGGAGTTACTTTTCCTTTAGAAGATAAATATACTCTAATTCCTCAAGAACAAGAAAATATTAGAGTTGCAACAGATGTTTTTAATAATACAATTAGAACAGTTGCTGCAAGCAAAGGGTTAGCAGTTGCTGATATGAATGCGATTTTATCTCAATTAGTTTCTGGAATTCGAGTTGCAGATGGCCAAATTTATACAGCTGATTATTTTAAAGGTTTAGGAAATATGAATGTAGTATTATTTTCTTTAGATGGAGTTCATCCAAATCCAAGAGGATATGCATTTGTATCTAACGAAATCATTCAAGTGATTAATAAACATTACAAATCTAATATACCTTTATTGGTTCCTGGGAATTACCCTGGTGTAACTATTAAAGCAACAAACTAATTTAGTGTTTTATAGAAAAAAGCGTTACATTGTAGCGCTTTTCTAATTTAAATAACTATGAATTTTATTATTCGATTAATCGTTTCAAGTATCTTGGTGATGTTAACAGAAGTTATTGTCCCAGGGGTTTCAATAGAAAGTTGGTCATCAGCTTTATGGGTTGTAGTTGCATTGTCTGTTTTAAATGCGATTGTAAAACCAATTTTGCAAATTTTTTCATTTCCGATTACGATTCTTACATTAGGGTTATTCACCTTAGTAATTAATGCAATAATTGTATTGTTGGCAGAATATTTTGTTAGTGGTTTTGTGGTAAATGGATTTTTTAGTGCATTGCTTTTCTCAATCGTATTATCAGTATTACAAACTATGGCTGGAATTCTGATTCCTTCTTCTAAAAAAAAATAAAAAATTAATAGTTTATTGTAATACAATAGATTAAAAACTTGGTTGGCTTGTAAAAATATTATAATTTTGCAAGCCAATTTTAGTAGTAAATAAACAGAAAGATGAATATTACAAAAAATAATGTAGATGCTCTTAACGCAATCGTTACTATCGAGCTTGCAAAAGAAGATTTCCAAGGAAATGTAGATAATGTTTTAAAAAACTACAAGAAAAGTGCTAACATTCCTGGATTTAGAAAAGGTGCTGTTCCAATGTCTTTAATTCAAAAACAATACGGAACTGCAGTTTTATTCGAAGAAGTAAACAAATTACTTCAAGAAAATTTAAAAAAATTTTTAACAGAAGAAAAATTAGATATTTTAGGAAATCCACTTCCTGTTGCAAAAGATATTGATTGGAAAGCTGATACTTTATCTTTTGATTTTGAATTAGGATTAGCTCCAGAATTCACTGTTGATTTAGATTCTAAAAATAATATTACTAAATTCAATATTGTTGCTGACGATGCAATGTTAGAAGAGCAAATTGAATTTATCCAAAAACAATACGGAAAAATCGTTTCTAAAGAAAAATCTGAAGAAGGTGATGATATCCGTGTAAAAGTTTCTAACGAAGAAGAAGGAATTTCTAACGAAGTTACTTTCAATATCGGAGATGTTCGTACTAAAACAAACCAAAAGAAATTTATCGGTAAAAAAGTTGGTGATGTTGTAACTGTCTCAACTAAAGGTTTATTCGAAGATGAGCAAAAATTAGTAAGTGTTTTAAATATCGATACTGAAAAAGCTAATGGTTTAGATGTTGAGGTTTCTTTTGAAATTACAGAAATCAACACAACTGAAAAAGCTGAATTAAATCAAGAATTCTTTGATAAATTATTTGGAGAAGGTGTAGTTACTACAGTTGAAGAATTAAAAGCTAAAATTAAAGAAGATGCTGAAAAACAATTCGCATCTCAAGGTGATCAAAAATTCACTAACGATGTAGTTGAATTCTTAATCGAAAATACAGATTTCGAATTACCTGCAACTTTCTTGAAAAAATGGTTACAAACTGCATCTGAGAAACCATTAACTGAAGAAGAAGCTAACGAAGAATACGCAAAATCTGAAAAAGGTTTACGTTACCAATTAATCGAAGGAAGAATTATTACTGACAATAATTTACAAATTACTTTCGAAGAAATTAAAGATTATACTTCAAATTTAATCAAAGAACAAATGGCTCAATTTGGTCAATTAGAACCATCTGAAGCTGATGTTGATAATATCGTTTCTCGCGTTTTAACTAACCAAGAAGAAGTTCGTAGAATTTCTGAGCAATTAATGCAAGAGAAAATGGTTAAATTATTTAGCGAAAAAACTAACGCTAAAGTAAAAGAAGTTTCTTACAAAGATTTCGTTAAGGAAGCTTACGAAGCATAATTTTACGAAAAAAAATAACTATATTTGAGCGTCAAATTCAGTCGAATTTGACGCTCGCTTATTTAAAATAATCAAAAAATAAAAAATTTTGCATATGGATTTTGGTAAAGAATTTAAAAAATACGCTACTAAGCATCACGGAGTAAACAGTATGTACTACGACAAAATCGTAGGAAGTATGACACCTTATATTATCGAAGAACGCCCAATGAATATCGCTTCAATGGATGTATTTTCTCGTTTAATGATGGACCGTATCATTTTCCTTGGAACAGGAGTTGATGATTACGTGGCAAACATCATTCAAGCGCAATTATTGTTTTTAGAAAGCGTTGATGCTTCTAAAGACATTTCAATTTACATCAATTCTCCTGGAGGAAGCGTTTATGCTGGCTTAGGAATTTATGATACAATGCAATTCGTGAAACCAGACGTTGCTACAATTTGTACAGGAATGGCTGCTTCGATGGGAGCTGTTTTATTATGTGCTGGAGCTGATGGAAAACGTTCGGCTTTACCGCATTCACGTGTGATGATTCACCAACCTTCTGGTGGAGCTCAAGGTGTTGCTACAGATATGGAAATCAACTTGAAAGAAATGTTGAAATTGAAAGAAGAATTGTATGAAATCATCGCTAAGCATTCTAAGCAACCTTTCGATAAAGTGTATAAAGATTCAGAACGTGATTACTGGATGAAAGCTGCTGAAGCTAAAGAATACGGTATGATTGACGAAGTTTTAATTAGAGAATAATTCCAAGAGAAATTGAATAAAATGAAAAACGATGGTAATGATTGTTCGTTTTGTGGACGTCCGAAAGCAGAAACGAACATTCTTATTGCAGGAATAAATGCACATATTTGTGATCATTGCGTGGAACAAGCTCACGGAATTGTCATTGAAGAATTAAAGTCAAATGGTATTTCAGGTTTTTCTGATGACGTTTTATTAAAAAAACCAATTGAAATCCGTCAGTTTTTAGATCAATATGTAATTGGTCAAGATCAAACTAAAAAAGTACTTTCTGTTGCAGTTTACAATCACTACAAAAGATTGTTACAACAAGAATCGAATGACGATGTTGAAATTGAAAAAAGTAATATCATCATTGTTGGACAAACAGGAACTGGTAAAACATTAGTAGCAAAAACAATTGCTCGTATGTTAAACGTACCGTTAGCTATTGTTGATGCTACAGTTTTGACTGAAGCTGGTTATGTTGGAGAAGATGTTGAAGGTATTTTGACAAAGCTTCTTCAAGCTGCTGATTACGATGTTGAGAAAGCAGAACGCGGAATTATCTTTATTGATGAAATAGATAAAATTGCTCGTAAAAGTGATAATCCATCAATTACAAGAGATGTTTCTGGAGAAGGAGTTCAACAAGCTTTATTGAAATTGTTAGAAGGTTCGATTGTGAATGTTCCACCAAAAGGAGGAAGAAAACATCCCGATCAAAAATTTATCGAAGTAAATACAAAAGACATTCTTTTTATTGCTGGTGGAGCTTTTGATGGAATCGAAAGAATCATTTCTAAACGTATGAACTTCCAAGCTGTTGGTTTCGGAAATTCTAAAGATGATGAAAAAGTTGATAAAGCCAATTTATTACAATACATCATTCCTAAGGATATCAAAGATTTTGGATTAATTCCTGAAATCATTGGTCGTTTACCTGTTTTAACGCACATGGATCCGTTGGATAGAGAAACACTTCGAATGATTTTGACAGAGCCTAAAAACGCTTTAATTAAGCAATATCAAAAGCTTTTTGAAATGGATGGTGTAGAACTTAAATTTACGGATGAAGCTTTGGATTATGTAGTTGATAAAGCTTTAGAATATAAACTTGGTGCGCGTGGATTACGTTCGCTTTGCGAAGCAATTTTGACAGAACCAATGTATGAATTGCCAAGCAGTAATGAAGATAATTTTGTAATTGATAAGCATTTTGCAGAATCTGCTTTAAACAAAAACTTAATGAATAGATTAGAATTAGCAAATTAATTCCATTCTGTAATCTATAAAAATCTCAATATGTTTTTACGTATTGAGATTTTTTTTGTATATTAAATTGATTTTAAAAGATTTAATATGAAAAGCATTATAAATAAAAGTTCAGTTTGTCTTCTTTTTATCTTTCTATTTTTATCTCCTAGGGTAGAAGCAATTTCAAATACTTTTAGTTTTGTTCAATCACAAACTGATTTAATAAATATTACGTATGTGAATAACAGACTTTCGTTTGGATATTTTCAACTTTACGAAAATGTTTATTATTATGTAATCTTGCCTGATAAAACGGTTTCCTTTTATAATAATCTAGGTCAAAAACAGATTTCGTCTAATTTTCAATATCGGATTACAGAAGTTTCTGAAGAAGAAAAAAATAATTCATTAACGAATGATGTTTTTGATATTTTTTTTCAATTTGAGGATGAGGAAATACGGAGAAGTTTTTCTAGAACAGAACCAGTTGGCGGTATAAAACAACTTTATACTGACTTTATGCGTAGATTTAATGCTCCAGAACTTAATTCAAGAAATACTAAAGTTAACTTAGTAATAAAAATATCTGTTGATTCTAAAGGTAATTTGACTGATTTTATTATTCTTAATGATGCTGATTTCAAAAATGCTGATTTCAAAAAAGAAATATTTCGAGTTCTTAAATTACTTCCAAAATTTAATCCAGCTATTTTAAATGGTGTTGAAGTTGATTCTGAATATTTATTTCCTCTTGTCATAAATATATCAATTATGTAGTCTATTTGAGCTATTTTTTTAAATCCTTCGGGATTTTTTTTGTTTTTAAAAAGCCCGAAAACGCCTTGTTTTATTGATGATTTTATTTTAAATATCAAATTACTAGTGTTTTATACCAAAAATAAATTTGGATTCTAAATTTTTTGTTCTATATTCGTAGAACGGATTCTAAAAACATAGAATATGAAATTAACACCAGCAGAAGAACAATTGATGCAATATGTTTGGAAACAAAAGAAAATTTTGTTGAAAGATTTAATTGATAGTTACGACGAACCCAAACCAGCCAAAACCACGGTTGCAACAACGATTAAAAAACTTATTGATAAAAACTTTGTTGCTTATGACGAAATCGGAAGTACGCGTTTGTACTATGCGATTGTTAAGAAGGAAAACTATTTTTCGAAACAAATGAAAAATATGATACATCAGTTTTTTGATAATTCAACTTCTAATTTTGCTTCGTTTTTTGCAAAAGAAGCTTCATTAACTAAAGAAGAATTACAAAATCTACGCGACTTAATTGACGATGAACTTAAAAATAAATAGTTATGATTTTGTATTTTATCAAATCAACTTTTTTGTTGCTGATTTTCTTTTCGATTTATCGATTCAGTTTACAAGACAAGAAATCATTGCAATTCAATCGGTTTTATTTATTGATTGCTTTGGTTTTGGGATTGGTTTTACCTCTTTTTAATTTTAGTTTTTTTGTGGAATCAAATTCAATTATCGAAACTAAAGAAATCGTTTTTCAACAAATTGAAGGTTTTTCTGATTTTGAAAATTTTCCGATGATTCAAAAAGAAAGTTTGTTTTCAAACCTTGAAATTCTTTTTATTGGAATCGTATTTTTCTTAACCATTCGATTTGTATTTCGAGTTTACTTAATTGTTAGATTAAAAAAAGCAGGACAACAAATCAAAAATGAATACGGAAGATTGATTTTACATTCTAAAGTTAAATCGCCTTTTTCGTTTCTAAAATCTATATATCTGAATTTGGAATCGTGGAATTCTGGATTAATCGAAAAAGAAATTCTTATTCATGAGCAAGGTCACGTAGTTCAAAAACATTCGTTGGATATTATGTTTATTGAACTTTTAAAAATCGGATTGTGGTTTCAACCGATGCTATATTTCTATAAAAAAGCCATCCAAGAAAATCACGAATTTCTGGCTGATGTATTTTGTTTACAACAAACAACGAATATTAATGCTTATCAAAATATTATTTTGAACTATTACAGCGAACAAAACAAGCGTTTGGAACTGAGTAGTTCGATAGATTATAAAAATTTAAAAAAACGTTTTATGATGATGAAAAACACAAAAAAAGGGAATGTTACAAAAGTTCTGTTTTATAGTTCTGCTTTTGTATTGACGTATTTTGGTTTAGTTGGAATTGAAACCAAAGCAAATACCATTGAAAAATTCGAAACACAAATCTCAGATAAAGTAAATCTGATGATTGATGATAAGATTTCGAATTCAAATTTACAATCTGATGAAAAAATCGAAACATATTCTATTAACCTGAATTCGATTATTAATACAAAGCTAACTGACTGGAATTTAGATATTCAAATTTAATGGATGGTTTTTTTGGAAGAAATTGATAGGCAATGATT
>SMEN01000241.1_pt1 | contig 21031 bp, 18 predicted proteins | sample 2456271 | NCBI WGS metagenome assembly SMEN01 (sample SAMN10132593, study PRJNA489261) | soil metagenome | isolation source: day1 control-loamy sand soil ammended with raw manure from dairy cow... | place: USA | collected 2015-04-01 | reverse complement strand
TTGAAGGACCTGAAAGAAGTCAACAAACGCATGACCACGGGCGAAGCCAAGGCTCGTAAAGCCAAGCGCGAAATGACCGAGGCCAACTTGCGTCTGGTGATCTCCATTGCCAAGAAGTACACCAACCGTGGCTTGCAGTTCCTGGATCTGATTCAGGAAGGCAATATCGGTTTGATGAAGGCGGTGGACAAGTTCGAATACCGTCGAGGCTACAAATTCTCCACGTATGCGACGTGGTGGATTCGTCAGGCCATTACGCGCTCGATCGCTGACCAGGCCCGCACGATTCGTATTCCGGTTCACATGATCGAGACGATCAACAAAATGAACCGGATCAATCGTCAGATTTTGCAGGAAACCGGCGTTGAGCCCGATCCCGCAACGCTGGCCCAGAAGATGGACATGCCTGAGGACAAGGTTCGCAAGATCTTGAAGATCGCCAAAGAGCCTATTTCCATGGAAACGCCTATCGGTGACGATGACGATTCCCATTTGGGCGATTTCATCGAGGACAACAACACCGTTTCGCCATCGGACTCCGCTTTGCACGGTTCCATGCGCGATGTAGTGAAAGACGTCCTGGATTCCCTGACACCACGCGAAGCCAAAGTGCTGCGCATGCGTTTCGGTATCGAGATGAGCACCGACCAAACGTTGGAAGAAGTAGGCAAGCAGTTTGACGTAACGCGTGAGCGTATTCGTCAAATAGAAGCCAAGGCTTTGCGCAAGCTGCGTCACCCAAGCCGTGCTGATAAGTTGAAGAGCTTCCTGGAAAGCCAGTAAGTTTTTAGCTAGGCATGATAAAAAACCCGGTCTGAAAAGACCGGGTTTTTTTATCTCCTTTGTTTATCTTGTCCTGCTGCTTAGCGGTCTTTTTTTGAGACTTGTAGTCTCGGAGATTCAGGGCTTTGCCGATATTCGTGGCTGCTGCTGTATTGCGAGCATCGTCGGCAAGGGGGCATGCAGGATTCGTGTTTTGTTAACACAGTCTCAAGAAGGATCTAAATCCAGCTTGAACAGGCAAGCTTTACCATTTTCCCCGCTTTGCACGCTCAGGCTCCAACCTTGGGCCAGTGCCAGTTGACGAGCCAGGGCCAGACCTATTCCCCGATGACCGTCTTCACGCAAGCCGGTAGCCAGTTGTTTGCCTTGGCTGAAGTGGCGCTCGAAAATTAGAATCTGGTCTTGTTCGGCAATACCGGGACCATCATCCTGCAGGGAAAGTGTCGACGGGCCTATCCAGCTGAGTTGCAGCTTGCACGGAGCGGCGTGGTCGATGGCGTTACGCATTAAGATGCGCAGCAGCATGGACAGGGCATACGGGTCCAGGGTGTAGGTCAGTGTGTCGGGGAGCAGATTGCTCCAACGAACCTTGCTGCTATCGGTGTCCAGTAAAGCCACAGCCTGCCAGGTTTGTTGGGCCAGTTCGTGGAGCTCGACCTCGCGGACATGGCGTTCTGCGGTATAGGCCAGGCTTTCTGCGGCATCCAGGCTGGCGGTAACGGCATCGGCTTGCACCATCATTCGTTGTAGTCGCTGTTGTTGTGGGCCTTCGGGAAGCTGTAGCAGTAAAAGTTCACAATCACTGCGTATGACAGTCAGGCCGGTACGCAGTTCATGCCCCAGATTAGCGGCGAACTCCCGTTCATGGGTCAGCAGTTCTTCGACTTGTTCCTGCATACGGTTAAAGGCCCGGATCAGGCGTCCGGCTTCGTCATCTTGATGCTCGGGCAGGCCGGATCGGCCCGGTGCCCAGTTCTCCAGGTGGCGGGACAGGGTCAGCATGGGAGCGACGGCGTGACGGGCAACCCGGCGCCCCAGTAAAAAGACCAGCAGAATTGTGGCTGAGCCGATCAGGATCAAAATCAGGCCAAACTCGCGCACCCGGTCTTCGTGCGGGGTAGCGCGATACACCAGATACAACTGGCCTTGTTCCTTGTCCTGGCGCAGCACGTGCCAGGTATCGCCATCCAGATGAAACTCGTAAATACCCGGTTCAGGTACCTGGGCGAAGTCGGGCAGCGTGTTCAAGGGCTGGCCGGGCAAGAACCAGTAGCTGTCCAGTTTCGCCCCCAGCGCTTCGCTGCGGTCGTAAGCGTTCTCGGGCAGCAGGGTAGGATTGCGGGCGTAGGACATCAACATGGCATTGACCATGTCGTCCTCCATGCGCGCAAAGGCCACATAGGCCAGCCCACCCATAATGATGACCAGCAAGGCGGCAATCAGGGTCAGGGCCCAGGATACGCGTTGCGTGAGGGTGCTCATGAAGCGGCTTCGGCGTGGGGTTCTTACCATCCTCTAGCTCTCTTTTTGTAAACGCCAGCCCATGCCGGGCAAGGTTTCTATAGAGCCTGCGCCTGAATCGGACAGGGCGCGGCGCAGAAGATGAATCTGGCTGCGCAAGGCCTCGGGGGACGGAGCACCTTGGGGCCAGAGGGTTTTTTCCAGGGCGCGGCGAGTCAGGATGGCTTGCGGGTCGCGCAGCAGCGCTTCCAGCAGTTGGCGGGCTTTAAAACTTAAGTGCAGGTCTTGCCCTTCCACGCTGACCAGAGCCGTATCCAGGTTGTATTCCAAGGCGCCCCAATGCAGTGAGCCATGTTGTACTTGTGGAGGGCCACGCCGCATCAGGGCACGCAACCGGGCTTCTACTTCAGCCAGTGCAAAAGGTTTGACCAGATAGTCGTCCGCCCCCAAGTCGAAAGCGGTCAGTTTGCTTTCCAGCTGGCTGCGCGCGGTCAGCACCAAGGTGGGGATTGGGGTATGAGACGATTGGCGCAGGGCCTGTAGTACGCCAAAACCGTCCAGTCCGGGCAGGCCCAGATCCAGCACCAGAGCATCGAAATCGTACTCTTGCAGTAGCGTTAGTGCGCCATTGCCGTCGTAGGCTGCGTCTACGACAAAGCCTTTCAGTTCCAGATAGGTGTACAGATTCTCCGCAATAGTCGTATCGTTTTCAACAATCAGGACACGCATGGCAGCTTGTTCCACTTGGTTGGCCAATTCTTGTTCAGCTTACTGCAGGTAGGGCTCATCAGGGTAGGCGCAATAGTACGGGTACCCAGTCATTGATTTGCAGCCACTGTGCCAAGGCAAAAATTGGCCAGATCAGAAAGTAGGGCAAGGCATCGCGCAGGGTTCGGGCCAGTCCCGTCAACGAGATTTGTAGTTCATTGGGGCTATTCCAAAGACTCAGACGTGGAGCCAGCCGGGGCACCCGCTGACAGTAATCTTGATAGGCCGTGCCAAAGACTTTTTGGAGCAGCACCTGCTCTTCGTCGATCACATTATTGAATACCGCGTAGACAAAGAGGGCCAGTACTGGTCCTAACAGCAGACTGCCGGACAGCGCTCCCATGCCGGTGACGGCGCATAGGGAAAAAACATACAGGGGATTACGGCTGATGGAGTAAGGGCCTTGGCTGATCAGGCTGGAACCTTTGTGCCCGCCCAGATACAGCATGCACCAGCAACGCCCCAATACGGCAATCAGCACCAGTCCCAGGCCCGCCATGCGGGTGAATTGGAATGTCAGTGAATCCATTGGCCAAGTGGAGGAAAAGAAAGGCAAGATGACAGCCAACAGGCCACCAAACACGCCCAAGGTGCGACGACGTTGTACTTGAATGCGGGCCAAATGCTCCCAGGCTTCTTCGACCGTGGCACGCTCATTGTGGGAAGCTGACCAGAGCTTGGGGTTCACGATCAGGGGATAAAAAGCCAGGCTGCCCAGTAACCAGACCATCGCTAGTGAGGCAAACACCTGCGTCAGATTGAGGCGCTCCTGATCCGGCTCCAGTAGGCCCAATAAAAAGGCGCAGATCAAACCCGCCAATAATCCTCCCCAGCGCAGACGCGTCTGGTTCAGCGCCCAGCCTGCAAAGTACAGGTGCAGTAAGCCAGCACCCACGGCGACGATCGCACCGACTTCCAGCAAAGGTTTGAGCTCAGGCATCGAGCGAGAGGCGGCCGCCAGCGTAGTGGGGCCAGATATGCTTTGCAAAAGCAACATCAGCAAGGGCACGGCAAGGAACAGCCCTGTACCCAGCAGCAGGATGCGTTTACCCGGCAATACCTCCTGCCCCCGCAAGCGGCGCAGTTTCCAGGTGGCCAGAAACAAGCCTGCCGCCGCGATCAGGCCCGTCAGCAGGCCTTGAGCTTCTTTCATCTCGTGGGCCATAGAGTCAGGCCGCTGACTGGCGGCCAATAAGGGATTGAGTGGCGACCAGTCCTGGCTAAGGCTGGCCAGCCAGAGAAACAGGAAAGTTACCCCAACCACCTGGGTCAGCAGGTAAAACAGGGAGTTGCGTTGCACCAGTGTAGATGTGCCGGACATAGTGAGATCTCGCCAAGAAGAGAGGGGAGCCGGGGCTGGCTCCCGACTGACGGGATCAATGTATCGTTGGCACCGTAAAATCCGCGTTAAATCGCAGCACGGTTTTAGGCTTTTTTCTGTGGAGCAAAAAGGTGTCCTGGCGGCTTTTGAATAATTGACATTGCCAACCAGGAACGGCCCTCAGATCGGTTTAGTGATCGCGTTGATGCACGCAGCGGCCTGCGCTGTAGCTGGCTTGAATGCAGCGATCATCGCCCAGCAGGGCCAGCATGAACAATTGCTCTTCCAGCGAGTTCAGCATGGTGCTGCGGCGTGCCATCAGGGGGGTAGCCTTGGGGTCCATCACGATAAAGTCGGCTTCGGCACCGGGAGCCAGCGTACCGATTTGACCTTGCATGTCCAGGGCGCGGGCGGCGCCTTCGGTGGCCATATAGAACATGGATGCGGCTGTCAGGTGGTAATTGTTCAGGCGGGCCACCTTGTGCGCTTCGTTCATAGTGCGCAGCATGGAGAAAGAGGTACCGCCACCCACATCGGTGGCCAACGTATGTAGAACCTTGCTGTTGCGGATCGATTGAAAATCGAACAGGCCACTGGCCAGGAACAGGTTGGACGTAGGGCAGTGGGCCGCGATACTGCCAGTGTCGTGCATGCGTGCGCGGTCTTGCTCGTCCAGCCAAATACTGTGGCCGTAAATGGCGCGCGGGCGCAGCAGGCCAAAACTGTCGTATACATCCAGATAGCTGCGGTTATTGGGGAACAGCTCGTTGACCCATTTGATCTCGTCCTTGTTTTCCGCCACGTGGGTTTGTAGGAACACATCGGGGTAGGCACGGGCCAATTCACCGCAGGCGGCCAACTGCTCGGGGGTAGAGGTAGGCGCAAAACGGGGAGTCAGTGCGTAAAGTTGGCGACCCTTGCCGTGCCAGCGTTTGATCAGGTCTTCCGAGTCGCGTGCGCCGGATTCAGCCGTATCTTGCAGATAGTCCGGGCAGTTGCGGTCCATCATGACCTTGCCGGCAATCATGCGCAGATTGCGCTCGTGGCTTTCTTCAAAAAAGGCATCCACGGATTGGCGGTGCACACTGCCGTAGACCAAGGCGGTGGTGGTGCCGTTGCGCAGCAGCTCGTCCAGAAAAACACTGGCAACTTCACGAGCGTGTTCGCTATCGCCAAAACGGCCTTCGGTGGGGAAGGTGTAGGTTTCCAGCCAGGGCAGCAGGCCGCTGGAGGGGGAGGCAATAATGTCAGTTTGCGGAAAATGCAGGTGGGTGTCGATCATGCCGGGCATGATGATTTTGCCGCTCAAGTCGACTTTTTGTGTGCCGGTGGGCAGGCTGCCCGACAGTTCGGCCCAGTCACCACAGGCCTGGATCTGGCCTTGCTCGTTGACCAGCAAAAGGCCATCGCTATGGTAGCGCACAGCCTCGGAAGGATCTTCCAGCGTGGCCGGGTCTGCTACAAAGTACAGCAGTTGGGCGCGGTAAGCACAGGCGGAGTGCAAAGAGGTAGTCATAAATGTCCTTGAAGTCGGGGGCGCATCAGCGACTGAGCTGGCCCATTTGATAGGCGTGGGCCAGCAGTTCAGCGGCGACCGCCACGGCAATAATAGAAGGGGCCTTGCCCGTGATGCCGGGCACACCAATCGGGCAGACCAGTTCCTGGATACGGGATTCGGGCATGCCGCGTTGTTGCAGGCGGCGCTCGAACTGACGACGTTTGGTCATGGAACCGATCAAACCGACATACGCCGTATCGGGGCGGCGCAGAATTTGTTGGCACAGAGCCAAATCCAGGCCGTGATTATGCGTCATCACCAGAAAATAGCTATTGGTAGGGGCTTGTTCAATCAGGGCATCGGGAATATCGGTGATTTCCAGGCTGACGTTATCGGGCACCTGAGCTGGAAACAGTTCAGGCCGTTCGTCTATCCAGAGCACTCGGCAGGGCAGGGTACCCAGGATCTGAACCAGCGCCTCGCCCACATGACCGGCACCAAACAGCAGGATGGTCAGGGGAGGGGGCGGTAGGTCTTCCATCCAGATACCTTGCGCGCCATCGTAGTCCAAGCGGGACTCGTCCACGATGGAAGGGCTTTGAATATCCACTTGTTTGCTGCCGTCAGACAGCAATTGCGAACGGCGGCTGGTCGCCTGACCGGCTCGCACTGCGCTGTCCAGCTCTTCCAGCCAGCCCAGATCGTCGGGGCCCAGGGTCTCGTACAGCAAAGTGACGACCCCGCCGCAGCATTGGCCCAAGCTGGGGCCTAGTGGCAGGCGGCTAAGGCTCCAATCAGGCCCGGAAGACTGGCCGAGCATCACACGCGCCTGCTCGGCAGCCACCCACTCCAGATGGCCGCCACCAATGGTCAGCCACTGCTCCGTCTGGCTGAACAGCATGGCTGTACCCGCAGCGCGCGGAGTAGAGCCCTTGGCCAGCGCCACCGAGCACAGAACCAACCGCTCGCCCGCTTTCAGACGGACGAGGGCAAGAGAGGGCCAGCTACTCATTTCACGTTACGAATAGCCGCGACAGCACGCATGACGGCTTCGGCGGTGGCTGGGGCGTTCAGCTCAGGCTCGATCTGGTAATTGCCCACGCTGGCGACGGCATCGCGAATTGCGTTGAACACGCAAAAGGGCAGCAACAAAGGAGGTTCACCCACCGCTTTGGAGCGGTGAATGGAATCCATGGCGTTGTGGCCATCGAACAAGTTCACGCGAAAATCCACCGGGCAGTCGCTGATAGCCGGGATTTTGTAGGTCGAGGGCGCATGGGTGGTGAGCTTGCCCTGGGCATTCCAAACCAATTCTTCTGTGGTCAACCAGCCCATGCCTTGGATAAAGGCCCCTTCAACCTGACCAATATCCAGAGCCGGGTTGATGGATTTTCCCACGTCGTGCAAAATGTCCGCCCGCATCAGGCGCGATTCACCTGTCAGCGTGTCGATCAGCACTTCTGCTACGGCAGCGCCATAGGAGAAGTAGTAGAAGGGGTTGCCCTTCATGATCTTGGAGTCCCAGTGCAGGCCGGGTGTGGCGTAGAAGCCGTCGGACCATAGCTGAACGCGGGCTTGGTAGGCGTGTTCAACTAATTGGAAGAAGGGCATGATCTGATCACCGATCTCGACCTGACCATGTTCAAACTTCACACTGGATTCTTCAACCGAGAACAGTTGAGCCGCTACCGTCGTTAAGCGTTGCCGAATCTGGTGGGCGGCGTCTTGTGCTGCCTTACCATTCAGATCGGTCCCGGTGGAGGCCGCCGTGGCCGAAGTATTGGCCACTTTGGTGGTATCGGTGGCAGTGACGCGTATATGTTCCAGATTCAGGCCCAGCTCATGAGCCACGATCTGGGCAACCTTGGTGTTCAGACCCTGGCCCATTTCCGTACCACCGTGGTTCACCAGTACAGTGCCGTCACGATAAACGTGGACCAAGGCACCGGCTTGATTGAAGGCGGGCACGTTAAAGGAAATGCCGAACTTTACCGGAGTCAGCGCCAGACCTTTTTTCAGAATCGGGCTGCTGGCATTGAATTCAAGGATATGTTCACGCCGCTGTCGGTATTCACTGGTGGTTTCCAGCTCTGTCACCAACTCGTTGATGACGTTGTCCACGACGGTCTGGTCGTACGGGGTGATGTTCCGGTCCTGCTTGCCGTAGAAGTTCAGGTGGCGCACATCCAGGGGATCTTTGCCCAAACGACGGGCAATCGTATCCAGGGCCACTTCCATCACCAAAGCGCCTTGTGGACCACCAAAGCCGCGGAACGCGGTATTTGATTGGGTATTGGTGCGGCCGCACAGGGCGCTCATTTCGACATCAGACAAGTAATAGGCATTGTCAAAGTGGCAGATGGCACGGGTGGCAACCGGGCCAGACAAGTCAGCCGAAAAGCCCGAGTTAGCCGTCATCTCCAGACGGGCACCCAGAATACGGCCTTCGTCGTCGTAGCCAATGTCGTATTCGTAGTAGAAACCGTGACGTTTGCCGGTGATCATGAAGTCATCGTCACGATCCAGACGCAGCTTGATCGGGCGTTGCAGCTTGACGGCGGCCACACTGGCCACGCAGGCATACAGGGCAGATTGAGATTCTTTGCCCCCAAAACCACCGCCCATACGACGACATTCCACATGCACTTTATGGGCACCTACTCCCAGGCAGTGCGCCACCAGTTGCTGCATTTCCGACGGGTGCTGGGTAGAGCACCAGATATGCACAGCGCCATATTCTTTTGGCACGGCGTAGGAGATCTGGCCTTCCAGGTAAAACTGTTCCTGACCATTGCACTGGAAGGTGCTTTTCAGGCGATATGGGGCGGCATCCAGGGCTTTTTGAGCGTCCCCTTGTGTCAGGTGCATGGGGGGCAAGACACCTGCTTGGGCTGCCTTGGCCTCTTGTGGGGTCAGAATGGCAGGAAGTTCTTCGTACGTGATCTTGCCCAGACGGGCGGCGCGGCGCGCTTGGTCGTGGGACTTGGCAATTACCGCAAAGATGGGTTGGCCAAAGTAATGCACAATTCCATCGGCCAAGATGGGGTCGTCATGCAGAATCGGGCCACAGTTATTAGCTGCCGGGATATCCGCTACGGTCAACACGGTAATGACGCCCGGTGCCTGGCGTACCGCCTCCAGATCCACATTCAACAGGCGGGCATGGGCTTTTTCTGACATGCCCAGCGCAATATGGGCCGTGCCCTGTAACTCGGGCAGATCGTCCGTGTAGGTGGCGGTGCCGCTAACGTGCAGGTCTGCCGATTCGTGCAGAAAGGAGACGCCAACCCGCTTGGCCGTGGCAGTGTTCAGGTGGTCGATATTGTCGATTTTCATCACAAGGTCTCCAGGCTGGCTTGAGCTCGGTGAAAAACATTCAACTGGGCGGGACTCAACGCATGTTCAGGGTGGGTTTCCAGGAAGAAGCGATACAGCAGATTGGCCGCACTTTGATTGCGGTACTCGCTGCTGGCACGCATATCGCTTAGGGCTTGATAGTCCTGTTGCAGCGCTTGCATGGCAGCTTGGACGTTCTCCTCGTTCCATTCCTGGCCTTGCAAGACGTGCTCGGCGTGGCTGGCCCGTTTTGGCGTAGCCGCCATGCCGCCAAAAGCGATACGAGCCTGTTTGACGATCTTGCCATCTAGTTCGATGGCAAAGGCGGAGCAGACGGCAGAAATATCTTGGTCGAAACGCTTGGATAGTTTGTAGGTACGGAATTGCCACTGGCCTTTCTCACGCGGGATGATCAGGCCCTGTACGAACTCACCCGGCTCCATGGCAGTTTTCTGGTAGGCCAGATATAGGTCTTCCAGAGGCATGACGCGCTCGACGGTGCCTTTACGCAGGACCACGCGGGTGCGCATGGCAATCAGGGCGGGCATGGAGTCGCCAATGGGCGAGCCGTTGGCCACGTTGCCACCGAGCGTACCGGCGTTGCGGATAGGGAAAGAGGCAAAGCGCTGGCGTAGTTCGGCCAATTCAGGGTGATCCTTGATGAGGGCATCAAAGGCGTCATTCAGTAGCACGCCTGCGCCAATATAAAGATCGCTCTCGGTGCTTCTCAGTTCGCGCAGCTCTGCGACCTGACCAATATAAATCAGGTGTGGCAACTCGCGAAATTGCTTGGTCACCCACAAGCCAATATCGGTGCTGCCAGCCAGAATGCGGGCTTGCGGATATTGTTCGCGCAATTGGGCTAATTGCTCCAGCGTGCGCGGAGCGTGAAAGGTTTGGCCCTGATATTCGTAGGCCAGCATGCCGTCCTGACGAATGGCGCGCAGCTTGTCTTCAATGGTTCGGCGATCCATGCCTACAGCCGGGTAGCTGTGCATGGCTTTGGCGGCATCAATAATGGGGCGGTAGCCCGTGCAACGGCATAGATTGCCCGAGAGCACATCGTCGATCTGCTCTCGGGAAACGGGGCCGTCCTCGGGCGAATGCTTGATGTACAGGCCCCACAGGGACATGATGAAGCCGGGTGTGCAAAAGCCGCATTGGGCGCCGTGCCAGTCCACCATGGCTTGTTGCACAGGGTGTAAAGTGCCATCGTCCTGGCGCAGATCTTCAATGGTGTAGAGCACCTTGCCATCGAGCGTAGGCAGCAACTGGATACAGGCGTTCACGGCCCGCAATTGCAATTGATTGTTCTGGTCCAGTTCGCCAATCATGACGGTGCAGGCACCGCAGTCACCCTCGGCGCAGCCTTCTTTGGTGCCGGTGCAGTGCAAATCCTCACGTATATACTGTAAAACGGTTCGCGTGGTCGGGGCCTGAGCCACTTCCTGTACCTGGCCGCGAAAAATAAAACGAATTGGTCTTGTCTCCATGATCTCACTCGACTGTTTTTTTTACGGTTTGAAGATAGCATTTGCTTAGGATGCGAACATTTGCTTGGAATGATGTTCACTATATAAGCGTATGAGTGTCTACACGGATCAACGGCAGGGGCCAGCGCTTGTATTATTTAGACCATGCCAAAATTACGAGAACAACTAGACCTACATTTGCTGCGGGTTTTGCAGTCGCTGCTCAAAGAGCATAGCGTCTCGCGTACGGCCATCCGTCTGGGTATGTCCCAGCCGGCCGTCAGCAATGCCTTGCGGCGCTTGCGTGAAATCACGGGTGATCCGATTTTGTTGCGTGGCAAAAAGGGAATGGTGCCTACCGAGCGCGGCCCCTTTTTGCTGGCACATGCCACGGAAGCCCTGCAAGCGATCGAGCGAATTTCTGCTACGGCAGAGCCGGTGGATCCTAGCCAGTCTACCCGGGTTTTCAATCTGGGCGCACCGGACTATCTGGACGGGGCTTTTATTCCGGATATTGCCGAGCGAGTGCGCCGTCAGGCACCGCGGGCCCGGCTGGTGGTCCATACCATCAACCCTGATCTGGACTACGTGCAGGCCCTGGAGGAGGGCGAGCTGGACGTGGTGATCGGGAACTGGCTGGAACCCCCCGAAAAGCTGCATCTGGCGCGCCTGTTTGATGATGATGTGGTCTGTATGTTGGGCCGCCACCATCCGTTGGCGCAACGCGGCTTGTCCTTGCAGCATTATCTGGAGATGCCGCATCTGGCACCGTCGGCCCATGTCACGGACAAACGCGGTTTTATTGATGGCTGTCTGGCCGAACAGGGGATCAGCCGTCAAGTGCAGATGGTGGTGCCGTATTTTGGCCTGGTACCGGGTATTTTGAGTCGTACGGATATGGTGTTCACGACCAACCGTCAGTTTGCCGAGTACTATGCCCGCATTTTGCCCATTACGGTTTTGCCTTGCCCGGTTCATTTTCCGCTGATGCGTTTCTACCAACTCTGGCATCCCCGTACGCATAATGCGGCAGAGTTGTTGTGGTTCCGGCGTTGTATTGCTCAGGCCGCAGGTCGTTTGGATGGACTGTCAGGGGGAACTCCATGAGCTTAAAGATTGATTTGAACTGCGATATGGGCGAGAGCTTTGGCCCCTGGGGCATGGGCCATGACGAGCAGGTGATTCCCTGGGTGACATCCGTGAATATCGCCTGTGGCTTTCATGCTGGTGATCCGGGCACCATGCGTCAGACCGTTGCCCTGGCACGGCGACACGGTGTGAAGCTAGGGGCGCACCCTGGGCTGCCTGATCTGGCCGGTTTCGGCCGTCGAGTCATGGCTGTTACGCCCGAGCAGGTGTATGACATGGTGGTGGTGCAGGTGGGGGCGCTGGCCGCGGTTGCGCGTACTCAAGGCGCGGCCTTGCATCACGTCAAGGCACATGGGGCTCTCTACAATATGGCCGCCCGTGATGGGGGATTGGCCACGGCCATCGCCCAAGCGGTAGCGGACATTGATCGCAGTCTGGTTTTGTATGCGCTGGCAGGCAGTGTTCAGGTTCAGGCCGGACGGGATGCAGGCTTGAAGGTCGCCCAGGAAGTGTTTGCCGATCGCAGCTACCAGGATGATGGCAGTCTGACACCGCGTCAGCAGGCGGGTGCCATGATTACCGATGCCGGACAGTCTGTGCAGCAAGTGATGCAGATGATAGAGCAAGGCACCGTAACCAGCCTGGCGGGTAAAACGGTGCCTTTGTCTGCGGATACCTTATGTCTGCACGGTGATCAGGCCGGAGCGGCCGAGTTTGCGCAGCGTTTGCATCAAGCATTCGAGCAGAGCGGCGTCCGCGTTCAAGCCGTCTAACTAGGTTTTGTGCTCGGGCAAATTACGACGCGCTGTATCAGTGCTAGCCAGTTCTTCCAGCTCTTTTTCCGTCATGTCCTTGTACATTTCAAGCGAGGCCCCTTTCAGGCTGGACATGGGCGTTTCGCCCCGTTTGGCTGCTAAGGCCGCACCTGCGGCTTTTTGTTGAGCTTGAGATAAAGCAGGCATGAATCACCTCCGATAAACAAGTGGTCAAGTCTGTAGTGTGCACCTGAAAAAAAGACGTCACAGCAAGCAAATGTGAGGCTTGTTTGCCGTCCTGAACAGCCGCAGGGGGGATAACCTGATCAGGATACTTTTCGTTTCTGAATCAGATACATTGCCATACCGAAAACCAAACCCCAGAAGGCGCTGCCGATATTGAGTAGGCTCATACCCGAGGCTGTGGTCAAAAAGGTCACCAGGGCAGCATCACGCGTGTCAGGGGCTTCCAGGGCCATGTGAATACTATTGCCTATGGTGCCCAGCAGCGCCAGGCCCGCAATGGCGGCAATCAATTCGGCAGGAAAGGCGGCGAACAGGCTGACCACGGTTGCGCCGAAAATCCCGGCAGCAAAATAGAAAATCCCTGCCCAGACACTGGCGCGGTAGCGTTGACGCGGGTCGGCATCCACTTCAGGGGTCATGCACAGGGCTGCACTAATCGCGGCCAAATTGTAGGCATAGCCGCCAAAGGGGCCAAAAATCAGGCCGACAATACCCGTCCAGCTAATGACGGTGGAGTGGGGGGCGTCGTAATTGTGGGCCTTCAAGACCGCCACGCCCGGAATGTTCTGCGAGCTCATGGTGACGATGAAAAAGGGAATTCCCACACCGACCAGGGCAGTCCAGGAGAACTCGGGCCAGACCAGTACCGGTGTGGCCGGTGTCCAGCTGAGAATTTCCATTTTCAGCAGACCTTGCATGGCGGCAATCGTGACACCGGCCACCAGAGACAGGGGAACGGCGTAACGGGGCGACCACTGACGCACTAGCAAGAACACAATAAACATGCTCAGGCACAGCAGCCATTGGGTCTGCATAGCGCCAAACAAGTCCAGACCAAAGCGCAGCAAAATGCCACCCAGCATGGCACCGGCAATGCTGCGTGGCATGTACTTCATCAGTTTTTGAAAACTGCCGCTCAGACCACAGATCGTGGTCAGCAGGGAGGAAAACAGGAAAATCCCCACGGCTTGCGACATGGGCAGGCCGACCAGGCCGGTTGCCAGCAAGGCCGCGCCAGGTGTCGACCAGGCCGTCAGAATCGGAATTTTGTAGCGCAGCGACAAGCCAGCGGACAACAGCCCCAGGCCAATACCCAAAGACCACATCCAGGAACCTAGCTCGGCGGTGTTGGCGCCTGCAGCTTGAGCAGCTTGAAAAACAATGGCAGCTGAACTGGTATAGCCCACCAGCACAGCAATAAGCCCGGCCGACATGTGAGAGATCTGAAACCAACTAAGTAAGCGATGCAGATATCCGGTGCGGGGCAAGGGTGTGAGGGACATGGGTGCGTGTGGTGAGGGGGTTAAGACTTAAGAAGCATGCGTTTGGCTTAAGTAACGGCTGGGGGTGTCACCCAAAATAGATTTGAAAACGGTAATAAAGGCACTGATAGAGGTGTAACCCAATTCCCTGGCTGTGCTCTTTACAGACATTCCCGAACCTAGTTTTTGAAGGGCCAACATCATCATGAATTGTTGACGCCAGCGCCCGAAACTCATTCCTGTGTGTTTTAGCATATGTCGGGCCAGGGTGCGCTCGCTCATCGCCAGCTTTTTTGCCCAGTCAGCCATGGTGGGGCGCGAGTCGGGCTGCTTGAGCATGGACTGCACAAGGGTTTGCAGAACCTTGTCTTCCGGTACTGGGACGTGCAATTGTCGCGTAGGCATCTGGTTCAAAGTTTCCAGCAAAACCAGGGCGAGGCGATGGGTTTGGCTGCCCAGCTCGTAGTCGGCTTTCAGGTCGCTTAAGTGAATAATCATTTCCCGCACCATGGGGCTGATGTCCAAGGTGCAGCAATGGTCGGGTAATTGATCCAGACCGGGCTGTATGTACAGAAAATGGATCAAGGACTTGTTGGCCGCGCGGGCGCGGTGGCGTATGCCTACCGGCACCCAAACCGCGCAAAGCGGCGGGACCATCCAATAGCCTTGATCTGTTTGCAACGTGACAGGGCCATATTGCGTCATGATCAGTTGCCCATTGGGGTGGGTGTGCAAGGGGTTTTCAGTTGCGCTGCCCATGGCCATTTTGATGCTGAAAATGGGACCGCCCTGCGGATTAGAGCTAAAACTCATGATTTGTCTGTTTTGGGGTATAAGTTGTCATAATATCCTGTTTACGTCGGGTCGGGCACAGGATAGAGTAGGGTTTTTACCTACTGATTCGTTTCCATGCCCCACTCTCGCTTTTCATGGTTCTTTCACCCCCTGACTGTTTTAGTGGGCGTTTTATTGATCGCGGGTAATTTGCGCGCGCCGATCACGGGCATTGCTCCCTTGCTGGAGCTGATCCAGGCCGATTTGTCTTTGTCCTCGACTCAGGCTGGTTTATTGACGGCCATGCCGTTGTTTATCTTTGCCGTCATTTCTTTGCTGGCGGCTTCTATAGCGCGTGTGATGGGGCTTTCTCGTTCCTTGTTTATTGCCTCCGTGCTGATTGCTGTCGGTGTGGTGGTTCGTGTGATGGGCGGGACGACGGCGCTGTTCTCCGGTATGGGTTTGCTGGCCATCGGTATTGCCTTGGCCAATGTGCTTTTGCCGTCCCTGGTGAAACGACATTTCCCAATGCGCATCGGCTTTGTGACTTCCCTGTATGTGCTATTTATGGGGCTGGTGGCCGCATTTAACTCCGCCTTGGCAGTGCCTATGGCGCAATGGGCAGGGCAAAGCTGGCGTTGGTCGTCCTTGATTGTGGTGGGCTTCATGGCCCTGGTCGGCGTGTTGGTGTGGGCTACCCAGCTTGGGGCAGACCGCCATGCCGCGCAAAACGCGCCTACCGTGGCTACAGCCAGCGCACCCGTCTGGCGTCTGCCTTTGGCCTGGTATATCACCCTGTATATGGGCTTGAACTCGGTGGCATACTACATGATCGCCAGCTGGTTGCCCGTCATGTTGGTCAACTATGGTTTCGAGGCCGGTCAAGCGGGTCAGATCCACGGTCTCATGCAGCTGGCTACTGCTATTCCAGCCTTGTTGTTGATGCCTGTGCTTAGCCGTTTGAAGGATCAGCGTATTGTGGCTTTGGCAGGCGCCTTGTTGCAGACCCTGACGTTTGTCGGCTTCCTGGTGTTGCCGTCCTGGTCCTTGCTGTGGTCTGTGCTGTTTGGGGTGGGTAGCGGCAGCGTGTTCTTGATTGCCCTGTCCTTGATCGGGGTGCGTTCCACGTCCACTTCGCAGGCGGCGTCTTTGTCGGGTATGGCTCAATGCATGGGCTATATGCTGGCCGCTTTGGGGCCTCCCGCCATGGGAGGGCTGCATGATCTTTTTGGTGGTTGGGGCTGGGCTTTGGGTCTATGTATGGTGGTGACTGTGGGGATGGCTTATGCCGGTTGGCTGGCGGCACGTCCCGCTGTAGCGGCCACACCTTAGGTAAAAATGGGCAGGGTAGGTTTAGGTTCCTGATTTAAGACGGCGACTAAAAAGCGGCCTGTTTTCAGTGAGAGCACTGGTCGACGTGCCCGCCGTGGGCAGATCAAGTTTCTTGCCGGATCGACCTGCTTTTAGTCCTTGATCCGCAGCGAAATGGTATGCAGGGCCAAACCGCCCAGGGCCAGCAGGGCACCCACCCAGGCGGTGGAAGTCCAGCCCCAACCGGCGGCAATGGTCAGACCACCCAGCCAGGCTCCCAGCGCATTGGCCATATTGAAAGCCGAGTGGTTCAGGGCCGCTGCCAGGGTTTGGGCATCGCCAGCGACATCCATCAAGCGGATTTGCAAAGCTGGACCCAAGGCAACCAGCGTGCCGATCAGCATGATGTTCAAGGGACCCAGAATAGGATGGTGTGCGGTCACCATGAACAGCAAGAGCACCGCCGTCGCCCAGATCAGTACCAGTCGTATGCTGCGATCCAGATAGCGGTCCGCATAGCGTGCCCCCAGTAGATTACCTAGCACCATGCCTACCCCAAACAAGGCCAGCACAACAGGGATGGTGCTGGCGGACAGGCCCGCCAATTCCATCAAGGTCGATTTGACGTAGCTGAAGACGGAGAACATACCGCCAAAACCAATGGCGCCTATGCCGAGTGTCAGCCAAACTTGTTTGCGTTTCAATGCGCCCAATTCACGTAACGGGCTGGCCAGGGTATTGGCCGGGAGAAAAGGTACAAAGCGAAGTACCAGACCCATGGTGAGCAAAGCAATGACGCTGACGAAGGTAAAGGCAGCTTGCCAGTTTAGCCACTGACCCAAAGTGGTGGCGATAGGGACCCCCAGTAAGGTTGCAACTGTCAGCCCCAGCATGACGTAGGCCACTGCCTGCGCACGGCGATGCGGTGGCACCAGACGCGCTGCGACCAGGGCAGCTACGCCAAAGTAGGTGCCATGGGGAAAACCCGCCAGAAAGCGGGTAATCAAAACGGTTTCATAGGTAGGGGCGAGAACGGTCAGGAAGTTACCGACGGCATACGCGCCCATCAAGGCGATCAATAAGCGCCGCCAGGGCCAGCGAGCGCCCAATACCGCCAAGACTGGCGCACCGATCACCACCCCCAGGGCGTACGCGCTGATCAAGTGGCCTGCTGTGGGAATGTCGACGCCCAGGTCCTGAGCCACATCAGGCAGTAGCCCCATGATGACAAATTCACCAGTACCGATAGAAAAGCCGCCCACCGCCAGCGCCAGAATGGCCAGTAGAACCTGACGAGGGGATAAAGAAGAGTGTGAGGAAGACAAGATGACAGCCTGAGAAGCAAAAAGGGGTGGAGTGTCCAGCCCGTGGGAGACGCTATTGTCGTGCAGTCAGGGGGCAGGACTCAAGATTTGACGAGCGATTGCTAAGGTCATGTAACAGTAGGGAATTGATAATCTTTTTCAGGTTTTTAATTATTATTACGTCACGGTATTGGGTGTTTTGTATCCAATCATTTTCCTGTGGTAGCTTTCCCCTGATTTTGCAAGAAATCGGGGGTTTTTTTTATTCTGGAAATTTTGAATTTCAACAAGTAGTGTATTGGTTGCCTGTACCGGGCTTGCATGTTGTTTTCTGCTAATGCATTGATAGATAAGAAATTAGACAAAAAAAAATAAGAGGAATGGGCCTGTGCTTTTTGCATCAGGCCCATTGTTTTTTTGAACCTTTTAACGTTGTTTTGATTCTGCTTATATTTAATATTCAGTTAATCTTATGTTTTATGTCCGGTCATATTTATAATGGCTGTTATGTCCTTAGTTGACGGAATCTAAAGCTTATTTTGCTTCGGATTGAAACAGCAAAGAAGGCTTAAGTCATATTATGTCCGGTTTAAACGGACACGGTAAAAATGCTAGCCTATGTCTGATACCACAGTGAAGTCATAATTATTTTTTATATCTCATTGTCATATGTTTTCAAAACACATTAAAACCGATTGGCGAACTTGCTCGCTGCGTTTCTGATTGCCATAAAAGGAATTGAATCTGCGGACAGATAAATTGAGGTAGCGTTGATCGCCTTATCGCTTATCGAGGCACTCTCTGAACTTGTTTCCGAATGCAGGAAACCATCGAGTCATGAGCAATCCATTACTTCAGTATTACCTTTGATGACACCTGAGTGTTTAGTGTGGTTAAACGTTTTCAGGTGTTGAGGAACATTAATCCCGGTGCTTGATTTCTGAATCGTCAGAGTTTTTATTTACTGAGAAACGGGAAATAGATAAACCAATTTACGTGCAGGGCGAGCGGGCTACTTTTTACATGTGGCCGCTAGATGATGCTGGCCAAGCCGGGTGGCTGCGTTAGAATCACTTAGGCAGCACACCAGAGGAGCACATCATGAAAGTTGCATTGGGCCAGATGGCCGTGTCCAAAGACTCGCACGAAAACCTTAACGCCTGCCTGGGCTTGATTGATCAGGCGATTCGCTCTGGCGCGCAGTTGTTGGTGCTGCCCGAAGGTGTATTGTCCCGCAATGTGGCAGACCCGGAGGTGGTGTTGAAGTCCGCGCAAGCCCTGGATGGAGAATTTGTTAGCCGCTTAAGTGCGGCCACTCGCGATACGGATTTGACCGTGGTGTTCTGCCTCCATACCCCTGCTGGCGAAGGCAAGGTCTGGAATACCTTGGTGGTGCTGCGAGATGGCCAAGTGCTGGCGCATTACAACAAGCTGCATCTGTACGACGCCTTTTCAGTCCAGGAGTCGCGTTATGTGCAGCCCGGCACTGAAATTCCGGCCTTGATTGAGGTGGCTGGTTTCAAAGTTGGGTTGATGACTTGCTACGATCTGCGTTTCCCCGAGCTGGCGCGACGCTTGTGTATTGATGGTGCACAAGTCTTGTTGGCCCCTTCGGCCTGGTTGAAAGGACCCTTGAAAGAACATCACTGGCGCGTGCTGACGACTGCTCGCGCATTGGAAAATACCGCCTATATGGTTGCGGTCGGTGAATGTGGCGAACGCAATATCGGTCAAAGTCTGGTCGTCGATCCTTTGGGTGTGATCGTCGCCCAGGCTGCCGAGACTCCAACACTACTTTTGGTGGATCTGGACCGTGAACGGCTGGCGTATGCGCGTCGTATCCTGCCTGTGCTGGAAAACCGCCGCTTCGCTTCACCCGAACTGGGCTAATCAAACCGGCGTTCAGCCCGCCCGTCGAAAAGTCAGATTGACCCGGCCCGAGCCCCAGATGGGATGGGTTGGGCCTTCCAGCCTGCGTATCCCATGAAAATTCATTCTGGATGGGCCCCACCAGACCAGTACATCACCATCGCGCAAGCGCAGGGTGCGTACGGGGTCGTTGCGTTTCGCGCCACCCCATAAAAACAGCGCCTCGCGTCCTAAGGACACTGACACAATGGGATGCTGCAAGTCACGCTCGTTGCGGTCTTGGTGCAGCGACATATGCGCCTGCTCGTCGTAGTAATTGATCAGGCAGGTATCGGGTTGGAGTGGTCCTTGGCCTGATTCTTCTGCTATCTGTGCCAGCAAGTCGATGAATACTGGGGGGAAGGCTGGCCACGCTGAGCCGCTTTGCGGGTCAATGGGGCTGTAGCGATAGCCTTGCTCATCCGATATCCAGCCTAATTGCCCACAACTGCTTTGCGCGGCTGACATGCGGTGGCCGGACGGAACCTGCATATGACGCCAGGGGGCCTCTTGCACAATGCCTTGAACCGCCTGCGCCAAAGCGGATGCATACGGCAGGGCCAGGCCTGGCAAGGCGATCAAGCCTTCCTTCAGAGTCAGCGCATTGCCGGGGGCGGGGTCGAATAGGGAGAGCGTAGACATGCAAGTTGAAGTGAAACTATCAGGGACCAGAGTATAGTAATCGGGATTGTATTTTTGCGACTTCCCAATAGAGGTGTCTATGGTCGAGCTGCTTATTCCACAGCGTCAGCACAGCATTGGTGCGTTCGAGGTCGGGCGCGTTTTACCCTTTCGGCAACGGCGTATGGTGGGACCTTTTATCTTCTTTGACCGCATGGGGCCGCAAGAGCTGCAGGCACCTGTAGGATCGGAACATGATGTGTTGCCGCACCCACATATCGGTCTGTCGACCGTCACGTATTTGTTTGAAGGGGCGATGACGCATCGCGACAGTCTGGGCGTAGAACAAGAGATCACCCCCGGTGCGCTGAACTGGATGACAGCCGGTTCAGGCATCAGCCATTCCGAGCGTTTCGAGCCCATGCGTGCCCACGGCGGTCGTATGGATGGCATTCAAGCCTGGGTAGCGTTGCCGGAACCTAAAGAAGAGCAAGCCCCGGAGTTTGTGCATTACGAAGCCGAGCAGTTGCCGCAGATTCAAGATACAGGAGTAGAAGGGCGCTTGATTGCCGGTTCCGCTTTGGGTCTGTGTAGCCCCGTCCGTGTGGATTCGCCCTTGTTCTATATGGAACTGCGGGTGCAGGCGGGCCAATCCGTGCCTTTGCCGACCGGCCATGAAGAGCGTGCCATCTATATCTGTGCGGGCGGTCTGGAAGTGGGCGGTCAACGCTATCCGGCAGGCCAGATGCTGGTGTTTGCCAAAGGTGACAGTCCGCTTATTGTTGCCGGACAGAACAGCCACTTGATGCTGTTGGGTGGCGAGCCGTTGGGTCCGCGCCATATCTGGTGGAACTTTGTGTCCTCTCGCAAGGATCGTATCGAGCAGGCCAAGGATGATTGGCTCAATGGCCGCATCAGTCTGCCACCGTTGGATGACGAACAATTCATTCCGTTGCCCGCCGTGTAGTTTTGTTGGTGCTTGCCTCTGGCAGCCCCCTCCAAGCAAAAAAAAGCCCTGGAAATAATCCAGGGCTTTGAAAGGCTTGCACATCAGGCTGGTGGATTTGCCTGTATCTGCTGCAAGAGCAGACTGGTTTTTTGATTGATGGCAAGCCGTGCAAA